>ENA-OQKK01000379-OQKK01000379.1-human-gut-metagenome-genome-assembly--contig:-NODE-379-length-11734-cov-2.651245_pt1 | contig 11734 bp, 13 predicted proteins | sample MGYA00242648_ERZ504797 | MGnify/ENA primary metagenome ERZ504797 (study PRJEB26092, sample SAMD00036412) | human gut metagenome | host: Homo sapiens | study: EMG produced TPA metagenomics assembly of... | reverse complement strand
GGGAACCGCCCGCGCCGAAATCGTCCAGCGAGGTCTGCATTCCATCGCTCTGGAAGGAGGAAAGCAGGCGCTTCACCCGGTCGTACTCCGAGACCATCGCAGTCTCGGTCAGTTCGATCTCCAGCATCCGGGCGCTGATGTTGTGCTTTTCCAGAATTTCGCTGTACTCCTGGGTGGGGGCATCCTCCCGGGCCAGCACCGCCGAGGCATTCACCGCAATGGGCAGCAGCCGATGCCCGGCCTGTGCATTGCGCTGCAGGAACCGGGCCACCTGCTCGAAGATGTACAGATCCAGCTCAACGATGTGGCCCGTAGATTCCAGAATGGGAATGAACTGGTCGGGGTAGACCACGGTGCCGTCCGGCTTGATCCAGCGGGTCAGCGCCTCGGCTCCGATGACCGAGAGATCTTTGGGCGAGAACTTGGGCTGGAGGTACAGCTTGAACTCGCCATTCTCAAGCGCCTGCGGCAGGCCGCTCAGCAGCTCACCGGTCAGGGTCTGCTTGACCTCCAGCTTTTTGTCAAACTGGATGGCAGACACACGAGTGCTGCTGTGCACCTGCTTGCGGGCAAAGTTTGCCTTGTCGATGGCGGCCGAGGCGCTCAGGCAGCCGGGCTCAATGGCGTACACACCCATCCGCACCCGCAGGCGTACCTCCGGGTAATGCTGGGCCTGATACTGCTCAAACTGGCGGCAGAAGTCATGCCGCGGCTTACATCGTTCACGGCCAGATGCTTGCTCAGGTAGGCGTTGATGATCTTTGTGATCTCGCCCAGCTCCCGGCGTTTCTGGGGTGTCCAGTACCGCTTGCTGCCGCACACCACATAGGCAATGGCACCCTGATATTCGCCCTCGCCGTACATGGCAGCGTAGACCACTGTCTGGGCCCCACCCTGCATCAGCAGTGCGCGCCCCTGCGGTGAGTACATCCCCATGTTGTCGGCCTGCAGCACGGTGGTACCGTATTCATCGTAGCTGTGGAACAGGGTCAGGAAGTCCTCCTTGGTAAAGGAGTTACCGTTCAGAGGCACCGGCTCCGCGTGGGGAGAGGTCCACTGGAACTGCCGGGAGACGCTGCGTTCCCGGATGCAGGTGTCCACAATGGTAATGCGGTCCAGCTGCAGCCGGATGCCGACGATCTTCAGGAAGAGGGGGATAGCAGTCTCAAAGCTGTTGTTCTTCTCAAACAGTTCAAAGGCGGTGGAGATCAGGTCGTTGTGCAGGTAGCGTGCATCGATATCGGCTGTTTCCGGGGCGGCAGGAACCGCCTGGGCATAGCGCCGCAGATTATCGCAGAACACATACTGGTTGCGGCCATTCTGCTTGGCCTGATACAGGGCCCAGTCTGCGTTTTCAAACAGCTGGTCAAAGGAATAGCCCGCTGTGTTTTCGGGCAGGAAGCAGGCACCGATGCTGCAGGTCATCCGGTAATCGTTTTTCCAGAACTTCACCTGCTGCACGGATTCCGACAGCTGGCGGGTCTTCTGGAGCAGGGTGGTGTTGGGAATATCCTTCAGAAACACCACGAATTCATCGCCGCCGAACCGCACCAGAATGTCGCTGGAGCGGAACAGGGTGCGCAGCAGCCGGGCAAACTCCTGCAGGACCTTGTCGCCGAACAGATGCCCGTAGCGGTCGTTGACGTTCTTGAAAAAATCAAGGTCGATGACCAGCATTCCGCAGGAGGCATAGGGATCTTTGGCCTGCAGATAGCGGTCGATAAGCTCCTTGCCGGTGCGGTTGTTATACAGCTGGGTCAGGGAATCGTGGCGGGCCTGCTCCAGCAGCTCCTGGGTCTGATTCTTCTGGTCGGTGATGTCCTTTGCGTAGCCCACATAGAGTGTGCCGCGGGCGGGGTCTTCGACCGGGCGGGCATCCACCTCCCGGGAATAATACACCCCCTCCGGCGAGACAAAACGCATCTCCAGCGGGCCGTACAGCTCACCGGTGAGCAGGGCGCGCATCTTCCAGCGGTCCTCCGCGAAGATCGTGGCGTGCTCCGGCTTCTCGGAGCCAAGGTAGGCATCCAGCGTTTCCAGCGTGCGGCTCCGGGTATCGTAGACCCGCAGCTGATCCAGACGGGGGTCATATTCCAACAGAAAAAACCACCGATGCACAAGAAACTGCATCAGCAGGGGATTGTTGATGATCGAATCGATAAACCGAACAGGGACATCCATGCCGACTCCCCACTTTCCGCTTTTTAACCAGTATAACAAAATATGGAAGATGCATCAAGGCAAAACACAAAAATTTCATGGAAAGTGAAAGAAATTTTACCGAAAGTTCTGTCGGGAACGGTTTCGGTGTTCCCGCTCAGGCCGGAACGCCCCACAGCTCGATCGTGGCACCGGCGGCAAGCCGGACGTTGGTGTCCACGGTCAGGGTCAGCCTGCCGAGCTTCTGGCTGGCATCCACATTCTGGCCGCTGCTTCCGGCAGGCAGAATGACCGCAGGCGGTGCACCCGTGGTGCCGGATGCGGCAAAACAGAGATACTGCCCGAAGCAGGGAAGTGCCTGAAAGCTGGCAAAGGTGCGGGTGGGCGGGCTGGACATCGAGCTGCTGGCAGCACAGGGGGCAGAAGCACTGAGCAGCTGGGTACCATCGCTGGTGCTGCAAACCCAGTGCAGCGTGCCCTTGGATTTGGCTGCTGCCTGCCTGAAACAGCACCTTCAGCGCCTGCAGTTCGGTGGGAAAGGTGCGCTCAAAGCTGGCAGCGGCGGCGTTCAGGGACACCTTTTCCAGCAGCTCCCACTGGCCGGGATCGCTGGGGTCACCCTTTGGGCCCTGGGGGCCAGGTTCTCCCTGCGGGCCTTGCGGGCCGGGCTCTCCTTTGGGGCCGGTGGGTCCTGCGGCACCGGGCTCTCCCTGCGGTCCGGGTTCCCCCTTTTCGCCCCGGAATACACCGCTTTCCACAGCTGCTTTCAGCCGGTCGAGCAGGGCCTGCCAGGCGGGCGTGCCGGGCTGGGGCAGGGTGCTGTCCTCCGTGCCGGAGTTTTCGGCCACGCAGTAGCACACGTCCGCGCTGGTCAGGGTGCGGGTGCCATCGGTGCCCTCAAAGGTGATGCGCCCCTCCCCGGGCACAGCTGTGATGAGGGCGGGCACTTCCACAAGGCCGTCCACCACCAGTGTGGAGGGGGCAGCGTTCCCATCCGGCAGGTGCCAGAAGGCCCGCAGGGTCATGCCCTGCCACTCGCCGTCGGCTTCCACCCGCAGGGCGTAGATGCCCCGGTTTCTGGTGTAGCCGAAGCGGAGCAGGCCATCGTACCCCTGCAAAGCAGCCCCGCCGCCCGAGGATAAATGGATCTGACGTTCGATCATACAGTTTCACTCCTTTTGTCGTGGTTTTCGCGTTCAAAAAGCTTGACTTTGGTTAGAGTTTCCGGTAAGATTGTGAAAAGACCGCAGAAGGTTTGGTGGATAAAATCTAACCAAAATCAGCTTGTGAGGCTATAATATCTGATTAAATTCAGAAAGTCAAGGGAAAATCTGAATCCGGTTAGAAAACCGGCGTTCTGCACAAGAAGGAGTGCAAAATTTGTGTTTTATGACTGCTACACGGCCCTGTGTCAGGCCAGAGGCATCAGCCGCAGCCGGGCCGCGCAGGAGATGGGCCTGAGCAACTCCACAGTGACCAAATGGAAAAACACCGGGGCGACCCCCTTCGGGCGAGACGCTGGCCAGGGTATCCGCCTATTTTGGCGTGCCGGTGGGGGAACTGCTGGGCGAAGCCGTCCCGTCGGTGCAGGAGGAGCGGAAGCTGCCCGAAGGGGCTATCCCGTTCGATCCCGCCCTTACGGCTCCGCTGCTGGGCACGGTGCGTGCAGGCCTGCCCATGTATGCGGAAGAAAACATTGAGGGCTACATCCCCATCACCCGGAAAGACGGGGCACGGTACTTCTGGCTCCGTGTCCGGGGCGACAGCATGAACGCCGTGGGCATCTCTGAAAACGATGAGATCCTGGTGCGGGAGCAGCCGGAGGTGGAAAACGGCCAGCTTGCCGTGGTGATGGTCAACGGCGATGAAGCCACCGTGAAATATTTCCGTCAGGAGGGGAGCCTTGTGGTCCTGACCCCCAAAAGCTTCAACCCCGTGCACCAGCCCCAGATCTATGATCTGAAACGGGTGCAGGTGCGGGTGGTCGGCCTTGTGGTGGAGTGCCGCAAGGTGTTCTGAAAAAAAGAAGATGGCCCCTGCGGGGCAGAATAGGAGACTCGCTATGAAATGGAGGTCCGTTCTGTGCACAGCGCTGTTTTTGTGCGGTACCGTGCTGCTTTCTGCCTGCGGCGGGGGAGGAGATGCCCGCGCCTGCGGAACCGCCCGCTTCCAGTGAGGTATCGGCTCCCTCTCAGCCGGAGGAAGTGCCCGCCCCCTCGGAATCGGCTTCTTCCAGTGAACCGGAGCCGCCAGCATCCAGCGTGCCGGAAAAAAGAGAATCCGCTGATTGCGAATGGTGTGCTGAAAAGCTATGATACCGGTAAGCAAAAGAACGTTGTCTTGCCCGGTGGGAAGTTTACCAAAATCAGTTCAGGATGCTTCAAAAATAATACCACCATGGAATCGGTGAGTATTCCGGAAGGCGTTACGGAGATTGGCTTTGCCGCATTTTCAGGGTGTTATAATCTGAAATCTGTGCAGCTGCAAAATCGCTGATCAAAATCGGTGCGTCAGCTTTTTTTGGCTGTGCTGCGTTGCAAAGGTAGAGTTTCCGAGAATAGTGGGCTAGAGCTTTCTAATTCGGCATTTGCAAGTACCGGACTGCGAGAACTGGACCTTCAAAGAATGTAAAGTTGGAAGATGACTGCGTTTTTGCAAAACTGTGAGAAGTTGACCCGGGCAAGAGTAGAGATAAAGGGAGAGATTCGACCGCATACATTTGCGAACTGCATTTCTTTGAAAACGGTATTTTTGGGAAAAGAAATCTCGACGATTGGTAATTCTGCATTTGAGTGCTGCTTTGCATTATCAGAAATCAACTATGAGGGCGACAACAAAGAAATTCAGAAAAAGGTAGACCAGCTTCTCGAAAAACAAAACTAAATCCCCAAAACACCCCGCCGTCTCTTGTGCAAAAAGGCAAGAGACGGCGTTTTTGCGTGGAAAAACCGAAACGAAAAATCAGCGATGAATAGCTTGTTTATCAATTTGACCGGAATTAGTGTAACAAAAAAACCTATAAACCTATTGACATTCTGGGGAAATGGGTATATCATACGGCCAACGGAAACAAACATCCGCAAGATCAGGAGAAAAGGAGGGGAACAGACATGGACTGGAATGTGATGGTGCAATATCTGCCGCAGTATGAAAAAGCGGCCTGGCTCACCCTGCGTCTGGGCGTGGCCGGTATCTTCTGGGCCATCCTTGTGGGCCTTGTCTGCGCCGTGCTCCAGTACGAAAAAGTGCCGGTGCTGCGCCGTATCGTGGGCGCTTATATCCAGCTCAGCCGGAACACGCCGCTGCTGGTCCAGCTGTTCTTTCTGTATTACGGCCTGCCCAAGATCGGCATCAAGACCAACGCCGAGCTCTGCGGCATTGCAGGCCTTGCCTTTCTGGGCGGCAGCTACATGGCCGAGGCCTTCCGCAGCGGGCTGGAAGCCATTGAACCCATCCAGACAGAAAGTGCCCTGAGCCTTGGCATGAGACGGCGGCGGTCATTGTGTTCGTGCTCTGGGGCACGGCCGAGATGAGCGACCTCGTCCGCGGTGCCCTCATCGCTATCCCGAAGCATCAGTATGAGAGCAGCGAGGCGCTGGGCATGAGCCGGGCGCAGACCTATTGGTACATCATCATCCCTCAGACAGTGCGGCGGCTCATCCCGCTGTCCATCAACCTCATCACCCGCATGATCAAGACCACCAGCCTGGTGTTGATGATCGGTGTGGTGGGGCCTTCCGGCTGCGGCAAAAGCACCCTGCTGCGCTGTCTGAACGGTCTGGAGCCGGTGCAGGCGGGCCGGGTGAAGCTGGGCAGTGAGACGGTCGCCTACGGCGGCAAGAATCTGGCGGCCCTGCGCCAGCGCATCCTCCTCCTCTGCTGCTTCCGGCTCTGCTGCATCCGGCAGTGCCGCAGTTGCGGGCAGTGACGTGTTCCGCACGCTAGACGAGATCAAGGCGGACGGCACCGTGAACATCGGCGTTTTCTCCGACAAGAACCCGTTTGGCTATGTGGATGAGAACGGCGAGTATCAGGGCTATGATGTCTACTTCGCCCGCCGCCTGGCCGAGGATCTGGGCGTGGAAGCCAACTTCGTCTCCACGGAAGCCGCCAACCGCATTGAGTATCTGCAGACCGGCAAGGTCGATATCATTCTGGCAAACTTCACCGTCACGCCCGAGCGCGCTGAGGAGGTGGACTTTGCACTGCCCTACATGAACGTTGCACTGGGTGTCATCTCTCCCGACAGCAATGTCATCACCAGTCTGGACAACTGGAACGCTGACGATCAGATGATCGTCATTTCCGGCACCACCGCCGAGACCTACCTGACCAAGGAATATCCCGACATTCCCCTGCAGAAGTATGATTCCTATGCAACCGCCAAGAACGCCTTGGAAAACGGCAATGGCGTAGCATGGGCCAACGACAACACCGAGGTCATCGCTTTTGCAAAGCAGAACTCCGGCTACACGGTGGGCATCCCCTCTCTGGGCAGCCAGGATACCATTGCCCCCGCTGTGAGCAAGGGCAACACCACCCTGCTGGACTGGATCAATGACGAGATCAAGAGCCTGGGCGAGGAGAGCTTCTTCCACAAGGATTACGAGGAGACGCTGGTGGATACCTACGGCCTTGACTATGAGGATGAGCTGGTCGTTGAGGGCGGCGAGACCAACGCATGAATCTGAACTTTAAGATGCAGTGATGAGAAACACCCCGTGCAGAAATGTACAGGGTGTTTCTTTTGTGCAAATCTGTGCAACGATGTATTGACAATGTTGCACGATATGGATATAATAAAAGTGACAAAGGAGCGTGAGAGTATGACGACGGTAAGTGTCCGGATGGATGAGAATCTGAAGCGGGATTTTGATGAGATTTGCAATGAACTGGGCCTTTCGATGACAACAGCCATCACCATGCTGGCCAAAAAGATGACGCGTGAAAAACGCATTCCGTTTGAAGTCTCGATGGATCCCTTTTATAGTGCACCCAATATGGCCGCCCTGAATGACAGCATTGAGGAAATGCGTCAGGGAAAGACTGTAACGAGAACGCTGGAAGAGCTTGAGACTATGGAACATGAGTAAGATCACCTTCACGGAGTGGGCCTTTGCGGAATATCTGTATTGGCAGTCTCAGGATAAAAAGACGCTGAAACGGATCAACGCATTGCTCAAGGATATTTCGCGCAGCCCGTATGAAGGCATTGGAAAACCGGAAGGGCTGAAAGAAAATCTCAGCGGGTATTGGAGCCGCCGGATCGATGATGTGAACCGGCTGGTCTATCGCATTGAAAATGATCTGATCGAAGTGTACCAGTGCAAGGGACATTACGACGATTGAAGCAAAAAAACGAGGACGGCCAATGGCTGTCCTCGTTTTGCTGTATCTGGGGGATTATACTTCCTCGGTCTCCTCGTCCTCGTCATCCTCATCCTCTTCGGCGAGAGCTTCTGCATGGATGCGCTGACGCAGGCGGGTGCGGAACTCCTCGGCGGGGATGCCGCTCTGGTTGGGGGTCAGGTCCGGGGCGGGCTTGCCGTCAGGCAGGTGGGCACCAAAGGCCGGCACAAAGAAGAACTTGCGCACGACAAAGATCAACGCAATGGCACCCACGCTGATGAGGTTGTCCAGAGCCGATTCGTGGCCGACCACCATGTGGCGGGCAATGGCGTAGAGCAGCACTTCCAGGCTGCTGCCGGGGCTGTGCTTGGCCAGCATCTTGATGAACTCCACGCCGATGACAATGTCCAGCGCCCGCTCAAGGAAGCCGCGGATCTCTACATCGTTGCCATCAAACAGCAGGCCCGGCATCCACTTGAGCAGGGGGATGAAGCTGAGCAGCAGGCCGATGAGCACCAGCCCGGACAGCACGATCTCCAGCAGGGTGGCGGCCTGAATGATGTAGCTGCCGCAGTGCCTTGCGGCTGCGGCTCTCAACATGGGCGGAGTGCGGGGTGTCGGAAGGATGGGACATGATGCGGCATCTCCTTTGCTCAAGATCGTGAAACGAAAAAAGCTGACAAACTTTTCTTAAGTCTAGCAAAGAATTTGAGCAAAGTCAATGAAATGCGCCGAATTTTCCGGGAATTACTGGACGGCTACATAGCCGGAGTGCTCAATGCAGGAACGGCCTGCATCGGTGGAGAGCCATTCGTAGATCCTGCGCTCCGGGCTGTCGGCAGCGGAATCCTGCAGGATGGCAGCATAGAATTCGTTGCACAGCGGGTAGCTCTGGTCGGCGATCGTCTCGTTGGAAGGGGTCACGCCATCCACGGCCAGCAGCCGCAGACCGGGCTTGGAGTACATCTGGTCGATGTAGTAGTAGACCGAGAAACCGATGGCGTTGGCGGAGTTGTTATACTCTGCAATGCTGTCCACCAGCTCACCCATGGCGGTGGGGGCCAGCTCGGTGGGGGCCTCCATCAGCGGGCCGTCCTGGATCAATAGCTTCTGGAACAGGGTCTGGCTGCCGGAGTCCGCCCGCCGCTGGAATGCAATGATCTCCTGATCCTTGCCGCCCACATCTTTCCAGTTGGTGATCGTTCCGGCATAGATGTCCTTGAGCTGCTGCCGGGTCAGGCTCTGCACAGGGTTGTCCTCGTTGACGATGAACACCAGCGCGTCCCGGCCAATGGCCTTCTGCTCCAGCGGGTCACCGTCAGCCTTCAGCTCCTCCTTGACGGATTCCGGGGCTTCGTAGGCGATGATGAGCTTGACCGAATCACCGTAATTGTTGCCGTACAGGCCCAGGTTGCGCCAGGCCTGGGCCGTGGTGTTGGTGGTCACGGCGCTCCGGGCGGTCTCCAGATCCAGCCCGGTGGTGTCGGCCATGATCTGTGCGATCAGTGGGATGCAGGCCGTGCTGCCATCCGTAATGGGGAATTCATCCACGCTCAGGATGGGCTGTGCGGGCATTTCACTGGCGGCAGAAGAGACAGGGGCCTCAGAATCAGGCTGAGACGGTGCCGCCCCCGAATTAGAGGAGGCAGGCACGGTGTTGCAGGCGGAGAGCAGGGCGGCGGTGGATGCCAGACCCAGACCGGTCAGGAACGCGCGGCGGGAAATTTTGACAGTACGCATGGAAAAACCTCCTTAGAAGAAACCGTTGTCCATTTCGTCGTTGCTGGAAGCGAAGATGCTCTCGGCGTAGAGCCACTGGCCGGTCAGGTCCATCCAGCCGCTCTCAAAGCCCTTGACGGCGGCGAACACGCCCTCGGGCAGGCCGTTGACGCTGTTGGCGTAGTACCCGGCACAAGTGCGCAGGCCGCTTACCACCACATCGCCGTCGCTGTCCAGAACATCGTAGAGCCAGCTGCTGCCGGGGCCGTTGTAGCAGCCGTAGAAGTAGATGCCGTCCTCAGTGGAGAGCAGGGGCGAGTAGTAGCTGTAGGTCTCATCCAGCTTGGCCGGATCGAGGGTCTTGTGGATGCCGTCCGGCCCGCAGATGTGGATGGCCGCTGCGTCATAGTTGTCATTGTCATCCTGCTCGACCCAGGCCCAGCCGTTCCCCTCGGGGTAAATATGGGTACGCACCTGATTTTCCACCGGGTCGATGGCGGTATCGGTCAGCAGAACACCGGTCTGCAGGTCGAACACCCGCACGGTGCCGTCTACGGCATAGATGGCCAACGTGGCATCATCCGTATTGGCATCGTAGAGGTCTTTCTCCTCGCCGGTGAGCAGGTCGTGGAACAGATACCGCCCCGCCATTTCGGGGGTGGAGGCATCCGGTTCCGTGATCGCCACGCCGGGAGCATAGTACCGGATGGGCTGGTCATACTCGCAGAGCACGGCGCTCTGCTCCGTGCTGACCAGATCCACCAGCTGATATCTGCCATCGTTATACAGGCTGACCGTGCCTGCACCGGTGTACTGCTGGTAACCGGTCAGCTCCTCGCCGGTGGTGGGGTTGTACAGGCTGTCGGCACCCGTCGTGCCATCTTCGTTGTAGTGGCTCACCACCAGCCAGTCGGTGGGGGCAGAGCTGTCGCTGCTGCTGGCGTAGAAGTTGGAAAGGGCAGACAGCTCTGCCTGATAGACCACCCCGCCCTGCCGATCCTGCACCTGTACAGCGCAGTAGAGGGGCAGGTCATCGCCCCATTCGTTTTCCGGCACATAGTCTGCCGGGACATTGCAGACTTCAAAGGCCAGATAGCTGCCTGCTATGCTGCATCCGTAGGCGTTTTCGGGCACAGCCAGCTCCTCGCCCGTGGCAAGGTCGATCACCCGGCAATCGCCCTCGGCGTGGTTGTTGCAGGGGGCATAGGCCATCTGTTCCGGTGCGGTCAGAACCAGCAGGCTGCCGGTCAGGGCGGCGTCGTAGGCACGGTCAAAGGTCAGGATCTCCTTGCCGCTGCGGTCGCACAGGGCGGTTGCCCGCCCGGTGGGGGTGCCGGGGGCTGACCACTGCCGCAGATAGTACCGCACGGTGCCGGTCAGGGTATCTGGTACCAGATACACGGTCTCACTGCTGGCGGCCTGATACAACACGGTATTGCCGCAGAGCACGGTATTGCCGCCGTTGGAGCCGTTGCTGTACAGGATGCGCAGCTTGCCGTCGTCCAGCGAAGCGGCAGCGGGGCCGGGCGCTTCCTCAGCCTGCGCGGGCTTGGAATCGGGCAGGGGCGAGGCCGGAGGCAGCAGGGAGCAGGAGGCCAGCAGCCCTGCCGCGGCAGACAGGCTGAGCACTGCACAGCCGATGCGGAGAACAGAACGTTTCATAAGCGTACCTCACAGGTTTGGCAGAATTTAACTTTCCTATCCTGATTATAATACGAATAAACCGGACGTTCAATTGCAATCGAACGTCCGGTTATGGTTACAGTTTTGTTACAGGGTTCGCTCAGACCTTGGCAGCCTCAGCTTCGTCCATCCGCACCAGCTGACGCAGGAAGGGGAAGAGGAAGGGCACGGTGACAAAGAAGGTCAGCACATCAGCAATGGGCTGGCAGATCTCAACACCCAGCAGTCCAAAGGCCCGGGGCAGGGTGAGGATGAGTGGGATGAAGAACACGCCCTGACGGCAGCAGGCCAGAAAGGTGGCCCGGCCCGATTTGCCGATGGACTGGAACAGCATGTTGCCTGCCACGATCACGGGCTGCAGCAGCATGGCAAAGCACTGGTAGCGGAAGGCGGGCAGGGCCACGGCGGTGACTTCGGGATCATCGCGGAAAAGGCGGATGAGGGTCTCGGCATTGAACCAGCAGGCGGTGAGAATGACAGAGAGGAAGCAGAAGCTGGCTGCCATGGTGAACAGGCAGGCCTGCTGCACCCGGTGGTACTTTTTGGCACCATAGTTGAAGCCTGCCACCGGCTGAAAGCCCTGCCCGGTGCCGATGGCCACCGAGATAATGAACATGAAGATGCGGGAAACGATGCTCATACCGGCCACGGCAGCGTCGCCATAGCCCCGGGCGGCGATGTTCAGCAGCATTCCGCCAATGCTGTTCAGGCCCTGACGGCCAAAGCTGGGCATACCGGTCATCAGGATGGTGCCGAACTCCGCCGGGCTGCGGGTGACTGCCGTGATCCGGAACTGGCTGACCGTTTTGCCCCGCAGGAACAT
>ENA-OQKK01000378-OQKK01000378.1-human-gut-metagenome-genome-assembly--contig:-NODE-378-length-11748-cov-1.656484_pt1 | contig 11748 bp, 14 predicted proteins | sample MGYA00242648_ERZ504797 | MGnify/ENA primary metagenome ERZ504797 (study PRJEB26092, sample SAMD00036412) | human gut metagenome | host: Homo sapiens | study: EMG produced TPA metagenomics assembly of... | reverse complement strand
GTTTGTTATACTGAATCACGTAGAAAAGAGATAACATTGATGAACAGTTATCATTAAAGAAGGATTGTTACTGTTAGGCAGGCAAAACCAGATTTTATGAGCGTCACCGAAGGAATCAAGGGGGATGCCTTAAAGTTTGGCTTTTTTATTATGAGGGAGTTTTCCCAAAGTTAGAGAAAGGCCAATCGGATGGTTATAGACAAAATAATTAATAACAATATTGTATCTGCATTTGATGAAACAGGCTTAGAAGTTGTTATCATGGGCCGCGGAATCGGATTCCAGATGAAGCGGGGACAGGAAGTTCCTGCGGAGAAGATAGAGAAGGTTTTCCGTATCAAGAGTCAGAGCATAGCAGAACAGCTCAAGGAATTGCTGGCGAAGATGCCGCTTGAGCAGGTTCAGATCTCGAACGAGATCATTTCCTATGCAAAGAAGACAATGAAGCTGAAGTTAAATCAGAGCATCTATGTTACATTGACAGATCATATCAGTTTCGCGATCAGCCGCTGTAAAAAGGGGATTCATCTTGAGAATGCGTTGCTGTGGGAGATTAAAAGATTTTATCCACAGGAATTTGAACTCGGAAGATATGCGGTAGAACTTGTGAAAAAGAGACTGGATGTAGAGATGCCTGAGGACGAAGCAGGATTTATTGCATTGCATTTTGTCAACGCAGAGTATGGAACAGATATTCGGGATGCGGTACGATTTCCAAATCAGATGAAAGAGATTCTTGGAATCGTAGCAGATGAACTTGGAATTGAGATGGATGAAGGCTCGCTGCATTATGAGAGATTTCTGACACATGTGAAGTTTCTTCTTCAGAGGATTTATCGTAAGGAATTGCTGGAAGAGGAAGAGAATGAGATCACAGAGATGATGCAGAGAAAGTATCCGAAGGAGTATTCTTGCAGCAGAAAAGTTGCAGATTACATAGAACAGACGGCAGACTGCAAGCTGTCAGGAGAGGAAGTTTTGTATCTGACACTCCATATTCGCCGTGTTGCGATGGCGGATTCGGAGGACGAATAAGGTTGCTTTGAACGGTAACAAAAGTGAAAGGCTGCATTGAGAAATGAACAGCCGCAGATGAACTTGGACTTTAGCGCATTGCGCTTTTGTCATAGATGGTTCTCTGGTTTGTGGAAGACCCGGAGGATCAGAGGTGATTTTGACCGGAGGACTCATTTGCCGGTTAAAATAAAAGGGATTAAAAATGAGAGATTATTAAGGAGGGAATTCTATGAAATTCGTACAGAAATTAGGAAAAGCTCTTATGCTTCCTGTTGCTTGTCTTCCGATTTGTGGTATCCTTATGGGATTAGGATACGCAATGTGTCCATCTACTATGCAGGGTGGAGATGTAACTGGTATTGTTCAGCAGATTGGATTTTTCCTTGTAAAAGCAGGCGGTGCTCTTATTGATAACATGGCACTCCTCTTTGCAATCGGTGTTGGTGTTGGTATGTCTGATGACCATGATGGTACAGCAGGTCTTGCTGCACTTGCATCTTGGCTGATGATCACAAACCTTCTTTCTACTGGAGCAGTATCTGTTCTCAGAACACTGGAAGAAGGATCAACAGCATTTATCGCATTCAGCAAAATCGCTAACCCGTTTATCGGTATCATCGCTGGTATCATCGGTGCACTTTGCTACAACAGATTCAAATCAACTAAGCTTCCTGACTGGCTGTCATTCTTCAGTGGTAAGCGTTGTGTAGCAATCGTTGCTGGTGTTGTTTCCATCGTTGTATCTGCAGTTCTTCTTTTCGTATGGCCGGTAATCTTCGGTGGACTGGTTGCACTTGGAAAAGGAATCGCAGGAATGGGAGCTCTTGGAGCTGGTATCTATGCATTCTTCAACAGATTACTTATCCCGTTCGGTCTGCACCACGCACTGAACAATGTATTCTGGTTTGATACAATCGGACTTGGAGACCTGTCACACTTCTGGGCTGGAGAAACATCTGCAGATGTAACATGGAGCCTTGGAATGTACATGTCAGGATTCTTCCCATGTATGATGTTTGGTATCCCTGGAGCAGCTCTTGCTATGATTCAGTCTGCAAAGAGCAATAAGAAGAAAATTGCAATCGGACTTATCGCATCTGCAGCAGTATCCGCATTCGTTTGTGGTGTTACAGAGCCATTCGAGTTCGCATTCATGTTCCTTGCTCCGGCACTTTACGTTGTATACGCTTTACTGTATGGTATCTTTACAGTAATCACAGTAGCTCTTGGATTCCGTGCAGGATTCTGCTTCTCAGCAGGACTTACAGACCTTATCTTCTCTGCTTCCCTTCCGGCAGCAGCTAAGACATGGCTCATCCTTCCACTTGGAATCGCAGCTTTCATCGTATTCTACGTTGTATTCCGTTTCGCAATCGTTAAATTCGATCTGAAGACACCAGGTCGTGAGGATGACGATGATGATGAAACAAAAGTTGTTCTTGCAAACGATGACTTCACAACAGTAGCTAAGATCGTTCTTGAGGGTGTTGGTGGAAAAGATAACGTTGAGTCTATCGACAACTGTATCACAAGACTTCGTCTTGTAATCAAAGATTACACAAAGGTTGATGAGAAGAAGATCAAATCTGCAGGTGTTGCAGGTGTTGTTCGTCCATCTCAGAAAGACGTTCAGGTAATCATTGGACAAAAGTTCAGTTTGTAGCTGACGAGTTCAAGAAACTTTGCAAATAAGTTTAAATGATAATAGGTTATCCGGGATAATGATGTGAAAGAATACGGATAACACACATTAATAATCCCTTTTCAAAAGCGGAAGTGGAATCGGCGAAGAGCCGGGGACACTTCCGTTTTTTATATATTAGGAAAGTTCTTTCCTAATATATAAAAACGCTCCGCTAGGGATGCGCACTGCGGCGTACAAGGTAGGTGTCGCAAGCGACCGCCGCAGGCGCGAGAATGTGCCAAGGCACATTCGTTTGTTATATATACAAGACCACTTGACAAAAGGATTACAATAGTCTATCATCAAGGCTACGAGAGTTATTATGACTCTTATATGGAAGTTATATATGTAAGGCTATGAAGGGAACAAGTAACAGACAGAACAGACACACAGAAAGCTGCCGGCTGATGAGAGGCGCGTAGATGACTGGCTGCGAATACATCCTGGAGCTTCACACCGAAATCTGATGATGAAAGTTCAACGATTGATATGGACAGCAGATCAGACAGAGAGTAGGCTGTGACGGAGTTGTGCTCGTTATTGCACGAATGAGACTGACAGATATAAAGGTAAGAATTTTATACTTACATCCGAAAAAATGTTGTCGGTGAATTAAGGTGGTACCACGGTGATAGATCGTCCTTATTGCGTCATGCAGTAAGGACTTTTTATATGTTAGAAAAGTTCTTTTCGGATATATAAAAAGGCCAAGCTGAATGATGCGTTATAATGCTACTGGTCACAGTTTTTGTGCCAAGAGACATGTTATGAATATTCTGTAGAAGTTACAGAAAAATAAAACGAAAAGAGAAGGAGAAGGAAAATGGGAATTTATGAAGAACTTCAGGCAAGAGGCCTGATCGCCCTAGGTAACAGATGAAGAGAGAATCAAAGAACTTGTAAATAATGGAAAGGCTACATTCTATATCGGATTCGACCCGACAGCAGATAGCCTTCACGTAGGACATTTCATGGCACTCTGCCTGATGAAACGTCTGCAGGAAGCAGGAAACAAGCCAATCGCACTGATCGGTGGGGGTACAGGATATATCGGAGATCCATCCGGAAGAACTGATATGAGAAGCATGATGACACCGGAGCAGATCCAGCATAACTGCGACTGCTTCAAAGAGCAGATGAGCCGTTTCATTGATTTCTCAGAGGGCAAAGCTCTTATGGTAAACAATGCAGATTGGCTGCTTGACTTGAACTACATTGATGTACTTCGTGAGGTAGGACCTCATTTCTCAGTAAACAGAATGCTGACAGCTGAGTGTTACAAGCAGAGAATGGAGAAGGGACTCAGCTTCCTTGAGTTCAACTACATGATCATGCAGGCATATGACTTCTACGAGCTGTTCCAGAATTATGGATGTAACCTTGAGTTCGGTGGAGACGACCAGTGGAGCAATATGCTCGCAGGTACAGAGCTGATTCGTCGTAAACTTGGTAAAGATGCAAGCGCTATGACAATCACACTGCTTCTGAACTCCGAAGGTAAGAAGATGGGTAAGACACAGTCAGGTGCTGTATGGCTTGACCCGAACAAGACATCCCCATTCGATTTCTACCAGTACTGGAGAAATGTCGGAGATGCTGATGTTCTGAAATGTATCCGTATGTTGACATTCCTTCCGCTTGAAGAGATCGACAAGATGGATACTTGGGAAGGCGCACAGCTTAATACAGCAAAAGAAATCCTTGCATATGAGCTGACAAAAACTTGTTCACGGTGAGGAAGAAGCGAAGAAAGCACAGGAGAGTGCACGTGCACTGTTCAGCCAGGGAAATGCTGATAACATGCCAACAACAGAACTGGAAGAAGCAGATTTCCAGGATGGAAAGATTGATATCCTTGCAGTTCTCGTAAAGAGCGGACAGGCATCTTCCAGATCTGATGCAAGACGTGCCGTAACACAGGGCGGTGTTTCTGTAGACGGAGAGAAAGTAACAGACATTACAACAACATATGCTCCGGCAGACTTCGACGGAGAAGGAAAGATCGTGAAAAAAGGAAGAAAAACTTCCGCAGAATTGTTGCAAAATAATTGAAATGAAGTAGAGAAATAGTGGCTGTTACTGTAGCATTAAGTTGGATACAGTAACGGCCGCTTCTTATAAGGAGGAAACAAAAATGTCATTTAAAGAAGTAAAGATTGAGGAACTTTCATTTAACCCTTTTACAAAAGATCAGCAAGGAATGGATGTTGATCACAGCAGGAGATGAAGAGAAGCATAATACAATGACAGCCAGCTGGGGTGGTGTTGGAATTATGTGGGGGATGAATGTGGCTACAGCATATATTCGTCCACAGAGATATACGAAGGAATTCGTAGATGCAGAAGAGATGTTTACACTTTCTTTCTTTAAGGAAGATTATAGAAAAGCATTAAATCTTTGTGGTTCCAAGTCAGGTCGCGACTGTGATAAAGATAAAGAAGCAGGTCTGACACCGTATTACACAGACGGAACAACAGCGTATGAAGAAGCAGATCTGATCTTTGTCTGCAGAAAGCTTTATGCACAGGAGATGAAACCGGAGTGCTTTACAGTAGACGGACCGGATGAGAAATGGTATCCGGGCAAAGATTACCATACAATGTATATGGGTGAGATCGTGAAGGTTCTTGTGAGAGAATAAGTAAAAGATTTCAGCTGGTCAGATTATGAAGTCGAAGAGCCGGAACAATTAAAATAAAGAGTAGTTACACTGCTTGCAAATAATAGGAGAACTCCTTTCAGTTGTGATAAGATGCAGTCTGAGAGGAGTTTTTGTAGAATAGAGTAAATAAAAATGCTGTACAACTTGAAAATCTTGATAAAATATGGTAAAAATAGATATAGAAAAAGCAGGAAAGCGGGCGGTAGAATGGAAGAAGTAAAAACAATAACACTGAAGGATGTATTGCCTTTTGTGGATCCGGTGGCAAGATCCCATGCGAGAAGAGTTCTGAAAGATGCAGAAGGATACAAGGAGCTTGTGATTGATTTTCGGGGAATTGAATTCCAGTGGGGCGTCGGTTTTGCGGATGAAGTGTTCCGTGTATTTCAGGAAGAGCATCCGGAGATAAAGATTACACCGCTTCATGCAAGCACATCCATGTTAGCGATGATTCGCCATCTCGGAGGAAAACAACAATAAATGATATTTACAGATTCCTTGTAAACCGTTACAATAGGAAGTCGGGGCGTTTGTCTCTGATATCTAATTTTATAGAAGAAAAGGAACAAGGAAAATGGGGATTTATCTGATTGTATGCCCGCTGGTGTTTCTAGCGGGCTTTGTTGATTCAATTGCAGGAGGCGGTGGACTTATCTCGCTTCCGGCATATATGTTTGCCGGGATTCCGGTGCATAATGCAATCGCGACAAACAAGCTGTCATCTTCAACAGGAACGGTAGTGTCGACAGCGAGATTGATTAAGAATAAGAAAGTAGACTGGGGATTTGTACCAGGAACGGTGATCGGAGCGTTGATTGGTTCTGTTGCAGGGGCGAATCTGGCGTTGATCATCAGCGACCATATTTTGAAAATGGTATTGGTTGTGATCCTGCCGATCGTAGCCTTCTGTGTGTTGAGAGATAAGAACATGGATGTGGAAGTTCCGGTACGGAATGACAAAGAATAAGCTAGTATCTGATCGCGATTGTATGCTCTTTGGTGATTGGTTGTTATGACGGATTCTACGGTCCGGGAACAGGAACCTTCTTGCTGCTTGTATTTACCAAGCTTGCGAAGATACCATTGGAGAAAGCGACAGGAAATGTGAAGATTGTGAATCTTTCTTCCAATATTTCAGCGCTGATCACATTTATTCTGGCAGGGAAAATCCTGTGGGGACTGGGACTGGCAGCATCCTGTTTTAGTATCGCAGGGCATTATGTAGGTGCAGGAATGGTTGTGAATAATGGGGTGAAAGTGATTAAGCCGATTATTCTGATCGTGCTGGTGCTGTTATTGGTTAAGGTTGTGTCTGGGATATAAGTAACTGTTCAGAGCCAAGCAAAATTTCATAAAACAGGTGTAAAATGCTTGCATTTTTAAGACTGTTTTTGAAATTTTATTTGGCGGATACGCCACACCGACGAAATGCGTAGCATTTTGGAGGTTGGCTCTGAACAGTTACAAGAAATTCATTTTGCAGCATAACTACAAGGAGGAATATACATGGACAAGACATTAGAACAAATCAGATTCTATGCTGAACAAGGCAGATACAAGCGAGTTCCGATCAGCAAAGAGCTGTATGCAGATGCATTTACGCCGATCAGTGTGATGCGGACGCTGCGGGCGGCAAGCAGGCATTGCTATCTGCTGGAAAGTGCGGAGGACAGACAGCAGTGGGGAAGATATTCCTTCCTTGGATATGCACCAACGATGGAGATCACCTGTACCGATGGGCGTGTGATCATAAGCGAAGGGCATGAAGATGAGGATAAGACCAGACGGGAAGTTTTAACCGACCATCCGGGAAAGGTTCTAAGAGAAATTCTCGAAGCATATAAAAGTCCGGTTGTTCCGGGACTTCCTCCATTTACCGGAGGGCTTGTCGGATATTTTTCTTATGACTACATCAAATATGCAGAGCCGACATTGAAGCCGGTCCTGGAAGAGAAGAATGAGACTACAGGAAAGACAGCAGCAAAAACGGCAGTAAGAGATTTCCGGGATGCGGACTTGATGTTATTTGACCATGTCATCGTATTTGACAATTACAGACAGAAGCTGATCCTGATTACAGGCGTGAAGCTGGAAGGTGATCTGGAAGAAAATTATACGAACGCGAAGCAGGAATTAGAAGAGATGGAACGATTGATCCGAAGCGGGGCGCAGGCAGATTTCCGACCACTTGTTTAAAAGAGAGTTCCATCCGGAGTGGATAAAGAAGATTATTGCAAGATGGTTGAGAAAGCTAAGGAATACATTTATGAAGGTGATATTTTCCAGGTCGTTTTATCCAATCCGCTGACAGCGAAGGCAAAAGGAAGTCTTTTTGATACCTACCGGGTGCTTCGAACCTCGAATCCATCTCCGTATATGTTCTACTTTTCAAGTGATGATATTGAAGTGGCAGGGGCTTCACCGGAAACGCTGGCGAAGTTAGAAAATGGACAGGTGTGCACTTTTCCTCTTGCCGGTACAAGGAAGCGAGGAGTGACCGAAGAGGAAGATCAGGAATTGGAGAAAGAGCTACTTGCAGACGAGAAAGAGCTTGCAGAGCACAACATGCTTGTAGATCTTGGGCGGAATGATGTCGGCAAGATCAGCCAGCCGGGAACAGTTAAAGTTGATAAATATATGGAAATCCAAAGATATTCTCATGTGATGCATATTGGTTCCACAGTAACAGGCAAGATTCGGAAAGATAAAGATGCACTGGACGTAGTAGATGCGATTCTACCGGCAGGAACGCTTTCCGGAGCACCGAAGATTCGCGCATGTGAGATTATCGCAGAGATTGAACAGGAGAAAAGAGGCATCTACGGAGGGGCAGTCGGCTATCTCGATTTTGCAGGAAATGTAGATACATGCATTTCCATCCGTCTTGCTTATAAGAAAAATGGATACATTTGTGTACAGTCAGGAGCCGGAATCGTAGCAGACAGTATCCCGGAAAATGAATTTCAGGAGTGTTTAAATAAGGCAGGGGCAGTACTTCAGGCTGTGGAAACTGCGAAAGGAGGATTGGAATGATACTATTACTTGATAATTATGACAGCTTTACCTATAACCTATATCAGTTTATCGCAGGAGTAGAATCAAAAAGAGGTGACATGCAAAAAGATCAGATTGATTCAAAAGTAAAGGTCGTTCGAAATGATCAGATCACACCGGAAAAGATTCTGGAACTTGCGCCCGAGGCGCTGGTAATCTCACCGGGGCCGGGAAAACCTTCTGATGCCGGAATCTGTATCGAAGCAATTCAGAAGCTGAAAGGAAAAATCCCGATGCTCGGCGTTTGTCTCGGACATCAGGCGATGGCGGAAGCATTTGGAGCAACGGTAAGTCACGCCGGACAGCTGATGCATGGGAAGACATCACAGCTGAAAGACGTAAAGACAGACAGTGTCCTCTTTCAGAATCTGACACTTCCAATCCAGGTGGCAAGATATCATTCACTCGCAGTTAAGGAAGAGACACTACCGGAAGAACTGATTGTGACAGCGCGAAGCGAAGATAACGAGATTATGGCGATGGAACACAGAGAATATCCGATCTTTGGGTTACAGTTTCATCCGGAATCCGTGATGACACCGCAGGGACTTCAGATGATAGAGAATTTTATTAACTATGCAAAAGCATTGAAGGAGAATTAAGAAATGATAAAAGAAGCAATTATAAAATTATCAAAAGAAAGAAAATCTCATCTATACAGAAGCAGAAGAAGTAATGAATGAGATTATGGAAGGAAAGGCATCGGATGTTCAGAAGTCAGCATATCTGACAGCACTTTCCATGAAAGGTGAGACAATCGATGAGATCACAGCATCAGCAGCGGGAATGCGTGCACACTGTATCAAGCTTTTGCATGACATGGATGTGCTGGAAATCGTAGGAACAGGGGAGACGGAGCAAATTCATTTAATATTTCAACAACATCCTCCTTTGTGATTGCGGCAGCAGGAATCCCGGTCGCAAAGCATGGTAACCGTGCAGCATCTTCTAAGTCCGGTGCGGCAGATGTACTTGAAGCACTTGGAGTGAAGATCGATGTCGCACCGGAGCGCAGCACACAGCTTCTCAAAGACATTCAGATCTGTTTCTTATTTGCACAGAATTATCATATTGCGATGAAATACGTCGGACCGATCCGTAAAGAACTTGGTATCCGTACCGTATTCAATATCCTCGGACCATTGTCCAATCCGGCAGGAGCGAACATGGAACTGATGGGAGTTTATGATGAAAGCCTTGTAGAGCCACTTGCAAGAGTCATGGCGAATCTCGGAGTCGTCCGCGGAATAGTCGTTTACGGACAGGATAAGTTAGATGAGATTTCCATGTGTGCACCGACTACAGTCTGTGAGATTAAAGACGGAACATTTACAAGCTATGAGATCACACCGGAGCAGTTTGGTTATGAGAGATGCGAAAAAGGTGCACTGACAGGAGGAACACCTCAGGAAAACGCACAGATCACATTGGATATCATTTCAGGAAAAGAGCAGGGAGCAAAGAGAAATGCAGTTTGCCTGAATGCAGGAGCAGCAATCTATCTTGCAGGAAAAGCAGATTCAATCGAAGCAGGTGTAAGAAAAGCGGAACAGATCATTGACGAAGGACTTGCACTGAAGAAGCTGGAGCAGTTTAAAGAAGAAAGTAATAAATAAAAAGTCTGATCCCCGGCTATGCAGGGGAGAATGGAAGAAGCAACTTGAAAGAAAAAGAGGAACAAATAGTATGAATATACTCGAGAAAATTACCGAGCGCACGAAAGAGCGGATCGAAGAAGAAAAGAAAATAGTTCCATTAGAAGAGGTTCGAAGACAGGCGGAAGAAAAAGGAATTAAAGATCAAATCCCTGCATTCGAACAGGCACTTCGGGCAGAAGGATTGTCTTTTATCTGCGAGGCAAAAAAAGCGTCTCCATCCAAAGGATTAATCGCACCGGATTTTCCATATGTTGAGATCGCCAGGGACTATGAAGCAGGCGGCGCAGCAGCAATCTCCTGTCTGACAGAACCGTTTTGGTTCCGGGGCAGTGATGCGTATCTGAAAGAAATTGTGCAAAATGTATCCATTCCGGTACTCAGAAAAGATTTCACCTGTGATGAATACATGATTTATCAGGCAAAAGCAATGGGAGCCTCGGCAGTACTTCTGATCTGTTCGGTATTAGAAGATGGCAGGTTAAAAGCGTATCATCGGCTGGCAGACGAACTCGGATTATCTGCTTTGGTAGAAACACATAACGAAGAGAAATCTTAAGAGCACAGAAGATCGGTGCAAAGATTATCGGTGTAAATAACCGGAATCTGAAAGATTTTACAGTGGATATTAAGAACAGTATCCGGCTTAGAGAACTGGTCAGTTTGGAAACAGTTTTCGTATCTGAGAGCGGTATCCGCGGAGTGGAAGATATGAAAGCACTTTATGAAAATGGAACCGATGCGGTACTGATCGGAGAACTTCTGATGAGAAAATCTGATCGGAAAGCAGCACTGATGGAGTTGAAGCAGCAGACAGGAAGGCAGCTAGATATGAATTAGCGGAAGATATAGTATGAGACAAGAAAAAATGAACATGCCCAAGATTAAGATCTGCGGATTAAGCCGCCCGGAAGATATTACCTATATAAATGAGGCAAAACCGGATTATTGCGGATTTATCATCGATGTGCCAAAGAGCCGGAGAAATGTATCCATTTCGAAAGTTCGTGAACTGGTTCAAAATCTTGAATCGCAGATTTGCCCGGTCGGAGTATTTGTCAATAAAGACTGCGGCGAGGTCGCACAATTATTAAATGAAGGAACCATTCAGATCGCTCAGCTTCACGGGCAGGAAGATGAGGCATATATAAAGAAGTTGAAAAGTCTGACAGACCATCCGGTGATGAAAGCGTTTCCGATTCAGGAGAAAAAGATCTTGATGCGGCGGCAGCGAGCAGTGCAGATCTGATTCTTCTCGATCACGGAAAAGGTGGAACCGGCAAGACATTTGATTGGAGTCTTTTGGAAGGCTGGACAAAGCGGCCGTATTTCCTCGCAGGAGGACTGAATCCGGAGAACATACCGGAGGCAATACAGCGAATACACCCTTGGGGAATTGACCTGAGCAGTGCAGTGGAGACAGATGGAAAGAAAGATCGTGAGAAAATTCTTCAAGTTGTGAAAACTGTGAGAAATTTTGAAAGCAGTAAACATTTTTTTGGAAAATAAAAGAGTATACAGGTGAATGAATAAATTTACCAAAACAATAGAAACAAGAAAGAAGGAGAGACAACCATGACAAAAGGAAGATACGGAATCCATAGGTGGACAGTACATTCCGGAGACACTGATGAATGCAGTGCTGGAACTGGAAGAGCATATAATCATTACAAAG
>ENA-OQKK01000377-OQKK01000377.1-human-gut-metagenome-genome-assembly--contig:-NODE-377-length-11755-cov-2.519350_pt1 | contig 11755 bp, 11 predicted proteins | sample MGYA00242648_ERZ504797 | MGnify/ENA primary metagenome ERZ504797 (study PRJEB26092, sample SAMD00036412) | human gut metagenome | host: Homo sapiens | study: EMG produced TPA metagenomics assembly of... | reverse complement strand
CGGTCATGTGACCGGCAACCAGCATGCTGCAGCCCACCAGTGCAATCACGATCTGCGCCAAACGGCCGATAAAGCGCACCGCGGGGCCGACGGCGTTAATCATAAAGTCAGCCTTGGTGCTCACGCGCGCCAGCTCCTTCGAAGCCTCGTGTACCTCGGCAGAGCTCTGGCGCTCGCGGTTAAACGCACGAATCACCAGACGACCCGAGTAGCCTTCCTCGACCGCGCTCGTAATCTTGGACACCCACTCCTGGCGCTCGCCCGTCACATCGTGCGTGCGGCGCGACACGACCTTCGTCACCAACAGCGAAAGCGCCGTAAAGAACAAAAAGACGAGCGTGAGCGGCACGCTAAACACGAACATCACGCTCACGGCGCCCACCACGGTACCGATCGACACCAGAAGCTGCTGCAGGCCGCGCTGCATGCTCTCGGACATCTTGTCCAAGTCGTTGGTCGCACGGCTGACGACCTCGCCGGGACGATGCGCGTCAAAGTAGGCAAGCGGCAGACGGTTGAGCTTTTGAGCGATGCGGTTGCGTAGACGCAGGTTGAGGCGCTCGGCAACGCTCGACATCAAAAAGCTCTGGAGTGCGTAGAACGAGGCGGCGGCGGTCCAAATCATAAAGTAGATGAAGATGGTCCTGCCGCAGTTCTCCCAGGTAATGCTGAAGGTAGTGTTGTTGGCAAACGCCAGCTTCATATGCCCCCACAGCTCATCGATCACGCGGGCGCTGTAAGCCGGCGCCGCGGTGTTAAAGATGACATAGAACACGATGCTCGCGAACACGATATAGAAGCGCCAATGGTCGCCGGCGGCCTCGCTCCACAGGCGGCGCACCGTCGCCCAGGTGTCGCGGGGCGCCTCGTCCTCGTCCTCGTCGTCAACGTCGCGCATGCGCTCTGCCTCGGCGCGGGCGCGCTCGTCCTCGGCGCGCTCGTTTTCCTCGTAGAGCGCCTGGCGGCGAGCCTCGCGCTCCGCCGCCTTGGCGGCTTCGTCCAGGCCGGGCGTGGCGCCCGCCTCCTCGACTGTCTCTGCAACCGCGGCGTCATCGGTGATGCCCTGCTTCTTGAGCTCCTCGGTCATGCTACTCACCTCCCTTCATCTGCGATTCCGCGATAGCGCGGTACACCTCGCAGGTTTCCATGAGCTCGTCGTGCGTGCCCAGGCCCACGATCTCGCCGTCCTTGAGCACCACGATCTGATCGGCATGCAAAATAGTCGAGATGCGCTGGGCGATGATGAGCACCGCAGCGTCGCGCGTCTCCTCCTGCAGCGCATGGCGCAGCGCTGCATCGGTCTTAAAGTCCAAGGCCGAAAAACTGTCATCGAAGATATACAGATCGGCATGCTTCATGAGCGCGCGGGCAATGGCCAGGCGCTGGCGCTGACCGCCCGAAAAGTTCGTGCCACCCTGCGCCACCGGGGTATCGAGCCCCTGCGGCTGATCGAGCACAAAGGTGCTCTGGGCAACCTGGAGCGCGTGGAGCATATCGGCCTCGGTCGCGTCTTCGTTGCCAAAGCGCAAATTGCTTGCCACGGTGCCCGAGAACAGCCACGCCTTCTGCGGCACATAGGCAATGCGCCCGCGAATCTCGTCTTGCGAAAGGCCGCGCAGGTCAACACCGTCCAGGCGAATGGCGCCCTTCGTGGCATCGTGAAAACGCAGTAAGAGCTTTGCCACCGTCGACTTGCCCGAGCCCGTCGAGCCCACAATCGCGGTCGTCTGACCGCGACGACAGGCAAAGCTCAGGTCGCACAGGGTGTCCTCATCGGCATCGTCAAAACGAAACGACATGTGATCGAACTCAGCGACCGCATCCGCATCGCCCCCGGAGGCAGGCGCCCCGTCACCCAGCGTACGCTCGCCGTCCACGATGCTCGGCTCAATCTCCAACACCTGCTGCGCACGGTTCAGGCACGCCGCGGCGCGCGGCAGCGTCAGCACTACCATCTGCGCCATCATCACAAAGAACAGGATCAGGAGCGCATATTCCAGCACCGCGGAGATGCTCGCAATCTGCATTGCATGGGCGCCAACGCGGTTGCCGCCCACCCACAGCACCGCCACCTCGGCAATGTTCATCAAAAAGAAGGTAGAGCTATCAAGGCCCACAAACAGGTGGTTGACCTTAATGGCGTTGTCCGCGTAATCGCTAAACACCTCGTCCAGGCGCTGCTCCTCGTGAAGCTCTTTATTAAAAGCGCGGATGACGCGAACGCCCACGATGTTCTCGCGCAGCACCACGTTCATGCGGTCGATAAAGCTCTGCAAGCGCATAAAGATCGGAGCCGCGTTGGCTAACCGTAAAGACCGCCGCCACCAGCACAATCGCAACCACGACGCCCAGAAGCGTGCCCATGGCAGGATCGATAAACCAGGCGAAGATGATGCCCGCCACAGCCAAAAACGGCACGGGCAGCACCAGCTGAATCGTCTGCAGAATCGCCTGCTGAATCACGTTGATGTCGTTGAGCGAGCGCGTGATCATCGATCCGGTGCCAAAGCGCTCAAAGTCGCTGGCCGCGAGCTCGAGCGACTTGTCGTACACGGCATTGCGGATATCGCAGGCCACGTTGGCGGCCAAGCGCGCCGAAAGATAGCAGCCCAGCACCGCGCCGCCGCTAGCCATGCCGGTCGCGATAAGCATGTAGAGGCCATTGCGCAAAATGTAGTCGACATCACCCGTGGTGATACCGGTGTTGACCATGTTCGCCAGCATCGTGGGAACCAACAGCGTGCCGACGTTATCAACCAGCAGCACCAGCAGCGTCACTGCGACAAGCCCTCGATAGGGCTTCAGAAACCTCATTAACAGTCGCACGACTCCCCCTCACCTTGATTCTCGGCTTGGCTCTCGGCAGCGATATGCTGCTTAAATGCCTCGCACTCCTCACCGAGCACCTGAGAGAATTTTCCGATCAAGCGCATAATCTCGCGCTGCTCACACGGCCCAAGCGCGCCAAAGGCTCGCTGCTCGGCCTTGAGTGCCGGCAGCGCATAACGCTCGGCAAACCGCATGCCCGCTTCGGTCAAACGCACAACCTTGTTCTTACGGCTGCCTTCGACAAACTCCAACGTTGCAAAGTCCCGCGCCGTCAAGGTTTTAATGGCCGAGTTGATGGTCTGCTTGCTGTAGAACCATTCGCTCGTCAGGCGGCTTACGGCAATACTGCCGCCCGCCGTGCTGGTATCGACGAGCATCCAGTAAGCGCAGTCCGAAAGACCGCAGGCGCGCGAGAACTCCGAATAGATATGGTCGAGTCCATTGAGCAACCGGTCGAAATCGACCAGCGTAACCGCACTATTCATCTATCCCACCATTCGATTGTCCGAGTTTTGACCAATTTACATCTCTACATTAGTCCGAGTTTTGACTATCGTCAATAAGCTCGTTATATATGGTCAGCTCTACATAGGCATGTCGCAAAAAAGACCGCCGGCGCGGGGGCGGCGCCGGCGGTTGCGAGAGAATATCGATTGTTGGCTGTTACGCAGCGACGGCCTCGTAGACCGTGGCGCCCGAGAAGCTGTCATGCAGGCTCTTGCCGGCAATCCACGGCAGCTCGACGACCTCGCAGACCGTATTGACCAGCTCGGAGCAGTCAGTAAAGTGGCCCTTGTCGTTGAGGGCCTCGCAATCCTGAACACGCCAATAGCCATCGGTGTGCGTGATGTAGTACTCGTGATCATCAATCGTCACAAAAGCGCGCGTCTTGGAACGCAGCAGCTTCAGAAATCCTTCGAAGTCGGTCTCGACGACATCTCCAGCCTGGAACATGATGTTACCTCCTGGCCCGGCGCCACCACGGCGCATTGATAAACGTTGGTACTCCTTTAGTAAAACCTTTATCAGAGGTTATGCGTTCGTCATTTAGGCAAGTGGTAAAACCGCAGGGCAGACGGGATAAACGTTTAACCATCCCATTTGTTTGTCACATTCTGAAGGTACTTTTATGCAAACCTACTTTTCCAATTGGAATCTACCCTTTTGGCCGGGCAATTGACCGTCTATCGTTTGAGCCCGACGGGTATGAACGGGGCATCTGCAACGCCACCGCAAGGAGACACCATGGAGACTATCGAAGCACTCATCCACCGCCGCAGCTGCCGCAAATACAGCGATCGTCCCGTCGAGGTCGAAAAGCTTGCACGTATTATCGAAGCTGGCCAATATGCACCGAGCGGCATGGGCCGCAACCGGTGACGTTTGTCGCCGTCACCGACCCCGCGACCGTCGAGCGTCTCTCACAGCTCAACGCCCAGGTCATGGGCAGCAACGGCGACCCCTTCTATGGCGCCAAGACCGTTGTGGTGGTGCTGGTTGACCGCAGCGTGCCCACGCATCTGGAAGACGGCTCGCTCGCCATGGGCAACTTGCTCAACGCCGCCTACGCACTGGGTGTCGATTCGTGCTGGATTCACCGCGCGCATGAGGTCTTTGACTCGCCCGAGGGCCTGGAGCTGCTGGCCAGCTGGGGCCTGCCCGCCGACGGCAGCCTGCGCGGTGTCGGTCACTGCATTCTGGGCTATGCCGAGGACACGCTACCCGAGGCAAAGCCGCGCCGCGACAACGTGGTGTATGTAAAGTAATTAGTTCCGCCGTTCTAACGAACGGCGGACCCGCTTGCAACTTATCTTGCCGGTGGAGTTGTCGTCGTTTCGTTCGTTTGAGTCGTTTCGGCGCCGTCGCCCTGTTCGCCGTCGTCCTTTTGAGCGTCGGCGATGGTGGAGGCTGCCGCAACGATACCGCGCTGGGGCACGACGCCCGTCTGGGTCTGAGCGCCCTCGACAATTTCTGTGCCTGCATGCGCGAGCTCGGGCGATTTAAACATCGCGTCCAAGTTGGCACCGCCGCCGGCGTAGCCAAGCGCAGCGAGTGCGATGACGATCACTGCAACGACGACCGCGATCGGAACATAACGATGCCAACCAGCCGGATTGAGTCCGCTGCGACGAGCCGCCCCGCGGCTGATGTAGCCGAGCGTGCCGTCGTGCTTGAGCTTTGAGCCCACCACGCGTTTGCGGTCCCACAGCGAGGACTCTGCCTGCATTGCCAAGCGGGCACCTGTCGAAGGATAGCCGTATTTAGTGCGCTTGAACGAGCCGTCAAACCCCGAGGCGTGTTTGCCCCACGCCACCGATGTTGTGCGTCGGTTAACCGGCGCGGCGCTCCGCCTTCTGCGGCTCGGTTTTGTAGTCTCAGCCATACGCCCCCGCACGCCGTAACCAAATCGAAACAATAACGCTTTGGACTGTAGCACACGCGTCGCGCGCGGTCACGGGCGCCTCGCTCAACGGTCATCGTCCTTCAGTAAGCGCCACAGCGTTGTTCGGCTTATGCCCAGCACCTCCGCCGCACGGGTTCGGTTGCCGTGGAGATGATCTACAACCAGATGCGCGATATCTCGCTCGGTATCGGCCAGCGGTCGCAGGATATACAGGTCGCTTTCGAGTGTCGGGGCGCCAAAGGTTGCGGTCTTAATCACGTCCTCTTGGGCTAGCACTTCCTCCGCCACAGCGCGATCCACCGTGCCCGCCCCCACCAATATATACAGTCGTTCCGAGACCTCGCGGAGCTGCAGATAATTGCGCGGCCAGCGGTAAGCATCGAGCGCCTTCGTCGCCGCGGCAGACAGCGTGGGCGCTGCCGTCCCAAATGCACCAGCGAGATATTCCAAATAGCGCGCAACCTTCGTCGACGCGGCTCCCTGCTCGGCGATTGCCGGCGCCACGCTCACCGCACAGGCGAAACGCTCGGTCACAAAGGCGGCCTGATCGCTTTCGCTGCCGCCCGGCATGTCATTCGCCGTCAGTACCACATGGCAGCGCATCGCCAACGCGGTGTCGGCCATCGTGGAAACGAGCTCGCGGAGGCGCTGGGGGCCAACCGCATTCCAGCCCGCAATGCAAAGTGTCAGCCCCGTTTGGAACAACGGCGATTCGGCGCTTTTGAGCACGTGGCGCCAGCCGCGATCGGTAAGCTCATCGAGCGCAACGGCAACAAAGGGCTGATCGGCAAAAGGACCGTCCAGATAGAGGCGCTTGGCGATCTCGACCTGACCCGCTCCCAGCTCGCCCTCAAGCATAAGGGGCACGCCGCGCGCGTAGCTCTCGGCGACCGGCGCAGCTACCGAGGCCGCCCCCTCAACGATGCCGTACGCGCTCGATTCGTAGCGGGCCTCAACTTCGTCGGCGTTGAGCCACTCGATGCCCGCATGTGCCGCGGCGCCGCGCACCTCGCGGACCACGACGACCCAAAGGCCCCCGCCCTCTTTGTCGGTGGGGCGAACGGTCAGGCTCAGGCGCGTACCCGCACGCCCCATAACCAGACGCGCGCCGTCTCCTATACGGTCGAGGCGCTCAGCGACAAAAGCCGCCACATCCCGCTCAAGCGCCGCGTCATTCATGGTCGAAATCGCGACGTCCCCACGCGCATCGATTGCCAATGCCGAGGCCCCGGCAGCAGCCAGGGCCTCGGTCAAGATGTTCAGCTTGGCATCGCTATTCATGATTTGCCCCTGTCCGCGGCGACGCGCAACCGCCGACGGTCGCACGACCGAGTGTTTCAAAATTGAACGATATTGCTCACCAAACACTATAGGGCAGAAAGCGCCGTCCTGCGAGTATAGGTGTTGCCCCGCATCGCCATCCTGGCGGGGCGATAAGAGCTCTTCGGGACTTATAAACCTGCGGACAAGCCATACCCGCAAGAGCTCCTATCGCTCCACCGCAGGCTTGCGCTCACCAGCAACCAGCAACCAGCACGCAAATAAGCTACTCCTCTACCAGATTCCCAGCACGTGCTGCATTCCCAAACTCATGCACGCAATGCCAATCCAGCAGCAAAAGCCCAGCGCGATGGGCTTGCCGCCCTTTTTGACCAGCTCGACGATATCGGTATTAAAGCCAATAGCCGCCATGGCCATCACGATAAAAAACTTCGACAGCTCCTTGATGGGCGCCGTGATGGACACGGGAAGCTGAAGCACCGTGGTGATTACGCTCGCCAGCACAAAGAACAGCACAAACATGGGAAACGCGCGTTTCAACGAGAACGTGCTTTTGGCGTCGCCCCCGGCCTTGCGCGCCAGATGCATCTGCCAGCACGCAAGGACCAACGTGATGGGGATAATGGCCAACGTCCTGGTGAGCTTGACCACCGTGGCGCTCTCGAGCACGTTGGCGCCGGGATGCATGCTGTCCCAAGCGCTCGCCGCAGCCGTTACGGACGAGGTGTCGTTGATGGCGGTGCCGGCAAACAGGCCAAAGCCCTCGTTGGTCAGCCCGAGCATGCCGCCGAGCGTCGGGAACACGAGCGCCGCGATAACGTTAAACAGGAAGATGACCGAAATAGCTTGGGCAATCTCACGATCGTCGGCATCGATGACGGGCGCGGTCGCGGCGATGGCAGAACCGCCGCAAATCGACGAACCCACACCCACAAGCGTCGCGATCTTACCCGGCACGTTCATGACGCGGCAGAGCACAAAGGCGATGACGAGCGAGGTCGAGATCGTCGCCACGATAATCGGCAGCGACTGGGCGCCCTTGGACAGAATCTGGGAGAGGTTCATGCCAAAGCCAAGCAGGATAACCGCGTACTGCAAGACTTTTTTAGACGTATAGGTGACACCGGCGGCGAGCTGTTCGCGATGATTCTTGGGAAAGACGAGCGCCAGAACCATGCCGAAGAGGATGGCGAATACCGGCCCACCGACCACCTCAATCTGTTTGCCGAGCAGCGTTGCGGGGATAGCGATGATCAGGCAGAACAATACGCCCTTCCAGCGCTCGCGTACGATATTCGCCAGTTGCATATGGGATTCCTTCTTTCTATTTCACGTTTGCGACGGCTTATGATACGGCAACATTGAGCACAGCCATGCGTAAACACAGACCAAGATGCCGCAATAGTTCTTGGGCAACAGTCGAATTACCCACCGCGGAGAGCCGATTCGCGGCATAATTAACAGCTGACATATCAGTGTGATAGAACGGTTGCGAGGCACTATGGAAGAATCGATGCACGTCGGCGAGCAGGAAACGAGCCTACAGGACCAGTCCTACCACACCATTCGACGCAAAATCGTCTACCTGGACTACAAACCGGGCGAAAAACTGGGCGTCAAGCAGCTTTGTGACGACCTGGATATGGGGCGCACCCCTGTGCGCGAGGCGCTGGTGCGTCTGGCGCAAGAGGGCCTGGTGCGTACCGTGCCCCAAAGCGGCACCTATGTCTCGCCCATCAACCTCACTCTTGCCGAGAGCGCCTGCTACATTCGCGAGCACCTGGAAAAGCAGGTGATTGTAGAGTGCTGCGCCCGTGCCACCTCGGCAGGCATCGAGCAGCTCGACCGCGCCATCGCGCTGCAGGAAAAGACCATGGCCGAGGAGGATCGCATCGGCTTCTTTTTAAGCGACAACCTCATGCACCGCATGATCTTTAACATCGCGTGCCGCAGCACCGTGTGGTCGTGGCTCGAGGCGACCAATGCCGACCTGGAGCGCTTCCGCTGGCTGCGCGCCGCCACGCAGAGGCTCGACAATCAGGAGATTGTTAACGAGCACAAGAAAATCCGCCGCGCTATCGCCGGTCGCGACCCCATCGAGGCGAGCTTTTTGGTCAGCAAGCACCTGCATATGATGTTCCGCAACCAGACCGAGGTCCTGGACCAATATCCCAAGTACTTCGAGACCAGCAAGCTCCGCTAACCTGCCAAAACCACCACAAAGGGGACAGGCACCTTTGTGCTGGTTTCTCCGTACAAAAAGGCCCGGCTCCGTCTGATGACGCGGAGCCGGGCCTTGGTCGTTAGAACGGCGGAACCAACTACTCGACAGTAACGCTTTTCGCCAGGTTACGAGGTTGGTCAACGTCGCAACCGCGCAGGATGGCGACCTCGCGGGCGAGCAGCTGCAGCGGGACGCTCGCGGTGATGGGGCTGAACACGTCGCGGACGGCCGGCACGCGGATGATGCAATCGGCAATCTTGTTGATCTCCTCGTCGCCCTCGGTGGCAACGACGATGACCTTGGCACCGCGCGCCTTGCACTCCATAAGGTTCGACACGGTCTTGTCGTAGGTGGCACTCTTGGTGGCCACGGCGATGACGGGGAAGCCCGGATCGATCAGCGCGATGGGGCCGTGCTTCATCTCGCCGGCAGCATACGCCTCGGCGTGCAGGTAGCTGACCTCCTTGAGCTTGAGCGCGCCCTCGTAGGAGATGGCAGCGCCCATACCGCGGCCCACAAACAGCGCCGACTGCGCGTCCCTGCACAGCAGGGCGGCCTCGTGCACGGCCTCGGTCTGCGTGTCCAAAATCCACTGGATCTGCTCGGCCGTATCGGAAAGCTCGCGGAACATCATGCGTGCCTGTTTGGTGGTCAGGCGGTACTTGACCTGCGCCAGCAGCAGGGCCAAAAGCGTGAGGCTAACGACCTGACCGATGAAGCTCTTGGTCGAGGCAACCGCAATCTCCTTGTTGGCCTTGGTATAGATGACGCCATCGCTTTCGCGCGCCACCGGGCTGCCCACCACGTTAGTGATGCCAAAGACCTTGGCGCCCTTGATGCGCGCATCGCGAATGGCGGCAAGGGTGTCGGCCGTCTCGCCCGACTGGGACACGGCCACGACGAGCGTCGTCGGCGTGATGATGGGGTTGCGGTAGCGGAACTCGCTTGCCGCCTCGACCTCGGTAGGAATACGAGCCCAGCCCTCAATAAGGTTCTTAGCGATGAGTCCGGCATGGTAGCTGGTGCCGCAGGCAATCACATACACGCGGTCGATATCGTTGAGCTCCTCGAGCGAAAGGCCCAGCTCGTCGATATCGAGCTCACCGGCAGGGGTCATGCGACCCACCAGCGTGTCGCGCACGACGCGAGGCTGCTCGTGAATCTCCTTGAGCATAAAGTCGGGATAACCGCCCTTTTCGGCCATGTCCAGATCCCAATCGATGTGGGTGACCTTGGGCTCGATGACATTGCCGGCCTCGTCGGTATACTCGACGCCCGCAGGCGTGAGCTTGGCAAACTGACCGTCCTCGAGCACCACGACATCACGGGTGGCGTCGATGAGCGCGATCACGTCGGAGGCAACGTAGGAGCCGGTCTCGCCCATGCCGACCACGATCGGGGAATCCTTGCGGGCCACGGCGATTACGCCAGGCTCGTCGGCGCACACGGCGGCCAAGCCATAGGCGCCCACCACGTGGGTGCAAGCCTCGCGCACGGAGGCCATCAGGTCGTGTGTCTCGGCATAGGCCTCTTCGATCAGATGCGCGAAGACCTCGGTATCGGTCTCGCTCTTAAAGTGATGGCCGCGGCCCTCCAGCTCCTCGCGCAGCTCGGCGAAGTTCTCGATGATGCCGTTGTGGACGATGGCGATACGACCGTCGCAGCTGGTGTGGGGGTGAGCGTTAACGACAGAAGGCTTGCCGTGGGTGGCCCAGCGGGTGTGACCGATACCGCAGGTAGCGTCGCTGTCGATGTTGGAAAGCTCGCTCTCCAGGCCCGCGACCTTGCCCACGCGGCGAATGACGTCGAGGTGCGCCGCGGCGCCCTCGCCCACCTCGAGCGCAACACCCGAGGAGTCATAGCCGCGATACTCCATGCGCTTGAGGCCCGTGACCAGGATGTTCTTTGCAATATCAGAGCCGGTGTAGCCGACGATTCCGCACATAGGATAAATCCCTTCGTTCGCGTGACTGCAAGACGTCCACGCACAGGGGGCGCTGAGACGTATAACGTTCGAGTATTGTACTCACGCAAGCGCAAGCTGATATACCAGAAGTGGTATCTCAACTTAGATACCACCCGATGCACACATGCCCAGCCGGTCCAAACCACCACAAAGGTGCCTGTCCCCTTTGTGGTGGTCGCGCTGGCAACGGCGTTTCCCCAGATAAAACCTGCCAAAATAAACCTGTCCCTTTTTGGTAGGTTTGGGATGCTACAATCTGGCTTGTACTTGAAACGCATCAAAGGGGCCGCTATGGCAAAGGTAAAAATCAGCGACGTCGCGCGCGAGGCCGGGGTTTCGCTGGGCACGGTTTCCAACGCGCTCAACCACCCCGAAAAGCTGCGCCCCGAGACCCTCAGGCTCATCAACGAGACCATCAATCGCCTGGGCTACCTGCCCAACCAAAGCGCTCGTCAGCTCGCGGGCGGCGCCACCAAGTCCTTTGGCCTGGTGCTCCCCCGTCTCGACCACGGCTTTTCGCTCCAAATCGCCAGCGGCGCCCACAACGAGGCCCGCAAGCACGGCTACGATCTGCTCATCGCCAATGCCGATAACGACGATATTCTCGAGGATCATTACCTGCGCTATTTTATGGGTACGCAGATGTCCGGCGTCATGGTTCAGCCCATGGCGTCCCCCGACTGGCACCCCGCTATGACCAAGATGCCCGTGCCGATCGTCTATCTGGACATCCATTGCTCCGAGCCCGGTTACTACGTGGCCGCCGACAACGAGGCACAGGGGCGTATTATCGCCGAGCTCGCCATCGCCCGCGGCGCACGCCATATCACCGTTGTGGGCCGAGCGGCATTTATGCAGCTCGGCCTGCGCGTCCTTGGCATCCACAAGGCACTTGCCCTGCATCCCGATATCAAAATTGAGGTCATCGATGCCGGGAGTGGAATACCGCAGCCGACGGCTACAGCATCGGTACCCAGATTGCCGAACGCCCTGCTGACGAGCGCCCCGATTTTGTCATCGGCCTGACCGACGTATTGGCCTCGGGCGTTAT
>ENA-OQKK01000368-OQKK01000368.1-human-gut-metagenome-genome-assembly--contig:-NODE-368-length-11871-cov-2.440480_pt1 | contig 11871 bp, 7 predicted proteins | sample MGYA00242648_ERZ504797 | MGnify/ENA primary metagenome ERZ504797 (study PRJEB26092, sample SAMD00036412) | human gut metagenome | host: Homo sapiens | study: EMG produced TPA metagenomics assembly of... | reverse complement strand
TAAGGCACAATAGCCGTTTATTCAGTGGTAAATTGATAGTTCACGTTCTTCTTGAAGAATACTTGAACGGCTTTTTCATTTGATTCACGAAACGATAGGCTATTCCATCATTATATGCCCGGAATTCCACACTCCATCCTTTCCTAAAACAAAGTACTAGTTTCTTATAATGATCCCGTAGCTGGCTGCTGCGATAAAAAGGTGAATCAATCAACTGGTCCACCTCTTTCCGGGAACTGCTTGTCAGTTGCGGATGATCCCCCCACACGGTTCCGTTTTCCAAAGTCATTGACAATGGAGAAGCGGCAAGCACCTGCTTTCCGTTACATTTTATATCATAAGTCAACTGTTCCCCTATGGTTATAGTTGTATTCAAATGTCCATCAGGCGAGTTCAGTTGGAACACTTTCCGTGCCTGTGTAGTCAATACTATCCAACTGCATAAAAATAAAATTGTCAGCTTTTTCATTATCTGTTAGTTTAAATTAGTTAAAACTTCCGCACTTAACTTAGAGTGGGCAGGCAAGGGTACGCAAACTTCAGAAATCACATTTCCACGAATATCTTTCAACAAGACCGGAGCATACACCTTCCCGTTCACCTTTATTTCAGAATAATCCCCTATAAAAAGCAACCTTCCATGTCAACTTCTTAGAAGTGTTATTCTCTATATCAGTCCTCATCCTGCCTCCATGCTTAACAGTGATATATCCATCAAAAACAGGCAGATTTTTAATTTCCGCCTTTTGGGAATCGCCCGCCAGACGCGAGCAAGTCGCCACACTGCTTTCACTAGCCAAAGGCTTGACTCCCATAGCTCCACACACCGTACCTTCAATGATACCATAAGATACTTCAGGATACTCAGACCTGTTCATGTGAGGCAGATTTACCAAAAAATAATAAGCCTCGTCATCATACCCCAAACGATAAAAAAGGGTGGGAAACGCTGACATATTCTCCACATTCCATTCTCGGCTCAAAATGTCCTTCACGCTGGCACGAATGCGGTCCGGATTTTCAGACGCGTCAAACCAAAGAATAAAAGGAACTCCTTCCCCCCGATAAAACTTCTGATCCTCCGTCCAAAAAGTCTGATAAAAAGAACTGTCAGGGTTCCACCACCTGTTCTCCAAGATTTCCCGGTATGCTTCCGCCTGGGTTCTTCCTTTTGTCATCTTCACATCATCCCCCGTCAATCCGGCCATTTCGGCGTATGCATTAAAACCTGCATACATCGTAGCCAATAAATCCACCCCAACCGTCAGTCCAAGGAAATTCTCCACATACGAAGGCAGTCCCCTGCAAGTATGAAAATTATTATTCGGATTAAAATCCTCAGGCTGATTCATATAAGGAGAGCGATCCATTATCTTTTCCGGTTCCAAAGCCCAGCGATGCACATATTCGTTCACAGACTTTTCATAAAAATTTGTAAAAAGAGGGTCTGTCAGATAACCAGCATCTCCCGTCCATTGATACATTTTCAAACAAGCCTGCATCACATCAAAATTAGCATTCAGATTATACCAGAATTCCTTGTCATTGGTATAGTCAGCCGGCGCAGGTTTATTATAACGGTTTATCTCCCAATAGGTACACCAGTCTTTTTCTTCACTAATATTTTCCACAAAACGCGTGAACATATTCTTATTATGTCTGGCAAGACCCAAAATCTGAGCGCCCACCGACTGATGAGACACATCGCGCATACAGAAAGCCTCGCGCTGCGGTAATGCGGCTTCATACCAATATCCTACCGGATCACTATTATCATGTGCGTATGACAATGCCATCTTTTTCGCCCAATTGTACGCATTTTCCAACTGCTTATCCGAAGAGGTAAATACCGATATCTGGTCTGACGGCAATCTCTGAATAGCATTTTCTTTTGAAGATGAGCCACAACTTGCCATACACAAAGCCGCAACTCCCAATAATATTGCTTTTTCATACCATATTCACTTTAATTTAATAGTAAGTTTATTCCCTACTTTAATAAAATGTTGTTGTATCTTATTTCCATTTATAATTTTCACCTGAAGTCTATTATTAGGCAAACGATCGATCTCAATGTCAAATTTAGAACCAAATGCCCCTATTTTTCTCAAAGCCATGTGACTCCATACCTCCGGTAGACGAGGTGTAAGGATAAAACTGTTAAAACCGGTAGGACGAATACCAAATAAGCCTTCTGTGATTATACGTCCATATAAGCCACTTTCCGCAGAAAGATGACGCTGACCACCTTCAGGCCATGCTTCAATGGCATAAGGCACATGCTCTCCCAACAACCGGGTAGTGGAATAACGATGTAAATACTCTGTCGCTTTTTCCGTTTCTCCCACCGCATATACCCCTCTCAAGGCATATAGTGTGGAACGATCCCAAAAAGTATCACTTCCTGCCTGTGTCAATAATCCATTTTCCGTCCATAAACGTGGTGAGAACAGCGCATTTATAGTAGCCTCGGCACGTTCATCTATACCAACCGTCAATGGAATACAAATCCACGAACGCAAAATGTCATTCCCTTTATAATAAGCATATGTATCAAAACCTTCCACAGAAGCACCGAAATATTTTTCAATATTCTTACGCAATATGGCAGCCTGCTTACGATAAACGCCCGCATTTCCTTTACCCAGTTCCCGTGCCAGACAGGAAGCAGAAATCAAAGCGTCATAATAAAGAGAAGAAGTGCACAAATTAGCATCTCCCGAAGGAAAACGATTTTCCAATTCGTCTGTATCCGAAGCCACCACTCCCTCTTTGTTCAGTTTATGATTACAATATTCCAGACACCAAGTGACAAGCGGCCACAATTGTTCTGCTTCCTCACGGCTTGCACGGGCCAGCAGATAACGGGACGCTCCATAAGCGATCATAGCCGCATCCCCTCTGTCACCTACTCCATTCCAGATATCCAGCCCTTCAGCCACAATAGAACTGGGAATAGGTTTCCATTCATTATTCATAAAACGGGCAAAATGCTTGAATGAGTTCAATGCCGATGCATTTCCATAATCATAGCCAGTAAATGGGAAATAAGGATTAATATATTCAGCCTGGTCATTAGCCCAAATAGCTGCATAGTACGATTCTCCGCCAGGTCCGTGCATAGGTCCTCCCTGAGTTTCATAGATACTTTCACAAGCCCGGATTTTAGAAAAAGCGAACATACGGTCAATAATCGGATCAGGGGTTTCAAGTACCAGATTATCCATCCATGAAGTCACTGCCTCTATTCGTTTCAGCTTCTCCTGCTGTCCGTTAATGACCAATGCGGGTTGTCCTTTTTTATATCCGGTAATATAAGCACTAAAAGAGAGCGTATCCCCCGGTTGTATAGAAAAATACCCATTTCTATCTATTTTCATTTCAATAAGATAAGAACCATCCACTCCTTTCCGCGGATCGGTGTACAATCTATTGTTTATTACCGGAATTTCTACGAACATGGGATTCTTGTCTGTATTAATCAAAAGATAATTTTCAATTAATGCAGGCAAGTCCGTTGAAGGCAAATATTCCCGTATCACTTTACACTGCCCATACCATCCGCCGTTATAAGAACTTTCAACAGTCAACATACCCTTCAAGCGGATATTGTCCACTTTTTCATCGGTAATAGTTCTACCATTGACCGTAACCATATCCAATGGATTCCAATCGAATCTCCTCATCAAACTGGCATGAGTATTATTCGGAATGGTACGCAACAAAGGCCATACCATACTTTTATTCACAACAAACGCTCCATCCGCATTCACCCCATAGCGCAGCACAACAGATACTTGTTTTCCACTCATTTCAATATGGTCACTGTGTGGGATTTGTTTGGCGGGCACCCATTCAATGCTTCCATCCGCCAACATTCGCCAACGAGATGATCCAGTGGCCAAAGCGAAAGAAGAAAATACAGTCAGCAGCATATAGCCCACTAAAAAGATCACTTTCATTTTATGCATAATTCATATTATTTCTGAGACTCACAAAATAAGGTAAAATTCCGGGAACATCACCATACGTCCCCGGAATTCATCATATAATCATACTTCTACCTATTTATCATAACCCGGATTTTGTTCCAATAAATCATTTTTTTGAATTTCATAACGTGGAATAGGAAGCAGATAGTTGGCAGGCGCCACAAAATCGCGGTCTTGAATTTTAAATAATTCATATTTCTTTGTACCATCTGTCTGCTTAGTTATATTTATACCATGAAAAGCACCCTTATCCACCTTTTCCGCAATTTTCCAACGGCGTACATCATAAAAACGATGTTCCTCGAAAGCCAGTTCTACCTTACGTTCGTGTTGGATTTTAGCTAAAAGAGCTTCTCCGCTTTCAGTAACATCAGGCAAAATATCCTCTCTGCCTCCACGTGCTCTTTTACGGATATAATTTACATATTCACGTGCTACATCTTCCTTGCCACAATGATACATGGCTTCTGCATAATTCAGATAGATTTCTGCCAAACGGCAATAAACCCACGGTTGCTTTCCTTTGTCCGACCAGCTTTTTGTCAGATTTTCATCCATAAATTTCCGGATAATATAATGTGTTTTAGAATAGTTCCATGCATCCTTACCAAACTCACTATCTATTCCACCTGTTTTTCCATCATTATTTACCCAAAATTCCACTTCTGTTCCTCTAAACAACTGTCCGTCACATACTACAGAAGCATATAAACGAGGATCACGCCCCGCCCAAGGATCTGTTGTAGCAGAAGTATATAAAGCCGGATCAGGCATAGTACCGTCTTCCATCTCATAACTATCTACCATTTCCTGCAACACAGCAGTACAAGAGTATCCACCCCAACCGTTCGTACTGTTATACCAATCATACCAATGGCCGAATTCCGTATTATACAAACGTTGGAATATAATCTCAGAACTCATCGGATTTAGGAAAAGTCCTTTATAATCAGTATCCAAAGAGTATCCTAATTTCATCACTTCTTCTGCTGCTTTAGCAGCAGCTTCCCATTTGCTTTTATCATTAGCCGGATTCCATAATGGACTGGCAGCATAAAGCAACATACGTGATTTCATAGCCAAAGCTGCTCCTTTCGTTACCCGTCCAAAATTTTCACCTGCAAATTTTTCCGGCAAAAGCTCGGATGCTTTCTGAAATTCGGAAACAATAAAGTCCACACAATCCTCATAAGTGTTACGCTTAATCATCATTTCGGGATCATCCAACTCAAACAAGCGAGTAATCAAGGGTACTCCTCCATAATTGTTCACCAATTCCATATAATAATAAGCTCTGAAAAAAGTAGCCTCACCTATCAACCAACTTCTTCTCGGTTCATCTATCGTTTCCACCTTATCCATATTACTAAAGAATATGTTGCAATTCTTTATGTTGGCATAATAATCCGACCAAATATCCAGACCTCCCAATTGATCGGGAGCCAGACCTCCTGTATTAATACTCCACGCACTGGCCCAATTAAAGTTCTCCATGGATTCATCACATACAAATCTCAATGAACTACGACTCCATCCGTTACGTGGTTTTGTATAATTCATGGTCACATAAGATTCAGTAAGATTAGCATCTGTAAAGATACCGTCTTCCGTATATGAATCCCAATGGTTCTACGTCCAGTACATCACAAGAAAAACTATATTTCCCCTATCAACAGGGCGAATGCATGTACTTTTCAATATGGTCTGTTTTCATATTTTATTCTTAAACTTAAAGGTTACTAATTTAGAAACTAACATTAACTCCCAAATGTATAAGTACGAGCTTGTAGGATATTTCTGTCCTGTAGAAGTCGCATCTGATTCCGGATCTTGCACTTTCACTTTATCAAAAGTCAACAGGTTCGTTCCAGTCAATACCAGACGCAAGTTCTGAATTTTCAATTTCTCTACAAAAGATTTAGGAAATGTATAAGCCAGTTCCACATTTTTCAAACGGATAAATGAAGCATCATACAACCAGAAATCACTCCATCTGGTATTTTCATAATCATCCTTATCAAACGCTCTCGGATATTTTGAGTTAGGAGTTTCCTCGGCTGAAATCCAACGATTATTATAGAATTCTTTGTCCAAATTATAAGAATAAGGGACAATCATCTGTTCAGCCCTAGCTTGACCTGTCCATAGCATACTGAATTCCAGTCCTTTCCATTCAATTCCCATATTCAAACCGTATACAATCTGTGGGACATTGCCATATTTACTACGAATACGGTCATTGTCATTAATCACCCCGTTATCATCAATATCCAGGTACTTGATATCACCTGGTTGAGCATTAGCCATGTGCGGAGTGCTATTGATCTCATCCCATGACTGATAGATACCGTCTGTTTTGTACATCAACCATGAATCGATAGAATGTCCGGTTCTTCTCTGCCATTCGGGAGTATTAGCTGCTTCGTCAAAGAATTTAATTTTGTTCTTAGTAAACGTAAAGTTACCAGAAACAAAGTAATTGATATCATTAATACGATTTTTGTGGCTCAACATCAATTCGACACCCTGATTACTTACTTCACCAATATTCTGGTCAGGCAATGTCAAACCGGTATAGTAAGGAATGGAAGCTTGCTTCGGAGTCAAGATGTCTGTACGGTTCTGATAGAAATACTCTACTGTGAAGCCCAACAGAGCATTCCAGAAATTCCATCCACTGCAATATTCTTAGAATCCACCTTTTCCCAAGTAATATCGGGGTTGCCAACACGTCCTGGTACAAACCCTTTATTTATATTGGGAATTTCACCCAAGATAGCACCGTTCTGCATATTATATGTACTGATATACTGAAAAGCATCCACACGGTCATTTCCCAACTTACCCCAAGAAGCACGCAATTTCAGATCATTGATAAATGAGAAATTTATTCTTGATGAAATCTTCCTCACTCATACGCCAACCTACAGACAATCCCGGGAAAGTACCCCAACGCTTATTAGAAGCAAAATTCATAGAACCATCATGACGCAAGGTAAATTCGAACATATAGCGGTCCTTGTAAGCATAATTCAAACGTCCGAAATAATTCTGGCGAACAGTCACATAACCCCTGCCACCGTTTGTCTTTTCCTTATCAGCACCAAAGTCCAAATAATCAGGACGATTACTCAAATAGTATCCACGCCAGCCGTAGAAGTTCTCGCCTTCGTACTTACTCTGTTCATAGGCCACGAAAGCACCTACACGGTGGTCACCAAAGGTACGTTGGTAATCCAATTTCAAGTGGAAAGTCTTGGTCACATTGTCATCATGATCCTGACGTAAACTGATGTTGTTACCGTTCATATTGGTGGTCTTCTTTATGTACTCACCAGTAGCAGCGTTATAATCGTAAGTGTCCCATACATCCCACAACTGCTTTTGCTCACGTGCGTGATAGTCGAATGCAGCATAACCTGACAAAGAAAGCCCTTCGGTTATCCAAGGCAATTTCAAGTCAAAAGAGAACTTGGAATCCACAAACGTATCGTTGACCCGGTTGTAACCGGTTTCTTTACCTGCCACCAAAATAGCTAAGTTGTTTCCATTTGCCAAACCCGGGCCCGGCAGTCCATTGGGATAGTAGTCATACAACCAAGGATAAGCCATAAACGCTTCCCAAAAAATATCATCAGTGGAAATAACTGAATTATTGCGTTTTTCCCGACGGGCAGCCAAATCCACACCAATTTTCAAGTTATCGCTAATTTGCGCATCGATGTTAGAACGTACCTGTCCGGTTTGAAAATCCAAACTTGTGTTTCTATAGTTAGGTTCTTGATAAGAATAGTCACCTGAAACGTAGAATTTCACTTTTTCCGAACCTCCGCTGACACTTAGTGAATGACGGGTCTGAGGAGCCACGCTACGAAACACCACGTCCATCCAGTCGGTATCGCCATACTGATTACGGTTGATAGTACCATCCAAATATCCTCCTTTTATATTTTCATACAGCGGAGACTGACCGTTTCCTTTACGAATTTCGTCTGTCCATGTCATACACTGATATGCATTCATCAGATCAGGTGTACGTGTGTTACCCGACAAGGTGAATGAACCGTTGTAAGTAATAGTCGGTTTGTCTGATGTACCCCGTTTAGTAGTCACCAAGATTACACCGTTTGCAGCCTGCGCACCATAGATAGCGGCAGAAGCGTCTTTCAAAACATTAACAGATTCTATATCACTCGGGTTGAGTCGTTCCAAACCACCGCGGTTAGCCACTCCATCAATAACAATCAAAGGAGAGTTGTCATTCAAAGAGCCCTTACCACGAATCAGAATATCAGAGTAGTCATTACCCGGCTCACCCGAACGGTTGGTAGCAACCACACCCGGCAGCTTACCAGCAAAGGTATTGGTGATGTTGGCAGTACCGGTAGTCTTCAAATCGCTACCTTTTACAGTAGATACAGATCCGGTAACAGTTGCTTTCTTCTGTACACCGTATCCTACTACGACTACTTCTTCCAATGCTTGTGTGTCTTCACCCAATCGGATTTGCTGAACACCGGCAACCGCTTTCACTTCAATGGACTGATAACCGATGTAAGAAATAACCAAGATAGAACCAACAGGAGCATCTAGTGTATAGTTACCGTCAAAATCTGTAATTACTCCATTTGTAGTTCCTTTGACAACAACATTGGCTCCAATAATCGGTTCTCCGGTACTTTTGTCAACTACCACTCCTTTCACTGTCTGACTCTGCTGAGAAACAGAATACGAAGCCGTTATCTCACCACTCAAGGATGGAACAGCAAAAACTGTCATAGCCCCCAAGCTAAGCATTCCCGCCAATAGGATATGCTTACTTTTTAAATTAGAATTTAAGTAGTTCATTTTAGATTAGAAACATTAAGTTTAACAAAACTATTATTTAATGATTGCAGCATAACCACCGCCATCATACATTGTTATCGTAATTTTATCCCCTTGTTTTACCTTTTGTACACGACGGGCAAAGTCATTGGCATTCATATCCACATTGACACCATCTTCCCAGTAAGTCAGTGTTTTGTTTCCTTTTATAAAATCAAGGTCTATTTCGAACTTCTGTCCTTTTTCACCGACCATACCACCAATATACCAAGTATCTCCGTGACGACGAGCCACTACTACATACTCACCTACAGAGGCTTTCAGCACGCGTGTTTCATCCCATACCACCGGCACTTGAGACAAGAATTCCATACAAACCGGTTCGCGGTAATAGTTGGAAGGAGAGTCGGCAAGCATCTGCAACGGACTTTCATACACCACGTACATACCCAACTGGTGACAACGAGTACCTACAGAAGCAGGCAGGTTGAACCAAATCTTATGGTCTTTTTCATGGAAATTAATCATAGCCCCCGGAGTGTAATCCATAGGACCTGCCACCATACGGGTAAACGGCAAAGTAACATTATGCTTCGGTGTCACGAAGCTCCCCCATTTATGGTTTTCCAATCCGGCTACACCTTCCGAAGTCAGTACGTTGGGAAACGTACGCAACCATCCTGTCGGTTTGTAAGCCCCATGAAAGTCCACCAGCATCTTGCGTGCGGCAGCTTTCCTAGCCACTTCATAATAAAAGTCCACCATTTCCTGATCGTCACGGTTCATAAAGTCCATCTTGATACCTTTAATTCCCCATTGACTGAACTTATCAAAAGCCTCGTCTATCTTTTCGCGAAACGGTGCCCAAGATACCCATAAAATCAAATCCACATTCTTCTTCTTGCCGTATGCCACCAACTCTTCCATATTGATTTCAGGAATTGTTTTAGTCACATCCCATGCTTCCGACCATCCGTCGTCAATCACCACATATTCTATTCCATATTTAGAGGCAAAATCAATGTAATATTTATAAGTATCGTTATTGATACCGCATTTAAAGTCAACGCCCGTCAGAATCAATGCGTTGTACCAGTCCCATGCAATCTTTCCGGGACGTACCCATGAATAATCTCCTTCTGCTTCCGGAGCTAATTTATAGATCAATTGGTTTGTTATCAGATTGGCATCATTCTCGGCAACAATCATTGCACGCCAAGGATAATTGCGTGTGCCATTTACACGAGCAATGTAATCAGCACGCTTGGTTGGAAATATCTGACGGTCGTCTGTCTTATAATCTTCCAGTGAAACAGCGGCAAACTTGCCTGCCAGCTCGTTTTTACCTTGCTTGCGCAGAAACATACCCGGATAGCTTTCCAAATCAGATTCGCTGATAAAAATACGGGCATTCTCATCTACCTTTATTAATATAGGAGTACTGCAAAAACGATCTGTACCTATTTCCGAGAGTTTCATCGGTTTGAATAACGGCTGCTGTGCAGAAAGCATACTGCGCTCTTCGGGAAACAACGTATTATAATCTTCCGGAAAACAATAAATCACTTCTTCATTCAGTACTTTCAATGAGTCGGGAAAATCTGTATGAAAACGATAGGCCAATCCATCATTATATACCCGAAAATACAGTTTGTAATTCTCTGCATCCAGTACCATTTCATTATAATGATCAATGATTTGCTTGCTTTTCTGGCGCACTACCGGTTTCAATACTTGATTTTGTGTGGAACGTTCCACATTCTTCACTTCCATATTTCTTCCGATAACGGTTCCATTGTCGAATGTCATGGAAATGGGAGAAGGATTCAGCATCATTTTACCATTAAAAGTTACGGAATAAGTGGTATTCGTTCCTGTTTCCACATTCACTGTAATACGAGAATCCGGAGAATCAACTGTGTAGTTTTCGGCGAAAGCCAAGCTTCCCCATGCCATCATCAGGCATAATAAAGTCTTTTTCATATTCTTAATTTTATAGGTTATACTTGATACCGACAAAAGTACCCTATCCATTAAAAAGGCATGGAATGTATTATCCAAAGTATTAGAAATACCATACAAGATACTGACACTATTGTACAAAACATTAGCTCTATCGTACAAACAAAACAGTTAAACAGCTAATAATAAATAACTTATATATAATCTATAAAAAATCAAGAGTATAGTACACTCAACGTTTCGTCCTGTCAATCCGTACCAGAGAGCACACTTTTTCACATACGTAGCAGGAGCTATACATAGCCCTATGCATTTGTACGTACAGGCTTATGCATACGTATGTGGAAATCACGTCCAAAAGACAAGGACATTTTAAAAAAAAGTACGGAGATTTTTAGTAAAGAGTTGCATAATGGCGACACACCGCTTAAATTCAGCGAATTAATGGGATTGTATTTCACTTCCATTTGAAAAACGACGCTACAAAAAGCACATTTGAGCATGAGTTACGTTACCTAATCGTTACCTTGTCCAAGTCTATAAAACAGACAATATAAGCGGTTATTTTTCAATTGTTTGCATTATTCTTCATAGCTTAAAACAACTCGATAAATAGTAATTTTGTAACAAAAATAATCGAGTTATGAGGAGTACCTTTCGAGTTCTGTTCTACACCAAGAACCAGGCCATAAAAAATGGCCGTGTCCCTGTCATGGGGCGTATTACCGTCAACGGAACGACGGCGAGTTTCAGCTGCAAGCGTGATGTTCCCCTTGTCCTTTGGGATGCCAAAGGCAACTGTGCCAAAGACAAATCCGAGGAGGCAAGACGGCTGAACCGGGAGCTGGAGAACATCAAGGCACAGATCGGCAAGCACTATCAATATCTCTCGGACCACGATTCGTACCTGACAGCCAAGAAGGTCTATGACCGCTATAACGGCTTTGGCGAGGAGATCCATTCGTTGATGGAGATCTTCAATATCCAGATCCGGGATTACAACGGCAGATCGGCAAGACGAAAGCCCAAAGCACCTACCGGGGGTTGTGGACGAGTACAAGTGTCTGTCCTGTTACCTGAAGGACAAGTT
>ENA-OQKK01000367-OQKK01000367.1-human-gut-metagenome-genome-assembly--contig:-NODE-367-length-11872-cov-4.789698_pt1 | contig 11872 bp, 9 predicted proteins | sample MGYA00242648_ERZ504797 | MGnify/ENA primary metagenome ERZ504797 (study PRJEB26092, sample SAMD00036412) | human gut metagenome | host: Homo sapiens | study: EMG produced TPA metagenomics assembly of... | reverse complement strand
CAATGCTTGCAGCCACTGCAAATGCCACTCCGCAGAGTGCTGCTGTGCCTGCTTTTTTTGTCAAGTCTTTTTTTATTTCAGCGGTTTATCCTTTATCTTTTCTCTGATAAATTGCTCCATATTGTCACCCTGATTAGATGTCTTTAGTTACTATCTTACATTATATTCTGAATTATATTGCGTTGCAACCATATTTTTTGAGTACGCCCTTGTGGCATGTACCCGCCGGACTGCTGCAAGCCCGTACTTTTTGGCTCGTTTAACAAACTGGTTCGTTATGTATTAAACTTTATGTTATCATCTTGTAATTATCATTTAATACATATTTATTATGGTTTTTTTGAAGATTTTCAGCTATAATATGATAAGCTATACAGTAAATATGAATTTAATATTTAACTACCGAAATATAAGGATATAGAAATGAATAAAAAAGTTTACAAAACATTGGAATATAACAAAATCCTCACCATGCTAAGCAGCTACGCAGCATGTGATGAGACAAAGAAGCGGTGTCTTTCGCTTGAGCCTATCACCGATTTATACGAAATCAGACATCTGCAGACCACCACTGCCGATGCTCTAAGCCGCCTGTACAAGGACAGCGGAGTGTCCTTCGTTGGCATACACAATGTACATGCTTCCCTAAAGAGGCTTGATATCGGTGGTGCACTGAATACGACCGAGCTTCTTCGCATCTGCAGTCTTTTGGAGGTTGCAAAGCGCGTGAAGGCTTATGGCAGAAGCGCCATGGATAATGAGAAACAGGATTCACTCTCCGGTCTGTTTGCAGGAATTGAACCGGTTTCTGCGCTCTGCGATGAGATTAAGAGGTGCATTTTATCTGAGGAAGAGATTGCCGATGATGCGAGTCCTGAGCTTTTTAAGATAAGAAAGAGCATACGCGGCATGAACGACAGAATCCATGCGCAGCTCACCAAACTCATGAACAACAGCACAACGAGGACATATCTGCAGGATGCGGTTGTGACCATGCGTGACGGCAGATATTGTCTGCCTGTAAAGGCTGAGGCTAAGGGCAATGTCCCCGGCATGATGCACGACCAGTCATCTACCGGCTCCACTCTTTTTATCGAGCCGATGGCTGTCGTCAATTTGAATAATGAGCTCAAGGAGCTTTTCATAAAGGAGCAGGAGGAGATTGAAAAAATCCTTGCAGCGCTCAGCGACAAGGTTGCCATGAATGCAGCTGCTTTGGAGCAGGACTATGAGATTCTTTCAGAGCTTGACTTCATTTTTGCAAAGGCAAATCTGGCTAAATCATATAACGGTGTGGCACCGGAGTTCAACACCGAGGGACATATCAATATCAGAAAGGGCCGTCATCCGCTTTTGGATGCTAAAAAGGTGGTTCCTATAGATGTACGGCTCGGCGAGGACTATAAGCAGCTCATCATCACCGGACCAAACACCGGTGGTAAGACGGTTTCACTAAAGACTGTCGGACTTTTGACTCTCATGGGCCAGGCAGGTCTTCACATTCCTGCGGCTGACAGGTCAAAGCTCGCCATCTTTGAGGATGTCTTTGCAGATATAGGCGATGAGCAGAGTATTGAGCAAAGTCTCAGTACCTTCTCGTCTCACATGACCAATATCGTAAAAATTCTTGAAAAAGCTGATGACAGAAGCCTCTGCCTGTTCGATGAGCTCTGCTCGGGAACCGACCCGACAGAGGGTGCGGCACTTGCCATCTCAATTTTAAACAGACTGCACCAGTATGGTGCCATCACCATGGCCACCACACACTACAGTGAGCTGAAAGTGTATGCGCTTTCCACAGACGGTGTGGAAAATGCCTGCTGTGAGTTCAATGTGGAGACTTTAAGCCCTACCTACCGCCTGTTAATCGGTATTCCTGGAAAGAGTAACGCATTTGCAATCTCATCAAAGCTTGGTCTGGACGAAAGCATCATCGAGGATGCAAAAAGCAGGATTAATGATAACGACCTTGATTTTGAGGATCTGATTGCAAGCCTAGAGTCACAGCGACAAACTATCGAAAAGGAACAGCTTGAAATCAACAGCTACAAGGCCGAGATTGAAAAGCTCAAGAAACAGCTCGAAGAGAAAAATGAGCGCATAGACAAGAGCAAAGACAAGATTTTACGCGAGGCAAATGAGGAAGCCTACAAGATACTGCAGGATGCAAAGGAACTTGCCGACAAAACCATCCGCAATTTCAACAAATACGGACAGGGTCAGGCTCCTATGAGCCAGATGGAAAAGGAGCGCTCTGCCCTTCGTGACAAGATGAATGACAAGGAAAAGAAGCTGTCAGACATCAGAAAAACACTGCCAAGGCAAATCACAAGGCGCCTAAGAAGCTGCGCATCGGTGATTCTGTGCTTGTGCTCTCCCTCAATCTGAAGGGAACCGTCCACACTCTGCCAAACGCCAAGGGCGATTTGTATGTGCAGATGGGTATACTGCGCTCGCTGGTTAATATTAATGACCTCGTGCTCTTAAACGACGATGTATCTCCTGCCAAGAAGTACGGCGGCAGCGGAAGTAAGATAAAGATGAGCAAATCGCTGTCAGTTTCATCAGAAATCAACCTGATTGGAAAGACTACGGATGAGGCACTTGCTCTCTTAGATAAATACCTAGACGACGCATATATCGCTCATCTTTCATCAGTGCGCATTGTCCACGGAAAAGGCACCGGTGCACTGCGAAAGGCTGTGCATGGACTTTTGAAGAGGACGAAAACTATTGCGGAATACCATCTCGGTGAGTTTGGTGAGGGCGATGCCGGAGTAACCATCGCAACCTTTAAATAACGACAATGTACTTTTACGGAATATAAATAATTTTTAAGAAGGAGATTAGAAATGGCTGTTAAACAGAAAATACTGATAGTAGACGACGACAACAATATAGCAGAGCTTATATCTCTATATCTGACCAAAGAATGCTATGACACCAAAATCGTAAATGACGGTGAGCAGGCTCTTATCGCGTTCGAGCACTACAAGCCAAACATGCTTCTTTTGGACCTCATGCTTCCGGGCATAGACGGCTATCAGGTATGCCGTGAGATACGTGCAAAGTCCGATGTGCCGATTATCATGCTCTCCGCAAAGGGCGAGGTATTTGACAAGGTTTTAGGCCTGGAGCTTGGTGCCGACGACTATATACTCAAGCCCTTTGACTCAAAAGAGCTTGTGGCAAGAGTCAAGGCCGTGCTCAGACGCTTCCAGCCTGCAAAGCCGGAGGCCTATGCTTCCGTAGATATCAAGTGTGTGGAGTACCCGGGGCTTATTGTAAATCTGTCGAACTACTCTGTCACTTATGACGGACAGCAGATTGATATGCCGCCTAAGGAGCTTGAGCTTTTATATTTTCTTGCCTCATCTCCAAATCAGGTGTTTACAAGAGAGCAGCTTCTGGACAACATATGGGGCTATGAATATGTCGGCGACACCCGCACTGTCGATGTGCATGTAAAACGTCTCCGCGAGAAAATCAAGGACAAGCCAACCTGGCGTATCGCAACTGTCTGGGGTATCGGATACAAGTTTGAGGTAAAATAATAATGAAGCACACCATCTACTCTAAGCTGTTAATCAGCTACCTGATTTACGGTGTCATCGCTTTTTTCATTATATGCACCTTTACACAGCATCTCACCACAGACTATATCGAAAAGCAGGAAGCATCCAATCTCTACAGGGAAGCCTCCATCATAGCAGGTGACTATGCCAGTGAATACTTTGGCTCATCCATGTCGCTAAGCGATTTCCAGAATCACATGAAAATCGTAGCCGACTATATGGATGCCGAGGTATGGGTGGTCAGCCCTGACGGTGAGCTGCTCATGGACTCAGATGATCCGTCAATAGGCACTGATACCCAAAATGACAGTTCTAAGCCTGTATTGATAAATGGCTTTGATGTCACCGATTTTGGCAGCGACAACTATATGATTGGAAATTTTTACGGCTCCTTCAAGCATAGGATGCTGTCCGTATTTTCCCCGGTAAATGTCTCGTACCAGAATATCGGCTACATAGTCATTCACAAGACAATGAGCCATATCACGGCAGGTGTAAACGGTTTTATGAATATCTCCTTTTACACTGTAGCGCTCATTTTTGCAGTGGCATTTATTATGCTTGTCACGATGAGCCGCTCCATTTACCGTCCTATCACCAAAATCACAAAGACCGCAAAGAAGTATGCAAAGGGCGATTTCACTGCCCAGATTGATGTACATTCCAATGACGAAATCGGCTATCTGGCAAACACACTAAACTACATGGCAACTGAGCTTGATACGCTTGAGGAGGATCAGCGCAAGTTTGTTTCCAACGTGTCACATGACTTCCGCTCCCCTCTTACCTCGATAAAGGGCTACGTGGAGGCCATGCTGGACGGAACCATTCCTGTTGAGATGCAGGATAAATACTTAAACATCATACTTTTTGAGACCGAGAGGCTTAATAAGCTCACCAAGAGTCTTATTGATCTGAACCAGTTCGGTCATCACGGCATACATCTGGATATTGCTGATTTTGACATCAATACAATGATCCGCACGACAATCCTCACCTTCGAGGGTAAATGCAGTGAGAAGGGCTTAAGCTTTGACCTGCTGCTCACCGGAAAAGAGCTTTTCGTGCGCGGTGATATGGTCAAAATCCAGCAGATTCTTTACAACCTGATAGACAACGCTGTGAAGTTTTCAAATAATGATTCGAGTATCAAGATTGAGACGAGTATCAGAAATGAAAAGGTGTTTATATCAGTAAAGGATCACGGTATCGGTATACCAAAGGACAGCCTTTCAAAGATCTGGGAGCGCTTCTACAAGAGTGATTTATCCCGCGGAAAGGATAAGCGCGGTACGGGACTTGGCCTGTCTATAGTTAAAGAAATTGTGCAGGCACATGGTGAGAATATAAATGTGATAAGTACTGAGGGTGTGGGAACTGAGTTTATATTTACGCTGCCGCTCAGCAAAAAAGAAGGGTGAGGTGCAGCTCATCATATGATAGGTGTGGTGGGCGCCTCGCTTTTTAGGTTATGAGGTTGCCGGCATAGCACACAGTATATTCCTCAAAAAAATAGTGAAGTCAGCCGCGGTTATTTATCCGGACAGGTTACGATTTTATTTATGTTTTCTTTCTTCTTTAATTTATGGAACTCCGCGGCAGTTCACATTTTTCTTCGGAACACACCGTGTACTCTCCGGCTAATTCAGGTTTATGAGCGAGGCGCTTTGCTACCTTGCATTTTGGCAGTGCCGGACTTATTTCACTGGCGTGAAATTTTGTCCGGCACTTTTTTCTTCTTAAATTTAAAGCTCATTTCACTGATGCGAAATGAGCTTTATTTTATATCATATTCTTATGGTTCATATTTACTACCGGACGGGTCGGTTACTGTGTAGTCTCCGCCGGATATGTCGGCTGTGGTTTCAAAGTCTGTGATGTCCTGATTTACGGTACCCTCGAACAGGTCATATGTGAAGGTGTAGCCCTGTGCCGATACTGCTTTGACATATATTTTGATATTGCTTGCGGCTGTGACAGGGATTAAGTCTTCGATTTTGACTGTGCCTTCGAGGCTATGGAGCTTACCGTCGTCCTCTTTTGAGGCATCAGATGTATCATTTTCCGTGTTATTCTTTGAACCATCTTTTTTGGCATCATCCTTCCGGCTTAAGGCGGATGTGATGGAGTCTGTGTCTGCAGAGTCTGCACTATCCGTGCCGTTTTCTGCCAACAGCTGTCTGATATCGTAAGTCTTTAGCTCTGTATCTGAGCTTGCAACTACGAGCTGCACACTATTAAAGTCAAAGTAATCATTTCCCATGACTGCTACATCTACATCTGTGCCAAGCTTTATGCTGCCATTGTCAAAGGTTGGTTGATCGGCAAGTATACCGGATGCTACATTTTTGAACACTGATGTCACACCTTCAAACTTATCGAGCACCTCTGTGCTTCTCTTATTTCCGTCAACAAACAGAAATGTCACATTGCCTGCATAGTCCTCAGACAGCGGAAGTGTGGCCTCACCCGTATACTTGATGCCGTTTAGCTCGAGCGGTATCTCGTTTGTACCGAAAAATACACTGGTTTTTGTATCCTCTGTGTACTCCTTTGGCACCACCGAGACAGAGACTGTGTATGTCTTATCGGTAAAGTCTGCACTTTTTAAGGAAATATCCCAGTCTGTTATGAGGCTGGCCTCCTCCTCAAGGGTGGACTTGATATCATCCTGCATGGTCTGCACATCGGAAAGTATCACCGATGTGTTGTCTGAGGTGTATGACATCTGTGTCTCGAGCTTTTTATCCTATTATTAAGCAATACTGCCCCCGCAATAAGTGCGGCGAGCAGTATTATGGTAATCGCATTGAAAATATTTTTTTTCAAATTCATATTATAGTGTTATTCCTCATCTTCCTCTGCAGCTATAGCTATTCCAAGCTCCTCAAGCTGCTTTGGATCTACAGTTCCGGGTGCCTCTGACATGAGGTCCGAAGCGTCCTTTACCTTAGGGAATGCAATAACCTCCTTGATATTGTCTGTATGTAGCATATGCATGCAGATACGGTCAACACCGAAGGCAAGTCCTGCGTGTGGCGGTACACCATATGAGAATGCATCAAGCAGGAATCCAAACTGCTCATGTGCACGCTCCTTTGTGAAGCCAAGCACCTCAAACATCTTCTCCTGGATGTCATCCTGATGGATACGCACTGAACCTCCACCGAGCTCTGTACCATTGAGTACGATATCATATGCCTTTGCACGAACTGCGCCCGGATCTGAGTCTATCTTGTCCCAATCCTCCTCCATAGGCATAGTGAATGGATGATGCATTGCCATAAATCTGTTTTCCTCATCAGACCACTCAAGGAGTGGGAACTCTGTTACCCAGAGGAAATTGTACTTGTTCTCATCAATCAGGCCAAGCTCAGCTCCGAGCATGAGACGAAGTGCTCCAAGTACATTCCATACGATTTTATTCTTGTCTGCTGCGAAAAGGAGTAAATCTCCCGGCTTTCCGTTCATCTTTGCAACAAGTGCATCAAGCTCAGCTTCTGTCATAAACTTGGCAAATGATGACTTGTATGTGCCATCCTCATTGATGCACAGATAAGCAAGTCCCTTTGCTCCACAACCCTTTGCATGCTCTACAAGCTTGTCAATCTTCTTACGAGGCATCTTTGCCTGTCCCTCTACATTGATACCGCGGACAGAGCCACCGTTTTCAAGAGCTCCTGTGAATACTCCAAAGCCACAGTCCTTTACCACATCTGAAACATCGCAAAGCTCCATACCAAAACGTGTATCAGGCTTGTCAGAACCAAATCTGTCCATAGCCTCCTGCCAAGGCATACGCTTAAACGGAATCTCAACATCCACATTTATGACCTCTTTAAAAAGGTGCTTTAACAGTCTCTCATTTACCTCGATTACATCGTCGATATCTACAAATGAAAGCTCCATATCGGCCTGTGTAAACTCAGGCTGTCTGTCTGCACGCAGATCCTCGTCACGGAAGCATCGTGCAATCTGGAAATATCTGTCATAGCCTGAAGCCATCAGAAGCTGCTTAAAGAGCTGTGGTGACTGAGGGAGCGCGTAAAAATGTCCGTGGTGTATACGGCTTGGCACGAGATAGTCTCTGGCGCCCTCCGGTGTAGACTTGCAAAGGATTGGTGTCTCTATCTCCAAAAATCCCTCGTTTGCCATAAAGTCACGCATCACGCGAAGCACATTGCTTCTGAGCATGAGATTTCTTTGGATATCAGGACGGCGAAGATCCAGATAACGGTATTTAAGTCTGATGTCCTCGCTGGTCTTTGAATTCTCCTCAATATGGAATGGAGGTGTCTGTGCCTCTGAAAGCACTCTGATCGATGTAGCGATAACCTCGATATCACCTGTCTTTAAGTTCTCATTGACAGCAGCTGTTCTCTTCTGAACAGTTCCCTCAACTGCGATGACGAACTCACTTCTTAAGGTGCCTGCCTTTTCAAAGCCCTCTGCACCTACATTTTCCTCACCGAATACTATCTGAAGTATTCCGCTTCTGTCTCTTAAATCTACGAAAATGAGACTTCCTAAATTTCTTCTCTTCTGTACCCAGCCCATCACGGTGACCTTCTCACCGATATTGGCATTTGATACCTCTGTACATCTATGGCTTCTATGTAAGCCCTGCATTGATTCTGCCATTTTATGCTCCTTATATTTCTACTATATATTTATTCTAATATCTGTCTGGTACCGCTGCTGCACAGCTAATCTGCTGCTTATCAGATTCCTATCTGTTAAAGAACTCAACAAACTCCTCGTAGCCCTCTTTCATAAGCTGCTCCTTCTGGAATTTCTTGTTCTTGTTCATGCGCACAACAAGCACCTGCTGTCCGTTTGCTCTTGCGTCTTTTGCCTGGTTCATGACATCAACAAGCTTGTCTGCCGGATATTTCTTCTCAACCAGATAAGCCACCTTCTTTGGACTCTCAGGAATCTTGAAGCCGCTCTCCATGAGAAGCAGGATAATTCTCTCAAAACCGATTGAAAAACCACAGGCAGGTACATCATTTCCGGTGAACTTTCCAATCATCTTGTCATATCGTCCGCCACCGCCACAGGCTGCGCCAAGCTCAGGCATTGATATCTCAAAAATAGTTCCTGTGTAGTAGCTCATTCCACGAACAAGTGTAGGGTCAAATACGAGCTCAAACTTTGCTCCCTTTGTGGCATTGACAGCAGTAGCTATCTCTGTCATATTTGTAACCACTTCTTCGTCTAAATATTCACCGAGCTTTTCTGAAAGTATATTTACACCCTCAGTGACATCCCTTGTCTGCTCCAAAAGCTTGAACAAATCAAGATATTTGTCAATATTTTCCTGTGGGTAGCCATCCTGTGCAAGCTCACTTGCAACACCATCCACTCCTATCTTGTCCATCTTATCGAGTGTGATAAATACGCTGTCGTAGTCCTCCTCAGCAAAACCACTGTAAGCAGCCATTGCCTTTAGGATTCTTCTCTCGTTGATTCTTATCTCAAAGTTCTCGAAGCCGAGTCTGCCGATTGTGGTAGTGGTTGCTGTAATCAGCTCTATCTCTGCCAGATTGCTTGGCTCTCCGAGTATATCTATATCACACTGTGTAAACTGTCTGTAGCGGCCTCTCTGAGGTCTGTCTGCTCTCCACACACTGCCCATCTGAAGTGCCTTAAACGGCGATGGCAGGTTGTTGGCATTGTTTGAATAATATCTTGAAAGTGGCACTGTAAGGTCATAGCGCATTCCAAAGTCTACTACATCCGACTCTTCCTTTGCTGTCTCCAAATTCAGCTTCTCGCCTCTCTTCATTACCTTGAAGATCAGCTTCTCATTTTCTCCGCCCTGCTTACTTGTGAGATTTGCTATATTCTCCATGCATGGTGTCTCTATCGGTGTAAATCCGAAGCTTCTGTATGTATCCTTGATCACACTTGTCACATAATCACGGATTTCCATCTCTGCAGGTAGTATATCTTTCATGCCGTTGACCGGCTTTTTGCTCAGTGCCATTTGGTTTCCTCCATCTATATTAAAATATTGAATTCATTAGCTATTCTATTATACTTTCGGTTTTGCAATCGTCAAGGGTTTATGGTAATTATACGGACTGCAAAGATAACGAGCATCTGCTGTGAACGGTTGCAAATGCTAATGCATATCTACTGCGGCGGATTGCAGATGCTAATGCACATCTACTGCGGCGGATTGCAGATGCCACACGGAGACAAGCCCATGGATTTTGCTTCATCAAGCGTTACCTCTGTGTCACTCTTTTTCAAGGTCCGACAGCCCGCCCGGTGGTATTTCTTGCCGGTTGCTGTGATATGAACCATCGTCTCGCTGTTTGAGGAATCTGCAGCGCTATTTTCTGCTGCTGAGCTGTCTGAGCCTGATGATGTAATTCCTGTGGTGCCATCCAGCCAGCTGTCACCATTCTCATAGTTTATTCCGACTCCGGGCTGCACATTATAGCAATAGACATTAAAAAGTATGCCACCACCGTTATCCTCAACCGACTTTGCCTCTATAAGAACACCATTTGCAACTAGATTGCTGCCCGAGAACATCGGAGTCACTCTGTAAAGCACATGATTGCCTGTATTGTTTACATAATCCGCTACCAGATTCTCAAACGGAAGCATCCCCTCCACATTCAGGTATCTCGTACCGGTAATAAGATTCTTCGGATTGGCATTCTCGCCGGCAAGCTGATATCCAATAAGATGACAGCGATTGTATAAATACCTGTCCTTTATCACATCATACTTCACCGTATGCCAGCCTGATGGCTTTATCATGCCTATCTTGCCACGCTCCTCAGTCGGCATGATATCCTTGCAGATATTGGCATAAGCCACACCGCATCTGCCAAATGAATCCAAATCACTGTAATTTTCAAAAGCAGTGGTAGTCATATCGCTGTCCGTAAAAAAGGCTCATTATTGTTGACAGCCACGTATGCCTTGCCATCATATGCCGGATCGCATCGAGGGAAACGTAGGAATTGTTATTTACCAGATCCTCCTGTGGCTTTCCTGAATCCGCCTGTCCTGTACCGTTAGCACCTGAATCATCTTCCGCCGGATCACTTCCACTCTGTGCACCATCCACATTATCCTTGCTGCCTAAAGCACCGGAAGAATCCTCACCTGCCACTTCAGCTCCTGCGGCATACCCGGCACCTTCAGTGCCGGATAAATCAGCGGAGGCACAGCCTGTAAAAATTGTAGCAATTGCAAGTAACTCACATATTGCAATTGCTGCTGTTTCCTTAACTTAAGCCATATGTTCATATAAAATCACGCTTTCTATCTATTAATTGATATTGGGTTTCCCTAATTATAATAAATTAAATGAATACTTAAATTACTAAATCTGATATACTTTTATTTCCTAACTTCTTTTATTATAGCAAACAATTGTTCGTTTTTCAGCCCTGATAGTCAGCAACACAACTGTTAATATTACAACATGTATTTTAATGCCTTACTCTATATAATTGTAAACGGATGGCTCATGCGAGCCATCCGATACTATTTATCTGCCACTTCTTCTAATGCCTTAAAATCACAACAGAACTTAACTACCTTTCCTGTTGCCATCTGTTTATCGTACAACTTGTTAGCCTTTCCGATAACTTCATCAATTACCTTCAAGCAAAAAGAATATTCCTTATTCAACAAATCCTTGTATTTCTTGACATCATTGGTATCTGTGTCATCCGGATTAATATTTACCCTACTGTAAACACCATCCACAATCGGAATCATTTTCTTAATATCCATAACAGAAAGAATATGCTTTACATCATCCTCTTCTACTTCCACCCAAATATCTCCTTGACCCATACTGGTCTTCTTTGCCTTTTCATAAACCAAATAACATTCTTTATTAACATTTTTCCATGTCTTATGCTTCTCTTTCGCTGAGGATAATGGAATTACATATTTTCTGTCGTTTTTATTTATCAGAATTCCTATATACGGTTTATTCTCATAACCACTTGGCTTATAATACACCTCTGAGCATGCATCATGCAGCTTTTTGAGGTAACTCTGGTCAATGTTGATAAATGTCAACTTTCCCTCTAGTGTAAACATAATACTGCTCCTTTGTATTTGAGATTAAAAAATGTGGGAAGACTAAGCTTCCCACTCGTTAATGCTCATCTCTTTACGGATTGATTACCGAAGGTTAATGGAGACCTTCTTTAATGTTCATCTCTTCTATGATTCAAAGACCATAAGGTTAATGGAGACCTTTCTATAATTATAATATGTCAATAAACAGACTATGTCAACTGTAATATTATATATTA
>ENA-OQKK01000365-OQKK01000365.1-human-gut-metagenome-genome-assembly--contig:-NODE-365-length-11915-cov-2.562436_pt1 | contig 11915 bp, 15 predicted proteins | sample MGYA00242648_ERZ504797 | MGnify/ENA primary metagenome ERZ504797 (study PRJEB26092, sample SAMD00036412) | human gut metagenome | host: Homo sapiens | study: EMG produced TPA metagenomics assembly of... | reverse complement strand
TAGACCGCTACCTCATGGGCTACACCAACCTGTAAGCCCGCATCCCGGCCATTACTGAACCATTCCCTTTCCTATCCTAAACAAGCCAGAGCGGAAGCTTCCTCCATGGGGCTTCCGCTCTGGCTTTTCCTGTGGATATCGACCTGCATCAAAAAAGCGGCCCGCCCTCTCCGGCAGGCCGCTTTGCGTCAATCCGTATCGTATTCGGTACCGGCCCCACCGGTCGGCGGCTCCGTCTGCCCGGCAGACGGTGTGGCACCGGCGGAAGGAGTTGTGGTCTCGGGCGGGGTGGCGGGCACCTCGGCCTCGACCTCTGCCGCCATATAAACGATGATGGTCGAGCCAACCTCCACCATGGCACCGGGCTCCTCGCTGCAATAGGCCACACAGCCCGAAACATAGGAGCCATCGTTATAAATGGGATAGAAGCTCGCATTCAGCCCCACCTGCGCCAGCTGCTGCTCCGCGCCATCCCGGGTAAAGCCTGCCACGTTGGGCATCTCCACCATCTGCGGGCCGCGGCTGACCACCAGATCGATGGTGCTGCCCTTTTCGATGACCTCCCCGGCTTCGGGGGTCTGGCGGATGACCTTGCCCTTTTCCACAGTATCACTGTATTCCATGGTCACATAGAACAGGTAATCCCCGGCATAGCTGTGGTTGTTGCGCACCTGCGAATCGTAGTCCATCCCCACAAAGTCAGGGGCCAGATTCACCGGCTCTGTCACCAGCGAACTGGCCGGTTCGGAGACCGGGGTGGATTCCGCAGGCTTTGCGGTGTGCAGCCCCTGATTCACCAGCCCCCACACGATGAGCAGCGTCAGGATGGCCAGCAGGATCAGGATGGCCGCCAGCAGGTTGCGCAGGCTGAGGATATGCTTTTTCTGCTCCTCTTCCTCGGTGGACTGAGGGCGCGGGGCGGCCTGCTGCAGGGTCCGGGTAAGCTCCGTGGTATACTCCTGGCTGCTCAGTGCCTGGAACAGCTGGGGCACGGTCTGGATGCGCTCGGCAGGCCTGAGCTGCAGGCCCATCCAGAGCACATCCGAAACATACTCCGGCACTGCACGTTCCAGCGTGCGGGCACGGGGGTTGGAGTCCGACACCAGCCGCTGTGCCGCAGGAACAGGGCTCTGCCCGCAGACCATCCGGTAGACCACGGCGGCAAGGCTGTATTCGTCGGTGTAGCGGCCCTCAAATTCGGTGGTGGAATACTGTTCCGGTGCCGAGTAGCCCTCGTACAGCTGCTCGTGCAGGCCGCTGCCCGCCGTGCGCAGCCCCACGGTGGCGTAGCCCGTCAGGCGTGCCCGGCCGTTTTCCAGCACCCGGATGTTTTCCGGGCAGATGCCCCGGTGCACCAGCCCCACCTGATGCATGGCCGCCACGCCGTCAAACACAGGCTGCAGCATATTGCGGGCCGTCTCGGCCGAAACCGGGCTGGGGCGCTCATCCAGCCACTGCTGCAGCGGGATGCCGCCGGGATTCTCCATCACGGCGTAGACGGTGTTGTTCTCCTCGAACACGTCCAGCACGGCCTCCAGACCGTTTGCGGGGGTGATGCGCTGGATGGAGCGGTAGAGATCGGCAAAGTCCATCCGGGTGGTCTTGAACAGCACCTCGCTGCCCAGCTTGGGCCGGAGCAGCGCGTCCGTGCCCCGCTCCGCCGACAGTGTCAGGGGCATATACTCCTTGATGGTCACCCGGAACCGCCCGGTGTTCTCCACGCCCCGGTACAGGATGCCCTCGCCGTCGATGCTCTGCATCTCGCCCACGGTATACCGCCCGGCCAACAGCGTGCCCACCGGCAGGCTGCCCGCCGGGTTGCGCCCGGCCAGTACCCCGCCGCAATGGGGGCACACCGACACCCGGCTCTCCAGCTCGCCCATGCAGTACGGGCAGATGCGTTTTGCTTCCATGTGCGCCACCTCGTTTCATCGTGGTCTGTTTCAAATCATTGTACCATATTTGCCCCCGCCGCGCAATCCGCAAAGCAAAAAAAGCGCCGCCCTCTGAGTTTTTTCACAGGGGGCAGCGCTTTGATTTCCTATTACAGGGTCAGCGGACGCAGATACACCTTATTCCGGCAGATCCTCTTCGTTCTCCAGGCTGTGCCAGACATTCTGGACATCGTCGTTGTCCTCCAGAGAGTCCAGCAGCTTGCCCATTGCCTTGAGCTGATCGGGGTCGGTCAGGCGGGTGGTGGTCATGGGGACCATGGCCAGGTCGTCGCTCAGGATCTCGTAGCCCTTCTCTTCCATGGCCTTGACCACAGCGGAGTAGTTCTCGGGATCGGTGGTGATCTCAGCAGCCTCTTCGCCTGCATCAAAGTCCTCGGCACCGGCATCCAGAGCGTCCATCATGGCCTCGTCGGCATCCTTATCCTCCAGAGAGATGTCAATGACACCCTTCTGGCTGAACAGGAAGCCAACACAGCCCATAGCACCCAGGTTGCCGCCGTTCTTGTCGAAGTAGTGGCGCAGGTCGGCAGCGGTACGGTTGCGGTTGTCGGTCAGGGTCTCGACCATGACAGCAACGCCGCCGGGGCCGTAGCCCTCGTAGGTGATGGCCTCGAACTCGGTCTTGTCGCCGCCCTCAGCCTTCTTGATGATGCGCTGGATGTTATCGTTGGGCACGCTCATGCGCTTTGCCTTGGCGATCAGGTCTGCCAGCTTGCTGTTGGAAGCCGGGTTGGGGCCGCCGTCACGGACGGCAACGCTGATCTCGCGGCCGATCTTGGTAAAGACCTTTGCTCTCGCACCATCGGTCTTTTCCTTCTTGCGCTTAATGTTGTTCCATTTGCTATGTCCAGACATGGGAACCTCCTAAAGTTTTATCGAAATCTCCGCCTGCGGGCAGACGGGCTGTGGTCGCCCGCTTGTGGCAGCACACAAAATCTAACTCTATTATTGTAGCACAATCACGAATCCCATTCAAGGGCTCCGGGCGTGTTTTTCGCCTGTTCGTGTTGGAAAACCGGCTTTTCAGGCCGGTTTACAGCAGCCGCAGGGCCTTGGGGTAATGGTTTTTGACCCGTCCGCCCGACACCTTGCCGCCGCCCATGGGGCAGCCGTCCACGGTCACGCAGCACCAGCCATCGGCGGCAGTGTCCGCGGCGATCTCACGGCCGGAAAGGTACTCCGTTACCCGTAGGTCGGCAAGAGTCAGTGCTTCGCGGTTGGTGCAGAGCGCGCCGAACGCCGTGAACAGATGGTGCTCCGGCACGAAGCGGCCCTTCTGCACACTGCCCACGAACACCCCCGCCCGCAGGACATGCAGTCCCGTCTGCGGGAAGGGCACGGGCAGCAGAACGCTGCCGCCATGCACCACGGCAGGGCGGTCTGCCAGCGCCGGGAAATACTGCCGGGCAAACTCCTGCCATGCAGCAAGGCTCTGGGCCGGGTGGCCTCCCCTGCCCCGGCATCCCGGCTGCGGGCGCTGCGGCCCTGCACCGCCTCCCGCAGGGCACGGCTGCTCTCCCGGCGGGCACTGCGGGCATCCGGGGCCTTGGCAGGCTTGCCGCCCTTGCTTCCCTTCTGCTTTTTGCTCTGCTCTGCGGCAGCAGCCAGCCAGAGCTCTTCCTCTGCCGTATAGGTTCCGGGGGCAGGCAGCGCCCGCGGCGTGCCAGCCTTGACCAGACGGGCAATAAAATGCCCCTCGCCGCCCTGACAGGGCCAGATCCGGCGCACCTTGCTCACATCCAGCGGCAGGCCGCCGGTGCGGTTTGCCTCACCCGGGCTGCCAAAGCTGTAATCCACATTGCCGAACACATCGGCCAGCGTGAACTCCGGGTGGCGCTGCAAAAATGCCGCCACCTGTCCCTCGTCCTCTTCCGGGGCAAAGGTGCAGGTGGAGAAGATCATCTCGCCGCCGGGGGCCAGGCAGGCCGCCGCGTTGTCCAGGATCTGTGCCCCCAGTGCGGCGCACTGCTTTACCAGCGCTTCACAATGCTGGGTCACAGCCACGGCCTCCTTGCGGAACATTCCCTCGCCGGAGCAGGGCGCATCCACGAGAACACGGTCAAAAAACTCCGGCAGAGCGGCGGCAATGCGGCCAGTGTCCTCGTTCAGCACCACGGCGTTGGGCACGCCCATCCGCTCCAGATTGCTCCGGAGCACCTCAGCCCGGGCGGCAACGAACTCGTTGCTCACCAGCAGCCCCTGCCCGCCCAGCGCTGCCGCCAGCTGGCTGCTCTTGCCGCCGGGGGCCGCGCAGGTATCCAGCACCCGCATCCCGGGCCGGACCCCCAGCAGGGGCGCTGCACTGGAAGCGGAAGGCTCCTGCGAGTAGAACACGCCCGCATGGTGGTAGGGGTGCCGCCCGAGCTTGAAGGCGGGGTCCTGTACCACAAAGCCCGCCTTGCAGAAGGGCGAGGGTTCCACCGGAAAATCTGCCCGCGCGGCAAACTGCTCCGGCGCAGCACGCAGGGCCGAGACCGTCACGCCCCGGGCAGCAGTCTCCTGCGGGGCGGCATAGAGAGCATCGAACCGGTCGCCCAGCAGAGCGCGCTCCCGGCGCTCAAAATATTCCGTAGGCATGAAAGCTTATCCTCCCATGAATAAAGCCGCCGTTCGCGGCAAAACTAAGGCTGTGAGGGAAAGCCCCCTCACGAAAGGAGTAACGAACCATGAAGGACCACAGCGAGAATCGCACCGAAAACCGCACGAACAACTGCAAGAACCAAAGCCAGAACCGCACCACCAATCAGACCACCAACGAGCACAAGCACCCCAACCAGTATACCAAGGGTGCTGACGACGAGGGTGCTAAGAACAAGAAGTAACACCGCATAAGAAAGCCCGCTGCCTTCCCTGCACTGTTTTCCAGTGCGGAAAGCAGCGGGCTTTCGCGTTTTATTTCTGGTTCGGGTCAAACTGCTGCCACAGGGCATCGAACAGCTCTTCCACACGGGCCATCTGCCCGGTGAGGTAAAGCCAGCCCAGCAGGCACTCAAAGCCGGTGGAAGCGCGGTATTCCTCGGGGGAAGCGTGCTTGGCCACACTGGCCTTGCTGGCGTTGCGGCCCCGCTTGAACACAGCCAGCTCCTCCTCTGTGAAGAGCGGCTCCAGCAGCTGCTCCTCCCGGAACTGTGCCCGGGCCGAGACATACTTGACCTTTTCCACATTGAGCTTGCCTGCCGACATCCGGTGATGCCGTGCCAGACGGGTGCGCACCAGCAGTTCCAGCACGCTGTCCCCCACAAAGGCCAGCGCCAGCGGGTTCAGCTCACGGGGGTCGATGGTTTCCGATTCGTTCATAGTTATCCTCACAGGTCATTTTCCATACAATTCTCTGCTGCGGGCAGGCCGTCCTTCGTACAACCTCTCCGTCATCATCGCTTCGCTCGATGCCACCTCCCCTAGTAGGGGAGGCCTTGGCATACCGTCACGTTTTCGAGCGTTGGCGCTTCGCTCCTCTTTGCACTGCTGCCGTCAGATTTTGCCTTGCGGCAGATTTTGGTTTTGGAGCCGCAGGCGATGATAGCGAAAAATGAATCTCCTGCCAAAGGCTCCCCTACTAGGGGAGCTGTCACGGCGTTAGCCCGTGACTGAGAGGTTGTACAGAGACGAAGCCTGCCCTCTGTGATGCGTTGGTCTCCCCCTTCCGGGGGAGCTGGCGAGCGCAGCGAGACTGAGAGGGCCGTCTCCTTTTAGAAGATATAATCGAACTGATATTCCCCAATGAGGATGGTGTCGTTCTCCTGCACGCCCTTTTCCACCAGTTCGGTCAGGATGCCGCTCTCATCCAGCTGACGCTGGAAATACTGCAGGCTCTCGTAGTCATCCACATTGCTGCCGGCCAGGATATACTCCAGCCAGGGCGCGTCGATGCTCCACACATGGGCCTCCATCCGCTGGATGGTATAAGCACGGTCGTTGGCCTTGGGCTCGGGCTTCTTGTACTCGGGGGTGAACACGGGCACCGGCGGGATATCCTTCAGGCGGTTGTAGACCAGGCCCGGCAGCTCCCGCACGCCCTGCATGGTGGCGGCAGAGATGGGCACAAAGGTCAGGCCCTTGCCCTCCACATAGCTGCGGAAGCTCTCGATCTGCTCCTCGGTGGCCAGGTCGCACTTGTTGCCCACCACGATCTGGGGGCGCTGTGCCAGCTCGGGGCTGAACTTTGCCAGCTCCTCGTTGATCTTTTCAAAGTCCTCCACCGGCTCACGGCACTCGCTGCCGGAGACATCCACCACATGCAGCAGCAGGCGGCAGCGCTCCACATGGACGCTAGGAAGTCGTGGCCCAGACCGATGCCCTCGCTGGCACCCTCGATCAGGCCGGGGATATCGGCGCAGACAAAGCTTGCGCCCTCACCCACCGACACGACACCCAGGGTGGGCACCAGCGTGGTGAAGTGATAGTTCGCGATCTTGGGCTTGGCCGCGCTGATGGTAGAGATGAGGGTGGACTTACCCACATTGGGGAAGCCGATCAGGCCCACATCAGCGATCAGCTTCAGCTCCAGCGTCACCTGGATGTCCTCGCCGGGCATACCGGGCTTGGCAAACTTGGGGATCTGGCGGGTAGGCGTTGCAAAATGTGCGTTGCCATAACCACCGCGGCCGCCCTTTGCGATGGTGACGGGGGTGTGGTCGGACAGGTCCGCGATGACCAGCCCGCTCTCCGCGTCCTTGATCACGGTGCCCAGCGGCACCTTGATGATGAGGTTCTCGGCATTCTTGCCGTGGCAGAGGCTTGCGCCGCCCTTGCCGCCCTCGGGGGCAGTGTACTTGCGCTTGTAGCGGAAGTCCATCAGGGTGGAAAGATGATCGTCCACCACAAAGATGATGTCACCGCCGCGGCCGCCATCGCCGCCGTCCGGGCCGCCAGCGGCCACGAACTTCTCACGATGGAAGCTCACTGCGCCATCGCCGCCCTTGCCCGCATGGAGCCAGATGGTGGCGATATCGATAAAATTGGTTTGTGCTGCCATACAGCCCCTCCTATTCTCAAAAAGCCTTTTGCCTATATTCAGCTCCCCTACTAGGGGAGCTGGCCGCGCCAAAGCGCGGACTGAGAGGTTTGATTTCCAAAACAGAAAAGGCTTTTTCGTTACCTAAAAAGAGCCGGGCCACGAGGGTCCGGCTCTTTGGGTTGCAGTTTTTCAGGCAGAAGTTACTGCTTCACGCTGCACTTCTTGCCGCTCTTGCCCACGCGCTCAAAACGGACAGTGCCGTCAACCAGAGCAAACAGGGTGTCATCGCTGCCCTTGCCAACGTTCTCACCCGGCATGATGTGGGTGCCACGCTGACGAACCAGGATGTTGCCGGCCAGAACGAACTGACCGTCTGCACGCTTGGTGCCCAGACGCTGTGCTGCGGAATCGCGGCCGTTCTTGGTGCTGCCTACGCCCTTTTTATGTGCCATTGTAATTTACCTCCTTAGCCGTTGATCGCAGTGATCTCAACCTTGGTGTAGGGCTGACGATGGCCCATGCGGCGAGCACTGTGCTTCTTTGCGCGATAGGTGATGATGTTCAGCTTCTTGCCCTTGCCATTCTTGATGACCTTGGCAGAAACGGAAGCGCCCTCAACAACAGGAGCGCCAACCTTGACAGAACCCTCCTCGCCAATAGCGAGAACCTGATCAAACTTCACTTCGGAGTCGGCCTCAACGTCCAGCTTTTCGATGTAGACGATGTCGCCCTGCTCCACGCGGTACTGCTTACCGCCGGTAACAATGATTGCGTACATTTGTTTCATTCCTTTTCGTTGTACTCGCTGGTCGTAAAGGCAGGCCCTCACGGGGCCGTTTCCGGTGCCCACACCATGCGGCTAGAATATTATAGCAGAAAAAAGTCCGCTTTGCAAGGGCTTTTTGCACTTTACTCCGGATTTTTTTGTTCTTTTCCGGGCGCTCGCGCCGGCCCAGCGCTTCCTTTACTGTTTCATTCCACGCTGCCGTTTTCTCAACGAACTCCGCGCGGGATGCAGAGGCCGGCAGAGCAGTGTCCTTCCCCGCAAAGGCAGTGGGGCCGTCCAGCTTTTTCATCCGTGCCCGGTTCTCACTGTTCAGGGGCAGCTCTACCATCAGGGGCTTGTCCCTGAACTTCTTTGTCAGAAGGATCTCGGCGATCACACCGCCCACAACGGCAATGCCCGCCACCAGCTGGGACACCCGCAGGCCGATGCTGGGCACCAGCAGCAGGCTGTCGGTGCGGAGAGCTTCGATCCAGAAACGGCCTGCGCCGTACCAGATGAGGTACCGCAGGGCGATATCTCCTGCAAACCTGCGCTTTTTGATGTATCGCACCAGCAAAAACCAACCCCACAAAGCACCAGATGCTCTCATATAAGAAGGTGGGATGCACCGGCAGGTTCGGGTCGATGGTCACGCCTTTGGGCACCGTGACCACGCTGCTCGTCAGGTAATCGTGGGTCGCCTGGCTGTACATGCCCCAGGGCAGGGTGGTGTTGCAGCCAAAGGCCTCCTGATTGAAGAAGTTGCCCCAGCGGCCGCAGCCCTGCCCGATGAGGAAGCCCATGGCCGCCAGATCGAACATGGGCAGCACGGGAACTTTCCGCCACTTACAGGCCAGACCTCCGAACAGAAAGGCTCCGATGATGCCGCCGTAAATGGCAAGACCGCCATCCCGGATGGCCAGCACATCTTTCAGGCTGTGGTACTGATAGGGCGAAAGGGCCACATAGTAGAGCCGGGCACACAGGATACCCATGACCACACCGATGAGGATGACATCCACCATGGCATCGGCATCCACACCAAACTCCACACTGTGCCGGAAGGCGAACACCAGCGCCAGGCACATGCCCACGGCAATGCAGACACCGTACCAGTAAATGTTCATGCCTCCGATGGAAAAGGCTACGCGGTCAAGCTCAAAGCTCAGCCCCAGTCCCGGAAACTGCACCAGATTCGTCATTCTTCCATCTCCTCCTCATCGTCCGGCTCTTCCCCGGCCGTGCCATCGGGCTGGATGTACATCACAGCCATCCGCTCCTCGCTCAGGATCTTCTGCAGCGCCGCGTCGGCATCCTCTGCCGTCAGCGCCGCCAGCGTGGCGATCTGCTGGGCCACGGTCTGGCCGCTGAGGGCAAAGTCTGCCATCTGGCTGGCCGAGTCCTCCACGTTCTCCAGATTTTCGATCAGCTGGCCGTATTTTCATTCTTGCACAGGGTAAAGATCTCCCGGTCCACGCCCTCAGCACGGATGCGCCGGATCTCCTCCAGCAGCAGCTGCTTCACAGTGTCGGGCACATCGCTCTCGCCGGTGAACAGGATGCAGCAGCAACCGTCCACCCGGAGCACCTCCCGCCAAAGCCGGGGTTGGTCAGGCCCTCATCGTAGAGCTTCCGGTAGAGCCTCGACATACCGCCCGAGATGCAGCAGAGGATGAGATCATACAGGATCTCGCTGCGCAGGTCGTCATGCTGCAGCGGCTGCTCCTTGAAGCCGATGCCGAAGCAGGGCTTGGACACCGGCATTGTAATGGTTTTTTCAGCGGCGGCCAGCGTCATGGGTTCCTCTGTCCAGAGCCGCTGCACCCGCTCCACCGGGCGCGCTTCCATCAGGCCGTGGCGCGCACAGGCCGCCAGGATCTGTTCCATGCTGGTGCTGCCTGCGGCGGCCAGCACCATGTTGTTGGGGGCATAGAACGCCTTGCAGCAGTCGTACAGCATCTCCGGCGTGATCTCTGCAATGCTTTCCACCGTGCCTGCAATGTCGCTGCGGATGGGGTGGCTGTGATACAGGCACTCGCACAGGCCGGTGATGAGCCGCCAGTCGGCGCTGTCATCATACATTTTGATCTCCTGCCCGATGATGCCCTGCTCCTTGGCGATGGTCTGCTCGGTAAAGTAGGGGCGGCCCACCATGCCCAGCAGCACATCCAGGCTTTCGTCCAGCTGCTCGGTGGCGGTAAACAGGTAGCAGGTGCGGTCAAAGCTGGTAAAGGCATTGGCGTTGGCACCGGTCTTGGCGAAACTTTGCAAAGGCATCGCCGTCCTCATCCTCAAACATCTTGTGTTCCAGAAAAATGCGCCACACCGGCGGGCAGGTGCACTTCCCTGCCGTCCACCCGGAAATCCCGGTCGATGGAGCCAAAGCGGGTGGCATAGATGACATGAGTGCCGGAATAGCCCGGCATGGGCCGCACCAGCACCGTCAGGCCCGAGGGCAGCACCTTCCACTCATCGGCGGCGGCCTCGGTCAGGGCACGGTTCGTGTTCTGTTCAGGCATGGGCGCTCCCCTCCTCTCGGGTCAGAAGATAGCTGACTGAAAGGGTCAGCTGCCGCAGGACGGTGCGGACATCCTCCTCGGTCACAGCCTGCAGGGCCGCGCGGGCATCGTCCGGGGTCTGCACCGGGCCGCCCCGCAGCACCTCCATGTAATACCAGGTCTCAATGCCGCCCAGCGTATCCTCAATGCCCGCCATCCCACTCAGCAGGGAGCGGCGGCAGTCCTCAAGCTCCTCAGCCGTGATAGGGCCATTGCGCAGGTCATCCAGCTCCTTCAGGATGGCTTTTTCGGCCCGGGCCGCGTCGGCATGCTCCACACCGCTGTTCACAGCCATGCTCCCGGTAAAGCTCTGAAAGCTGGACGAGCAGTAATAGCACAGATGATCCCGTTCCCGCACGTTCAGGAACAGGCGGCTGGTCACACTGCCGCCATACAGCGCCATGGCAAGCCGCACCGCCGCCATCTGGTCGGGGCGCATGGGCACGCCCAGCGTGAACAGCATGCAGAGCTTGGCCTGCACTGTGTCAAAGCATTCTACTCTGCGCACGGCATCCTGCCGGGGCATGGCAAGGTTCTCGCACAATGGCAGCGGGGCCCGCCCGATGTGGGAAAGCTCTTCCAGCAGGGCCTGCTTCACCTGCTCGGTCTCCGCTTCCCCGCAAGCCCAGCACCAGCAGCTCGATGCTGGCGTGCGAGCATCTCACGATAAGCCTCTGTCAGCGTTTCCGGGGTCAGGCCGTCCACCTCGTCCAGATAACCCTCCTGCCGGATGCCGGCGGGGCTGCTCCCAAAGAACTCCCGGTTGGCCTGCCGCTGGCAGTAGATGCGCTTTTCGTTGATCTCATCCTCCAGCGCCTTTTTCAGCATCTGCTTTTCGATGGTGACCGCCTCCGGGTCAAACACACCGCCCACAAAATAGGGATGGAACGCCGTGCCCAGCGCCAGCGCGGCACACTCCCGGGTCAGGGCCTCGCCTTCCAGTGCAAAGCGGTCCTTGATGCCGGTCACACTGACGCAGAGGTTGTGGTTTGCACCCAGCGGGCGGGCATCCACGGTCAGATCCGCGCCGTACAGCCGGGCAAGCTTTTTGGTCATCTGGGTCATATCCGGGCAATCCGCATAGCCCCGCTCCATCAACAGAGGCAGCAGAGCGTGGGCGGTCGCCGTCTCCCGCCGTGCCGGAAACGCAAAGTGGATGCTGATCCGGCAGCGGTTGAATTTCTGCGCCGGGTCCCAGGAAAGATGGACCCCCGGGCGCGATCTCGGTTCGTCTCAACAGTCGTTCTCCTTTTTTGTTACAGCTTTGTGCGCTCCAGCGCAAGGACTCCTCCAGCGAGAGTCCGGACGCGCGGATGGCGAGGGCATTTTCCACCCCCACATAGCGCCAGTGCCAGGGCTCGTATACCATGCCGGTGGCGGCCTGCCGCTCCTCCGGCCAGCGGAGGACAAAAACCATACTCCGCAGCGTAGGCGGTCAGCCACTCGTAGGCGCGGGTATCGGTCAAAGTCGGGTAGGGTCTTTTTCGGTGCAGTCCGGGCTGAGAATGTCCGCCGCATAGCCGGTGGCCTGCTCGCTGGCATTGGCCGGAGGGCAGACGCAGGCGGCATAGGCCGCAGCCTCCTCTTCGGAAAGCCCCTTTTCCAGATACACCTGCTTCTGGGCATCAAAGGCCGCTTCCCGTGCGGAAACATCCTGATAGCCCGTCACCAGTTCCAGCG
>ENA-OQKK01000363-OQKK01000363.1-human-gut-metagenome-genome-assembly--contig:-NODE-363-length-11940-cov-3.825870_pt1 | contig 11940 bp, 11 predicted proteins | sample MGYA00242648_ERZ504797 | MGnify/ENA primary metagenome ERZ504797 (study PRJEB26092, sample SAMD00036412) | human gut metagenome | host: Homo sapiens | study: EMG produced TPA metagenomics assembly of... | reverse complement strand
GCAAGGCGCACCAGGTGGGCGTTGCTATTTTGCTCATGCTCTTTTTCCATATTGGCGTGTTCGGCAGAGTGCAGGACGGCGTATACATTCTGTTTCCGTTCACAACGGTCCGGCTGCTGACGCAGCTTTTACTGGTTGCTTCGGTATTTGTGCATCTTCTGCTCAATCTCCGACCCCTTCTGGTATCGCTGGGCATCGTCCGGGATAAGGAGCAGCGCGGCGACCTCTATCTGATTCTTTCTATACTGGTGCTGTTTGCTGCCGGTTCGATCATTCTATATTATATCGGGTGGAACAATGTATGAAACACACTTTGGTGATCGTGGGTGCAGGGCTGGCAGGGCTTTCCGCTGCTTTGACTGCTGTGAAAAACGGCTGGACGGTAAAGCTGGTGTCCTCCCTTGCCTCCGAGCGGGCGCAGTCTGTTATGGCAGAGGGCGGAATCAATGCAGCCTTGAATACCAAGGGAGAGGAGGATAGCCCGGAGCAGCATTATACAGATACCCTGACCGCTGCCTGCGGACTTGCTGACCCGAATGCAGTCTGGGGGATGACGCAGGCTGCGTCCGAACTGGTGCGCAGCCTGCACCATCTGGGAGTACAATTCAACGTGACAGATGACGATGAACTCGACCTGCGGAATTTTGGCGGACAGAAGAAAAAGCGGACGGCCTTTGCACAAAGCGATACGGGAAAGCAGCTAATGACCGCTCTGATTGATGCTGTGCGCCGGGAAGAAAGCGCAGGAACGGTCGAACGCTTTCCACACCATAAGTTCCGCACCCTGCTGCTTTCCGGGAACATCTGCGGTGGCTGCACAGTGCAGGACTCCTATACTGGCGAACTGCTGCGGTTTGTATGCGATGCCGTCCTGATTGCCACAGGCGGGCTGCATGGCTTATTCGGTGATACGACTGGCTCTCTTGCCAATACCGGAGAAGTCACCGCAGAACTGTTCCGTCTGGGCGTTCCGATGGCAAATCTTGAAATGATCCAGTACCACCCTACCACGATCGAACTGGGCGAAAAACGGATGCTTCTGAGTGAGGCCGCCCGTGGTGAGGGAGGGCGGCTGTTTGCATTACGGAACGGGAAGCCGTGGTATTTCATGGAAGAAAAATATCCGGAACTCGGCAACCTGATGCCGCGTGACATCACCGCGCGGGAAGTCTGGACGGTCAGCCGTGACTATGAGGTGTTCCTTGATATGACAGAGCTTCCTAAAGAAGTCATGGAGCATAAACTTGCCGGACTGGTGGATGATTGTCAGACCTATCTGCACAAAGATATTCGCAAAGAACCCATTCCGATTTTGCCGGGTATCCACTACTTTATGGGAGGCATTCAGGTGGACGAGCGGCACCGCACTTCGATGCGGAATCTGTACGCTGCCGGTGAATGCTGCGCTCAGTACCATGGCGCAAACCGTCTGGGTGGAAATTCTCTTCTGGGTGCGATCTATGGAGGACAGATTGCTGCGGAAACTGCCTGCCGGGGAACAGTCAGTTCCCCCAATATGCCCTGTGCCGAAGAATCCCTTCTGCCCGAACTTTCCCCGGACGCTCAAATGCAGATGAATCGTATTCTGCTGAACGCACTCGGTGTCGTGCGGGATGCACAGACATTGGAAGCGGGCATTCAGGAAATCCGCAAACTGTCTGGCACCCTTCCGCTTCTGGGCTGTGCCATGCTGGAAAGTGCCCTCGCCCGAAAAGAAAGCCGGGGTGCGCACTGGCGGGCAGATTATCCCCAACGCAACGATGCCGTTTACTGCAAAACCACCGTGGCACACTGGAACGGGCAGCATATCGCCATCAGCTTTGAATCCATCCCCGAAAGGCGGCATGATTTATGAACTACACCATCCGAATCAAACGGCAGGAAAACCCGCAGGCTTCACCCTGCTGGCAGGAGTTTTCCTTTGAGGGAAGTGCGGACACCTCGATTGCTTCGGTGTTGAACGAGCTGAATCACCGCAGCCCTCTGTGCGAAAAGAGCGGAACGGTCGTTTCCCCCATTGCGTGGGAATGCGGCTGCATGATACGCAAGTGCGGTGCCTGTGCCATGCGGATCAATGGTCTGCCTCGTCTTGCCTGTTCCGTTTTTCTGCGGGACTGTAAGGGAAGCGTTGTTACTCTGGAGCCTTTGAGCAAATTCCCACTGGTGAAAGATCTGGTCGTAGACCGTTCCGTGATCTTTGAAGCACTGAAGCGGACAAAGCTGTGGCTGGAAGGAGATGCGTTCCAGACCAGCTATACGCACAGCCAGCGGTATCGATCTGCTAAGTGTCTGCTCTGTGGCTGCTGCTTGGAGGTCTGCCCGAACTTTGACCCGAACAGTGAATTTGCTGGAGCTGTTCTGCCCGTCAACGCTTACCGTATTCTGAACGAAGAACAGGATATTGCCCATCGGACAGAACTCGCAAATGCGTATCGTCAGCTTTATTTTGAAGGCTGCGGAAAATCTCTTGCGTGCCAGGACATCTGCCCAGCCGGAATCCCGGTCGAAGAACTGATGTCACGTTCCAATGCCGCAGCGGTCTGGAAGCGATAAAGTGTAAAGGGTATGCGGTTTATAGCCGCATACCCTTTTATGCTTAATCTTCTAATCCGTGACTTCCCGCCACATTCTTCAGATACTCCTCTGGTTCGCCGTTCAGAATCAAGTCTGCATAGCCAAGCGGGTCATTGTAGATGAGATAATCTAACTCCGACCTCTGCGCCATGGTCACGTCCAATTCATCCTCGACCCCAGTGCAGTCAATGGAGATCATTCTCCCATCCCGGAGCAGCAGCTCCACGCAGCCGGTATCCATGTTGAAATGGCAGGCTCTTGCATCGTACTTCATGTTTGTGTCCTTTCTGCCTTACGGCACCTTTACAGTTGTGACTTTTGTTATACGGTTCTTCTGATAAGGTTTTGGACACACAGCCGTAAGGGAAGAGCCATTGTTCTCGTTTCCGAAGAAAACAAAAAATCCGAGCCCTTCTCCTATCGAGAAAAGGTTCGGATTTTCATGGTTTGGTGCGATGGAAGGGACTCGAACCCCCGGCCTACTGATTCGTAGTCAGTCACTCTATCCAGCTGAGCTACCAACGCATACGTTCTGGTCGGAACAAGATGTATTTTATCACGCAGGGCGGGGTTTGTCAACAGTTTTTTGCAGATTTTTTGATTTTATTTTCGTTTTTTATTTTTCCACACAGAAAAGTACGTCTTTTCGTTTTTTAATACCCTTCGTAATTCTCCGCGCAAACCTCAGGCTTCCTCTGCCAGACGCTCGGCGATGCGGACACCGGTCGGCGTTGCGGCAAGGCCGCCCTGACCGGTCTCCCGCAGATCGGGGGAGAGCAGACTGCCCACGCGGCCCATGGCATCAATGACTTCATCGCAGGGGATGGCGTAATCCACCCCCGCAAGCGCCATATTGGCGCAGGAAACGGCGTTTACGGCACCCACAACATTGCGCTTGATGCAGGGTACCTCCACCAGACCGGCCACAGGGTCGCAGACCAGGCCCAGCAGGTTGCCCAGTGCCATAGCGGCAGCGGCGGCGCACTGCTCCGGGGTACCGCCCTTCAGGTGGCAGAGGGCGGCGGCGGCCATGGCGCTGGCGGCTCCCACCTCAGCCTGACAGCCACCCTCGGCACCGGCCAGAGTGGCCCGGGCGGCGATGACCTGCCCGAAGCCTGCGGCCACATAGAGGGCATCACAGATGGCTTCTTCATCGGCCTCGCCTGCACGGGCAAGGGGAAGCAGCACCGCCGGGAGCACACCGCAGCTGCCCGCCGTGGGGGCAGCTACGATCCGTTTCATGCAGGCGTTGCACTCAGCGGTCTTGAGGGCTTCGGCGGTCACCTCAGCAAGGTAATCCCCGCCATAGCTTCTGCCCGCCTGATGGGCCTGTTCCACCTTGGCGGCATCGCCGCCGGACAGGCCGCTGCGGCTGCGCTGAGCAGGGTCATACTCTCGGCTGGTGGCCTCCATCACATGCCACAGGTGATGCATGGCATGGCGGCTGGCCTCTTCGGTCAGGCGGCTCTCGGCCAGATCACTGCGCAGGATGGCCTCGGCAAGGGAGAGGTTCTGGCTGCGGGCAGCGGCCAGCATTTCTTCACAGGATAAAAAGGACATGGTCATTCCTCCGCGTCTTCTTCGGGCTCGTCGATGTTCAGGCAGGTCACCTTCAGGATGCCGGGCAGGGTCGCCAGCTTCCGTTCCAGTGGGTGGGGGATGTGGGAATCGCACTCCAGCACCATAACGGCATAGCCGCCGGTTCCTGCGCGGAACACCTGCATCGATGCAACGTTGATCCTGCGCACGGCAAGGCAGGTGGTCACCTCGGCGATGCAACCGGGGGTGTCCTCATTGTGAATGATCAGGGTGTTGCTGTCGCCGCCGAAATCGGCGGGCACGCCGTCGATCTCGGTCACACGGATGCGCCCGCCGCCCACCGAAGCGGCTTTCATGGAAAGCACCCGGCCCTCCCGGCCCGTCAGGGTGAGAACAGCGGTATTGGGGTGCGCAGAGCGCAATTCCACAGGATGGATCCGGAATGCCATGCCCTGCTCTGCGGCCAGGGCAAAGCTGTCGGGCAGGCGGGGATCATCGGGCCGCAGGCCAAGCAGGCCGGCGACCAGGGCTTTATCCGTGCCATGTCCCTTTCCGGTGGTGGCAAAACTGCCGTACAGGCCGATATCCGCCTGCGCCGGGATCTCGCCCAGAAGCTTCTGGGCCGTGTAGCCGATCCGGGCGGCACCCGCTGTATGGCTGGAAGAGGGGCCGATCATAACCGGCCCGAGAACGTCAAACAAGCGCATCCGATGCACATCCTTTCGTGCTCTGCCGGGCAAAAATCGCCCGCTTCGCACTTTTTTCTCTCTTTTATTATACCGCTTTTGCCCCACTTGTGCTATAATAACTTTATTAATGTTTGAAATCGCTCCTTTTGGGGCAACACGGAGGTTGGATTCCTATGAAACTGGTAAGCGTGGAAACTCCCGAAAAGAGTGTCTGCAAGATGACCTTCAGCGCAACAGCTGAGGAGCTGGAGGCCGCATCCAATGCGGTGTATGAGCGCACCCGCGCCAGCTACACCATCAAGGGCTTTGCCAAGGGCGAGGCCGACCGTGCTCAGATCGAGGCCGACCGCGGCGAGCACACATTCTGGTATGATGCCATCAACGACCTGATGGATCGCGATGTTCCTGCCCTGTACGAGGCCGCCATGGCCGAGCACGGCTTCAAGGCGGTGGATGAGCCCAGCTACGACCTGGTCAGCGTCAAAAAGGACGAGGGCTTTGTGGCCACCGCCACCACCCCGCTGCAGCCGGAGCTGAACCTGACCCAGACCACCGGCTTCCATGTGGAGTGCGTGACCCCCGCCGTCACCGACAAAGAGATTGATGCCGTGCTGGAGCGCCGCCGCAATGCTGCCGCCGAGCTGGTGCCCCACAAGGGCCCGGCCGTCAAGGGCAACATCGTTCACATCGATTACGAGGGCCTGCTGGACGGCAAGCCCTTCCAGGGCGGTTCCGCACAGAACCAGACCCTGCAGCTGGGCAGCGGCCGGATGATCCCCGGTTTTGAGGACGGCATTCTGGGCCACAAGGGCGGCGAGGAATTCGAGATCAACGTCACCTTCCCGGTACGCTATCACGTCAAGGACCTGGCCGGAAAGCCCGTTGTCTTTAAGATCAAGCTGATCGATGTCTGCGTCCGCCAGCTGCCCGCCCTGAACAGCGATTTTGCCAAGAAAGTGGGCAAGGTGGACACCATGGAAGCGTTCCGGGAGCAGGTGCGCAAGCAGCTGCACGACGGCAAGCACGCCAGCGCCCTGAACCGCGCCAAGGATCAGGTGCTGACCCAGCTGGCCTCTGCCGCTGAGGGCGAGCTCCCCAGCATTCTGGTGGAGAGCACCTACCAGCAGGAGATGCAGAACATCCAGCAGCAGCTCCAGATGCAGCGCATGAGCCTGGACCGCTACCTGAGCCAGATCCACCAGACCCGCGAGAACTTCACGGCCAACGTTCACGCCGCCGCCGAGAAGAACACCCGCGCCCGGATGGCTCTGCTGCAGGTCGCCCAGAACGAGGGTCTGGTGCCCACCGACGAGGAGATCACCAAAAACCTGCAGGAGCGCGCCGACCGCACCAAGAAAACGCTGGAAGAGGTCAAGGCCAACGCCAACATCCCCGCCATGCAGCGCAGCGAGGCCATCCGCCGCGCCGCCGACTGGGTGATCGAGCACTCCACCATCGAAGAAAAGTAAGTTTCAAAAGTACAACAAAAAGAGCCTGTCTCCAAGGAATTTCGGGAGACAGGCCCTTTTCTTTTACAGTTTATTTTGTCAGGAGATTGAAGCCCATGACCACGATGCCCAGCACGACCAGAACGATGCCGGTTGCACGGTTCAGGGTCTTGGCATCGGCCCTATTGGCAAAGACAGCGGCGATGCGGGCCCACAGCAGGGTGAACAGGACGCAGAGGATAAACACGGTCCAGTCCGGTGCGCCGCCGATGGCAAAGTGGGAGACCGCGCCGGTCAGGGCGGTGAAGGTCATAATGAACACGCTGGTGCCCACGGCAGTTTTGAGCTCGTAGCCCAGCACGCTGGTCAGGATGAGCAGCATCATCATGCCGCCGCCGGCACCGATAAAGCCGCAGATCATTCCGATGACCACGCCGCAGACGACAGACTGAAGGGCACGCTTCTCAGCAGAGACCCCCTGCATGGCTTCTTTGGTGGTCATAACGGGCTTGACGATGAATTTAATGCCCAGCAGGAACGTCATAAACACCGAGAAGCTGCCCATGGTGGTGGAAGGCACCAGGCTTGCCACCCAGCTGCCCACCACGGTGAACAGCAGCACACTGGCCATCATGATCAGGCCGTTTTTGATATCCAGGTTCTTGTTTTTGTGGTAGGTGTAGGCAGATACTGCACTGGCCAGCACATCCGAGGAAAGGGCAATGCCGACTGCCATATAGGGGTCCATTCCCAGGAAGGTGATGAGCATCGGGCTGATGACCGCGGCAGCGCTCATGCCCGCAAAGCCGGTGCCCAGGCCCGCGCCCATTCCGGCAAAAAAGGTAACGACGATGGTAAACAGCAGGTTCATCTTATTCTTCTCCTTCCAGGATCGCATCCAGATTTTCGTTCATCGTATCGATGACTTCAAAAAATATCTCGAGTTTTTCTTCCTCCAGCCCTGCCATCAGGCGGCGGATGAAATCATCCTGCATCCTGCGGCCCTGTTCGATGATGGCCTGCGCCTTTTCGGTGCAGGCAAGCTCCGTTTTGCGGCGGTCACCCAACACCGGACGGCGCTCCAGAAAGCCCTCCTGCACCAGCTTGTCCACATTCACCGAGACAAGGTTCGCCTTGATGTGGCGTACCTCCACGATATCGCGGGCGGTCGTGTAGTTGGGGTTGTTGGCAAGGAACATCAGGATATCAAACGCTGTCTGCGGCAGGTGCAGCTTCTGGCACAGCGGCTTGCAGACGGCGCTGTACGCAAGGCCCGTCTTGTTGGCAAATTCCACACTGGGGTTCAGCTCACGCATTGCGCGCCCTTCTTTCTCTCTTTTTGTATTGTTCATTTTTGAAGTATTCTAGCACAGGAAACCTCAGTTGTCAAGGGCAGGCGGCGTAAAATTACCTGATCCATATATTTTTTCATTGCAAAAAGCCCGCACCATGAAGATTTTCACGGTACGGGCTTTTGATATGCTTCAGGGCAGGGTCACAGCACCGCCACGGCGAGGAACCGCACAATGAGCGCGGCAAGCCATGCCACAACGCACTGGTTCACGACCATAACGGTGGCCCAGCGGCCGCCCATCTCTCGCTTGACCGATGCCACTGCGGCGATGCAGGGGGTGTAGAGCAGGCAGAACACCAGCAGGGGAGCCGCTGCCGCCGGGCTGAGCGCCGCGCCCAGTGCGGCAGAGGAGCCATACAGGATGGTAAGGGTGGATACGACGCTCTCCTTTGCCATAAAGCCGGTGATCAGCGCCGTGGACACCCGCCAGTCGCCAAAGCCCAGCGGTGCGAACAACGGCGCGATGCCGCTGGCGATCCAGGCCAGAATGCTCTCCTGCGGGTCTGCGGTCAGGCTGAGCTGGAAATCAAAGTTCTGCAGGAACCAGATGATGATGGTTGCCAGGAAGATGACCGTAAAGGCACGCTCGAGGAAATCCCGGGCCTTTTCCCAGAGCAGCTGGGCCACATTTTTCAGGCCGGGCAGGCGGTAGTTGGGCAGCTCCATGACAAAGGGCACGGCCTCGCCTTTGAACAGCGTCCCCTTGAGCAGAAAGGCCATACCAATGCCCACAAGGATGCCCAGGAAATACAGGCCCACCATGACCAGTGCGGCGTACTCCGGGAAGAAGGTCACCGCAAACAGGCTGTAGATTGGGAGCTTGGCCGAGCAGCTCATAAAGGGCGTGAGCAGGATGGTCATTTTCCGGTCCCGCTCCGAGGGCAGCGTGCGGCTTGCCATCACGCCGGGAACCGTGCAGCCAAAGCCGATGAGCATGGGCACGATGCTGCGGCCCGAAAGACCGATGCGCCGCAGCAGCTTGTCCATCACAAAGGCCACACGGGCCATATAGCCGGTATCCTCCAGCAGGGAAAGGAAGAAGAACAGGGTCACGATGATGGGCAGGAAGCTCAGCACACTGCCCACACCGGTAAAGATGCCGTCGATCACCAGCGAATGCACTGCATCGTTGACGTTCCACGCCGTCAGGGCATTGTCCACAAGGATCGTCAGGTTCTCAATGCCCAGTTCCAGCAGGCCTTGCAGCCCCGCGCCGATCACGCCGAAGGTCAGATAAAACACCAGCGCCATAATGCCCACGAACGCCGGGATCGCCGTATATTTTCCGGTGAGGAAGCGGTCGATCCTTGCGCTGCGCAGCTGCTCCTTGCTCTGGTGGGGCTTTACCACGGTCTGATTCACCAGCTGATGGATAAAGTGGAACCGCATATCTGCAATGGCGGCGGCGCGGTCCAGACCGCGTTCCTGCTCCATCTGCAGGATGATATGCTCGATCATCTCTTTTTCGTTCTGATCCAGCTTCAGGGCCTCCTCAATGCGGGGGTCGCCCTCCACCAGCTTTGTGGCGGCAAAGCGCACCGGGATCCCCGCCGCCCGGGCGTGGTCCTCGATGAGGTGGATGATGCCGTGGATGCAGCGGTGAACCGCACCGCCGTGGTCATCCTCGCCGCAGAAGTCCATCCGGCCCGGACGCTCCTGATACTTTGCCACATGGATGGCGTGATCCACCAGCTCATCCACGCCCTCGTTCTTGGCGGCGGAAATGGGGACCACCGGGATGCCCAGCATCGCTTCCATCTCGTTGATGTTGATGGTGCCGCCGTTGCCGCGCACCTCATCCATCATATTCAGTGCCAGCACCATGGGGGTGTCCAGCTCCATCAGCTGCATCGTTAAGTACAGGTTGCGCTCGATGTTGGTGGCATCCACGATGTTGATGATGCCCGTGGGCTTTTCGCCGATGATGAACTGGCGGGTCACGATCTCCTCGCTGGAATAGGGCGACATGGAGTAGATGCCGGGCAGGTCGGTGACTTCGGTATCGGGGTGCTCCCGGATGGCACCGCTCTTGCGGTCCACCGTCACGCCCGGAAAGTTGCCCACATGCTGGTTGGAGCCGGTGAGCTGGTTGAACAGGGTCGTTTTGCCGCAGTTCTGATTTCCGGCCAGCGCAAAGGTCAGCACCGTTCCATCCGGCAGCGGGTGTTCGCCCTTTTTGGTGTGGTAGCGGCCGCCCTCGCCCAGGCCCGGGTGCTCCACCATCCGGCCTACCTTCCGTGCCGGGGCTGCTGCGGGTGCTTCCGCCGGGGTGATCTCGATCCGTGCCGCATCGTCCAGCCGCAGGGTCAGCTCATAGCCGTGGATCTGCAGCTCCATGGGGTCTCCCATGGGAGCAAATTTCACCAGCGTGACCTTCTCGCCGGGAATCAGCCCCATATCCAGAAAATGCTGGCGGAGTTCTCCCGTTCCGCCCACTGTATCGATCACGGCACTTTCGCCGATCTTCAGTTCCTTTAATGTCATGGCAGATGCCTTTCCTTCGACAAAATGTTAGTGTATGTGAACAGTCTTAATATAAGCTAACTCAAAGGCATTGTCAAGGCAGGAAGCGGCAAAAATTCTCGCCTGTCCCCGCTGTTTTTTGTAGAACTCTTTCTCCTGTTCCGGCAGGTTTCCGGGCAAAAGAAAACGCACCCCTGAATTTTCACGTTCAAAGGTGCGTTTTGAGAACAGTTCTGTTTACTTCACGGTGTGGTAGCCATCGGGGTTGTTCTTCTGCCAGTTCCAGCTGTCGGCACACATCTCCTCGATGCCGTACTCAGCCACCCAGCCCAGTTCATTCTTGGCCTTGGTGGGGTCGGCATAGCACTCGGCGATATCGCCGGGGCGGCGGGGATCGATCACATAGGGGAGCTTCTTGCCGCAGGCCTTCTCAAAGGCATGGATGACATCCAGCACGCTGTAGCCGTGGCCGGTGCCCAGATTGCAGATGAACAGGCCGCAGTTGGTCTGCAGCTTCTTGATGGCGCAGACATGGCCCCGGGCCAGGTCAACCACATGGATGTAATCGCGCACGCCGGTGCCGTCGGGGGTGGGGTAGTCGTTGCCAAAGACGTGCACCTTTTCCAGCTTGCCCACGGCCACCTTGGCGATGTAGGGCATCAGGTTGTTGGGGATGCCGTTGGGGTCCTCGCCGATCAGGCCGGACTTGTGGGCACCGATGGGGTTGAAGTAACGGAGCAGGGCCACGTTCAGGGTGGGGTCAGCCTTGCAGACATCGGTCAGGATGCGCTCAGTAAAGGCCTTGGTGGTGCCGTAGGGGTTGGTGGTGGCACCCACGGGGAAGTCCTCGGTGATGGGCACGCTGGCGGGGTCGCCGTAGACGGTGGCGGAGGAGCTGAACACGAAGTTGCGGCAGTTGTGGCGGCGCATCACGTCCAGAATGACCAGGGTGCAGTTGAGGTTGTTATAGTAGTACTCGATGGGCTTGGAGACGCTTTCGCCCACAGCCTTATAGGCGGCAAACTGGATGACAGCATCGATATCGGGGCACTCGGTGAAGATCTTCTCCACGTCCTCGTGCTTTGTCATATCGGCCTGATAGAACCGGAAGTCCTTGCCGGTGATCTGCTTGACCCGATCCAGCACCACGGGGGAAGCGTTGTAATAGTTATCTGCCACCACGATGTCAAAGCCAGCGTTCAGCAGTTCGATACAGGTGTGGCTGCCGATATAACCGGCACCGCCGGAAACCAAAATTGCCATAAAAGTACCTCTCTTCTCGTCACCAAAGTTGCTTGCGCGGGGCAGGCCCGCCTTCTGCCACAAGGATACAACGTTTTGGCCGCAGAATCAAGTAACGGGAATTTTATAAGGATGGATTTTTGTTTCCATTTATTTTTCCGCGCATTGATTTACAAGCGTTTTTTGTGTTTTGCACATGGAGTGATGGAACGCTTTGTGCAAATCAGAGAAAAAGCCCCTCTCAGGCAGAGCCGTCAGGCTTTGAATGAGAGGGCTGCATTTTACAGTTTCCCGCACTGTTTGCCGGTGAAGAACCGCAGGGTGGTGTTGGCGCGGAACACTTTCCCGGCCCGCAGGGCGGTGGAGGGGAACTCCGGGTGGGAGGGGCTGCAGGGGAAGTGCTGGGTTTCCAGCGCAAAGCCGCCGTATTTCTGCATCGGCACGCCGCCCTTGCCGGGGCGGGGCAGTCCTGCAGGAAATTGCCGGTGTAGAGCTGCACGCCGGGCTGGGTGGTATAGACCTTCATGCTGATGCCGGTCTTATCGCTGGAAGCCCAGGCGCACAGGCTCTGGCTGGCCCCGCGGCCCCTGTCGATGACAAAGCAGTGGTCATAGCCGCCGCCCACCATGGT
>ENA-OQKK01000362-OQKK01000362.1-human-gut-metagenome-genome-assembly--contig:-NODE-362-length-11952-cov-2.255137_pt1 | contig 11952 bp, 11 predicted proteins | sample MGYA00242648_ERZ504797 | MGnify/ENA primary metagenome ERZ504797 (study PRJEB26092, sample SAMD00036412) | human gut metagenome | host: Homo sapiens | study: EMG produced TPA metagenomics assembly of... | reverse complement strand
AAGACGGAGAGGGCTTGTCTTTCATCCAACAAAAGGAACGATTTTATGAAACAATTTACTGCCACCGCAAACGACGAGGGCGTGCGGCTTTCCCGCTTTGTCCAGAGCGTGACGCGCGATCTCCCCACCAGCCTGCTGTACAAGAGCTTCCGCAACAAGCGGGTCAAGGTCAACGGCAAAAAGGGCGCACCCGAGGATCGGCTCAAGGCGGGCGACCTCATTGAGCTGTACATCAACGATGAATTCTTCCCGCCCGAGGGCGCAAAGCCTGCAGCCCGCAAGCCTGCCCCCAAAAAGCAGCAGAACCAGCCCAGGGTGACCGTCATCTACGAGGACGAGAACATTGCCGTGCTGTACAAGCCCACTCACCTGCTCTGCCACAGCGACCGCACCGGCGATGCCAACCTTGTGGACGCATTCACCCAGTATCTGGCCCAGAAGGGAGAGTACGATGCGGGCGGTGAGAACCGTTTCAAGCCCGGCATCTGCAACCGGCTGGACCGCGGCACCGAGGGCCTTGTCATCGCTGCCAAGAGCTACGCCGCCCTGCGGGACATGAACGAGATCATCCGCACCGACCTGCTCAAAAAGGAATACTACACCATCACCGTGGGCATCCCCCAGAGCGGGCGGTTCACGGCCTGGTGGGAGCACGACGAAAAGAACAACAAGGTCAGCATCCATGCCCACCAATCTCAGGATGAACGCCGCAAGCAGATCATCACCGATGTGGACGTGCTGCGCACCGCCGGGCCCTTTGCCCTGTGCAGGATCGGCCTGGTCACGGGCCGCACCCACCAGATCCGCGCGCATCTGGCCTACCTGGGCAAGCCGGTGCTGGGAGATATCAAATACGGCAACCGCAAGATGAACGAGCGCACCGGCACCCGGACGCAGGCTCTCTGCGCCGTCCGCATCAGCTTCCTGGATATCCCGGAGGAGAACACCCTGCACTACCTCACCGGCAAGGTCATCAAGCTGAAAGACCCCAGATCGTCAAACAGTTCGACGCGCTGGATAAGAATAAAGAAGGAGCAACATCATGGCAGACCTGAATCCTTATTTCAAGAGCATCATCGACCAGGACCGCGAGGCCGTGGTCATCTGCGATCTGAACCACATCATCATTTACATGAATCCTGCTGCCGTGGTGGATTACAAAAAATACGGCGGCGCTTCCCTGCTGGGCAAAAGCCTTCTGGCCTGCCACACCCCCCATTCGGTGGAAGCCATCCGCAAGGTGGTCGAGTGGTTCGCGGCGGATGCCAGCCACAACATCGTCTATACCTATCACAACGCAAAGCATGACCGCGATGTCTACATGGTAGCCCTGCGGGATGCAAGCGGCACCCTGATCGGCTACTACGAGAAGCATGATTCCCGAAAAGCTGAAACTATGAAGCAGTACGATTTGTTCTGACAAAGAAAGGCGAACTCCACACAAAAAAGACTTTGCCGCCTACCCCCGTGCGAAGATGCTTACTCTGCTATACCTCCCGCATAGACAAAACGAACGCCTGCCGGGCTTTTCTCACTCGGCAGGCGTTCGTTCTTTTTATGGGGTCGATTCGTTACTTTGTCAGCAGCTCGTCAGCCAGCGCATCCATCTGTGCCTCAGCGGCGGCATTGGCGGCAGAGCGGATGGTCACAACGGCATCACAGACGGTGATGTTCTTCATGCCGTCCAGCTCGGCACGCATCAGCTTTGCAGCCATGGGGGCCCAGGTGCCGTTCTCCATCAGGCCAACGGTGCGGCCCTGGAAGTTCTTGGTCTTGAGGTGGGTCAGCAGATTCTCCATCGGCGGGAAGAGGAAGCCATCGTAGGTGGCGCAGGCCAGCACGATCCGGCCGCAGCGGAAGGCCTCAGTGACGGCATAGGAGACATCGGTGCGGGTCAGATCCATCTCCACCACCTTGGCACCCTTGGCGCGCAGCTTCTCAGCCATGGTGTGGGCGGCGGCTCTGGTGTGGCCGTGGATGGAAGCGCTGGCCACCAGGATCTTCTCCGGCTCCTCGGCCTTGTAACTGGACCACAGGTCATAGTAGTTCAGGTACTTGCTCAGATCGCCGGTCAGCACGGGGCCGTGCAGGGGGCAGATGGTGGCGATATCCAGCGCGGCGGCCTTTTTCAGCAGAGCCTGCACCTGCGGACCGTACTTGCCCACGATGTTCAGGTAGTAGCGGCGGGCCTCGCTGGCCCAGTCGGCGTTTTCGTCAAACCTGGCCACAGCGCCAAACCGGCCAAAGCCGTCTGCAGAGAAAAGCACCTTTTCACTGCTCTCATAGCTCACCATGACCTCAGGCCAGTGCACCATGGGGGCAAGCACAAAGGTCAGGGTGTGGGTACCCAGGCTCAGGCTCTCGCCGTCCTTCACCACCACGCGGCGCTCCTTGGCAACGGCATCCGCCCCAAAGAACTGATCCATATACAGGAAAGTTTTGGCGTTGCCCACCACCTGCATTTCCGGGTAGAGGGCGGCCAGTCTGGCGATATTGGCACCGTGGTCAGGCTCCATGTGGCTGACCACCAGGTAATCCGGCTTGCGTCCGGCCAGTGCCTCGGTCAGGTTGGCAAGCCAGGGCTCCGTGGCACGGTTGTCCACCGTATCCAGAATGGCGGTCTTTTCGTCCAGAATGACATAGGAATTGTAGCTCACGCCGGTGGGCACCGGGTACTGGCTCTCGAACAGGTCAATGGTGGTATCGTCCACACCCACGCCCAGAATGGCTTCGCTGATCTTTTTCACGCTCATAGCAGACATCCTCTCTATCCATATTGCTGTGCCGGAAAAGTGGCAGCATAATACTAATAGCGGTTCCTAGTATAGCACATTGTTAAAGATTATTCAAGCTCCTCCGGCAGTCTTGCTGCCACCGGCCGGCCGGGCTCGTTGTCCAGCTCCAGCAGGGCTGCCGCGCTGGCATCATCCAGGCTCTGAACACTGCGGAGCTTGCGGCTGATGGCCCGGCTGCGGACACCAATGAGGTTGTCCAGCTCTTCATCGGTCTGGCGCAGGCGCTGCTGCATCTTGGAGAGCCCCTGCCCGAACTTGTCGAACTCCGTCTTAACGGCACCCAACAGCTGCCAGACCTCGCCGGAGCGCTTCTGGATGGCAAGGGTCTTGAAGCCCATCTGCAGGCTGTTGAGCAGAGCCGCCATGGTGCTGGGGCCTGCAATGTTCACCTGATAATCCCGCTGCAGCACCTCCAGCAGACCGGCGTTCACCACCTCGGCGTACAGCCCCTCAAAAGGCAGGAAGAGGATGCCAAAGGTCGTGGTGTAGGGCGGTTCCACATACTTTTCCCGGATATCCTTTGCCTCGCTCCGCAGCACCAGTTCCAGCGCATGGCGGGCATTCTCCACCGCCTGCGCATCGCCGGAGGCCTGGGCATCCTGCAAGTGCGCGTAGGTATCGCCGGGGAATTTGGAGTCGATGGGCAGCCAGACCGTGCCGCCGTCCGCACCCGGCATCTTGATGGCATATTCCACCCGCTGGGTGCTGCCCGGGATGGTGGCCACATTGGTCTCGTACTGCTCCGGAGCCAGGATCTCTTCCAGAATGGCCCCCAGCTGGATCTCGCCCAGAATGCCGCGGGTCTTAACGCCCGAGAGCACCTGCTTCAGCCCGCCCACATCGGCGGCAAGGTTCTGCATCTCGCCCAGCCCCTTGTACACCTGTTCCAGCTGGTCATTCACAGCCTTGAAGCTCTCGGTCACCCGCTTCTGCAGGGCATCCTGCAGTTGCTCGTCCACAGTGTGGCGGATCTCATCCAGCTTTTTGGCGTTCTCGGCCTGCAGGGCGGTCATGTTTTCCGCAAGGGTCTTGCGCAGCTCTTCCAGCTTCTGGGTGTTGGTGGCCTCCAGACTCTGGAGCCGCTGGGTCAGGATCTGCTGCTGGCCGCTCTGGCCCTGTGCCAGCGTGGTGCTCATGCTCTGCACTGAGGTCTGCAATGTCTCACTGACACTGCGGATGGCGGTGTAATTCTGCTCCGCCATTGCCGCCTGTCTGGCCGCAAAGTCTTTTGCCTGTGCATCGAGCTGCTGCTGCATCCAGCGCTTGAGCTCCTCGTAGTCTCCCCCGTTCCGGGGCTTGTTCAGTTTCCAGAGCACCGCTGCCAGCAGCAGGCAGATGGTGACCAGCAGCAGGGTGTACAATCCAGCTAAAAATTCCATTGATTATAAGTCCTCGAAATCGACCAATTCTTTCCGGGTATCCAGCGCATCGCCATAAAGGCCCACGCCGTCCACCTCGCACTCGCCCGACTGGTTATCATAGGGGTCGGAGCGGAACCCGTACATCGGCGGGTCAAAGGGTGCCTCAAAGGCGCGGTTTGCCACCATACGCCCGGTGTCCAGGCTGCCGAAGTAGTGGCGGCGCAGCTCTTCCTCGCCCTGCCGTGCCATGGAGGCACCAAAGGAGCAGTCGGCATACATCCAGCCCTTGGGGGCAATGTAGAACATGGCCCAGTCGTGGCAGCCCACGCCGGTGGGCGACACCGACAGGCCGCTCTGCCAACGGGCCGGAATGCCCACCAGACGGCAGAGGGTGATGAAGGTCAGGGCCATAATGCCGCAGTCACCGCGCCGGTCCCGCGCGCAGCGGTCGGGCAGGCAGTCCTGCACAAAGTAGGCGGGCTGATAGTGATACCGCACGTTCAGGGTAACGTAATCATAGATGCGCTTTGCCTTTTCCGCCGGGTCGGTGATCCCTTCGGTCAGCTGTGCGGCCAGCGCCCGCAGGTAAGGCGTGAACACGATATGCGGGGCCTGCTCCTCGGTATCAAAGGTCGGCTGTTCCGGTGCGGGCACAAAGTCCAGCGGGTCAGCATAGACTGCCGTTGTCTTGTAACGGTACTGCACCCCGAAGCGGCGGTTTTCGGTCAGGTCAGCCTCCCAGCAGACCGTGCGCTGGGGGGCGTTTGCATCGGCGATGCGGCCCGGCTGCTCGGTAAAGCACTGCAGCTCGATCTCGCTCTGGGCCAGGCATTCCGCCGGAATGGGCAGCCAGGCGCGGACGTGCACGCTCTCCCGGCCCTCTGCCTTTGCCTTGGCCAGAGCGGCGGCAAAGGCCTCATCCGACATCCCCACGCTGGTCTTCAGCGTGATGCGGGCACTGGCCTGCCCTTCCCGCTCCATCTGGTCATGGATGCGGCGGCGGCGCTCCCGGGCCAGCGTAGCCGGGGCGGGCGGGTCAAGCTGACGGGCGGCAAGGTCGGCGTGGGTGGCGATCAGCGTCTCGGCAAAGCGGTCAAGGTAGTGCTTCTCCCCTTCCACGAATCGCCAGTCTACCCGGCCATCATGCACCAGCTGGCGGAACTCCTCCACCGTGAAATCCCGCACAAGGCCCTGCATCCGGGCCACGGCCTGTGCCTCGTTCCAGCAGTATTCCTGCGGCAGACGGCACATGATCTCCTTCTGCACCAGCAGGGCATCCCGCAGCGCGTCCACGCCGTGGGGCACAGGGTTGGCGGGCTGCTCGTACTCCGGCATTTCCAACCCCTGACTGCGGGGGCTGTTCTGGGTCTCCGTCCAGTCCTCGGCCAGATATTCATCGATCCGTGCCACGGCTTCTTTGTAATAGCCCGCGGCCTTCAGCCGCTCCACATCATCGGGCAGACCAACGTTCAGATGCACAAATGCTTCGTTCAGATCTTTCATCCTGTTTCATCCTTTCTCTCAGGCGCACTGCTCTCCCAGAAAGCAGTGGCTTCCACCAGCCAGTTCTCGGCATCTGTTCCTGTGCCGATGCCGCAGACGTGAGGTGCATTGTTGAACACCCGGTAAACATGCTTGACGTGATTGGCCTGCAGGGCAGCTTCCAGCTGCGGTCCCTGCCGCCAGTAGACCAGCTCTTTCAGCAGCGTGTCGTTCACACCGTGCCAGTGGTAGGTGGCGGGGTAGTCCGGCGTGATCTCATCCGAAAGGTTCCGGGTATAGTATTTGGGGCCGTATGCACCGATATCCTGAATGACATGGTAGATGGGCTTGATGTAGGTCATATCGTTGATGGGGTAGCCCAGCAGCAGGGCGGCAGGCTTGGGCACATTGTAATGCTTATACCCCACCGATTCCGTGCCGAACAGGCCCGTCAGGTGGCCGCCCATGGAATATCCCACGATGGCGTACTGCTCTGGCTGGATGCCAAACTCCGCAGCGTGTTCCTCAATGTACTGCATGGCCCGGCCGATGTCCTCCAGCGGAGCGTCATCGGAAGCATCCGTCCAGACGCGATACCGCAGAATAAAGGCGGCATAGCCCAGCTCATGCAGCTGCCAGGCCGTGCAGGCCCCCTCCTCCAGCTCGGCGCTCTCATTGGCACCGCTGCCGGCCAGGATCAGCGCAAACTTGGCATTTTCAGCCTTGGCCGGGAAATAGAACAGGCCGGTGTTGTTTTTGGTGCGGTCCTCCGCCTTTTCCGCATCCGTGTAGAACGAGTGGGTGACCTGAACGCCATTGTTGTAGTTCTCAATGACCAGATTCAGCCCCTTGGCACAGCCTTCGGCCACATACTCGTTGGTGTAGCCCTCCACAGTGGTCATCTCCCACAGGGCCTGACCCGGCGGGCAGTCCTTATCCTGCGAGTAGGTGTAGAAGCCGGAGTTCTTGATGCCCGGGTTGCTGCGCACTTCCTTCATGGTGGTCTGAGCCGTGATGTTGGGCTCTCCCTTTCCATCACGGCACCGGGCGGGCAGGGCCAGCAGTGCCAGCAGACACAGCACCATCGCAACGATTCGTTTGCCTGTTCATGTTCCGTTCCCTTCCCCCGGCACCGCCCTGATTGCTATTTCCCATACAGAGGACTATAATATGAGACTGCACAGGCGGCACCGGTTGGTTTTGTTCTATTGTAATCACACCCACCGGTATTGTCAAACAATCTGTCCGCAAATCCATGCGTTGTGATCTCCACGCTTCCGAGGGGCCCGGTATTCAGATTCCGGACACTCTGCCCGGACCTGAAGGTGAAACAGGTTTCCATTGTGATTTGCGGCAGATTCTGCTATACTGAAAAACGATATTAGCACACGCAATGAGGGAAACCGGAGCACTGACGGCTCCGGTCAGGATAGGAAATATGAGTGAGATCACAGGTCCGGCCCATGATGCCGGAGGATTGGACTGCCGTGTCCAAAATATATCTGGAGGGCATTGCCACCGAGCACGCCACCTTCCAGACCAACTGCCCGCCCTACACCGCCTGGGACGCATCCCATACCCGGGAATGCCGCCTGGTGGTGCTGGACGATGGGGTCGTGGCCGGCTGGGCAGCCCTGCATCGGGTAGACCCCCGCTGGTGCTACCGCGGCGTGGCCGAGGTGAGCATCTATGTCGGGGAGAAATTCCGGGGCAAGGGGCTGGGCTATCACCTGCTCACGGCGCTCTGCCGCGAGGCCGAACAGGCCGGGTACTGGACGCTGCAGTCCACGGTACTGCAGGACAACGCCCCCTCCCGGGGCCTGCATCTGAAATGCGGCTTCCGCGTGGTGGGCCGCCGGGAGCGCATTGCCCGGGACTGCCACGGCCGCTGGCTGGACACCTACCTGATGGAGCGGCGGTGTGCAGCGGACGAACCGTCGGGCTATAAAAAGCTGTAAGGCGCTTTTTGCGGGAAAGATTTACAGTTTCTTCAAAAAGTGACCTTGAAAATCCACAAAAATATGATATACTAACGTAACGATACCAAAGCGATAGAAAGGAGGCGCGCGGAATGGCACCGACCAAAGAGCGTCCGGCAACCAAGACGATTGCCACAAACCGGGAAGCGCGCCACGAGTATTTCGTTCTGGAAGCGCTGGAGACCGGCGTTGAGCTGAAAGGCACCGAAGTCAAGAGCCTGCGTGCCGGCGGCGTGAACCTGAAAGACAGCTGGGTCGATATTGAGGACGGTGAGCTGCTGGTCAAGGGAATGCACATCACCCCCTACGACCACGGCAACATCTTCAATCAGGACCCCATGCGGGTGCGGCGGCTGCTGGCCCACAAGAACGAGATCCGGCGGCTTCACCAGCAGTGCAAGCTGCAGGGCTACACCCTTGTGCCGCTTTCGCTCTACTTCAAGCATGGCCGCGTCAAAATGGAGCTGGGCCTGTGCAAGGGCAAAAAGCTCTATGATAAGCGTGCAGATGCCGCCAAGCGTGATGCCAAGCGCTCCATCGACCGGGCCGTTAAATCCAACGGCGTTTACTATTGATTTCAGGCAGCATTCCTGCCCGGAAACTTCAAAGCTTACCCACACCGCAAGGTGTGTTTTATGGGGGCGTAAAGGTTTCGACGGGGGAAGCGAGGCCTGGGCAGCGGGTAGCAGTGGGGGACCTGCTCTAAACTCCTCCAAAAAATTAACTGACAACAATAATTATCAGTTGCTCGCAGCCTGAGTGCTGCGCGTTCCGCCCACTCTTGTGTCGTGTGGGGCCGGGGCGTCCTTTAGACACAGCACCTGAACGGACCTAAGCTTTGCGGACCGGCAGGAACTCATGAAGCTACCAATGCGTTAGCCTGGCGACCGGCGTGACGCGGAGGGAATGTTGTTGATCGCCTGCACCCGGAGACACCTACGCTGAACTCTTTTCGGACATGGGTTCGACTCCCATCGCCTCCACCACACAAGAAAAATCCGAACCTCTTCCCATCGGGAAAAGGTTCGGATTTTTTCATTTGCTGCATTTCTTACCGCGTCATTTTCATTTCCAGTCTCAGCAGCGCGGCTTTTTATCGATGCCGCCTGCATATCCGGTCAGGCTGCCGTTTGTTCCGACAACGCGGTGGCAAGGAATGATGATAGAGATCACATTGTGTCCGACAGCCCCGCCCACAGCCTGCGCAGACATCCGGGAAAGGCCGCGCTCTGCAGCCAGCTGCCTTGCCAGTGCACCATAGGTCGTGGTCTGGCCGCAGGGGATGCGGCGCAGCAGCGCCCACACCTCCTGCTGAAAGGCAGAGCCAGCGGGATGGAGCGGCGGAGTAAAGTCCGGCTCCTGCCCGCCGAAATAAACATCCAGCCAGCGTCTGGCCTCGGAGAGCACAGCGGTCTCCTGCTCCTGATGCACCGCATCCAGGGTGCGGGCAAAGTATTTCTGCCCTTCGAACCAGAGGCCGGTCAGGCCTGTGTCATCAGCGGCCAGCAGGATGCCGCCCAGAGGAGACTCATAGTGCTGTGTATAGATCACCGTTTACCGGATCTCAATGCCCAGCTTGAACTTCAGGTTGCCCAGCACCTTCTTGACGGTGCGCTCGACCTGATCAGCGGAGATCTCCGCACTGGGGTCAGACAGGGTCAGGGAGAAGGCCATGCTCTTCTTGCCCTCGCCCAGGTTTGCGCCGCGGTAGATATCGAACAGCTTGACCTCGGTGATGAGGGAGCTTGCCTTCTTGATGGTGTCCTCGATCTCGCCGCAGGTGACCTTTTCCTCGCAGACAAGGGCCAGGTCACGCTTGACGGCAGCGTAGGGGCTCAGCGGCTTATAGCGCAGCTCACCGTCCACACAGGACATCAGAGCCTCATAGTCCAGCTCACCCAGATAGATGTTCTGGCTGTCCTTCTGGTCCTTTGCGATCTCCAGCTCGCCATTGATCTCATTGGAGAGCTTACCGAACACGCCCAGACGCTTGCCGTTGCAGTAGACAGCGGCGCTGATGCCGGGGTGGAGCCACGGGGTGGTCTCGCGCTCGTAGGTGAAGGTCAGGTCAAAGCCTGCGGCCAGCGCCTCCATTGCACCCTTGACGGTGAAGAAGTCCTCCTCGGGGCCAAAGGCACCAATGCAAAGGGTCTGACGCTCATGGGGATGCTCGCTGATGGGCAGCTCCTTGGCCAGATAGACGGGAGCCATCTCGAACAGGCGGCCCTCGGCATTGCCCTTCTTGAGGTTGTCCACGATGACATTCAGCATGGACGGGGTCAACAGGGTGCGCATGATGGACAGGTTCTCGCTGATGGGGTTCAGGATGCGGATGGCCTTGCGGGCAGCATCCTCAGCGGGGATGTGCAGCATATCCAGCTCCGCGTTGGAGTAGAAGGCCAGGGTGGAGGCCTCATAGAAGCCCTGTGCAGCCAGCAGGCGCTTGGTCTTGAGCTGCTGCTTCTGTGCATAGTTCAGGCCGCCGTTGGTGACAGAGGCGGTGTTCAGGAAGGTGGGGTTGATGTGGTCATAGCCGTACTCACGGATGACCTCCTCCGCCAGATCGGGGAAGCTCTCCACATCCTCACGGTAGAGAGGAGCAGACACATCCCAGCTGCCATCGGCCTGCACATCCACGGTGAACTCCAGACGCTGCAGGATATCGATCATGGTCTGCTCGGGCACAGTGATGCCCAGCACACCGCAGATCTTGGCAGGGGTAGTCACGATGTGCTTGCGCTCCAGCGGACGGCCATCGGTCAGGTCATACTCGAGGGTGGTGATATCGCCGCAGTCCAGCTCCTGGATCAGGTGCAGGGCACGGGCCAGGCCCAGCTCGGGAGAGTTGCGGTCCACACCCTTTTCATAGCGGGCAGAGGAATCACTGTTCTGGCCCAGGGCACGGCTGGTCTTGCGGACGCAGTCACGGGCAAAGGTAGCGCACTCGAACAGCAGGCTGGTGGTGTTCTCATCCATGCCGGAGTTGGCACCGCCCATGATGCCGGCCAGAGCCACAGGCTTCTCGGCATCGCAGATGACCAGATTGTTGGGGTTCAGGGTGAACTCCTTTTCATCGAGGGTCACGATCTTCTCACCCTCGTGGGCACGGCGCACATCAATGGTGCGGCCGGCGACCTTGTTCAGGTCAAAGGCGTGCATGGGCTGGCCCATTTCCAGCAGGGTGTGGTTGGTGATATCCACCACGTTGCTGATGGAGCGCAGGCCGCACAGGGCCAGATGGCGCTTCATCCAGCGGGGAGATTCGCCCATGCGGATGTTGCGGACATAGTGCGCCATATAGCGGGGGCACAGGTCAGGGGCCTCCACCTGGACGGTGATGGGTGCATCCGGCTCACAGACAGCCTTGTAATCCATAGCGGGCATGTGCAGGGGCTTGCCCAGAATGGCAGCGACCTCGCGGGCAATGCCCAGCACGGACTGGCAGTCGGGGCGGTTTGCGGTGATGGAGATATCGAAGATATAGTCATCCAGACCGACAACGGGTGCGATGTCGGTGCCGGGAACGGAATCCTCGGGCAGGATGAGCAGGCCATAGACCTCAGAGCCCGGGAACAGGTCATCGTTCAGGCCCAGCTCCTCGCCGGAGCAGAGCATACCGTTGGACTCCACGCCCTGCATCTTGCGGGCCTTGATCTTGATGCCGCCGGGCAGGGTGGAGCCATCCAGAGCGGCGGGCACGCAGTCACCCAGCTTCATATTGGCGGCACCGGTGCTGATGCGGATATCGTGGCCGTAGTCACCGCAGTCCACCACACACTTGGTCAGGTGGGTGCCCTCCTGCTTTTCCATCTCCACGATCTTGCCAACGACCACCTTGCTGATGCCTGCATCCAGCGGGATCAGCTCTTCCACCTCAAAGCCGCAGGAGAACAGCTTCTCCTCCAGCTCCTGAGCGGTAACGTCGATATCAACGAATTCTTTTAACCAACTGAAAGGTACTTTCATTGTCTGTTCTCTCCCCTCTTATTCATGGAACTGCTTGAGGAACTGCAGGTTGTTCTCGAACATCAGGCCGATGTTGTTGATGCCGTACTTCAGCATGGCGATGCGCTCGATGCCAATGCCGAAGGCGAAGCCGGAATACTCATCCGGGTCAATGTTGCAGTTCTCCAGCACCTTGCGGTTGACAACACCGCCGCCCAGAACTTCGATCCAGCCGGTGTGCTTGCACAGGGGGCAGCCCTTGCCGTGGCACTCAAAGCAGCTCACGTCCACCTCGACGCTGGGCTCGGTGAAACGGGAATAAGAAGGCGCAGGCGGGTGCGGGTGTCGGCACCGAACAGCTTCTGCACGAAGGTGTTCAGTGCGCCCTGC
>ENA-OQKK01000361-OQKK01000361.1-human-gut-metagenome-genome-assembly--contig:-NODE-361-length-11955-cov-2.565353_pt1 | contig 11955 bp, 14 predicted proteins | sample MGYA00242648_ERZ504797 | MGnify/ENA primary metagenome ERZ504797 (study PRJEB26092, sample SAMD00036412) | human gut metagenome | host: Homo sapiens | study: EMG produced TPA metagenomics assembly of... | reverse complement strand
CGGGCCAGGCCATCGGAGCAAGCGCCAGTCAGCCACACGAGCGGACGGGCGATCTTTTGGAATTACGGAGAGCGGTCCCACGACCTGCTTGGATACGCCCTCGGCGTTAGCAAGGCCGATGCGCTTGGGCACGAGCTCGCCGATCACGATGGACACAAAGGCGACGGCGACGGTGATGATGACCGGCGCCAGGCCGCGTGCGATGGCGGAAAGCGGCGCGACGCCAAAGCTCATGAGCCACGTGGCGAGCGGGTCGGACAGGCTCGTCGAGGCGACGGCGGACGAGGCGAAGCCCACGAGCGTGATGGCGACCTGGATGGTAGCCAACAGCTGATCGGAGTCGGCGGCGAGCTGGACGGCGCGCTCGGCGCGCTTGTCGCCCTCCTCGGCATCGTGCTCCAACACGGCACGCTTGGCCGTGGTGAGAGCCATCTCGGACATGGAGAAGTAGCCGTTGATAAGCGTCAGGACAAGCGTGGTAATAAGGGAGATGGTTATGTCCATCGGGAGTTTCTCGAACCTCCAAGATTCGGGACGTTGGGTAGTAAGCGTAGGTGACGGATAGGGCAATTGCGCCGGTCGCCCGTGCGAGCGGGGCCGTGGGCGTGGTCGCTAAATTACGAAGAGAATCACCGCCATGAACTGGAAGATGCTGCCGGCGAGCACCCACAAGTGGAAAACACTGTGCAGATAGCGCACGTTTTTGGCGATATAGAACGGCACGCCCACGGTATAGCACACGCCGCCGACGGCGAGCAGGGCAAGTGCCACGGGGTTGAGCAGCGACACGAGCTCGGGCAGCTTAAAGACGACGAGCCAGCCCATCAGCAGGTAGACCAGGCCACTTACCCAGTGCGGTTGACGCTCGCGCATAAAGCACTCGAGGGCGATGCCGATGATGGCGATGGCCCACACCGCAAAGAACAGCGCGGGGCCGCCGTCGTTTGCGAGCGTGATAAGGCAAAACGGGGTATAGCTGCCGGCTATGAGCAGGTAGATGCAGCTATGGTCGATGATGCGAAACACGCGCTTGGCGCGCGCGGGCTGAATCGCGTGGTAGAGCGTAGAGGCTAGGTATTCGAGGATAATGCTGACGCCATAGACAATTGCCGCGGCCATATGGGCTGGGCCTCCGCCGCGCAGGGCAGCGAATACGATCAGGAGCACCAGGCCCGCGATGCCCAGCAGGCAGCCGACACCGTGGGTGACGGAGTTCATGATCTCCTCGCCCACCGTGTAGTGTGGAACGGCCGCGGTCTTGGGTCGCGGCTTAGAACTGTCGCTCGAATCGGACATGCCGGTTACATCCTCCAACGTAAAGAGTTCTCAACACTATAGCAAAGCGCCTGGGTGCGTGCGAAATTTGCACCATACGTGACCCTTTGTTTACCCATTCTTTGCCTGTTGACGCATCAACGGCGAACGTCCATAATGCGCTTGCATTAAATGTTGATGCATTAACATCTTATAGGAGAATACCGCATGGCTCAAAACGCACATTCCCATCGAAAGCTCAAGATAGCCTGCATCGTTGCACTGGTGGCTGTCGTTGCGCTGCTCGGATTTGCCGGCAACTTTCTGTTTGACTTCGCGCTGAACCCCCAAGCGCCGTACACCATGAAGATGATGCAGGATAGCAAGAACGACAAAGAAGGTGAGCAGCCGGATGCCGAGGACACCGAAGCGCGGGCATGGTTTAAAGAGAACCGCGAGAGCAGCAGCCTTACCGCAGATGACGGAACCGAGCTCGCCGCTTGGTATTTTGCCGCCTCGGAGAACACCCACGATTATGCCGTCTGCCTGCATGGATATACCAACGAGCCCATCGGCATGGCCCGATACGCCAAGCGATTCCACGACCGCGGCATGAACGTGCTCGCGCCTGCCGCCCGCGCCCACGAGCGCTCCGGCGGCGACTATATCGGCATGGGCTGGCCCGAGCGGCTCGATGTCGTTGCATGGATCGAGCAAATCGTTCAGGCTGACCCCGAGGCGCGCATCCTGGTCTTTGGCGAGTCGATGGGTGCGGCAACCGCCATGAACGTCGCGGGGGAATCTCTGCCCACAAACGTGAAATGCATTATCGAGGACTGTGGTTATACGAGTGTTTGGGACGAGTTTTCTCTACAGCTCAAGGACGTGTTCGGCCTGCCCAGCTTTCCCCTGCTCGATGTAGCAAACTTGGTGTGCAACGTGCGCGCGGGCTACGACTTCCATAAGGCGAGCAGTGTGGAGCAGCTCAAACACGCGACGGTTCCCATGCTGTTTATCCACGGCGACCAGGACACCTTTGTGCCGTACAGTATGCTCGACCAAAACTACGACGCGTGCGCCAGCAAGGCCAAGCAAAAGCTCACCATCCATGGCGCCACCCACGCCAAGAGTGCGCAAGTTGACCCCGAGCTCTACTGGAACACGGTCGACGACTTCCTCGACGAGAATTTTTAGGCAAATAGTACGGTTTACTGATCTATCTGACGCCCCAGCACTTCCGAAAAGCCGCCCGCGAGCTTTGTGCTCGCGGGCGGCTTTTGCTCAACTAACGCTACAAAAGCGCTTGATATGTCCAATAGTTAGGTGCTACTTGACCTCGATGAGCTCGTACTTGCTCGTGCCCAGGCCGATCTCTCGGCGTGTGCGATACAGGTGCGCCAGTCGGTGTCGGGATGCGTGATGCAGAAGGGGTCCTTGGCCTGCTCGCCCCCCAGATGCTCGTGGTTATGCTCCATCTTGGCGGCGCTGTCGGTGAGCTCGGTGTTGGGCAGCGGCTCGGATGCCATGACGGCATCGGCACAGGCCTGGTCGATGGCGACCGGGTCAAAGCTCGCGAACATGCCGATATCGTTAACGATAGGCGTGTCGTTTTCGGGATGGCAATCGCAGTTGGGGCTGATATCCTGCACCAGGCTGATGTGGAAGCAGGGGCGGTCTGCACAGACGGCGGCGGCGTATTCTGCCATCTTGCGGTCCAGCTCCTCGTTGGCGCTGCTGTCGATGGAATAGATGGCATCGAAGTTGCAGGCACCGATGCAGCGGCCGCAGCCCTTGCACTTTTCGAATCAATGACCGCCTTATTGTTCTCGTTGTAGCGGATGGCATCGGAGCCGCACTCCTTAGCGCAGCGGTGGCAGCCGCGGCACAGGCTCTGCTGCACCTCCGGGTGTCCGGCGGCGTGCTGTATCATCTTGCCCGCGCGGGAGCCGCAGCCCATGCCGATGTTCTTGAGAGTACCGCCGAAACCGGTGGATTCGTGGCCCTTGAAATGGGTCAGGCTGATAAAGATATCTGCGTCCATGATGGCGACGGCCGATCTTTGCCGTCTTGCAGTATTCGCCGTTCGGCACCGGCACCTCTGCTTCATCGGTGCCGCGCAGGCCGTCCGCAATGATGACCTGACAGCCGGTGGTCATGGGCCAGAAGCCGTTCAGCTGGGCACAGGTGAGGTGCTCCAGTGCGTTCTTGCGGCTGCCCGGATACAGGGTGTTGCAGTCGGTCAGAAACGGCAGACCGCCCTGCTCCTTGCACAGGTCAGCCACCACCTTGGCGTAGTTGGGGCGCAGGTAAGCCAGGTTGCCCAGCTCCCCGAAATGCATTTTGATGGCCACGAACTTGCCGTCCATATCAATGCTCTTGATGCCCGCCGCAATGCACAGGCGGCGCAGTTTTTCGGTCAGGCTGGTGCCCACAGGACACCGGAAGTCGGTGTAATATACAGTCGATGCTTCCATAGGATTCTCCTCCGTTTTTGACAATTTCAGGCGCGGCACTCTCCCGCCGCCGGGTTCTCTCTTTATGGTTCCAGTATAACACAAGGCCGGGGCCGGTGCAATTGCCCCAGGGCGCAAAAAAGCCGCCCGGGCGGGCGGCTGGGGGGTTCGGGAGCGATTTATGCAATGGCGGTGATGGCGGCCACGGCCAGGACGATCAGGCCCAGCACGATGCGGTAAAGACCGAAGAACTTGAAGTTATGGCGCTTGACGTAATCCATCAGGAAGCGGATGGCAGCAAGGCTGACCACAAAGGCGACCACGCAGCCCACCACGAGGACAGCGATCTCGGTGCCGGTCATCGCAGCGCCGGAGAGGACAAACTTGACCACCTTGAGCAGGGACGCGCCCGCCATAACCGGGATGGCGAGGAAGAAGGTGAACTCGGCCACACAGGCACGGGACAGACCCAGCAGCAGGCCGCCCACGATGGTGGCACCGGAGCGGGAGGTGCCGGGGATGATGGCCAGCATCTGCCACACGCCGATGATGAAGGCTTCGCGGTAGGTGATCTGTTCCAGCCGGGTGACATGCGGGGCGGTGCGGCGGTTCTCCACAAGGATGAAGAGGACACCGTACAGGATCAGCATGGCGGCGACCGTAATGTAATTGTAGAAGCGGGCCTCAAACCAGTCGTCCAGCGGGCTGATGATGAGCACCGGGATGGTGGCGGCCACCACCTTGAACCAGAGCTGCCAGACGGCAGGTTTGGAGCAGACGCGGCCATGACGCAGACCAAAGGGCCAGAGCTTATTCCAGAACAGCACCACCACGGCCAGAATGGCACCCAACTGGATGACCACGCGGAACATGGACATGAATTCCTCGCTGGCGTTGAACTTGACCACCTGCTCCACCAGGATCATGTGGCCGGTGGACGAGATGGGCAGCCACTCGGTGATGCCCTCCACAATGCCCATCAGGATGGCTTTCAGTATTTCAAGAAACATGGGTTCTCCTCCCTGCAAAGCGGCACAGGCGCTCTGCACACATTCAGATTGGGTTCGCTTTTCAGTATATCATATTATACGGCCCTGCGCACGGAAAATCTTCATTTTTTCTGCTTTGTCCCCGGCGGGTTCTCTATTTATCTGCACGCGGAATTATGCTATACTGGATCAGGCGGCTCTGCTGACAGAGCAAGTCTGGCACAGACCCCTGAACAAACCCGAAACAGAGTGAAAACAACGAGGTGACTCCATGAATATTCTGGTGATCGGCTGCGACCAGGTGGGCGCGGCACTGGTGCGGGATCTGGAACGCATCGGCCATGATATTTCCCTGGTCGAAAAGGACCCTGAGCAGCTCAAGCGGCTGGACAGCTTTGACGATTACTCCTTTGGCGGCACGGCCCTTGTGGGCGACCCCACCGACCCCGACATCCTCAAGCAGGGCGGCGTGGAGAACTGCGACGCGGTGGCCGCCGTGAGCGAGGATGACTCCGTGAACCTGATGGCTGCACAGATCGCAAAGAACATCTTTCGGCGCGAAAAGGTCATCTGCCGCGTCTCTGACCCGCATTTGCAGGTGCTCTACCACAAGACCTACGAGCTGGACACGATCTGCCCCACCATCCTGACAGAACAGGCAGTGTTCCGTTCGCTGGCGAAGTGAGGCGTAAACCTCTCCTGCAATACGAAGCATTGACGGAGAGGTTTTATCCCAAATTAGTTTTACCCAAAGTAATACGAGGTATCAATATGAAAGTTTGTATTGCAGGCGGCGGGCGTGTTGGGCGGTATCTGGCCCAGAGCCTGCTGACGAACCACCATTCGGTGGTCATCATTGAACCCATCGAGGCCCAGTGCCGGATGCTGGCAGATTCGCTGGACATCCCCGTGATCTGCGGCGATTCCATCAGCGTGGACACCCTGCGCACCGCCGATGTTGGCAGCTGCAACGCCTTTGTGGCCGTGACAGGCTCGGACGAGGACAACCTCGTGGCCTGCCAGATCGCCAAGCGGGAGTTCGGCGTGGACCGCACCGTGGCCCGGGCCTCCAACCCCAAGAACCGGGAGCTGCTGCACACTTTAGGCGTGGACACCGTGGTCTGCGGCACCGACAACCTGAGCCACATTCTGGAGCGGGAGATCGAGACGGATACCATCCGCCAGCTGCTCAGCCTAGGCGGCGGCACAGCCAGCCTGAACGAGATCCTGCTGCCCGAGAACTTCAAGTTTGCGGGCAAAGCCATCATGGATGTGCCCATTCCCGGCGATGCCATTCTGGTCAGCATCACCCGCGACACCGAGTTCATCATCCCCCACGGCAACACTGTTCTGCTGCCCTGGGACCGCATCCTGGTGCTGACGCAGGACGATACCCTGCACCTGCTGACCGATGCCTGGGAGCTGAACAGCAAGTGACGGAGCGGGAGCTGCGCCGCACGGCGCTCATCATCCCGCCCCGGGGCCGGGCCGTGCTCTGCTGCTGGGCCGCCATCCCGGGCCTGTTGGCGGCTCCCTTTGTGTTCTGGCAGAGCCTGCCCGCCGGGGCGGTGTTCTGCCTGCTCTGGGCCGCACTGGTGGCGGTGGTGTACCAGCGTGCCTGCAGCTATGCCGCCGCGCTGGGCGCGGAGACCCTGACAGTGTACTCCGGCATCGCCTTCCCGCTGCGGCGGGCGGTCCGCCGCAGGGCCGTAACAGGGCTGTTCCGGCTGCGCACACCGCTGCTCCGGCTGGCAGGGGTATCGGTGGTCGTTATCACGGCACCGGGCACGCGGCTTATTTTACCGGCGGTCCCGGCAGAGCAGGCCGCTGCCCTCACCTATGTCCTTGCGGAGGAGATCCGATGAATGAACGCCGCCTGCACCCCTTTACCGTTCTGCGGTTTCTGCGCAAAACGCTGGTGGTCTATCTGCTGCCGCTGGTTCAGGTGCTGTTTGAGCGGAACTGGACAGCCCTGCACACGGCTCTGCGGCAGGATGCGCTGCTGTTCCTTCTGCTCTGCGCAGTGAGCTGGGGCATCCTGCGTGTGAGCAGTTGGAGCCTGGACAACACCGGAGTCTTTCATCTGCACTGGCGGCTGGGCATCCGGCTGGATCGTGCCCTGCGGGGCGAGATGCTGGCTGCACTGACCATCGACCGGCCCCTGCTCTACCGGATGGCCGGGGCAAGCCGCCTGACCCTTTACCCGGTGGGCGCGGCGCAAAAGCAAACCCTTTCGGTCTGCCTGCCCAAAGCCGATGCCGAGGCGGTGGCAGACCAGCTGATGCCTCTGGTAAAGCCTACTCTGCACCGGCCCGCCGGAGGGGAGCGGGCGGCGCTGGGTTTTCTGGGGGCCAACGGCCTCTCCACGCTGGCCCTGTTTGTGCTGGCCGTGCGCCAGACCCGGGATGTTCCGGACTGGAACCCTGCCGTTTTTGCCCAGATCCAGGTGAGCTTTCTGGCCCGATTCGCGGCGCAGTGGCTCCCTGCAGGCGCGGCGTGGCTGCTGGCGGCTGCTGGCTTTCTGCTGGGGGCCAGCCTGATGCGCAGCTTTGCCCAGACCGTGCACTACACTGTCTGGCACACGGCCGACCAGATCGGCAGCCGGGGCGGCTGGCTGGAGCACTTCGAGCGCCGGGTGCGGACAAGCGAGATCAGCTTTGCAGATGTCCGCATCTCCCCCGCTGCACGGCTGATGAAACGCTGGCCGGTCTTTGTAACGGCGGGCGGCTGCTCCCCCGAGCTGCCGCTGTTCGTCTACCGCAGCGGCGAGGAAGCATTGTTCCGGGAGCTGCTGCCGGAGTTCCGGATGCCGCCCGACCTGCTGGCCCGCACCGAGCAGCGCAGTCTCATCTTTTTTGCACCGGCAGGCATTCCCTTTGCCCTCTGCCTCCTGCTGACGCTGGTCTCGGCCACAGTGCTGCCCCAGCTGACCGTGACCCTGCTCATCCCCACCTTCTTCTTTGGGGCACTGCTGGCCGGGGCCGCGGCCGGCTACCGGCGGGAGGGTCTCTGGCTGCGGGAGGGCCGCATGACCCTGCGGCGGCAGCAGGGGCTCTACCTGCATTGCATCTGTGTGTTTCACCCGGATGTCTGCCTGACCGCAGCACAAAGCCCCTGGGCTGCCAGCGTTGGCCGCACCAACCTGACCCTGACCTTTCCCGGCTGGGTAAAACTCAAGGTGAGGAGCGTGCCGCTGCGGGATGCGGAGAAATTTTTCAGATTTATGGAAACGAATTAAACCTCTCAGCCGCCGATCGGCGACAGCTCTCCCAATAGGGGGAGCCCTTGGCATAAAGATAACGTTATTGTTTTTAGGGGAAGTAAAATTGTTATGATTCATACGGTATTATTTGATTTGGACGGCACTTTGCTGAACACCATCGACGACCTGGCCGATGCAGGCAACTGGGTGTGCGCACAGCACGGGTGGCCGGAGTTTACGGTGGAGCAGTTCAAGCACATGGTGGGCAACGGCATCCCGAAGCTCGTGGAGCGGTTTTCGCCCGCCGATGCCCGCACACCGGAGCAGCTGGCCGCTACGCTGGCGGAGTTTACCGCCCGGTACGATGCCCACAAGGAGGACAAGACCGCGCCTTACCCGGGCATTGCTGCCCTCATTGACGCGCTGAACACCGCGGGCGTGCAATGCGCGGTGTTCTCCAACAAGGCTGACCCGCTGTGCGGCAAGATCATCGAGCATTATTTCGGGGCAGGTCGGTTTGTTCTGGTGCGGGGCAGCCGCCCGGGCGTGCCCACCAAGCCCGACCCCACCGGTGTTTACAGCCTGATGCAGGACCTGCATGCAGACCCTGCCAGCACCCTGTTTGTGGGCGACAGCGATGTAGATATCCTGACCGGGCACAATGCCGGTCTGCCTGCCATGGGGGCGCTGTGGGGCTTCCGGGGCCGCGCAGAGCTGACTGCTGCCGGAGCCGATGCACTGGCCAGCGTGCCTGAGGATATTTTAGAATACGTTAGAACACATTAAAGGAACGACCCTCTCCGGCGCTGTGAAGCACTGACGGAGAGGGTCGATTTTTATTTGCAGACTGTTCACAGGATGTTTCTTGCATAAACTCCCCTGTTTTCCTATAATATAGTTCCCATTTGATACAATTGAGAAACGGAGGACTTGCCCATGGCAGCTGAAAAGAAAATCTCCCCCAACGTAGAGAGCCGCCTGCGCCACAACATCCTGAAAATGCCCCAGGAGGTATATGCCGCCAGCGGCATCGTCATCAACGGGCGGCGGCTGAAAAGCTTTGTATTCACCACCGACCTTGCCATCATCCGCAACTGCGACGCGGACGCGGTGTTCGCGGTCTATCCTTTCACGCCCCAGCAGGCCATCAGCGATGCCATCATCAAGGCATCCTACATCCCGGTGTTCTGCGGTGTGGGCGGCGGCACCACCCACGGCGTGCGCACCCTGAACCTTGCCCGCGACGTGGAGAGCCAGGGTGCCATGGGCGTGGTGCTCAATTCCCCCATCTCTGACCTGAACCTGCTGGCGGTCTCGCGGGTGGTGGACATCCCGGTCATCATCACAGTGACAAAAGAGGACACCAACATCCAGAGCCGCATTGATTCCGGGGCATCCATCCTGAATGTGGCCTGCAGCACCGACACGCCCCGGGTGGTGGCAAAGATCCGGGAGCGGTTCCCGGATGTGCCCATCATCGCCAGCGGCGGCAAGACCGGCGAGAGCATTTCCGCCACCATTGCGGCGGGTGCCAACGCCATCACCTACACGCCGCCCTCTCCGGCTGTGCTGTTCAAGGAAATGATGGAGAAATACCGGGAATGATTTACGCAAGACGCTGTAACGTTTTTTCTGTTACAGCGTCTTTTTTACGCCATAGAAGGAGATATTTCAGAAATTTTTGAATTTTTGCGAAATAATTGTTGACAAATCGCGGTCGATTGGCTATAATAATAAAGCACTGTTCAAGTGCACAAAATAAATATGGCGGTATAGCTCAGTTGGCTAGAGCATTCGGTTCATACCCGAAGTGTCACCGGTTCAAATCCAGTTACCGCTACCACGTTACAGAGTTTCGCTAAGATAAGGGGGACGGTCGTCCGCAGTAGTGGATGATGGATGTCGGAGGTTTTAGCGAAGCTCTGTGTTTTTGAGGCCCGTTGGTCAAGCGGTTAAGACACGGCCCTTTCACGGCTGTAACATGGGTTCGATTCCCGTACGGGTCACCAAAAAGCTTCTGATTGAAAAATCAGGAGCTTTTTTATTTTTTCTACACAACAAAACCCCGCCGCATCCATGCAGGAAACGGCGGGGTTTTCAACATTTTATGTGTGCTTTGTGGAAAAACTCAGGCTCAGCCCTTCTTGTGGGTAGGGATCATAACTTCCAGGCCGCCCATGTAGGGCTGCAGCACCTTGGGGATGGTCACGGAGCCATCGGCCTGCAGGTGGTTCTCCAGGAAGGCGATCAGCATACGCGGAGGAGCCACGCAGGTGTTGTTCAGGGTGTGGGCCAGATAGCTCTTGCCGTCCTTGCCCTTGACGCGGATGTGCAGGCGGCGTGCCTGTGCATCGCCCAGGTTGGAGCAGGAGCAGACCTCAAAGTACTTCTGCTGCGGGGGCTCCAGGCCTCGATATCGCAGCTCTTGACTTTCAGGTCAGCCAGATCGCCGGAGCAGCAATTCAGCTGGCGCACGGGGATCTCCATGCTGCGGAACAGCTCCACGGAGTTCTTCCAGAGCTTCTCGTACCAGTCGGCGCTCTCCTCGGGGCGGCAGACCACGATCATCTCCTGCTTCTCGAACTGGTGGATGCGGTAGATGCCGCGCTCCTCAATGCCGTGTGCGCCCTTCTCCTTGCGGAAGCAGGGGCTGTAGGAGGTCAGGGTCAGGGGCAGAGTGGCCTCGTCCAGGGTCTGGTCGATGAAGCGGCCGATCATGGTGTGCTCACTGGTACCGATCAGGTACAGATCCTCGCCCTCGATCTTGTACATCATGGCATCCATTTCGGGGAAGGACATCACGCCCTGCACCACGTTGCCGTGCATCATAAAGGGAGGAATGACATAGGTGAAGCCCTTGTCGATCATAAAGTCGCGGGCATAGGCCAGCACAGCCTCGTGCAGGCGGGCAATGTTGCCCAGCAGGTAGTAGAAGCCATTGCCGGCAACGCGGCCAGCAGCGTCCATATCAATGCCGTCAAAGCTCTCCATGATCTCGGTGTGGTACGGGATGGGGAAATCGGGCACCACAGGCTCACCAAAGCGCTGAGCCTCCACGTTGTAGGTGTCATCGGGGCCGATGGGCACGCTGGGGTCGATCATCTGGGGGATGGTGTACATGATCTCCTGGATGCGGTCAGCCAGTTTGGCTTCCTCGGCCTCCAGCTCTGCCATCTTGTCTGCGTCGGCCTTGACGGCGGCGTTGTTGGCATCGATCTGTGCCTGCAGCTGGGCCTTCTGGGCCTCGTCGGTGCACTTCTTCAGCTGACCGAACAGGGGGCCGTTGGCCTTGCTCACGCTTGTTGCGGGCAGCCTTCAGGCTCTCAAACCTCCTTCAGGCACTCGCGGTACTTTGCGTCCTTCTCGATGACTTCATCCACCAGAGGGAGCTTGGCATCCTGGAACTTCTTCTTGATGTTTTCCTTGACAGCATCCGGGTTGTCACGGACAAATTTGATATCAAGCATGATTTACTCTCCTTACTCTATTTCGGTTCGCACGGGCAGGTAAGCCCTTTCCCATGCCGTTCAAAGGCGGCGTGCCGCCTTGGATCGCTATGTTTTTCTTCTCGGTCAGGCTTGCCTTCGTACAACCTCTCAGTCGGGCTGGCGGCGTATACGAAAAGCTTCCATCGGCTGCCAGGGCCTCTCCTACCAGGCAACAACAATGACGGAGAGGTTTAATCCTCAACCTGATATTGCCCTAATAAGTTTGCAAAAGCCTTCAGCTGTTCATCCGAGTAGAAGTGGACGGTCAGCTTGCCCTTGCCGTCGTGGTAGGCCACATTGACCTCACTGCCCAGCGCCTGCTTCAGGCTCTCCTCCACCTCCACAGGCAGGGTGCCACGCGGGGCGGGCTCCACAGGCTCTTTGGGGGGCTTGGCCAGCTTCTTGCACAGGGTCTCTGCCTGCCGGACATTCAGCTCATGGTCGGCAATGATCTGTGCCGCCTGCTCCTGCAGCTCCGGAGTGGGCAGACCCAGCACCACCTTTGCGTGGCCCGTGGTGAGAAAACCGCTTTTCAGCAGCTCCAGCACCGTTTCGGGCAGGTTGAGCAG
>ENA-OQKK01000359-OQKK01000359.1-human-gut-metagenome-genome-assembly--contig:-NODE-359-length-12037-cov-3.680688_pt1 | contig 12037 bp, 14 predicted proteins | sample MGYA00242648_ERZ504797 | MGnify/ENA primary metagenome ERZ504797 (study PRJEB26092, sample SAMD00036412) | human gut metagenome | host: Homo sapiens | study: EMG produced TPA metagenomics assembly of... | reverse complement strand
TTGATACCTTTTCAAACCATAGTACGACCATCATAAATTATTTTGAAGAACGATTGACAAATGCTTCAGCGGAGTCGTTCAATGCTAAAATCAAAGCTTTTCGAAGCCAGTTAAGAGGGGTGGCTGACGTGAAATTCTTCATGTTCAGACTGGCTATGCTATATGCTTAAAAGAATGAAGAAAGGCTGTACAAATAAAATCAACAAAAAGCTGAAAAACAAAGGTTTACACTTGTACATAGAAAATGAATTCTTTGTCAAATATTTATTTGTACCGATTAAAATGCTAAAACGCTGATAATTAAACATGTTTCGATGTTGCATCATAGATAAGTGGTAATTACCAACGATTAGCATTTGGAAAATCCATCGCAATCTGCCCTTGAAAACCAAGCGATTTTGCTCCCTTTCGTCAAAATAGACATTTCCTTTAAAAACAATATAAAAACACCCCTGCCAAACATTGTCTGACAGGGGTGTTTTTCGTAGATTTGATTCCCGTCTTGACCGTTGGGGTAAAATCATTTCTACTATGACAACAAAGATAGCAAATATTCTCCAATGCTATGCATTGGGGATGAAGATAAAGCAAATAAGCAGGAGCTTTGAGCTATCCCGCAACACAGTGCGCAGATATGTGCGTCTGTTCCAAGAGTGTGGCATTCCGATAAAGGAATTGGCATCAATGCCTTCTTCCCGCATCCAAGAAATGTTCTCCGAAGGGGTTAGCCGTAGTCAGATTCCATCACAACGCCAACTTGAGCAGGAGGCACTTCTATCCAAGTACTCCGCCCGTCTTAGCCGCCGAGGGGTAACGGTCAAATCCCTGTACAAAGAGTATCACAAAACACGCCCTAATGGATACAAACATGCCAGTTTCGGTAATTATCTCATGCGTTACCGGATGGTGACTCATGGCGTGGGGCATATTGAGCATTATGCCGATGACCAAATATACATTGACTTTGCCAGTGACAAGCTTGAGATCATTGACAATGAAAACGGTGAATGCCGTAGCGTTGAAATGTTTGTGTCCATACTCCCCTGTAGCCACTATACCTATTGTGAGGCGGTCTGGTCCCAGTCAAAACAAGATCTGATCAAGGCATGTGAAAACGCACTTCATTTTTACGGCGATATTCCGATGGCAATCGTACCTGACAACCTCAAAGCAGCAGTAGCCCGCAGCAACCACAACGGTCTGGTAATCAACGAGGAGTTTGCAGCATTTTCCGAGCATTATGGATGTACCGTATACCCCGCACGGGTACGCCATCCCAAGGACAAGGCGTTGGTTGAAAATGCCGTGTAACTGCTTTACCGGCAGTATATGCAGATGTCGAAGAGCTTGTGTTCAACTCTCTGGAATCTTTGAATGTGGCCATTTTCGAATCGCTCTCAGCCTTTAACGGGCGCAGGATGAACGGACGTTCCCTGTCCAGACGCGAACAGTTTGAACAGATTGAAGCCGAGTACCTCCGCCCACTTCCCGCCATACGCCACCAGATGAAGGAGCGGCGCTCTGCAACGGTAATGCGGAACTGCTATGTAACTTTCAAGCTTCACCATTACAGCATGCCGAAAGAGTATATAGGCAAACGTGTCGAAATTGTCTATGATGCTGACACGCTGAAGATATACCATGGTCTGCGCCTAGTGACCACACATCAGCGTGATGATACGCTTTATGCCTATACAACTAAGGACGTCCACAGACTGCCCGGACGCCATGGGAGCTATGAAAAGGACCTAGAACAGATTTATGAATGGGCCGCTCAGACAGATAATGTCCTGTTACTGTATCTGCGCAAGGTTGCGGAACTCAAAAAGTATCCTCCTGCGGCATTCCGTTCATGCAAAGGGATTATGGCACTAGAGAAGACTTTCGGCCTAGAACGGTTGGGACGGCAAGCGCATGCCCCACACAACTGCTCCAATACGAATATCAGGAAATAAGGCAAATCCTTGAACATGGGGATGATGCATACTTCCTGTCAAAAGACGACATGGAGGATGAAGTCCCTGTAACATCCACCCACAGAAACATCCGCAAAGCAGCCTACTTCGCAAAATCAGAACATTTAAATAAGAACAATAATGAAAAAAAATAATCTTACTGCCTTGATAGCAGTCGAAAAAGACCGTAATGCATTGACGATTGGATTAATGAGTCGCATGAAGCTCCACGGCATGGCCACTGCTTTACTGAAAGTCTGCCCCCCACAATAGCCGAGACAATGACAATCGACTCTTTCCTGCATATGCTACTTGCCAAGGAATGGGACTACCGCGAATGCAGCCATCCAACGCCTTATACGCGGAGCGGAGTTCCGCTACAAGACATGTCTTGAACAGATAGACTAATCCCACGTAGCCTTGACCGTAACCAAATGAAACGGCTTGCATCGTTGGAATTCATCCACTAGGGAAAAAACCTCTTCATCACAGGATCATCCAGAACCGGAAAGAGTTTCCTTGCCACAGCAATAGGTTACGAAGCCTGTAAGAAAGGCATACGCACTTATTATGCCAATGCACCGAAACTTATGGGGATGCCTAAAGTAGCAAAGGTAAAATGTATTCATTGACCTCAAAACAGCCCAGGTTACTGGGAAAAGGTTTCAGCGATGACAGATCAGCCTCCAGACGTGATGATTTCTCCGCTGTTGAGAAACTGCCCTGCTCGTTGTTGACAAGCATACATGCCCAGTTTAAATGCTCCTGCGCAGAACGTATGTCACTGAAATGATCCGTCAGGTAGAAAGTTTTCCTTCTGACATATTCCACGCTCCGTTCCACATGTCCTTTCTCCCATCCGGCCCGTATATTACAGAAACGATACTCAAAACAATAGAAACCGGACATCTTCATCAGGGCTTCTGTAGGCTTCTTGTCACCACCGACAAAGTTCTTGACGGCTACACGCATATTGTCATAGACCATCATGGCAGGGACACCATGTACATCCCTGAAGAAGTCGCGGTGAGATCCCATGAAGGCAAGCGTATTCTAATGCCTGAAAAGATAGGCGTATCTGCCATTACTATGCCCGAAAGTGAATACGGCCAGATAAAACTTGATCTTGACACCGTCAATAAAAAGAAGGACTTCGCCCCAGTCAAATTCAACAATGCATCCAGGCTCATAAAACAACAGAATAAAGGCTTCGCTCTTTTTTCTCTTTGCGTGATTCTATATTTTTTATGTAACTGAATACCGTAGCATAACTGATGGTATATCCCCGAGATAACAGAAACTGATGGATATCCTTCTTCAACATGCGCTGTTTGCGAAGTCCCGTAGCTATCTTAATGGCATTCTTCTTCAGGCAAAACCCTATCTCGTCCTTAATCTCTTGTGTGAGGCAACGAGGACAGCGTTTGGAAATGTCATACTTGGGCTGGACGGTAAGCAAATCACTTAAAGCCTCTTCCGGATCATCAGTACGGACGGCTGATTCATATTCTGAAAGAATATTGTCAATTTGTATGACAGCTGACATGAAGTTCACGAGATATACCTCGTTTGCTATAACCGCATACCCTATACATGTGTATTATTGATTGTCTTTCTACCATAGTCTTCATTTTACCTTTGCATTTGGATGATACAAAGGTCATTATACTTATCCTATGGTGGCGCACTTTTCAATTGGAATATTGGCACACTTTCCAATTAGTATCTACACCAGAGTAAAGAAGGGTTATCTGCCGCGCTTGATCCGCAAACTAATCAGTTTATCCTCAATCAAACCGAACTTAACTGCCATCTCGCGTAGAAGAAAGAGACTTTTAATCCTGCCTAAATAATGTTTATTTAAAAAAACAATATTGCTGATAAAAATCAAACTCAGTAAATACAATTTCTTGCTGAATTTCGGATAAATTTCGCATCTTCGCCATGAGTCTTTTACTTCATTTCCCCCGATTTTGACTTTTTCCACAGGTTCGGAGAAATTTTTACTTTCATATTTTAGATACAAAATATTTATCATACTAATAATCAAATGATTATATTTTACTATTTTGAAACTATCCCTATATTATCTTTCTTTTGATATATAAGGCTGATAATCATCCTTGGATAATTTTTTGCAGAAAATATTCGGATTCACGTCCCAATGTATTGGCAGATATTCAAATACCACCTTGCCTTCATCAAGATAAAGGCGAGCTTTAGAATCGAAAGCTATGGGTTGGTATTTATCTTCTCCTAGAGGATTGTCCCTGTACAGTAACTGATTCTCTTGCCATCTAAGCTCCTTGCCATCAAAAATAACATCAAGTATTCCACATACTACAGCCTCCATCATATGTTTTTAAACTGTTGTAGAAATACAATGCATATAACCTGTCAATTGATTTGTACTTTTTCGCATAGCTAGTTCATAACAAAACACACTCGTACCTGTATAATCTTTGGCTATGATGGTTCTCATTCCGTTTTCCATCTAAATTATAAATCAGCTCGTGGGGAATGGTTGTCATGTTAAACTTAAAGCCATTTTCAGTTTTTACTAAATTGGAAAATATCATTTGGCCGTTGTATATACCCTCCAATTTCCAGTTATCAAGTTTATACACAACTTCATAAATAAAATTTTACCGATAATATTCTTTTCTATTACTGCTACCTTCTCAGAGACTAAAATCACAAAAATATATTGTTTGGCAGATGATTTTTTTCCAAAAATTGCATTGCAACAAGAAAAATATATGCTTGAAGATTCAACAATGAGTTCACGGAGATAGTCTTAATAGAACTCTGATAACCTCCTGTGCGTATAGCGATAAAAAGCAGAGTAAATAGGATTTAAGTTAAATGATACGAATATGATATAAAAGATACGTTATATATTTGTTATGCTAATACAATCGAAATCTTTCTGCACGAAATTTCAATTACATGACAAATAACAAGAGCCGATACAAATTGTTTTCAGCTCTCGTTTTACAATGCTAGAATGACAAAATATTAAATAAATATAAAAGACTGGTTCGGAAATTTTCCGACTCCAGCCTTTCTAAGATTTTCCAATGTAGATATGTATATCAGTACCTAATATTTTATTTTGTTTCAGTCTGTAAAACACCTATGAATTCACCTACTATTCGAAATTCGTCTGCATTCTCTTCTTCAATAACTATAGGAGAATAAATAGAATTTTTGGGCAAGAGAAGAATTTCCTCATGAGCCCAATTTCCTTCTTCATCGAAAGATTTCTTACTAGTATATATTTTAATAGAATAACTTCCAGCATAATCAGGATCATAATAGTTGTGGTGTTCAGCAAGTATAATTTTTCCTTGTCGGCTACCTGCTGGATTTGCTCTAAATACACAATAGTCTCCATCATGAATGAGTGGTTCCATAGAATGTCCCACAGCTTGTACGATAAACATATTCCGGTTAAGTTTTCCCATGCTTTCTACTTTCATCCAGCCACTTTCATCAACCAATTCTCCTTCTCCAAAATAGCCACATGCAGCTCGTATGGAGTATAGAGGTAGGAAATCTATGTACTTTACTTCATCGTTGATTTCTGGCTCTATTCTTAGTTTAGGAATAGATTCGTGTTGAGGTTCCAATTGAGCCGCGAGATATTTCGCTAATGATTTATCGCAGCAATACACATAACAGCCTTTCATTCCTCTTGTGAGTAAAGTACGGTATGTGTTTTTTATAATCTCATCAGCATCTTGAAGAGCTTTGCTTCTATTGTATGCAATGAGTGACTTAAATCCTTTGACAGATTGATCGTTACTAGAACGTTGAGTGACATCAGTAATGATCTGTCCATTTTCATAACGCATATCCGGACCGATAATGACACCTACATAATCCAGTTCCAATCCTTGACATGTATGTATGCAGCCTATTTCTTCAATCGATTTATCGCCTATAATCCATAAATTTTTGTCTGTATTCAGATTCCAGCGTTTTTTGAAATGGAATTCCGGTAGGATTATGTCATAGTCACTAGGGATTTTCTTGCTGTTCCAATCCCAACAATATCCAGCTACCACACGTGCTTTATTGTTAATTTTATTTTTTTCTTTGATGGCTTCAAACAATTGGTTCGGATCGGAAAAAATCTGAAAATCGTAATCTTTAGCAATCAACCGAATGTTGGCAAGTTACCTTTGGCGGTAAGGTGCTTGATCGTTTCGCTCATTAAGTGGAAAGCGCCTAATGAGTGTTGGAAACGGGTATGTTGTGCTCCCGGATATACGGCAGAGGACAGGCCCAGTTGCTTGATGCGGGTAAGACGTTGCAGCAATGGGTGACATACAATGTCATATAGTAACCCCTTCGGGATGTTGATAAACCCGAAGACGGGGTCATTTATAATTTTTCGGTCACTCATGGGGAATAATTATTCAGTGTGCTGATATGCTTAAACCAATGTATTACGCTATGTATCTACCTGGTAATTTGCATATTAGCACATTGTTTTATTGGCACATTATTTTCTCCATCTGTGCCTGGACTTTCTGAGCTTCTTGTCCTGCTACAGTCGCAAAATTCTCAGTTTTATCCGCATAGATAATGGCACGGCTTGAATTAACAATAAGTCCACAGGTACTATTCATGCCATATTTGCAGACTTCCTCTAGAGAACCTCCTTGTGCGCCGATTCCAGGTACAAGCAGGAAGTGGTTGGGAACAATTTTACGGATGTCTTCGAAAGCGCGTCCTTGTGTGGCGCCTACTACGTACATCATGTTTTCATCGTTGGCCCATTCTTGTGATTTGCGCAATACTTTTTCGAAAAGGCGTTCGCCGTTGGTGTCCTCGGTCAGCTGGAAGTCGTGGGAACCCTTGTTGCTGGTAAGCGCTAGCAGGATTACCCATTTGCCTTCGTAACTCAGGAAGGGAGTCACGCTGTCTTCACCCATGTAAGGAGCTACGGTGACTGAGTCAATGTCCAGCTCTTCAAAGAATGTGCGGGCATACATGGCCGAAGTGTTTCCGATATCGCCACGTTTTGCATCGGCAATGATGAATTGGTCGGGATAGTTTTCCTTGATGTAGGATACAGTCTTTTCGAAAGCGATCCATCCTTTTACGCCCATGCTTTCATAAAAGGCCAGATTGGGTTTATAGGCGATGCAATAAGGGGCGGTAGCGTCAATGATGGCTTTGTTGAAAGCGAAGATAGGATCTTCTTCTTTTAACAGATGTTCGGGGATCTTCTTTATGTCGGTGTCCAGTCCTACACAGAGGAATGATTTTTTCTTTTGGATATTTTCAAATAATTGTTGCTTGTTCATTGCTATGTTTACAGTTTATGGTTTACGATATTTAAATTATAATTCGCTCTCTTTCAAACGTTCGGCATTCTCGGCTACAGTCAAATGGTCAATGCAGTCTTGAATGTCGCCATCCATAAAGGCGGCCAAATTGTAAATGGTATAGTTGATGCGGTGGTCGGTGATACGTCCTTGCGGATAATTGTAGGTACGTATTTTTGCCGATCGGTCTCCGGTAGATACCATTGTTTTTCGTTTGCTGGCAATGTCGTCAATGTACTTTTGGTGTTCTTTATCATATATAAAGGTACGCAGGCGGGAAAGGGCTCGTTCTTTATTCTTCGGCTGGTCACGGGTTTCGGTACATTCTATCAGGATTTCCTCTACTATTCCGGTGTTGGGGTTCTTCCAGTTGTAGCGCAGGCGTACTCCGGATTCCACCTTATTTACGTTCTGTCCGCCGGCACCACCGCTTCGGAAAGTGTCCCATTTGATTTCCCCTTCGTTAATTTCCACATCAAAAGGCTCGGCTTCGGGTAAAACGGCGACTGATGCGGCTGAAGTATGTACACGTCCTTGGGTTTCGGTGGCTGGTACACGTTGCACACGATGTACGCCCGATTCATATTTCAGAGTGCCATATACTTTATCTCCGGTTACGGAGCAGATAATTTCCTTAAAACCTCCTGCTGCTCCTTCATTGGCGCTGGATACTTCCAGTCTCCAACCTTTTGTCTCGCAGTATTTGGAGTACATACGGAACAAGTCGCCTGCAAAAATGGCGGCTTCATCACCTCCCGTACCACCGCGTATCTCCAGAATGGCATTTCGGTCATCTTGCGGATCCGCAGGAACGAGTAACAGTTTGATTTCCTCTTCCAGTTCTGGGATGCGGACTTCGCAGAGATTTGCCTCTTCGCGTGCCATCTCTTTCATCTCCGGGTCGGATTCGTTAGTCATGATTTGTTTGGCCTCTTCCAGTCCATTTAGGCATTGTATATATTCTCTACGGGCTTTCATGATGTCATTCAAGTCCTTGTATTCCTTGGTGAGCTTGACATAACGTTTTTGGTCAGCTATGACATTAGGGTCTGTAATGAGGGTGGAAACTTCCTCAAAGCGAGCCACTAACCCGTCTAATTTCTCAAGTAATGTATTATTGTTTTCTGCCATTCTTTTCTAAACATTTATTTGCGACATACCAAGTGAGTAATATCCACCCAAGTATGGCAAGTACTTTTCTTACTGTATATAGTATGTCATGCCAAGTTGTTTCATGACCCCATGCGGTAGAGATGAAATACAACTCGCGTATTGTATCAATCGTAACTAATGAGCATATTATTGCTCCTATGCCATAAAAAAATCTTTTTTTCAATGTAGCAGGCTTGGAAGTGTTATTATAATATTGCTTGTCAGTATTTGAATTCTCCAAACTCACTTTTGATAATTAGCTCCTTCTTGTCACTTTCTTCTATACGTCCCACGATCTTCGCGTCAATATTGAATGACTTGCTGATGGCGATCACCTCTTCGGCATGTTCGGGTGAGAGGTAAACTTCCAGGCGGTGGCCCATATTAAATACTTTGTACATTTCTTCCCAATCGGTGCCGCTTTGTTCCTTGATGGTTTTGAACAGAGGGGGAACGGGGAACAGGTTGTCCTTTACTACACGGCAATTGTTTCCTACAAAGTGCAGGACTTTGGTTTGAGCACCGCCTGAGCAGTGAACCATTCCGTGAATTTCAGGTCGGAGCGCATCCAGTAATTTCTTCACTACCGGAGCATAGGTACGGGTAGGTGAGAGTACCAGCTTTCCTGCATCCAGCGGACTTCCTTCCACAGCATCGGTCAGCTTCAAATTGCCACTGTACACTAGTTCTTCGGGTACTGCCTTGTCATAGCTTTCGGGATACTTCTCGGCCAGGTATTTTGCGAACACGTCGTGGCGGGCACTGGTGAGTCCGTTGCTGCCCATGCCTCCGTTGTATTCTTTTTCATAAGTAGCCTGTCCGTAAGATGCCAGACCTATGATGACGTCACCCGGGCGAATATTGGCATTGTTAATGACATCGGTACGTTTCATGCGGCATGTTACGGTAGAATCTACGATGATGGTACGAACCAAGTCACCTACATCAGCAGTCTCGCCTCCGGTAGCGTATACGCCTACACCCATTTCGCGAAGTTCGGCCAACAGTTCATCCGTTCCGTTGATGATAGCGGAAATGACTTCACCCGGAACGAGTAGCTTATTACGGCCGATAGTTGATGAAACCAGAATATTATCTACTGCACCTACACACAACAAGTCATCGATGTTCATAATCAGTGCATCTTGTGCAATGCCTTTCCATACGCTTAAATCGCCGGTTTCTTTCCAATACAAATAAGCCAGTGATGATTTGGTACCTGCACCGTCAGCGTGCATAATGTTGCAATATTCAGGATCTCCGCCTAGAATATCGGGGATGATTTTACAAAAAGCTTGCGGAAAAATACCTTTGTCAATGTTCTTAATGGCGTTGTGCACATCTTCCTTGGATGCTGACACACCGCGCTGCATGTATCGTTGATTGCTCATGAGTTATATATTTTATTCAATTGAATGTGCAAAAATAGTTATTATTTTGCTTATAGCCTTGAGTTTTATGAAAATAAAAGAGGAGAAGGGATTTATTCTGTTCCCATATTATTGCCGTTCCTGTTTTAGATTTATTGTTATGCTCTTATTTTTTAGACAAGTAAATTTAATATGTATATCGAACAGGCATTAATATCATACACTATTTATATGTTACAATGCCTTGTCAATATAGCGTTATAAAGAAAGACGCATAGTACAACCACCCCCCCATCAATATCAAAGATCTTAAAGACTATAAAAGAAAACACGGCCTAATTTAACGTGAAATATAAAATTACCCCCGTCATCTCATCGTCTTCATTATCAGTATGTTCCGGTGTGAAAATATCTGTAAAGGCCCCGAAACGGTTGGTAATCGCCGGTCAATGTACCACATTGCGCCCACCATACCCATAGCGGCAAAACTCCAACAGATGTACCTTGCCGGCAGTATGTTACCATGAAAACAGCCTTATGGCTTTATTGCTTCACCTGTGTGAAGCGGCAGTTTCACACAGGTGACAACGGCTATTCACCCGAATGACAGGGCCTGTTCACCTGGGTGATGGTACAGATGGTGCACTCTTCTTGCACGGATACTGCCGTAAATATACCAAGATTACGTATCCAATATGACAACCGGCATCTGACGAGCTGGCTTCCGCAAGGAAAAACGAAAAAAAACAACTTTGTGGGGATACAGAAAATTCTGTCACTGCATATCGTTGTATATCAGTATAATGCGGTGGCGGAACAAAAACATTGCAGTGCGGAAATAAAAAATAACAGTACGTAAAGTTTTATCAGATTATAACTTAACGACAAAGATGGATATGCCCGGCAGACAAACTTTTTGAGAGCCGGGCATCTGCAACGACATAATGTGTCATGCCAAAGAAGCAGTTTGCATTTTATTTTAGATTTTCATCAGTTTGATACAACCGATTGAAGAATAAACTTTTAGCGTAGTATTTGAGAAACAGAGGTAACGATTTAGCAACCGTGCGAATATCAGCGATTTGCGGTGCTATGCTGTCAAATAACTCTTTGCATTTATAAAGTTAATAAAATTATTCGGGGAATAATGCCTACTATCAAAAAAACTGCATCCTATCTTTGTAGATAGTCCATATAAAAAGAATGCAACCTCACAAATTATAGCTATCTTTGTGATTGAAACTCAATGCATCAATTACAATGGCAAAAATTACCGTTCAAAATACAGATATTAGCGTTGTCAAATACAATGAAGAAGACTATATCAGCCTTACAGACATGGCAAGAAGCCAACTGCAAGATGAGCATGGAAACATTTTTGCTAAAATGAATACTTCTGCCTTTATCGTAGAAGATAAAATTCATGCAATATATGAAAATGGGAAATTGTACTTTCAAAGTTATACAATTGCAAATCAAATATTTTCGCTAATAGATTTTGTTACAGAAGCCACAAATACAGAAATTGAATCATTTGGCGAAATAAAAGGTATAGATGTAAATGCAGAGAATATAAAACATATCGCAAACATAAAAACTCGTCGACTCATAAAATTATTATCTAGCACAAACAACATTGCTACTTTTAATGCGAAAGACGTTTCGAACGAAAACAAGTCTTTTAAAGAAATATGGAATCAATGCACAAATTAATGGGAACAATGAGTTAGTGTTACCGACCAATAACTGTTGTTGAGCTAAATCGTACTTTAGAATTTCTTAATGAAGATATATTTAGAGGTATCATCACTGATAGCCTTTATCGTTCAAATTCCAAGAAAAAAGACAATCGCTAATCATGAGTGAGAATAACAAAATAATACTCTATCAAGACGATAATGAGATAATACGTGTGTCTGTTCGCTTTTCCGATGAAGATTTGTGGCTGACACAGAATCAGTTGGCGGAAATATATTGTACTACACAACAGAATATCAGCCAACATGTAGATAACATCTATAAAGACGGAGAATTATTCACAGAAGCAACTAACAAGAAATTCTTGTTAGTTCGTCAGGAAGGCAATCGTCAGGTGAGACGTAACATTGACCATTACAATCTTGACATGGTTATCGCCTTGGGCTATCGTGTGCAATCTCAGGTTGCAACCCGTTTTCGCCGTTTGGGCGACTCAACGGCTTCATGAATATATCCAAAAGGG
>ENA-OQKK01000358-OQKK01000358.1-human-gut-metagenome-genome-assembly--contig:-NODE-358-length-12043-cov-2.605321_pt1 | contig 12043 bp, 13 predicted proteins | sample MGYA00242648_ERZ504797 | MGnify/ENA primary metagenome ERZ504797 (study PRJEB26092, sample SAMD00036412) | human gut metagenome | host: Homo sapiens | study: EMG produced TPA metagenomics assembly of... | reverse complement strand
GCGCTGCGGGGGCTTCCGGCGCGGTGGGCAGAGCCACAGGCTCTGCTTCCTCCAGCTCTCCGGGCTCCAATGCCAGCTCCAGGCCGGCCTCGGCTTCTTCCTCATGGCCCAGCACGATCTCACCCGTGGGCGGCAGCTCATTCTGCACGGCCGGGGCGGCGGCAGGCTCCTCTTTGTCCTTTTCGCGGTGAAAGAGCTTGCCCAGCAGGCTGCTGGTGCTCTCCTTTTCCTCATCGCGGCGCTTCATCTCTTCGGGCACCTGTGCCACGCTGGTGCTGAAAAACGTGCGGAACTTCTCGTTCTGCGCATCGATCTCTTCCTGTGTCAGCTCTTTGCGCTTATCATCCTTTGGCATCCTAGTCCCTCCCTGTTCTGGTCACGGCGGTCTGGCCGCTGTTTCTTACTCTGCGGCGCGCTGGTTCTGGATCTCGTACAGGATGATGCCAGCTGCCACCGAGACATTGAAGCTGTCCACACCGGTGCCCTGAGCGGCCATATCCAGCCGCACCACACCATCGCAGAGCTTTTTCACCAGCTGGGATACACCGCTGCCCTCGCTGCCCAGCACCAGTGCGATGGGGCCGGTCAGGTTGTTCTTGCGCAGGGGCACACCGTCCATATCGGCACAGTAGACAAACACCCCCTGATCCTTCAGGCGGCGGATGGTCTCGCCGATGTTGGCCACGCGGGCCACAGGCAGGCGCTCGGCCGCACCGGCACTGGACTTGATAACGGTGGGGGTCACGGACGCGCCGCCCCGCTTGGGGATGACGATGCCGTGAGCTCCGCACAGCAGAGCAGAGCGCATCACCGCGCCCAGATTATGGGGGTCCGTCGATGCCGTCACTCAGCACCAGGAAAGGGGGCTCCCCCTTCTCTCTGGCAACGTTCAGCAGGTCCTCCACGGTCACATATTCGATCTCGCTGGCAAAGGCAGCCACGCCCTGATGGCTCTCGGTGCCGGTCATCAGGCGCAGCTTGTTGGGGTGCACCCGCTTGACCGTGGCCCCGGCCTCCTTGGCCATGGCGGTATAGTAAGCTGCCACAGCGGGGGCCATGCCCTCCGCGATCAGCACGGTATCCACGCCGGAACCGCTCTTGAGCAGCTCGGTCACGGGGTTTTTGCCGTAGACCAGGCTCTCATTCCTGGGCTGCTCCTCCGTGCTGCTGCGGCGGGGGCGGCGCGGCATTTTCTGTTCGTCCATTGATGTGTTCTCCTTCCATTCTATGGCAAGGCGGGCCGTTTGAGCCGCGCCATGGTTTCGTTCTGTTTCAGTTTTACTATATTTTGACACTGATACATCTTAAAGTATAGCATACCCCGGCATTCTTCGCAATGTTTGCCGAAGGCAAAAGTTTTCCACATTCAGCAGGCTATACAATCGGTAATTCGGCTCAAATTTTTCCACATGTTGAAAACCCGGTGGAAAATGTTCAAAAATCAAGTTTGTACGCCCACTTTCCAGGTGGAATTCCACAGTTTCCACCAAGTTTTCAACCTCCCGGGTTCGACATGCAAACTTTCCGCCGTACTTTTTGTAAAATTCAAGTCGGAATTATGACAATTTTTTGAAGGGAGATCCAGTGGTTTTTGCCAGAATCTCCAACATCAAAATGCCCAATGTGAATTTGTGTTGAAAACGCCGCGGGAACCGCCTTGATTTTATCCTGTAATTGGGGTATACTACCCTTAGGTTCGTTAAAGGATGCGCAATCTTGTATCCAAAACGGCTTTTTCACCCCAAAATGATTTTGCGGAGGTAATGAATAATGTTGGTAAATGCAACCGAAATGCTGATCAAGGCACGCGATGGCCACTACGGTGTGCCCCAGTTCAACATCAACAATCTGGAGTGGACCAAGGCAGTCCTGACCGCCTGCGAGGAAATGAAGAGCCCCGTTATCCTGGGTGTCTCTGAGGGCGCAGGCAAATACATGACCGGCTTCAAGACCGTTGCCGCCATGGTCAGCTCCATGGTGGAGACCATGGGCATCACCGTTCCCGTTGCCCTGCACCTGGACCACGGCACCTACGAGGGCTGCAAGGCCTGCGTTGAGGCCGGCTTCTCCTCCATCATGTTCGACGGCAGCCACTACTCCATCGAGGAGAACGTGGAAAAGACCAAGGAGCTGGTCGCTCTGGCACACTCCAAGGGCCTGAGCATCGAGGCCGAGGTCGGCTCCATCGGCGGCGTTGAGGACGGCGTTGTGGGCGCTGGCGAGATCGCAGACCCCCGCTGAGTGCGCAAAGATCACCGATCTGGGCATCGACTTCCTGGCTGCCGGCATCGGCAACATCCACGGCGTCTACCCCGCCAACTGGAAGGGCCTGGACTTTGAGGCTCTGGACCGCATCCACAAGGCTACCAACAACATTCCTCTGGTCCTGTCACGGCGGCACCGGCATCCCCGACGAGATGATCCAGAAGGCCATCAGCCTGGGTGTTTCCAAGATCAACATCAACACCGAGTGCCAGCTGGTCTTTGCTGAGGCCACCCGCAAGTACATCGAGGCTGGCAAGGATCAGCAGGGCAAGGGCTTCGACCCCCGCAAGCTGCTGGCTCCCGGCGCTCAGGCCATCATCGATAAGTGCAAGGAAAAGATCGAGCTGTTCGGCTGCGCAGGCAAGGCCTGAGCAGAAGCGCATCTCCTGAGCACATTCCCGCCCCATAAATGATATTGCCCCGCTGTTCTGTGCATCACAAAACAGCGGGGCATTTTTTTGTAAGCCAATCCGCAAAAAGGGGGCTGCTGCACCGGTTTTTCCCGTGTGCCGCAGCCCCTCTTCTTTACTGGTTCAATTTTGCAAACGCTTCCCGCACATCGCCGGAGAAGTAGAGCGTGCCCAGTGCGCACACGGGGCCGTGCCTCCAAGGGCGACCGCCCGGGCCACACCGGCTTCAATGGTGGAAGCAGGCTCAGCCCTGCCGCCCCGGGCGCGGATCTGTTCGGCCAGCGTCTCAGCGGGCATGGCGCGGGGGGTATGGGCCGCTACGGTGACGAACTGCCCGGCCAGCGGCAGGAGCAGTGCCAGCATCTCGTCCACATCCTTGTCCGCCATGATGCTGAGCAGGAACACGAACTTCTGCCCCGGAAAGCGGTCCCGCAGGCTCTGCACAGTGGCCCGCATTCCGTGGGCGTTGTGGCTGCCATCCAGCAAAAAGGCGGGCGAATGCCGCAGCAGCTCGAACCGGCCCGGCCAGCGCACCTGTTCCAGACCGGCACGGATGGCACTGTCCGGGATGTTCCAGCCCCGGCTGCGCAGCACCCGCAGGGCCGTAATGGCCGTGGCGGCGTTCCGGGGCTGATAGCTGCCGATCAGGGGCAGGCGGATGCCGTTCAGGCCGTCAAAATCAAAGGTGACAGCATCCAGATCCCCGTCCTCGATGGTCAGCCTGCTGAGGTCCACCACGGTCAGCGGCGCGTGCCGCTCTGCCGCCGTACGGGCGATGACGGCATCGGCCTCGGGCACACCGCCATAGCTCACCACCGGACTGCCCGGCTTGATGATGCCCGCCTTGGCCGACGCGATATCGGCCAGGGTGGGGCCCAGCTCCTTTACATGATCCATGCCCAGCGCCGTGATGACCGCGCACTCCGGCGGGTCGATGACGTTGGTGGAATCCAGCGTGCCGCCCAGGCCCACCTCCAGCACCACGATGTCGCATTTCGTCTCAGCGAACCAGAGCATCCCCAATGCCGTGATGATCTCGAACTCAGTGGGGATATCGGTCATGGCATCTGCAGCGGGCTTCACACGCTCCACCAGCCGCACCAGCGCCTCGTCCGGGATCTGTTGGCCGTTTACCTGAATGCGCTCGTTGAACCGGTTGATAAAGGGCGAGGTATACAGGCCCACCCGGTAACCCGCCGCCTGCAGGCAGGAGGCCAGCATGGCCGCCGTGCTGCCCTTGCCGTTGGTGCCCGCCACATGGATGAATCTCAGCTGCTTGTGCGGATCTCCCAGTGCGGCCAGCAGGGTCCGGGTGCGGGTCAGGCCCGGCTTGTGCCCCGCCCACTGGACGGCGTGGATATAATTCAGCGCTTCTTCGTAGTTCATTGTGCAATGCCTCGGATCGTTTTGTTCTCCAGCAGCAGGCGCACCAGCACGGTGTTCACCGCTGCCAGGACCAGCGCGTTGGGAATGCGGGTCACCAGCACGCTCCACGGATAGTTATAGAAGAGGTGGAGTGCCAGCGAGTTGATGACAATGGAGCCCACCGCATGGCCGGCAAACACGCTGATCTGGGTGCGCAGGCCCAGCCGCAGGTTGGGCAGGGCGCGCCAGAGAAGGCCCGCCGTCAGGCCGATGGAGCCTGCCCCCAGCGTGATCAGCGGATTGATGGCGTAGCCGGAAAGGGTGCCGCCGATCATATCGGCCACTGCACCCACGGCAAAGCCCTCCACCGGCCCGAACAGCACAGCGGCCAGCAGGGTGGGCAGGCTGCCCAGGTTGAACCGGACAAAGCCGGTGGAAATGCTCAGCACCCGGGCAAACACGATGCTCATGGCAGTGAGCAGGGCCAGCATGGTGAGCTTTCGGACGGAATTTCTGGAATGGTTCATATCAATTGTCCTCCCCTGTTTCGGGAACCGCGGGGCGGGCAATGCAAAACGCCCTCCCCTGTGACAAACCGCACAAAGGAGGGCGTGATTCAACGGTTCACATCCAGACGGGGCCGCAGACGGCCCCGTCTGCACCCAAGTCCATGCAGCAGCGGGATGCAGGCCATGCACCGCGGGTCTTACCTTCGTCCGCAGCACAACTCCCCGTTGATGCGGCACTTAACGCGCATGGTCTTACTCTGTTGATGGTCTTATTATATGCCTTTTTCCGGCCCATTGCAACCACAACTCCCATCATCTTTCCCAATTCGCGGGGCAGATTTTTGGCGGGGTGCACAATTCCGGCCTACACAAAAAGCCCTCCGGTGCGTCTCGATCCCATCATCGTTCCTGCCCGCGGGCCCTTCCACTCCGTCAGGATTTGTCCCGGATCGGTTGCATCCGATGGGCAAATCGTGTATACTGTAACCCGATTTTTATTTGCGGAGGGAGGGGTGCACATGTCTGTTTTGTGTCTGGGCGAAGTCTGGCTGGAGCTGAACGCTGCCACGGCTCCGGAGCTGACGGAGACGTTCCGGGCGCAGACCGGCGGCTGGGGTGCAGGCTTCTGCCGCCAGTACGCCGCATTGGGCGGGCAGGCGGCTCTGCTGGCCCAGCTGGGAGCCGACCCCTTTGGCCGCAAGCTGGCGGCCCGGCTTGCCCGGGATGGTGTGGATTGCTCCCTGCTCTGCTTCACGGATGCCTTCCCCACACCGGTGGTGTTCACCGGAGCAGACACCGCTCTGCCCTACCGTGCCCACACCGCCGGGCTGGCCCTTGGGCCGGAGCAGCTGGAGGCCGCCCCGTTCCGGGGAGCCTCTGCCTTCTGCTTTTCCTCCGCCGGGCTGGTGGACAGCCCCCTGCGACCGGCCCACCTCAAGGCCCTTGCCGCCGCCCGGGATGCCGGGGCGCTCTGCTGCTATCTTCCCCGGCTGGCGCAGGCCGCGCCCTACTGGCCGCAGCGGGAGGCCCTGTGTCAGACCGCCCTGCAGTTTCTTGACCGGGCAGACGTTCTCTTTTTAGAGGAGAGCGACCTGCTCCTCCTCTTCGGCTCCCGGGAGCTGCGCACAGCCCTGTTTGCCCTGTTCACCGGCCATGTGCAGCTGATCTTTTTCTACAAGAAGGACAGGATTCTTGCCTTTACACGCAGTGTTATGGCTTCTGCCGCAAAAAAAAGACCAGAGCCCCGCTCTGGTCTTGTATCGGATGGAAAAAATGATGCTTCCTGTCTCCTCTCTGCCCAGATTAAAGGAATCTGAGCTGAACGCGCTGATCGGATAGCCCCCTGCCGCTGAGATGGCGGCGGGAGCCAAAACAAAAAAGCCAGCGCCGTGGAAAGGAGGAGAAAGCGGCGCTGGCTGTGTATGAGAACTCCCAAACATTTGCGGCTGTCAGGAGATGGTTGGTAGTCTGTCCGCTGCCTTGGCTATTGCCTCGCATCAGCAGGGGACAGTGTTTTTTAAAGGGGCCGCGCCGCCCGGTTTCTGCCGGAGATGCGCGGTTTTCATTGCCTGCATGGCATCTTGGGAGGTTGTTTTTCTGTTCCTCCCTGACTGCACCCTTATTGTACAGGATAAAAATGGAGTTTCTTTGTGAGGAATTTGAACAAATTGAAAATAAACGGAGCCGCTGCACATCATTTTGTACAGCGGCTCCGTTTTTTACGATTTTTCTTTAATTTTCAGCCAGATTACCGGTGTAGAGCTGGTAATACTTGCCCTTCTTGGCGATCAGCTCGTCGTGGCTGCCGCGCTCGATGATGCGGCCCTGCTCCAGAACCACGATGCAGTCTGCATTGCGGACGGTAGACAGACGGTGGGCAATGACAAAGCTGGTGCGGCCATACATCAGGCCGTCCATACCCCGCTGGACCAGCGCCTCAGTGCGGGTATCAATGGAGGAGGTCGCCTCGTCCAGGATCAGCACCGGGGGATCGGCAACCGCGGCGCGGGCAATGGCCAGCAGCTGGCGCTGACCCTGCGACAGGTTTGCGCCGTCGTTGGTCAGCATGGTGTTGTAGCCATCGGGCAGACGCTTGACAAAGCCATCGGCATTGGCCAGCTTTGCGGCGGCAATGCACTCCTCATCGGTGGCATCCAGGCGGCCATAGCGGATGTTCTCCATGACCGTGCCGGTGAACAGGTGGGTATCCTGCAGAACGATGCCCAGAGAGCGGCGCAGATCGTCCTTTTTGATCTTGTGGATGTTGATGCCATCATACCGGATCTTGCCGTCTGCGATATCGTAGAAGCGGTTGATCAGGTTGGTAATGGTCGTTTTGCCGGCACCGGTGGAGCCGACAAAGGCGATCTTCTGGCCCGGGCGGCCATAGAGGTTGATCCCGTGCAGAACGGTCTTTTCAGGCACATAGCCAAAATCGACATCGGTAAAGGTGATGTCACCCGCCAGCTTGTGGTAGGTGGTGGTTCCGTCGTGGTGGGGATGCTTCCAGGCCCAGATGCCGGTGCGCTCGGTGGTCTCCATCAGCTCGTCATCCTTACCATACTTGACATTGACCAGGGTGACATAGCCCTCGTCGGTCTCGCTGGTCTCGTCCATCATCTTGAAAATACGCTCTGCACCGGCCAGCGCCATGATCACGCTGTTGGCCTGCATGGACACCTGGCTGATGGGCATATTGAAGCTCTTGTTCAGGCTCAGGAAGGCCATCACGGTGCCCAGGGTCATGCCGCCGACATTGCCAACGGCCATGGCCGAGCCTGCCAGAGCACAGACTGCATAGCTGATATTGCCCAGCTGTGCGGTAACGGGCATGATGATGTTTGCGTAGCTGTTGGCCTGCTTGGCGCTTTCCTTCAGCTTATCGTTCAGCTGCCGGAAGCCGTCCAGAGCCTTCTGCTCGTGGGTGAACACCTTGACGACCTTCTGGCCCTCCATCATCTCTTCGATGTAGCCGTTCACCTTGCCCAGATCCTTCTGCTGGGCCACAAAGTACTTGCCGCTCATGGCAGTGATCTTCTTGGAGCAGAACAGCATCAGGGCCACCATCAGCATGGTGACAACGGTGAGCTGCCAGCTCATCAGGCACATGCTGGTGAACACGGACACGATGGTGATGGCGCTGGACACCAGCTGGGGGATGCTCTGGCTGATCATCTGGCGCAGGGTGTCCACATCGTTGGTGTATACCGACATGATGTCGCCGTGGGGGTGGGAGTCAAAATACCGGATGGGCAGGCTTTCCATGTGGGTGAAAAGCTGGACGCGCAGGTTGCGCAGGGTGCCCTGGGTCACGTTGACCATGATACGGGCGTTGAGCCATGCGGCCAGCACGCCGATGGCGTAGATGCAGCCGATGCGCACCAGTGCGCCTGCCAGCGGGCCGAAGTCCGGCGTGGCCTGCTTGGTCATGGGGACGATATAATCATCGATCAGGGTCTTGAGGAAGAGGCTTGCCTGCACATTTGCCAGCGCGCTGACGATGATGCAGACCAGCACAAGGATGCAGTGGGGCAGATAGTGCTTGAACACCTCATCCATGATCCGCTTGAGCAGCTTGCCCGGATTCTCGACCTTCGGCTTGGGGCCGCCCATCCTACGGGGGCCGGGGCCCTTCACTTCTTTCACCTGTGCCATTACTGCTCACCTCCCTGCTTGTCAAAATCGCCGCCGCCCTGGGTCTGGCTGTTGTAAACTTCCTGATAGATCTTGTTTGTCTTGAGCAGCTCCTCGTGGGTGCCCAGGCCGTTGATCTGGCCGTTGTCCAGCACCAGGATGCGGTCTGCATCCTGCACGGAGGAGATGCGCTGTGCAATGATGATCTTGGTGGTGCCGGGAATCTCCTCCCGGAAGGCCTTGCGGATCTTGGCATCGGTGGCGGTATCCACGGCGCTGGTGCTGTCGTCCAGGATCAACACTTTGGGCTTGCGCAGCAGCGCGCGGGCAATGGTCAGGCGCTGCTTCTGGCCGCCGGACACGTTGGAGCCGCCCTGCTCGATCCAGGTATTGTACTTGTCGGGGAAGCGCTCGATGAACTCATCGGCGCAGGCCAGCTTGGCCACCCGGATGCACTCTTCCTCGCTGGCGTTCTCATCGCCCCAGCGCAGGTTGTCGAGGATGGTGCCGCTGAACAGAACGTTCTTCTGCAGCACCATGGAGACCTCCCGGCGGAGGACATCCAGGCTGTAATCCTTAACGTCCACGCCGCCCACCTTGACAGAGCCGGTCTCGGCATCATACAGGCGGGGGATCAGCTGCACCAGGCTGGATTTTGCACTGCCGGTGCCGCCGATGATGCCCAGCGTCTCGCCGGGGCGGATGGTAAAGGTGATATCGTTCAGCACCGGCTGACCGCTGCCGTGCTTATACTTGAAGGTCACGTGGTCAAACTCGATGCTGCCGTCTGCCACCTGCTGCACCGGTGCCTTGGGGGCGGGGCAGGTCGGTGGTCTCGTCCAGCACTTCCACAATACGGCGGGCGGAAGCGGCGGACATGGCGATCATCACAAAGGCCATGCTCAGCATCATCAGGGCCATCAGGATGTTCATAATGTAACCGAACAGGGCGTTCAGCTGGCCGGTGGTGATCGCACCGTTCAGGACGTAATGCGCACCGAACCAGCTCAGGGCAATGTTGCAACCGTACACAGAGATCAGCATTGCGGGATTGTTGAAGCTCAGACGGCTCTCGGCGTGGACAAACTGCTTGTACAGGCTCTCGCAGGCCTTGGTGTACTTCTCGTTCTCAAAGTGCCTCCCGGACAAAGCTCTTGACTACGCGGATGGCCGAGACTATTTTCCTGCACGGAGGCGTTCAGGTTATCGTAGTTCTTGAACACCTTATCAAAGATGTCGAAGGTGGGGACCATAATGCCTGCCAGCACTGCCACCAGGAACACGATCGCCACCAGGAACACCATGGTCAGCGAGCGGCTGATCATGGAGGCCATGATCAGCGCGAAGACCAGATGGACGGGAGCACGCACGCACATACGCTCGATCATCTGGAACGCATTCTGCACGTTGGTCACGTCGGTGGTCATGCGGGTGACCAGACCGGCCGTGGAATACTTGTCGATGTTGGAGAACGAGAAATGCTGGATATTCTCATACATCGCATCGCGCAGGTTGCCCGCAAAGCCGGTGGATGCCGTGGCGGCAAACCTGCCGGCCAGCACGCCCAGCAGCAGGGCAATGGCCGCCACCAGGAAGGTGAGCAGGCCGTACTTGACAACGGCGTTCATATCGCCCTTTTCAATGCCCTGGTCAATGATAAAGGCCATGATGGTGGGCAGCAGCACATCCATGATGGCTTCCAGAGCAGATAGGATCGGTGTCAGGATCGCGGCGCGCTTGTACTCGCCCAGATGTGACACAAGTTTTTTGATCATCTGTTGTAATCCTCCTGAAGTTTATTTGCAGGGGTCATTCCAGCCCCTTGCGCAGCTTGTTCAACAACCGCAGAAGCTCTGCGTTTTCCTCTTCCGTCAGCAATCCGGCCACAAACTCATCGGTCTGGTGCAGGGAGAGTATCGTCTTTTCATGGACGCGGCCCCCCTCTTCCGTCAGGATCAGCCGCTTGAGTCGGGCATCCTGCGGCACGCTCTGGCGTTCGATGTAGCCCTTGCGCTCCATCAGCTGCAGGATGTTCGTCACGGTCGAGCGTGTGATGGAAAACTCCCGCTCGATATCGCGCTGGTATATGGGCTCATTTTTGTGCCAGTAGAGGTAGCTCATGATCCAGTCGTGCATGGGGGTCACGTTGTCCACGTTATTCTCCCGGTGGAACTGGTTGATCTTGCGGAAGATCAGGTTGTTCACCCGGCGCACCTGCGCCGGGATGACCTGCGGCGGCTCCCATGGGGGGGTGCAGCAGGGTTGCTTGGTGCTTTCATCGTGCATAATGGTTTCCCTTTTGAATTGTTTGTGACAGGATTGTTTTCTTTAGAACTGTTTGATGCCGTACAATATCATAACGCACGATTCGATCATTGTCAATAGGAGACGCAAAATAAAATACAGAAGCGCCCCACCGAACGGCAGGGCGCTTCCACTGGGCGCTGATTTTGCTTATGCCGGCGCAACAGCCCTTGCTTTCTGACCAGAATATGCTTTAATAAAAGCAACTATGGGCGCTGCGCCCCCGAATACTGCAAGGAGAATCCCATGGAACAACGGAACACCCGCCTGCGGAACGCGGGCTTCGTCACCTTCTTTTTCAGCGGCATCTGCACCATTTCCAGCGGTGTGGTGGTCAGCCTGCTGCAGGAGGAATACGGCTTTGCCTACGGCATGACCGGCACCCTGCTCAGCCTGCTGAGCATCGGCAACCTGCTGGCGGGCCTGCTGGCCGGTGCGCTGGTGGGAAAAATGGGCATGAAGCCCAGCGTCCTGCTTCTGACCATCGGCTATGCGGTGGGCTACGGCTTGATGGGCCTGACCGGCCTGCCCATTCTGCTGGTGCTGGCCTTCTTCATCGTGGGCATTGCCAAGGGCAGTGTCCTGAACACCTGCACCATTCTTGTCAGCGGCAACTCTGCAGACCGCACCCGGGGCATGAACACCATGCACGCCTGCTACGCCTGCGGTGCCCTGCTCTGCCCCTTTCTGATCTCTGCCGCGGCCAGGGTCAGCACCACGCTGGCCGTGCTGGCACTGGCGGCGCTGGGTCTGGTGCTCTGGCTGGTATACCTGTTCACCCCCATGGCAGGCCGCGCCAAGGCCAAAGAAGTTGTCACCGATTGGAGCTTTTTGCGCTCCTCCCGCTTCTGGCTGCTCACCGGCCTGCTGTTCTGCCAGAACGCCGCCGAGCAGAGCGTTGTGGGCTGGATGGTCACCTACTTCAAGGACAGCGGCATCATTGCAGGCACGCTGGCGGCCTATACCGTCACCGTGATGTGGGGTGCCACCCTGATCGGCCGCCTGCTCATTGCCTTTGTGTTCCCACTCAAACAGCCCCGTAAGGCCATGGTGTTTATGGCGGTTTTCTGCACTGCCTTCTACTTTGCCATGATGCAGACCCACAGCCAGCTGCCTGCCATCCTGCTGCTGTTCGCCTTTGCCTTCTCCATGGCCGGTATGAACCCCACAGCCGTGGCCAGCGCCGGTAAAATGACCACCGTGACCAGCATGGGCATCATGCTGCCGGTGGCATCCAGCGGCGCGATCCTGATGCCCTGGGTCATCGGCAAGGTGGCTGAAAGCGCCGGTCTTGCTGTTGGTATGGCAACCAACATCGTGCCCTGCGTGGGGCTAATCGTCTTTGCAATTCTGGTGTCCAGAATGCGGGAGGAGTAAACTTCTCCGTCATTGCTTCGCAATGCCACCTCTCCTGCCAGGGGAGCTGTCGCCGCAGGCGACTGAGCGGTTCATCCCCTCGCCTTTGCGCTGAACTCACACCCACAGTAATCCTGACGGTAAAGCCCGTACTCCTCCGAAAGCTGGAGAGAGAGCAGGTAGCCGTTCTGCTTTTTGAAA
>ENA-OQKK01000356-OQKK01000356.1-human-gut-metagenome-genome-assembly--contig:-NODE-356-length-12087-cov-2.581355_pt1 | contig 12087 bp, 14 predicted proteins | sample MGYA00242648_ERZ504797 | MGnify/ENA primary metagenome ERZ504797 (study PRJEB26092, sample SAMD00036412) | human gut metagenome | host: Homo sapiens | study: EMG produced TPA metagenomics assembly of... | reverse complement strand
AGCCCTGCGTACACAGCCACAACGAGCCAGCCCTGTGCAAACAGGAAGGCCGCTGAAAGCCCCAGCGATACGCCGAACAGGATCAGGTCGGTGGGGCGGCGGCCGATCCGGTCGCTGAGCAGGGGCATCAGCAAGCGGCCCGCCGCGCTGCCCACGCTGCCCAGCACCACACTCCACAGGGCAGCGCCCTCGTCCAGGCCCCGCTCCATGCCCAGCTTTAAGATGATGGGGCTGAACAGCAGCACCGCCGGGGTGGAACAGCAGACCGCCCCGGCGCAGAGCCAGTACTGTTTTGTTCTGAGCATCTGCAGCGGGGCAAGGTCGAGGGACGGGGTGCCCTTTCCCCTGCCCTGCTCCTCGGGCTTCTGTTTTGCCGGGGGCGGGTCGGTGAGCAGGGCGCTGCCCACCAGGCAGACCGGCAGCGTGAGTGCCCCCAGCGCCCAGAACGCCCCCCGGATCCCCTGCACCGGGCCAAATCCCTTCAGCGCCGTGCGGACGAATCCGGTCAGGAACGCACCGCTCAGGCCCACCGCGCCGCCAATAACCCCCGTGGCAAGGCCCTTGCGCCCGGCGTACCATTTCTGGGCGCAGGACTGGATGGACGGATAGAGAAACGCCGTGCCCAGCCCCGCCGGAATGCTGAACACTGCCCAGAACCATGCGCCCTTTTCCCCGGGCAGGAGGGCCGCCGCAAAGAACCCGCCGCAGAGCAGGCCGGTGCCCCACAGCGCCGCGCAGCGCGGGCCTTTTTTATCCTGCAAAAAACCGCCGATGACGCATCCCACCCCGAACGCTGCGATCAGGATGCCGAACGCATAGCCAGCGCCGTCCTCGGTCAGGCTGAACTCGTCCATCACCGGCTGCTGGAACACGCCCCACGCCGCAGGCAGGCCCGTCAGGATCTGAATGGCCGCCCCCGCCGCCAGGATCGCCCAGGGGTGTTTTGCTGCAAATTGCTGTTTCATTGCCTGCCCTCCGAATGGTTTTTCCCTTACAGTGTACCCATTTCAATTGACAAAACGGCAGATTTCTTTATAATGAATAAGGTAAAAGTATTTACATTGATTTATATAGAGAGGAACCATCTTATGAAAACACAGGCATTGAAGGGCATGCGCGACCTGCTGCCCGCTGAGCAGACCCTGCGCGACTACATCCAGGGCAAGATCCTGGAGACCTACCGTGCTTCCGGCTTTGAGCGCATCTCCACCCCCATGCTGGAGGATATGGAGAACCTGGACAAATCCGATGGCGGCGACAACCTGAACCTCATCTTCAAGGTGATGAAGCGTGGAGACAAGCTGACCAGCGCGCTGGGATCCGGCGACCCCAAGCAGCTCTCCGACATGGGCCTGCGCTATGATCTGACCCTGCCCCTGAGCCGTTTCTACGCTGCCAACAAGGACAAGCTCCCCCACCCCTTCAAGGTCATCCAGACCGACCGCGTGTTCCGCGCCGAGCGCCCCCAGAAGGGCCGCCTGCGCGAGTTTGTCCAGTGCGACATCGACATTCTGGGCGACGAGAGCCCCAATGCCGAGGTGGAGCTGATCGACGTGACCGCCCGTGCCCTGCTGGGCATCGGCTTTACCGGCTTCACCGTGAACATCAATGACCGCCGCATCCTGCGCGGAATGCTGGAGAGCATGGGCTTTGCCGCCGACACACTGGACTCTGTCTGCATCACCTTTGACAAGATGGATAAGATCGGTGCCGAGGGCGTGAAGGCCGAGCTGACCGAGAAGCAGCTGCCTGAAGCTGCCATCAACGCGCTGGCCGATTTCATTGCCGCCGGTGATGTGACACTGGAGTCCGTAGCTTCCCGCTGCGCCGACCCCGCCATTGCCGATGACCTGAAGTATGTGCTGGCCACCGCAAAGGCCATGGCCAACGGCCGCTTCGATGTGGCCTACTGCCCCAGCCTGGTGCGCGGCCAGGGCTACTACACCGGCATGGTGTTTGAGATCACCTGCCCGCAGTTCAGCGGTGCAGTGGCTGGCGGCGGCCGCTACGACAACATGATCGGCAAGTTCCTGGGCACCAAGGTGCCCGCCGTGGGCTTCTCCATCGGCTTCGAGCGCGTCTGCGGCATCCTGCTGGAGCAGGGTTATCAGATCCCCGGTGCCAAGCAGAAGATCGCCCTGCTCTACAACAGCGATGTGGACTTCCCCGCCGTGCTGGCCAAAGCCGCACAGCTGCGCGACACCTACAACGTCACCGTTCTGCCTCAGGCCAAGAAGCTGGGCAAGCAGCTGGGCCAGCTGGAGGCTTCCGGTTTCGCCGGTGCCGCCTTTATGGACAAGGATGAAGTAAAGATCTTCGCACAGCAGTAACAGACGGGCGGCGGGAAGTTTCCCAAAGCAAGTGTCCGCTGGGGTGGGACCCTGTTGCCGCAGGCAATAGGGCGGGCGATGGAATGGCCCGTTTCACTTGCGCGGGAAAGCTTCCCGCCGCCCTTTGCAACAGCATATATAACCAAGCCCTCTCAGCCGATCGGCCGAGAGGGCTTGGTTTTGTGCGGGTCAATTACAGGTTGTACAGTTCCGTATACTTTTTGGTCAGATAATCCAGATAGTAGTGTGCGTCAAAGGTGCCGCAGGCATTTCTGACGACTTCAGCAGGCTCCAGCAGGTGGCCGTACTGGTGCACCTTTTTCCCGCAGCCAGCCGGTTGACGGCGGAGAGATCCCCGTGAGCCACACCGCCGTACACATCGAATTCCTGCTCCATATTGTGGAGCATCTGGGCACCGTAGGCGTTGCCCAGAGCGTAAGACGGGAAGTAGCCGAAGGAGCCACCCGACCAGTGGCTGTCCTGCAGGCAGCCCTCGCGGTCATTGGGAACCTCCACGCCCAGATACTCCTTGTACAGCTCTGCCCACGCGGCAGGGACCTCCTTTGCCGTCAGGGTGCCCGCAATGAGCTGCTTCTCGATCTCGTACCGCACCATGACGTGCAGGCAGTAGGTCAGCTCATCGGACTCGGTGCGGATGAGGCTGGGCTCCACCTTGTTCACAGCGCGGTAGAACTGCTCCGCAGTCACGTTTCCCAGCTGTGCGGGAAGAATTCCTGCACCTTGGGATAGATGGCCCCGATAAAGGCGCGGGAACGGCCGATGAGGTTCTCATAGAAGCGGGACTGGCTCTCGTGCACGCCCATGGACACACCGCCGGTCAGGCAGGTGTACTGCAGGTCATCCCGGATGCCCAGCTCATACAGGGCATGGCCGCCCTCGTGGAGAACGGAATACATCGAGGAGGCCACATTGTGCAGGTCGTAGTTGGTGGTGATGCGGACATCCTTGTTGTTGAACTCCAGCGTAAAGGGGTGTTCGGTCTCACCCAGGCCGCAGTGGCCCCGGTCCAGACCCATGACCTCCATGAGATAGTCCGCAAACGCCTTCTGCTGCTCGACCGGATATTCCAGATGCAGGAAGCTGTCATCGATCTGGGGCTTCTCGCCGATGGCCCGGATGAGGGGCACCAGACCCTTGCGCAGGGTGTCAAAGAACACGTCCAGCTGTTGGGTGTCCACGCCCCGCTCATACTCGTTCAGCAGGGCATCATAGGGCGCTTTTTCTGCATCGTAATAGCCCGCGAACTTCCGGTTATACTCCACCAGCTCCTGCAGGATGGGGCAGAAGGAGGCAAAGTCGTTTTCTTCCTTGGCCTTGTGCCAGACATCACTGGCGCGGTTGGTCAGCTCGCTGTATGCCATATACTCCTCGGCGGGGATGCGGGTGAGCTGCCGGCAGCTGCGGCGCAGCTCCTCCACCTCGCGGCGGTGGAGGGTGTCCAGCGTCTCCCGCCGGGCATAGAGTTCCTCCACCAGTGCAAGGGTCTCGGGGGCGGTCATCAGCTTCTGCAGTTCACCGGCCAGAATGCTCAGGGCCACACCCCGGCCCTCGGCCGTGTTCTTGGGGGCCACGGTCACAGCGTCCAGATACAGGCTGTTGGAGGCGCAGTTGTAGGCGTACAGCTTCTTCTGCAGGGTCTCCAGCGCCCGCAGCTTCTCATTTTGTTCCATTGGGTGTTTCTCCTTTTTCAGTTTTTGGTGGGAAATGCCGGGTCATTCCAGAAAAAGCGCTTCCGGACCACCGGGTCCGGGTCCGGGATCTCAAACGTATAGCGCTCCGTTGCATTGATGACCGTGGTCTGGCCGTGGGTGCACACCCGGGGCAGGTTGGCATCATAGTTCAGGTGGACATGCCCGTGCACGAACCACTTGGGCTGGTACTCCTCCAGCAGGTCGTTGAAGCAGGCAAAGCCCTTGTGGGCCCGGTCGTCGCCATCGTTCAGGCCAGCCGCCGGGGAATGGGTCAGCAGCAGGTCGATGCCGCCCGCCCGGTGGGCCTTGAACCAGAGCCGCCGCACCCGGCGGCGCATTTCCTGCTCCGTGTACTGGAAGGTCTCCTCGCGGTTGTAGCGGATGCTTCCGCCCAGCCCCATGATGCGCAGCCCTTTCCAGACATACACCTGATCGTCCACGCAGATGCAGCCGCCCGGCTCGCCCTCCGTGCGGTAGCGGCCATCGTGGTTGCCATGGACATACAAAATGGGGGCCGCTGTAAAATTTGTTATATATTCGAGGTATTTTTTTGGCAGATCCCCGCAGGAGAGGATCAGATCGACCCCGGCCAGGCGTTCCCGGGAGCAATAGTCCCACAGCGCCTTGGAGGGGGTATCGGAAATTGCAAGTATCTTCACGTCCGCAACACTCCGTTCTGTTGAGCTTTTTACAGCGTCGTCTCTTTCAGGCTGCTCAGGCCGTTGATCTCCAGCAGGCCCAGCGTTCTGACATCCAGCTGATCGTACCGGGGCAGGCTGCCCTCCACACACTCGCCCAGCCAGTCCATCTCCATCAGTTCCTTGGGGGTGTAGGTGTCTGCAGTGGGTGCCTTGGGGATATGCCCCTGCGCAAAGATGCCCGCCGGGAAGATGGGAAACTCGTTGGCCGCAAGGTTCTTTCCAGCAGATCGAGCAGCTGCTGCGTGCCCTTGGGCAGGGTCTCGTAGTAATCCAGCCGCTCCGCGTCACTGTGGAAGCCCCACCAGTAGTTGATGGCCTTGCCGCTGGAACCGCTGTCCCAGGTGCCCTCGAAGATGGAGCGGATGATGCCGATATAGAACACTTCCCACTTCCAGACCGGCAGCGCCACCGGCTGGATGCTGCCATCCGGCATCCGGCGGCACAGGCCGTATTCCCTGGCGCTGCCGGTGGGCTCAAAGGGGCTGCAGGCGTAGAACAGCTCGATATCCGGGCAGTCCGGAGAAATCCAGCGGCTTTCCCGGCTCCTGCAGGCAGGCCCAGCGCAGCAGGATATGGCTGTTGGGCCGCACGGTGCGCAGGCCCCGGGCAAAGGCATTGACGGCCGCAGGCACACCGTAAACGGGATTGGCCGCCACATAGCCCACCCGGTCGGTCAGATTCAGGATGCCCGCCAGCATTCCCAGCAGATAGTTGGCCTCATAGGTGCGGGGGTAATAGGTGCGCACCAGCGGATGGGGCGCGTTCAGGCAGCAGTTCAGGAACCGGGTCTTGGGGTGCTGGGCCGCCACCTTGAGGCAGGCGGGCCGCATCCGGATACTGGTGGTGAACACCACGTCCGCGTTGTCGTGGGCCACCTCTTCCATGATCTGCTCCGCGTCCACCTCGGGGGATACATTTTCCCGGTTGGTGATGATGAGCCGGTCCGGGAACGCTTTTTTCAGGGCCTCGATCCCCTTTTCGTGGCCCCGCACCCAGGCGCTATTTTTAGCATTGTACTCGTGCAGGAACACCACCTTGAGCTGGCTGGGCTTGCTGAAGATGTTCAGCTTGTTCAGCAGCGGCTCACTGCCGGGCTTTGGCTCCAGCGAAAGCTCCACGGCGTGGGGCTCCGTCAGGATCTTGATCTCATCCCACAGCTTGGCCAGGTTTTCCCGCACCTGGCTGGGGGTGGACTGGCAGGCATCCGAATACCGGTAGACCGAGAGGTACACCAGCAGCGCGTCGCCCGGGGTCAGCCCCAGGGCGGAGCCGCCCAGCGCATAGAACTGCTGGCTGAACATGGTATACAGGGCCGAGAAGTTCAGCCGGTCGTCATCCGACCATACCTCGCTGGCGGCCTTGCAGACCAGCGTCTGCAGCTTTGCATAGCCGCCCAGCCGGGAGAACTGGACATTGTTGATCTTGCTCAGCTTATAAAAATCAAGAAACTCGTAGTAGATCTTGTTTTCCAGCGTGTCGTTCCGGGCCGGAACAAGCCGGGTGACCGTGCCCGGAATGGTGACCGCCTCGTAGTATTTGAGGACAGACACCCGCTTGTTGCCCTCCTGCACATAGAACTTGTTCAGGTATTCGTAGGCAATGATGGGGGTGTGGATGCCCTCTTCCAAATGGGCCGCGCAGAGATTCGACCACTTGACGGCAAACTCGGTGTCCTCTTCCAGCAGGGGCATAAAGTTGGCCGCAAAGGCCGTGTGCCGCCCGCTGGTCTTGGTGCCCACAATGCTCTCGGCGGGGATATCCACCAGCCCCAGCGGCTCCTGGGCGACGATGTCCACCCCGTTCAGGATATCATCCAGCACCGCAAGGTACGGTGACTGACCGCGTGCCACGCAGGCACGGTAAGCACGCTGGCCCGCGCGCAGGGCGCTTCTATAATCTTCTATCATGGCCATAGCAGAACTCCCTTCTTCAATGGCTCCTGTTTTCCTTTCCCGGCCCGTGCCGCCGTGTTTGCGGCACAGGTCTAAGAACAGTATAACATGAAATTCGGATTTATGGGAGACTTTCTCCGGCAAAGGTGTTGATTTACAGAATTTTTTCAGGTACGATAAATAGGAAACCATATTTGTGAGGTACATTTTCATGCAGACTGAACAGCTGCCCCGCCTGGAAGCGGGGGAATACCCCGGCGGCATCTGGTACTATGAGCCCCATACCTACCTGCCCTACCGCTATGTGCTGGGCCGGGTGGGCAGACACCCGCTGGTGTGCATCGGCATCAACCCCAGCACCGCCCAGCCCGGCGCGCTGGACCCCACCTTAAAGAGTGTGGAGCGGCTGGCCAACGCCAACGGCTTTGACAGCTGGATCATGTTCAACGTATATCCCCAGCGCGCCACCGACCCCAACGACATGGACCGGGTGCCGGACCGCGCCCTCTGCGACGAGAACCTGCGCTGGCTGCGGGCCGTTCTGGCCGAGACCGAGCCCACCATGTGGGCCGCATGGGGCACCCTGATCGAAAAGCGGGACTACCTGCCCGGCCTGATGCGGGAGATGGTGGCCCTGACAAGGGAGCGGGACATCCCGTGGGTCACCTTTGGCAAGCGGAGCAAAAAGGGCCATCCCCATCACCCGCTCTACCTGCGCAAAGATTCCACACCCGAGCCGTTTGATGTTGAAAACTATCTGGACACCTGTTTTTGAGGGAGGGATACCATGACCCCGGAACGCTACCAGACCCTGCTGCGCTGGCTGGAGGCCCGCCCCGCCCTGAAAAAGCTGGTGATCGCCCTGAACCGCTGGCTGCCTGCCGTGCCCTTTGCCTGCTACCCTTTGCTGCTGGTGCTGCTGAATGTGCGGTGGTTCCGGCTGCTCTCCGCAAAACCGCGCCGACCGCTCTGGATTTTTATGCAGCTCATCGCCCGGGCAGTCTTTGTGCCGGCCTTCGTCTTTCTGGGCGGCACGCTCCTGCGGGCCAGGCTAAACTTTCCCCGCCCGTATGAGCAGCCCGGCTTCACGCCGTTGGTGCCCAAGGAGACCCACGGCAAGTCCTTCCCCTCCCGCCACGCCCTGAGCGCCGCCGTGCTGGCCGCTGTGTGGTGCTACTTCTACCCCGCCGCCGGGGCCTGCATGGTGGTGGTGGCCCTGTTCATCTGCGCCCTGCGGGTGCTTGCCGGGGCGCACTATGTCCGGGATGTGGCCGCCGGTGCTCTGCTCGGCTTTGCCCTTGGGGCCGCCGGAATGTACCTGCTGTGACCCCAAAATGCCCCTTGCGCCGGAAAATCCAAAAAAATTTGAAATTCTGCTTGACAGAAGCCTATGCGTATGGTATTATACTTCTCGCAGCGTGTGCCGAACGCACACTGCCGCCAGATAAGTACCCCATGGGATAACAACGTGCGCCCGTAGCTCAGGTGGATAGAGCAACTGCCTTCTAAGCAGTGGGCCGGGGGTTCGAGTCCCTTCGGGCGCATATTATGTGGTGCCTTTAGCGTAGTCGGTTAACGCGCCAGATTGTGGATCTGGAGACCGTGGGTTCGAGTCCCACAAGGCACCCTGCTAGGAATCAGCCCGGAAGCCGAAAGGTTTCCGGTCTGATTTTTTGCTTTTCCGGCCCATTTTAACACGTATTTTCGTTGCTTTTCCGCTTTCTGCCGAAAAGTACAACTTTTTTTGAAATTGCGCTTGACAATTCCGGATTCCATGGTATAATAACTAACGTTCCGAGCCGAACGGCCCACGAACAAAACAGAATATGCGGATATGGCGGAATTGGCAGACGCGTTAGATTCAGGTTCTAATCGGGGCAACTCGGTGGAGGTTCAAGTCCTCTTATCCGCACCAAACAAGGAAAATCCGAACCTTTTCTCGAAAGAGAAGGGTTCGGATCTTTTTTTCTCTGCGCGGGGATTTTCTGGTTTACAAACCTGAAGTACTGTATTATAATAAAGTAATCACACAACAGGAGGCTCCTCTGAATGTCCCACTTGATCGAAACGGTATACAACCTGCTCTGGGGTGATTTGTTCACCCTGCCGGTGGGCGGCGGCATCGGCATTTCGCTGATGGCGGTGTTGCTGCTCACGGCGGGCGTGTTTTTCACCCTGCGTACCCGGCTGCTGCCCGTGCGGCTGTTCCGGGATATGATCGCCGCTGTCTGCGAGAAGAACCAGAGCATGGACAGCCTTTCCTCTTTTCAGACGCTCATCGTCTCCACGGCCACCCGGGTAGGCATGGGCAATCTGGTGGGCGTGGTGGCGGCAGTGTCTGCCGGTGGTGCCGGTGCGGTGTTCTGGATGTGGGTCACGGGCCCTGTTGGGGGCCTCCACCTCCTTTGTAGAATCCACACTGGCCCAGAAGTACCGGCAGCCCGACCCGCTCTATGGCGGGCAGCGCGGCGGCCCGGCCTACTACATCCATGTGCTGGCCGAGCGCAAGCGGGGCAAAAAGCTGCGTCATTCTATCATCGCGGTACTGTTTGCCATTTCGGGCCTCATCTGCTGGTGCGGCATCAGCCAGGTCATCAGCAATTCGGTCAGCTCCGCCTTTGCCAATGCGTTCTCCATCCCGCCCATCGTGACCACGGTGGTGCTGGTGGTGCTCTCGGCGGTCATTGTCCTGCGCAGGGATGCCACCGTGAAAAGCCTGGATGTTATCGTGCCGATCATGGCGGTCTGCTATTTCGTGATGACGGTCATCATCATTGCGGTGAATTTCCGCCAGCTGCCCGCTGTGCTGGGCCGCATCTTCTCGGAAGCCTTCGGCCTGCGGCAGGTGGCCGCGGGCGGCTTTGGCGCGGTGCTGATGAACGGTGTCAAGCGCGGCCTGTTCTCCAATGAAGCGGGCAGCGGTTCGGCCCCCTGTGCGGCAGCGGCTGCCTCCTGCGATGATCCTGTGAAGATGGGCTTTGTGCAGGCACTGGGTGTCCTGATCGACACGGTGGTCATCTGCAGCTGCACAGCCTTTATGATGCTGCTGGCTCCCGCAAATGTCACCACTGGGCTGACCGGCATGGATCTGCTGCAGGCAGCAGCGCAGTACCATCTGGGCAGCTTTGGCGTGGTGTTCATTGCCGTCACGCTGGCGCTGTTCAGCTTCTCCACCTTCATCGGCATCCTGTTCTATGCCCGCTCCAATGTGGCGTACCTCTTTGGTGACCGCTGGGGCTGGCAGACAGCCTATAAAAGGTGCTGGCCCTTGTCATGCTGATGGTGGGCGGCCTGGAAGCCTATACCGTGGTGTGGGATCTGGGGGATGTGGGCATCGGCCTGATGACCATATTCAATCTCATTGCCCTTTACCCCATGTCCGGCGAAGCCATTGCCGCCTTGCGGGATTACGAGCGCCGGAAACATCTGACCCAAAACTGACCCTGCCGACAGTTTCCGCAGAAAAGCTGCAAAAATCCGAAAAAAAGTAGTTGACAAATCGCCCGCAGTCTGATAAAATAAACAAGTCGTCCGGCAACGGACGTGAACAGAATCTGGGCGTGTTCCCGAGTGGCCAATGGGGACAGACTGTAAATCTGCTGCTTTTCAGCTTCGGTGGTTCGAATCCACCCGCGCCCACCAAACAAGAAAAATCCGAACCTGTTTCCGATTGGAGAAGGGTTCGGATTTTTCATTTTCTTCGGGTACGACAATGAAGGCTCCCGTGGAAGATACAAAACTCCGATACCTTGTCATAGACCGTAAACCAATAACAAGCTTTGGAGGGTATGATTATGAAGTACGATGAAAGAGCCTGCAAGTTTAACATGGACACCGGATGTGTGGAACTGTTGCTCAAAGATGGATACAAAATTTCCATCGACTGCACTGGGGTCGAGGATGCGCTGGACGTTACCATGGCGCAGAGGTCTGAACTGGACTACCTCATCTATAACGACCCGCTGGCGTATGCCGAACTGATCCTGAACGGTGAGCCGGAGGAGTATCTGAGAAATGCGGCTGCAAGTCACGGATTAGAGGACTGAACACAAAAACAGGGTGCGCCCTGCCGGACGCACCCTGCCAAAATCCACACACGATAAGTAAGGCAGGGAGTTCCCCCACGGGAACTTCCTGTTTCTCTTTGCCGGAGAGATGAGCCTGCTCCGCCTGCCACGCGGCAAACTCCCGTTGACCTTCCTCGCTGTTCCAGCAGGCAAGGATGGCCGGTTAGAATGCCCGTGCCAGACAGTCAATGACTTCATCGGGGTAGGGGAAGTGTTTGTGGACTTTTTCTTTTGTTCAAACGCACGCTCCTTTAATCGTCCCACCATGGCAAAGCCGGGCAAGAAAATCAAAGCTCCATTTTTATCAGGCGCAAGGGCGCAGAAGTTTTCTGCCCTGCACTTGCGGCTGGTGGCTCGTTGATGGCTTACAAGTGCCTGTCGTTATGCGGTCTTTTCAGCTTCTTCGATTGTTTCAGAAAGAATCTGCTCCATGCAGGCTTCCAGCTCGTTCAGATAGTGGGCTGGCCGCTGCATGGCGTAGCGGAGAACCTTCTGCTTTTCCGGGTCAGAAAGATAACTCTGATTATTTTTGAGCACTCGCTTCCATGTGTTTCGCATCATTTCCGTGGCCATGCTCAGCGTCTTGTAGACCTTCATGCACTCGTCCGGGACTTGGTATCCCTTGAACTGTTCGGGGTCGGATGTGGGCATCGGAACCGGCACGTCTGCTTTGGGGTCTGCATTTGCAGCCTCCATTGCTTTCGTGATTTCCGGGTGCATGATCTCGGCAAATACGTCTTGCCGTTTGGCAGGACTGCTCTGCACGAGCTTGGACATTTCTTCATTCGTGAACTTCACTTCACCGGAAAAGACTTTCTGCTTGATGCCGGGAGAGAGATTATCTGCGATGTCGATGCCTCGCGTGTAGTGGCTGGCACGGAGAACAGAGGCACGGCTGACACCGTTTTCCTCTGCGATCCGGTCGCAGGTTTTCTTCCCGGAGTGGTGGTTATCATCGTGAGCACCACCACTTTTCTTTGCTAAAGTGTACTGATTGCCCCGAAAGATTTTTGCAGCTTTCTTCTCGGCTTCATACTGTTTGCCAATCAGATAACGCTTCTGTTCGGGGCTCAGGTTGCGCCGCCCCAACTGGTTTCTGCAAATCCACGCAAGGGCTTCTTCGCGATTCTCGAATCGGAGCGGCATGGTGGAGAAATAAATCTCCGGGTGTTTCTGGAGGATGGCATAACGATTGTGACCGTCAACAAGGGTGTTGTTCCAAACAATCAAAGGAGAGAGCAGCTTGCCCTCTCTGAGGTATATTTTCTTCAAGCTGCTTAAATCATCATCGGTCAGCGGCGGAATCTGATTCTGAAACTCCGGGTCGTATTTTCAAGTTGATCATACGCACACTCCTTTATCTCTCCTGCTGCGTCCGTTCGTCC
>ENA-OQKK01000354-OQKK01000354.1-human-gut-metagenome-genome-assembly--contig:-NODE-354-length-12096-cov-1.474893_pt1 | contig 12096 bp, 13 predicted proteins | sample MGYA00242648_ERZ504797 | MGnify/ENA primary metagenome ERZ504797 (study PRJEB26092, sample SAMD00036412) | human gut metagenome | host: Homo sapiens | study: EMG produced TPA metagenomics assembly of... | reverse complement strand
GAAAAAAAGAACTTATGGCAATCACATTTGCAGCATTAATGGCAACATCCATGATGGGATCTACAGTATTTGCAGCAACAGACGGTGGAAGCGTAGCTGGAAAAACATCTCTAGCAGATGCAGACTTTGATACAGACTATCAGCCACAGAAAGACGAATATAAGATCTACTGCACATACAAAAACATCCACAGCTGGTATGATGCAATCAAAACTGGTGTAGATGCAGCTGTAGCAGATCTCAAAGATAAAGGCGTTACAATTGACTATGAATGGTATGGACCGGCACAGCCGGATGCAGTTGACCAGGTAAACTCAATTGAAACAGCAGTAGGACAGGGATATGACCTGATCGCTGTAGACGTTAATCAGGCAGATACTACTGCAAAAGCAATTGATACAGCAGTAGATGCAGGCGTTAAAGTTGCAACATTTGGAACTGTTGACGTACCAGACTGCAAGAGAAGCTTCTTCGTAGGAAATGATGATCCATACGGAGATGGAGAAGCACTCGCAAAAGCAGTATGTGAGAAGATGGGTGGAAAAGGACAGATCGCACTTCTTGGCGGTACAATGGGCGCAGAATCTCATGAGCAGAGACTTCAGGCATTCAAAGATGTTATTGCTACATATCCGGATATCGAAGTAGTAGATGAGCAGAGAGATGATGACTCTGTAGAAAAAGCAATCAGCTTAACAGAATCCTGGTTGCAGGCATATCCGGATCTGGGCGGTATCCTCTGCAACAACATGTCCAACCCTGTTGGCGCATGTCAGGCTGTAACAGATGCAGGTAAAGCAGGCGATATCATTATTGGTGGTATGGATCATGATCTTCGTACTCTGAACTATCTGAAAGACGGTACATTATATGTAGCTCAGGTTCAGAACTGCTATGATATGGGATACAAATTAATCTGGAACGCTGTTAAGACTATCGACGGCGAAACAGTAGACGAAGTTACAGACGTTGGATCAACATCCGTATACGCTGACGATGCAGACAACTATATTACCATGCTTTATGGAGAGGATGCAGATACAGATGCAGAATAAGAATGATAATCTTATCATCGAAATGAAGGATATCAGTAAGTTTTTTTCCGGGCACCAGAGCTCTGGATCACGTAAGTCTGAAACTGAGAAAAGGTGAAATCCATGCACTGGTAGGAGAGAACGGAGCCGGAAAAAGTACTCTTATGAATATCCTTACCGGACAGCTTACAAAAGATGGCGGGGAAGTCTTCATGGAAGGAGAGCCGTTAAGGCTCTCTTCTCCACAGGACGCATTAAAAAAGAATATTGTATTAGTGCCACAGGAACTGAATCTTATTCCTGAAGCTAGTGTGACTGAGAATATTTTTCTGGGGAATGAATTCTGTTCCAAAGGTATGATTGACTGGAAAAAGTCTCACGAAAAAGCCAAAGAACTTCTGAAAGTATTAAACGTAGATATTGATGTGACACAGCCGGTTAAGAAATTATCTGCAGCTTATCAGCAGATGGTATCTATCGCACATGCTCTTACCTATACACCAAAGGTTTTGATCTTGGATGAGCCGACAGCTGTACTGACAAACATAGAGGCACAAAATCTGTTTAATTCTATGCATCGTTTAAAAGAACAAGGAACTGCCATGGTATTTATCACTCATCATCTTGATGAAGTCATGGAAGAAACAGATAGAATTACCATTATGAAGGATGGACAGCTGGTAGAAGAAGTTCCAACTTCAGAGATTACGAAAGAAGAAATGATCACAAAATGGACCGGTAAAAAGGTCAATGTGGCAAAACATATCAAACGTACCTATTCAAAGGAGAAGTTCTTTGAAGCCAAGAATCTTACCAGAACAGGTGAATTTGAGAATGTGAGTTTTGATGTGAAAAAAGGTGAGATACTCTGTGTAGCTGGACTTGTAGGTGCCGGACGTACAGAAATCTTCAAATGCGTCTTTGGAATTACAGAGAAAGAGCCGGGCGGACATACTTTCATTGAAGGAAAAGAAGTGAATATCAAATCTCCAATCGAAGCAATCAAATACGGAATGGGATATGTTTCAGAGGAAAGACGTCATGATGGAATTACTCCTGGAATGTCAGTAAAAGAAAATATGATCCTTCCATCCTATGGACAGATGACAAAGAATGGTCTGATTGATTATAAAAAGATTACAGAAATCGTTGACCAGTATATTGATTCCATGTCTATCAAGACAGCATCAAGAGAAACGCTGATCAAAAACCTTTCCGGTGGTAACCAGCAGAAAGTTATCGTAGCCAGATGGATGGCAAAGAATGTAAAAATGCTGATTCTGGATGAGCCGACACGAGGCATTGACGTAAATGCAAAAGGTGAGATCTACGACCTTATCCGTACACTTGCAGACAACGGCGTAGCAGTAGTTGTAATCTCTTCAGAAATGGAAGAGGTTCTGGCACTTGCAGACCGTATTATGGTCATTCATGCAGGAAAAGTCAGTGGATTCATTGACCAGGTGGAAACAACCTCACAGGAAGATGTCCTGAAGGTGGCATTTCAATAACAGGGGGATCTCGTATCATGAACAGTTTAAAGAAATTTATAAAATCTACAGCAGGAATGGTATTTATCGTAACCGTTCTTGTTGGAATTGCAGTACATATAGCAACAGGAAACTTTTTTACATCTTATAACATCAGTACACTCTCAAGAGCTGCTTCTTTTGCCATTATTGTTGGTTTTGGACAGACAATTGTACTTCTCACAGGAGGAATCGACCTTTCTGTAGCAACTATTGGTCAGGTTTGTGGTATGGCAAGTGCAATTTTTATGGTAAATTATGGAATGAATCCATATCTTGCTATTATCATTGCCAGCCTGATGGGTATCGTTCTTGGTGCGGTAAACGGTTTCTTTATTGCTTATTTTAAAATGACACCATTTATCGTAACTTTGGCAACTATGCAGATTTATAAAGGTATTGTATACGTTATCACGAAAGGTATGCCAATCACAGGTATGCCGGAAAATGCACAGAACCTCGCGAACGGAATTATCGGTGGAGTACTTCCTAAGATTGTTGTTATGATGATCCTGATTTGTGTGATCCTTACAGTCATGCTTAACAGAACAAAGTTCGGACGTCATATCTACGCACTTGGCGGCAACCGTAAATGTGCAAAGATTGTAGGTATCCCTACAGAAAAAGTAGAAATGTTAGTATACTGCCTGAGTGGTCTTCTCGCTGCATTTGCAGGTGTTATGATGGCATGTAAGCTTGCTTCTTTTCAGGCAAGTATTGGTGAAAGCTGGCAGATGGATTCCATCACAGCAGCAGTACTTGGTGGTACTTCCATGGCAGGTGGTATCGGAACTGTTGTCGGAACTATCTTTGGTGGTCTCTTAAGCAGTGTTATCAGTACATGTATTACATTGCTGAGAATCTCTTCCTACTGGCAGACAATCGTTACAGGTGCAGTTGTACTGATCGCTGTACTCATTGACGCAGTAAAAGATAATCCTGCAATTCAGGAAAAATTCAGAGAAAACGCAGAAGCAAAGGAAAAAATTAAGATGCGTAGTTACGCAGCGAAATTTAAATTACAGAGAAGAAAAAGGCAGTCGGTTTAAATTTCCGACTGCCTTTTGTGTTAACGTCCGGAGAGAGACATGGTATATGCGTTTGCAGCTGATTTCCAGGTTTTACCTCCGGCTCTTTTGTTTGCAATAACTTTAATTCCGTACTTGACGTTTTTTGTCATATTGGTAAGGGTAAAGGAAGTAGATGTTGTTGTTCTTACTTTTTTGTAGGAGCCGGTTCCAGGGTATTTTATGTAAACAGCGTAGTTATTTGCACCTGCAACTTTATTCCATTTTACTTTCATGGTACTGTTGGTGTTTCCGGCTTTCTGAAGAACGATTCCCATGGAAATATATCTGGTGGTCGGTGTTGTGGTTACGTAACGTTTGTTATTCAGAAGAAGGTAAGGATAAATTCTTACCTGATAAAAGGTGTTTTTGTTAACGGCAGGGTAAAGGACGGTCTGCTATAGTATTTGGTGATAAGTTTGTGAGTGGCAGAACTCTGATATATAACTTTGTAACCTGAGATAGAGTTTGCCGGATTTACAGTATTCATATTAAAGGTATAACCACCTAGCGGATGCGTAAGTAGGTTTTGACAGTTACGCGGGAGTAAAGGGTTGTGCATCCGGCGATGCGTGATGAAATCGATGTTCCGGATGAAGTTAAAGCTGTAATCCTTACTTTGTAGGCTGAGCCTGCTTTTAATTTGTTGATCCTTGCTTTGTTGCGGCTATTGTCAAAGTAACCAAGCAGTTTGTAGGAACCAGAACTGAAAGGACTGATACTGATTGCGTATTTTGCAGCGTTTGTAACCGGAGTCCACTGGACAGTCACAGAACTTTCAGAAGCGGCAATCTGTGCGATTCCAGCCTGAGAGGTAAGATAAGAAGCACCTGTAGCCTGCGCGTCGGAATCATCAACAGAAGGGGTATCCGTTTGTTCCTGAGATAATTCAGCAGACTGTTCGACCGGCATAAGCTGTGCAGTTGCTGCAAAAGCTGTAGCTGCGGTTGAGAATGTAAGAACTGCGCTGAGAGCGATGCTTGCAAAGAACTTTTTAAAACTTTTGCTTTCATAGTAAAACCTCCTTTTTTGAAGTGCAAAGCGAGATAAAAAATCGTTTTGCAGATAGTACGCCGGAGCATGCCATCTGAGCAGCTTTAAATAATAAAAAAGCTCCGTTAATGTTTGATTTATTGTAACATAACGGAGCTGAATTTCTGTAATTTGTCGTTGCGGGTAGTGGTTACTCATCCCATCCGTCATACATGCGGATGTTGACCTGAATATTTCTTACAATATCTCCCTCCAGCAGATCCAGATCGGATTCATCGGAAATTGCAGGGAGATCCATCTCATCTTCCATTACTTCTGCATAAATCCAGTTATAAGCAGCCTCGTTTGCATTATCGATCGCATCGTCGAGAGTGTCGCCTTCAGCTTCACAACAGGCAAGATCCGGAAAAAATGCTTTATATCTGCCTTCTTCATTTTTGCGGAAAACCGCAGGATATATAAATTTCATTGGTAAGAACCCCTTCTGCTTTACGTTTATACTTAGAATAGTATATAATACATTCATATATTCATCAAGAAAAAAAAGAGTTATTAGTAACATTGGTAACAGAAGGATAAGGGGTTATATAGTATGCTGACAATAGAAATGGATAATTTTGACCTGGGGCAGATCTGCAGATCCGGGCAGTGCTTTCGGATGGATCAGATCGGTGATGACCGTTACCGGGTGATTGCGGGAGATAAATATCTGGAACTGACTCAGGAGAGAGGAATTGTCAATTTCTTTTGTCCGGAAGAAGATTTCATTTTCTTCTGGATCAGGTATTTTGATCTGGATTGTGATTACAGTGAATATATAAATATGATAAATCCAAGGGATAAATATCTGACAGCAGCAGGAGAGATGGGAAGCGGAATCCGCATTCTGCAGCAGGATCTGTGGGAGATGATTATTTCATTCCTGATCTCTCAGCAGAATAATATTACAAGAATAAAGAAGTGTATTGAAAATATCAGCCGGGAATTTGGAGTAAGAAAAACAAGCAGCACAGGTGCAGAATATTATGCGTTTCCGACTGCAGAGGCATTGGCTTTGGCAACAGAAGAACAGCTTCGGGAGTGTAATCTGGGATACAGAGCAAAATATGTGTTGGACACAGCCAGAAAAGTCTGTTTCGGAGATATTTCACTTAACAGTCTGCATGATATGACTTATAAAGCTGCACGAAAAGAACTGCTGGGGCTGTATGGAGTTGGTGAGAAAGTAGCTGACTGTATTTGTCTTTTCGGATTGCATCAGCTGGATGCATTTCCCGTAGATACTCACATCCGCCAGGCGTTGGATGCCCATTATAAACGGGGATTTCCAAACAGACGTTATAAGGGCTGCCGGGGCGTGATGCAGCAGTATATATTTTATTATGAACTGATGAAGTAACAATTCAGCAGATAACGATGGAATAGTATTTGATGAAGGTCAGAAAACAAAGAGGAGGAATGTTATTATGGAAATCGGAGCAATGTTAGACGAATTAAGAGAAAAATCACTGAAAGACCGTAACATCTGGCAGGAACTGATGGACACCAGAAAGGCAGAACAGCCGCTTGCCGCTTTCTGCGCGAAGTGTCGGGAACTGGGATATCAGATTTATGAGATGGATCTGATCACAGCCGGAGAAGAATTTTATGCTACCATGCGAAGAAGTACAAACGGTGGAGGTGAAAACTCTCCGAAGCTTGCAGGGGAAGACGATTTCTATGAACTTTTCTTCGCAAGCCTTGAGGAGCACATTTAGGCAAATAAGAAAGTCCTCATCTGCTGAGCTAGAGCCTTTTTCAGACACGCTCTGGTTAAAGAAACACAGAGATGGGGATTTTCTTTGGGATAATGTGTATAATGGTATGGATTATTTTGGTTATATGTGTATAAAATAATTATTCCTGGCTGTCTACACCATTTTTTTCACAGATATCATTCAGACAGCACCTGTCACAGTAAGGTTTAGTGCGTGCTGTACAGACATCGCGGCCATGATTGACCAGGCGGTGACAGAGATCGTTGCCTTCTTCGGGCGGAATGATCTTCCATAAAGCCATTTCTACTTTCTTAGGTTCTTTCATATTATCGACCAGACCGATGCGGTTGGAGAGACGGATGCAATGGGTATCTGTCACGATCGCCGGTTTGCCGAATACATCTCCCATGATCAGATTGGCACTCTTTCTTCCGACTCCGGGAAGCTTTAGCAGAGCATCAAAATCCCCGGGAACATTGTCATGATACTGTTCGTGGAGGATTTTCATACAGGCACTGATATCTCTTGCCTTACTCTTACCCAGACCACATGGACGAACGATTGCTTCGATATCTGCAACATCTGCATTTGCAAGAGCTTCTACAGTAGGAAACTTTGCATACAGATCCTGTACAACTACATTTACTCTTGCATCTGTACACTGTGCAGCCAGACGCACACTTACCAGTAATTTCCATGCATTATCATAATCCAGAGTGCAGTCTGCATCAGGATATTCCTTTTTTAACCGTTCAATGACCTCGAGAGCCAGTTCCTGTTTTGTCATAAGTGTTCTATCTCCATTCTGCTGATATTTTATGTTTGTTTTTCCTCAGGTGTATTTGAAAAATCATTCTCACAAATCATGACACACATCTTGCGAAAAACATTTTTCAAACACGCTCTTTTATTTCAGATGAGTTACTGTTTACTCTGTTCTCAGTAACGCAGCCAAAATTCATTCCAGATTGCCTGCGGCAATGGGAGTTTGGCTTGTATGTCTCGGGATTTTGGCATATTTATGCTAAAACACCTCGCGGAATAGTGATATGTGAACAGTAACCAGTAATCATACGACACTATAATAACACAAACAACACCCTCTTGCATTTCCAATTTCCCTATATTAAAATAAAACTAACCATTGTAAACAAGAGGGAAAAGAATGAAGGTACGAATGTATAATGTAGGTTTCGGTAGGACTGCTTCTGTCTCCGGGACAGAAAGAAGAGTCTGCTGGTAGATTTCGGACAAATAACAGCAGGATAGAGGGCGCCCCAGAAGAGAAATATTTGATGTGATCATCTCAGATTTGTCTACGATCAAGAGTAAAAATCTGCTTCTGACACATTTTCATATGGATCATCTGTCAGGGCTTCTTTATATGATGAAGAAAAAAGATATTTCTGTTGACTTTGGGAAAATTTATCTTCCCGATTGTTTTTTACAAAAAAAGAAATGAGCAGAACACTGGTGCTGCTGCTTCTGGCAGATTTGTTAAAAGAATCCGGACTGCCAAGCCGTCAGGTCAGCCTGTTTGCACTGGTGGATGCACTTCTGGAGAACAAACAGAACGTGGAACTGTTAAGCAGGGGAAAATTGTTTGAAAACAAATATCAGGCACTCTGGCCGGATACAGATGTAATCCGGAAGGAGACGGACGAAGTCTATAACAGAATCTGTGAAGACGGGAAATTTAAAGAAGTAATGGATGTTCTGCTTGAATTTGCAGAGAAACTGAGACTGATCGTATGGTCTATGACTGCTGAAGGCAATAAACCGGCGGAAACTGTGGAAAAAGAAACAGATTTAACAGCATCTGAGCTGACAGAACAGCCGGAGGTCCGTCAGAAAATTATCCGGGCATATGTGTATGAGCGTGAATTTCGCAGAATCAAAGCACTTCCTGATTTTAAGAAACTGCTGGCATGGCTGAATGAGAATCAGATAAATCTGCGGCAGTTCAAGCATAAGATCAGTATTGTGTTCCAGAATGCCAGAGACGGAGAATTAAATCTTTTGTTTACCGGGGATGCACAGCCTGAGCATCTGAAAATGATCGCAGAGAACTATGATGGAAAATTGCCATTATACGAACATTACTGGTGTATCAAGGTGCCCCATCATGGAACACAGGGACATTATTTTGATTTCTCTCAGTATGAACCTGAAAATATGCTGATCTCTAATGGAATCCATTTTGCCAACAGCAAGAAAGAGTCAAAAGAACTCCGTACTTCGCCGCTCTATGGAGGCTTGTTTTATATCCCGGATACTCATATGTACTGTTCAAACTGTGACTGCTGCGATAGTTACGAGAACGGATGTTCCTGTAAGGAGGCGGATGTTATCTCTCCTGCTTATTACAAGGATATATAAAGCGGTATATTTTGCTCGGATTCGGTTGCCGTAGTTATAGTCTGATTTGAATTAACACAGTGGGAGATTTTTATGATCTGATAAACATAAAACAGCAGACATCTGTATATTCCATCGAATATACAATGCCTGCTGTTTGTTTTTTACAGAATTTATATGATCACAAATTTTATTGGATTATTTTGCCGGTGTCAGGTGCCAGATATCGTTGTTGTACTGTTCGATAGTTCTGTCAGAAGAGAAGAATCCGGCTTTTGCAATATTAACCAGCATCTTCTTTGCCCATGTTTTTCTGTCTGCGTAATCAGCCAGTGCCTGATCTTTCTTCTCAACATAATCGTTGAAGTCAAGCAGTGTCATAAACCAGTCTTTGCTTACCAGTTCGTGGTGCAGTCTTTCGAGATTTTCTTTGTGGCCAAGTGCCAGCATCTTTTCACTTACAATGAAGTCAACACATTCCTTGATGCGTTTGTCATTTTCATAAATATCTCTGGAGCAGTAGTCAGCTTTCTCGTAATGTTCGATAACTTTCTCACTGGATTCACCGAAGATATAGATGTTATCTTCACCAACCAGTTCGCTGATCTCAACATTAGCGCCATCCATAGTTCCCAGAGTAACGGCACCGTTCAGCATGAACTTCATGTTACCTGTACCACTTGCTTCTTTGGAAGCCAGGGAGATCTGCTCAGAAATATCGCATGCAGGGAATAATTTTTCGGCTGCGGATACATTGTAGTTTTCAACCATAACAAGCTTCATGTATGGTGCAACTTCCGGATCATCTTTGATGAGATCCTGGAGTGTGAGCAGAAGATGAATGATATCCTTTGCGATCACATAAGCAGGAGCTGCTTTTGCACCAAAGATAAAGGTTACAGGCTGAGATGGTTTTTTGCCACCCTTAATCTCCAGATATTTGCTGATGATGTACAGAGCATTTAACTGCTGGCGTTTGTACTCATGGAGACGTTTGATCTGGATATCATAGATGCTGTTCTCATTAATTTCAACACCTGTGTTAGAGAGGATAAATTCTTTACAGGTTTTCTTAGCTTCTGTTTTGATCTCAAGAAGCTTGTTCAGAACTGCCTCATCATCCTTATATTTCAGGAGATTTTCCAGAGCAGTTGCATTTGTTTAAACTCATCACCGATCAGAGAGGTAATATAGTCTGTCAGCGGATGATTGCAGTGCATTAACCAGCGGCGGAATGTGATACCGTTAGTTTTGTTGTTGAATTTCTCCGGATAAATATCCTATAGAAAGCCTTCAGCTCGCTTGTTTTCAGGATTTCTGTATGCAGGGCAGCAACACCGTTGATGGAGAATCCATAGTGGATATCCATATGTGCCATGTGAACCAGGTTGTTCTTGTCGATGATGGCTACATTTTCCTGAGGATATTTTGCTTTGATCTTTTCATCCAGCTTTTCGATGATTGGTACAAGGTGAGGAACTACATCAAGAAGGTAGTCCATTGGCCATTTTTCCAGAGCTTCTGCAAGGATGGTATGGTTTGTGTAAGCACATACTTTGGATACGATTTCAGCAGCTTCATCAAAGGCGATTCCACGTTTTGTCAGGAGACGGATCAGTTCCGGAATGACCATACTTGGGTGAGTATCGTTGATCTGGATCACTGCGTAGTCTGCAAGGTCATGCAGGTTGCAGCCTTTCTTTGTTGCCTCGTCAAGGATGAACTGTGCAGCATTGGATACCATGAAGTACTGCTGGAAGATACGGAGCTTACGTCCGTCATCATCGCTGTCATCCGGATACAGGAACAGTGTCAGGTTGTGAAGGATGTCCTTTTTGTTAAAGGAAATTCCATCGTGAACCATAGATTCATCTGCCAGATCAATGTCAAATAAGTGCAGATGAATGGATTTGTTATTGTAGCCTGCAACGTCGATATCGTACAGGGAAGATTTTAGTGAAAATCCGCGAAACGGTACAGTATAGGAAACACCTGCAGGTGTGAGCCAGCTGTGTTCTTCAATCCATGGGTTCGGAGTTTCCTTCTGAAGTCTGTTCTCAAAGAGCTGTTTGAAAAGACCCAGATGATAATTCAGACCAATACCTTCGCCCGGAAGACCGAGAGTTGCGATGGAATCCAGGAAGCATGCTGCCAGACGTCCAAGACCACCGTTTCCAAGAGATGGTTCCGGTTCAACTTCTTCGATGTCAGCGATGGCTTTTCCATTCTCTTTTAAGAATGCAGCAACATCATCATAGATTCCCAGATTGATCAGGTTGTTGGATAATAATTTACCGATCAGGAATTCTGCGGAAATATAATAGATTTTCTTCTTTCCATTATGATAGCCTTTTTCAAAGAGCTGATTTTTTGTATAGATTAATAATGCGTTGTAAATTTCTTCATTTGTGCACTGGCGTGCATTTTTCTTATACAGGTCATAGATGAGCTTTTCTAAATTTTCCATCGTAATCTCCCTTTCTGAAATGAATATGTGTTTTTTTATGAGTTAGATTGCTTATTTTTTAGTTTTGAATAGTGTATTGTTTTCTGGTTTATATCAGGAAGAGAAGTTCTCTTGCTGACATCTATAACTATATCAGCAGTCTATTCAAAAAAATACAACAAAATTGCGATTTTATGATAGGTTTCTGCGAAACTTGTGAGGAGACATTCCGGTTGCCTGCTGGAATTTCTTAATGAAGTAGCTGGTGTTGTTGAAGCCTACTTCCAGTGCAATCTCTGTGACAGAGGAGTCGGAGTGCAGAAGCATAGGCTTGGCTTTCTCAATGCGCAGGTCATTGATGTAGGCGATCAGAGTCTTGCCGGTATATTGCTTAAACAGTTTCATAAAGTAGTATTCGCTGTAATTGGAGAGCGCAGTGAGCTCTGCCGCGGTCAGTGACTGTGAATAATTGAGGTTGATGTAGTCCAGGATCTTTTTAATAGAAGCAAGACTCTTATTTTGTTCTTTATCCGCAGGAATGATGTAATTTCCCATGAGCATTTCATAGAAGAAACTGAAAACAGAGTCTTTTAATTTTACAAAATAATAAGGCTTTTTTTCCTTATGGCAGGTGTGGATTGTATCAAAAAGCTGGCAGATATTTTCATAGTTGCTGTCTGATGGAGAAATAATATGCGTAAATTCCGCCTGATTTTCCATCAGCAGGGAAATGACACGTTCCTGACATAAATCTCCCACCGGACCGGACAGGAAGCTCAGGTCGAATACAATGCTTCTGAAATAAAGGATATTCTTCAGATCTGTTTTTATGCCATGAAGAACTCCACGGTTTACGATGATCAGATCACCGGACTTGACGCGGAGAATCTCTTTATTCAGACGTACCAGACC
>ENA-OQKK01000353-OQKK01000353.1-human-gut-metagenome-genome-assembly--contig:-NODE-353-length-12179-cov-4.259376_pt1 | contig 12179 bp, 16 predicted proteins | sample MGYA00242648_ERZ504797 | MGnify/ENA primary metagenome ERZ504797 (study PRJEB26092, sample SAMD00036412) | human gut metagenome | host: Homo sapiens | study: EMG produced TPA metagenomics assembly of... | reverse complement strand
TGTTAAGGGTTCTCTGAAACTGTTTAACAACAGAACCAATGTGGATATTCAGAATCGTCTGGTGTGCTTCGACATTAAGGAGCTGGGCAATCAGCTGAAAAAAATCGGTATGCTGATCGTTCAGGATCAGGTCTGGGGGCGTGTAACTGCCAACCGTTCTGCCGGTAAATCGACCAGATATTATATTGACGAGTTCCATCTGCTTCTGAAGGAAGAACAGACGGCAACCTATTCCGTAGAAATCTGGAAGCGATTCCGTAAATGGGGCGGCTTGCCGACCGGTATTACTCAGAATGTCAAAGACCTGCTTCGTTCCCCGGAGATTGCCAACATCCTCGAAAACTCTGATTTCATCTATATGCTGAATCAGGCAAGCGATGACCGAAGTATTCTGGCACAGCGGTTGAACATTTCGCCGCATCAGCTGTCCTATGTAACCAACTCCGGTGAGGGCGAAGGACTTCTGTTCTATGGCAATGTGATTCTGCCGTTCATTGACCGATTCCCGACAGATCTGGAACTGTATCGCATTATGACCACGAAGTTAAACGAGGTGGCACAGGAAAAGGAGGCGTAATGTATGGCGAAAAGACCTACACGACTCCGTTTTACCGAAGATGACCTTGCAGATTCTCATGTGAAGAAAGCTGCCGACCGTGCAGATAAGGCGGTTGATAGGGCTGAAAAAGCGGCAGACAAATTGGCTTCTAAAAAGGCAAAGCCGAAGCTAAAGCTGGAAACAGATGCAGCCGGTTCCCGTAAAGCAAAGCTCCGTTTTGAAAAAGCGGAGTTTACGGAAATCGAGCGCCCATCTGTGGCAAAGCACATGGCAAGCCGTGGTGCCGCAGTCACGCTCACATCCAAAGCACATCGGGCGGTGTCAGAATATGAGGATGATAATATCGGCGTTCAGGCTGTGCAGGAAACGACCAAGGCTGTTGAATCCACTGTCTATACCGTCGATCATGCCGTTTACAGTCACAAGCTGAAAGCCTACGACAAGGCGGAAAAGCTGGTTGAGAAGTCAGATAAAGCAAATGTAAATGCCCTGTATGAGAAGTTCAAAAAGGACAACCCCGATGCCGGTTCCAATCCCTTTTCCCGTTGGCAACAGAAAAGGGCAATCAAGAAAGAATATGCTGCCGCCAAAGCCGGTAAGAATACCGCTTCGACAACGGCTTCTGCATCTAAGGGTGCAGGCAAGGCAACGGGCAAAGCAGCTCAGGGAGCCAAGAACATCACAGAAAGAGTAACGGAGTTCTGCACCACACACTCTAAAACGATTCTGTTTGTTTTGATTGCCGGACTGCTTTTTATGATACTCTCAGGGATGTTCTCGTCTTGTTCGGCTATGTTCCAAGGCGGCACACAGATCATTCTGGGAACTTCTTTTACTGCAAAAGAGGAAGATATTATTGGTGCGGACAATGATTACAAGGCTTTGGAAGCTGCGCTCCGCAATAAAATCAATAATATCGAGCGTACTCATAGCGGATATGACGAGTACCGGTATGACCTTGATGAAATCAACCACAATCCTTATGAGCTGGCGGCGTATTTGACGGTGAAGTTTGAGGATTACACCAGAGATGAGGTGCAGGCTACCCTGCAATGGCTATTTGAGCAACAATATGAGCTGACCCTGACGGAAGTAGTAGAGATTCGTACACGAACAACATCTTCTACTGATCCCGAAACGGGAGAGACAACAACAGAGGAAGAAGATTACGAATATTATATTCTGAATGTGAAGCTCAGAAATAAGGGCTTGAACAGTGTGATTTCAAATTCCGGCTTGTCGGAAGATGATATGGAGCGATATAGAATTTTGCTTCAGACAAGGGGCAACAGACCGGATATTTTCGGAAATGACATTTACGCCACCCCTGGCGGCGAGTACACCGATTATGATATTCCGGGCGAAGCGCTGACAGACACAAGATTTGCCAATATGATTCGGGAAGCTGAAAAATATCTGGGATACCCGTATGTGTGGGGCGGCAGCAGCCCGTCTACCTCCTTTGACTGCTCCGGATTTGTTTCCTATGTAATCAATCACTGCGGAAACGGTTGGAGTGTTGGTCGTTTGACCGCAAACGGTTTGATGGGCGTATGCGACATTATCCCGAAAAGCTCTGCCAAACCGGGAGATTTGATTTTCTTCCAAGGCACTTATGATACCTCCGGTGCATCACACGTTGGTATCTATGTTGGCAATGGTATGATGATCCACTGCGGAAACCCCATTTCCTACGCTTCTATCGAATCGAATTACTGGCAACAGCATTTTTACTGCTTCGGCAGAATCAGAAACTAAAGGAGGGATGGCGATTGAGTGCCAAGTTAGACAGAATAGGTGCAGACCTTGAAAAAGCCCGTAAGAAACGGGCAGAATGGGATGCTAAGGTGAAAGACCTGGAACGCAGATACCGTGAGGAGGAAAATTCCGAAATCCATGAGATGGTTCATGCTGCGAACCTGAATCCCGAACAGCTTTCCGAGCTGCTCCGTATGTTTGCTGCGGATATGGCTCCGAAGCCTGATACGATCAATACTATGAATGAGGAGGAAACGCAGAATGAGATTTAAGAAAATTGGAGCCGCATTGCTGGCGTGTGCAATGTGTTTTGGCGTGTTTTCTACAACGGCATTTGCCTATGTAGATGAAAGCGTAGCGACTGAAGAACCTGCGGTCGAAGAAAAAGTTCCCGAAACAGAGCCGGAGGAGCCGATGCTACCGCTTACTCCCGACGGCAATCTGACTTTGGTTGATGACGCTGGCTCGCCTACGAAAAGCGGAAAGCAGTTCATTACCGCTGTAACCAAAAACGGAAACTACTTCTATATCATCATTGACCGTGATGATAAGGGCGAGGAAACCGTGCATTTTCTGAATCAGGTGGATGAAGCCGACCTGCTCAAGCTGATGGACGAGGAAGAAGTTGCAGAGTTCACCAAGCCGGTTGAGGAAACAAAGCCGGAAGTAGTTGAAACAGTTCCTGAAATTACAGAACCGACACCGGAGGAAAAGCCGAAATCCACAAATATGCTCCCGGCGATTCTTACTCTGATTGTGCTTGCCTGTGGTGGTGGATTCTTCGTATTTAAGAAAGTCCAGGAAAAGAAGAAGGCACAGGAAGCGGCAAAGCCTGACCCAGATGCTGATTATGTGGACGATGACGAGGACTATGGGTACGATCCGGAGTTTGAGGACGACGATGAAGATAGCTCCGTCGATGAAGATGATAATGAACCTGTGTAAACAGGATAGGCTTGATGCCTGGGGCAGCCTTCGGGTTGCCTTTACATAGTTTCCGCTTTCAAAAATAAAAAAATTTAGCGTTTTTGAAAGTGACATCTTGCATATACTATTAGCAGACAGTATAATAAGTACAGCGAAGCGGTTTCGAGAAATGAAAAAACTTCAATTTTTGAAAGCGGGTGACTATATGAAAACAATCACGAGAGCAAAATATCTCGATAGAATCATTGAACTGAATGGTACTCCTGACATCAAGATCATCACGGGCATTCGTCGATCTGGTAAGTCCAAATTGATGCAGGCGTATATTGCGTATCTGAAAAGCAATTTTGAAAACATCAATATTATCTTCATCGACTTCATGGATTTGGCGTATGAAGAAATCAAGGAATACCATGCCTTACACGCCTATGTGGAAGAACATTATCAGGAAGGAAAAACGAACTACCTGTTTGTAGACGAGGTTCAGATGTGTCCCAAGTTTGAGTTGGCAATCAATAGCCTGTACTCTAAGGGAAAATACGACATCTATGTAACAGGCTCTAATGCTTTCCTGTTGAGTGCAGATCTGGCAACTCTGTTTACCGGACGCTATATTGAAATTCATGTGTTTCCTTTCAGCTTCCAGGAATATTGCCAGTATTATGATGATATTAGTGACAAAGATAAGCTCTTTGATGAGTACGCTATCAAGGGCGGTTTAGCAGGTTCCTATGCTTATAGAACCGAAAAAGACAGAACAAACTATATCAAAGAGGTCTACGAAACGATTGTTACAAGGGATTTGGTACAGAAATATACTCTCCCGGACACTTTGGTTTTACAACGTCTGAGCGAGTTCCTTATGGATAATATCAGCAACCTGACTTCTCCGAATAAGGTCAGTCAGCTACTGACAGCAAATGAGACTCCAACCAATCATGTAACCGTCGGCAAGTACATTAAGTATTTGTGCAATGCTTTTGTATTTTATGATATTAAGAGATATGACATCCGAGGTAAGAAATACCTTGAAAGCTCTGAAAAGTTCTATTTGTGTGACAGCGGTATTCGATATGCAATACTGGGAAGCAGAAATATAGACTATGGCAGAGTATATGAAAACGTTGTTTGTATCGAGCTTCTTCGCCGTGGATATGATGTCTATGTCGGCAAGCTCTATCAAAAGGAAATCGACTTTGTTGCTCAGAGAGGTAGCGAAAAGATTTATATTCAGGTCAGCGACAACATTTCCGGGCAGGAAACATTTGAGAGAGAATGCTCTCCTCTGCTTCAGATTCGAGACGCTTATCCGAAAATGATTATTGCCAGAACCAAACATCCCCAATATAGCTATGAAGGAATCGAAATTCACGATATAGCCGATTGGTTGCTACAAGAATAAGCAAGGTGAAATATCTCCGTCATTCTCTTTTGAAATGATGGAGATATTTTTATTATGACGGAGATTGTAGAACAGAAAATTGTATCAGGTTGCAAAAATCCTTTCCGAACTTTTTACATAGCAGTCATGCACTACGGTGTGTGGCTGCTTATTTTTTTGTGAAAGGAGCAGATGCAAATGAAATTAGTTTTGGCTGAAAAGCCTTCGGTTGCACAGAGTATTGCCAAAGTGTTAGGTGCTGCCAAGCGTGAGGATGGCTACTTAGAGGGAAACGGATATGTGGTCAGCTGGTGTGTAGGGCATTTGGTGGAGCTGGCACAGCCGGAAGTCTATGATGCGAAGTACAGCAAATGGGCTTATGCAGACCTTCCTATCTTCCCGATGGACTGGCAGTATGAGGTTTCTGCCGGTACGAAAAAACAGTTTGGGATTCTGAAAAAGCTCATGGCCAGAGAAGATGTTGCGAGTCTTGTGTGTGCAACAGATGCAGGATGGTGCGGTTAGGTGACTTAAGAGAAAGAAAAAGAGACCTCATATCGTTGAAAATCAAATTTCAAAATCATTAAAGGAGCTATTCAAATGAAACGAAATCAGAATTTCGACCATAATCACTCTCAAAAAGTGCTTTCCTGCCGCTACAACATGGACACCAACCGGGTGGAAGCCCGGTTCGGGGATGGCACTACCCTTTCCATCGACTGCATCGTCATTGAGGACGAATATGGCAACACCCCGGCACAGCGAGCAGAACTGGACTGGCTACTTATATAACAAGCCCTTGGAATATACCCAGCTTGTGCTGAGTGGGGAAATCGAACATTATCTTTCACTTGGTTGCGATCACGGTAGACTAGAAGATTGACCTTTTTTCATAGAAATGTGATTGGCTGTTACAGAATGGCTCTTCAAAAAGCATTACAGAAAATCCGGAAACTTTTTTGAACCATAATAACTCAAAAAAGTTTCCGGATTTCTGTTTTTGTACGATTGCTATCGTATTTTCATTTTGCAATAGTTTTCATAATTGACCATTGTCCATTACAGAGAATATAGGTCTCTTCCTATAATTGGCTGACATTTTATAGCACACACATTTATTTCTACATGGAATACCCACTGCTTCCATAAAATATTTACTCGAATAATTTTCCGCAAAATGGACAACGATCTTTCACTGTTAGTACAATTGAAAAGTGCTTCCCACAAAAAGGACAACGACGTGTTATAAAATCAAAAATATAGTCTATCAAAAGTACAACAACAGCTGCTATACGAAACTCAAATGCCCATAGTGCGCATACGACTATTGCTATGAAGATGAATACAGCTTTGCATAATGTGAGTTTTGTTTGGAATTTCATTTTTTATTCTTCTTTCAAGCATTTTCCTTATAAGACGGAAGATTATGCTCAAAGCAATAGTAGGCTTTTTCCAAGATATAGCTATCGTTGTCATAGTGAGTAGCTTTTCTATATTCTGTCTTCTTTGCAGTTTGTGAGGTAAATCTTTTTGTTTTAGGATTTACCAGTGCATAAGTTACAGTCGTATCCTCAATGGTTGCTCTTTCCAAAAAAGCATTTGGCTGCCATGAGTAATCCTTATAAAATTCACATTGTCTAATTTTCAGATGTGTATAAATATTTGTTGATGCGTATTGACTGGGATCACTGTAAATGAAAATCTGAGAGGGAGTTAGCCCAGAAGCTGTAAATGGAATCCAAATATAGGGTTTTGTTAATCCAATCAGAATATTAACACCTCTGTCTAGTACCGCAGCTGCAGCAGGACTCACAACACTTCTCCTTTCATTTTTTACAGGTTTATTTCCGTACGTTATCTGAAAACGATATGGAACTCCCTTATAAGAATCTCGCGCTGCAGGTCTTTCGACAACAATTTTTTCTATATGTAATTGTCGAATCATATGGGATGTTACGTTCGGTAAGGATTTTTTCCTGTTCGACAGGCGACAAGCCGCTTAAATCAACCACTTCACTTATATACATTCCTGCCGATGGAGCATCTATCTTCGACGTGTCTGCATATGCCGAAGTGGGGATAATATGGGACATTGCCAACAATGCGGTACTTGCACCCGTGAGTTTAAGAAATTCTTTGCGAGTCATCTCTTTCATATTTATTCTCCTTGAAGTTTACTGATTATCGCATACCGTTACTTGATATAATATATTGTTTATACGTTTCTTCAACTCTGCATTGGAATCACCCTTTCATGTAAAAACAAAAGACACGAAATTGTTACGTCCACCTTAATTCTTAGATTAACTATTGATAGCATCAAAGCACAATAATCAATCGCTGTCCATAATTTTGTAACAACAGAGAGAAAACTTGTAACGAAATCGGTGTAGCTGCAAATAATATGACCCTCAACACTGGGCATCCAGTATTGAGGGTCATATCTAAATAATCTTTTTGTACCAGCACTTTATTGAAAATCAATCGTTAACCAAAGGCTTTTATTATGTCATGAAGAATTTCCATTTGCTGCGGCGAAAGATCATTCCTTTTTGACTTGGTGAAAGCAATTCATCACGGAGTTTAATCAAAGTTTTCTTTTGCGCTTCAGTCAATCCAGAAAGAGATAGTACTTTTGGCGCATCCAGTCCTAGGAGTTCATCTGTTGAAATGCTAAATAAAGACGAAATGCTTGCAAGAACATCCAACGGAATTGCATGTGCATCACTTTCATATCCACTGACCGTGGATACAGCCTTATTTAACCGTTTAGCCAAGTCCGCCTGCGTCCAGCCACGACCTTCTCTCAGCTTTTTTTAGCTTTTCTCCTAAATAATGCTCCATTCCCGTACACTCCTATCCTATATAAAATGTACTATTTGAAATTTCAACATAATCGTACTATACTACATATAATGTTCGATTATGTTGAAATTTGATTGACTTGTGAGGAGCAGGGCTGTATGTTGTGTGATAAAAAGCATTCCCTTGTGCAATGGAGGGATTTCAAAATGAATGTCTTGGTTTGTGACGATGACCAGCAGATCGTTGATTCTATTATTGAAGAACTCAAAAAGAAAAGCGAGGAAACGCATGTATCATCAAGATTTTATGGTTTTTCTCAACCAAGCCAAATAGACTTATCACTTCCTTATGATATTGCGCTTCTGGATATTGATATGGGCGAAACAAATGGAATTGAGCTTGCCAGAAAGTTACGAGCGAGCAATGAAAACATTGTGATTATCTTCATTACGAATTTCATTCAGTATGCTCCAGAGGGATTTGAGGTTCAAGCCTTTCGATACTTACTAAAAGCAGATCTCTCTGCTAAACTTGATTCTTACTTTGATTCAGCCGTCCAAGAAGTGCTTCGGCGGAAACAGCTTATCACAATTTCAATCAACTCTGAAATTATCGATGTACCTGTAAATGACATTCTGTATTTAGAATCTCATCGAAGAATCATTGTCATGCACCTGTTGGACGAAAAACGTCCAGCATACCAGTTTTACGGTAACATAACGGAACTATCCGAAAAAATTGAGCCACTCGGTTTCCTTCGTATTCAAAAAAGCTATCTTGTCAATATGCACTATGTCGAAATCTTTCAATACAATAAAGTCCAATTGCGCGGTGGTCTTTGTCTGGCTCCAAGCGAAAAGAATTATAGTGAGCTAAAACAGAAATATTTACACTGGCGAGGTAAAAGTAGATGGATGCTTTAATCAGTTTGGTTTACACAATCATAGATTCAGTCTGTGTATGTCTGTTTTTAGACGCTTTTGCTTCGCACCGTTGGAGGGATCATAGATTCCTTGTCGGTGTAATAGTTCAAACTATTTTAATGTATGCATCTATTGAATTCAGTGTTATTGCCTTAAATCGAAACCAAATCGTCAAAATTCTCTTGATTCTACTATCCTGCTTTATTGTTGCCAGAACTCTATATGAAAATATCTCAGGAAGGTTTTTATTATTTCTTATTGTTGTAGAATATCTCTTGACTTATAGTTTATCTTTTGCAGTCGGAATGCTTGCAACTTCGGTTTGTGGGATGGATGCTCAGACGTTTCAAGCCGATAAGACTTTATCTCTAATCTATGGAATCTCTTATTATTCTGCTGAATTGTTTATTATTGCACTGTTTCGTAAAATAATGCTTCAGCGTATAGGCAACAGACCCAGAAGCGATGCTCAACATTCGCAGCTGATACTGTACTTTCTATTTCCATGCGCATCGTTTGTAATGCTTGTGATCCTACTTTACGTTACAAGCGGTCATAATATAGAAGAGTTTGTTTCTGCTGGCTGTTGTATTCTCATTTTTATTTCAAATGTCGCAGTCCTCTTTTTATTGGAGCGAATGGAGTATGCCGCATTGGAAAGAGAACAGTTATTGATGCTTAACCAGCAGATTCAGCTGCAATCGAAAAACATGACTTCGGCAAGCGAACTTTATCTGCCCAAAGGAAAAAGTTCACGATTTCGAGCGCACCTGAATATCCTAAATCAATTGATGAAGAATCAAGAGTATTCTGCCGCTGAAGAATATCTTGAAAAAATCACCGAACAGCAAACTGATCGGCTATTCCTTGTCAACACACATCATCCCATCTTGGACGCACTTTTCAATACAAAAGCCGCCGAAGCAACTCAAAAGAAAATCAGCATTGATTTTGAAGTGAATGATTTATCAAATCTTCCATTTGATGCCTCTGATATGGTAGTACTTCTATCAAACCTTTTGGATAATGCCATTGAAGCGTGTCAGCAGTATGATAAGGGCGATAAAGCGATTCATGTCATGGCCGTTGCACAGCAAGACTTTTTTGTCTCTGTCCGAAACACATCGGAACCTGTTGTAATTATAAATGGTTCCATTCCAACTACAAAACCAGAACCACAGCTACATGGTTTTGGACTTGCGAACATCCGGCTGATTCTTGAAAAATACAGTGGAGAGTATACGATGTTCTATGAAAATGGGTGGTTCCAGTTCACCGCTGATATACCGTTCACTCCGATTTCGTGACAAAAGAAGTCCATTTCGTTACATTATTGTGGAAATTACGGCTCAACTTGTGTATTCTTTCTTTCAAGAAAGTTCTTTTAATGAGGATTGTCGCAATGAAAGATTTTGCAATGCAATTAACACAAAAGTGCGTGTCGATGGGATTGCTTGATGAATCTTATTCTGAATGGTTTGCATATAGCATACGAAAAAAGAGTGGCAACCTTATTAACTTGGCTTGTGCAGTGTCTGATTGGTTGGTTTTTTCTTTGGCTGGACCTTAACAATCTCATTTTCTGTGTTCTTCCTCTTAATTCGGAAATACACAAACGGTTATCATGCTGCTACTTATAGTAAATGCCTGTTCCGTTCCATTTTATTAGAAGTAGTTCTTCTTGCTTCAATCTCCTACGTTTTCCGTACAGGCTTGGCGTTGTTTTTCTTAACTATAGTTTCTGATGTTACAATTTGGTGTATTGCGCCGGTTAACAATAAAAGCATTCATTGGTCAACAGATGAATTTAAGGCTGCAAAAATAGCTGTTCGTTGGTTATTATTGATTCTAAATATTTTTGCAATTTTGTTGGTGGGAGTTCAAATTGCTCCTTCCATACTACAAGGGTTGGTCGCAGCATTGACTGCTGATGCAATAACACTATCCATTTCACGCTGTCAAAATTGAAAGGAGGGCATACAAATGAAAATTCAAGTCAAACAGTTCGCCAAAAAGAAAATTGAAGCTCTGGTAAAGAAGGATATGCAGGAGTGGCCTCCGGGTTGTGCGGGCTGGATGTATCAGCCGAAGCGTCCCTATGTACCTGAGAAGCATCTGCAAGAAAAACGAAAATAAGTTTAATCCTGAGATGGCATGGTTGCTTTCCTGTTTCACCAACAAAAAGCACTATGCCATTTTTCTTTGTTGGTGACTCCGATTTCGTTACGAATTTTCTCCATCTTATTACAGAAGCGTAGACAATATTGCTTGCTGCGTATACAGTGTAAGAAAGGATGGCACAATGCACAAATCGAAAGGAGTTACTCCGATGCAGCAATATAGCTTTGAATGAAATTCAAACTTATCCATTTAATGAGAAAGGATTGCTTATTATGAAACATAAAAAAGTATCACAGCTTTTAGCTGCTTCGCTTTCTTTCTTGATGATTGCGATGCTTTGCGTTTCTAGCGTTGCAATGGAACCTTCTATGAGAATCGGCAGTGTCACCGTTCATTCTTCGCTCTTTGCTAAAATGGCTTCTGAATCGCCGGAAAAAGATTTGATTACCCAATCTAATATTGTTAAGGCAACCGATGAAATGATTCAGTTCGAAGAAAAAACCGTTCTGGATGTTCAACATTTGGATGATGGTTCGTCCCTTACTTCCTATCGAAAAGATGTCGCAACCATTCTGCCTAGCGAATTTCCAACATCTATAAGCCCCAGTGCAGATGGAAGCATCAACCAAGATTCTTGGGACTCAAGCAACACCGTACGAGCATATACTACAATTTATTATGATATTGTTAAAGACTCCGGCGATCGTTCGTATTATAAGTTGACAAAGGTTACTGGAAAGTACTATTGCAATAACTCTGCAACAAAAATTACGAGCCAAACTCTAAGAATTGGTCAAACTGGATGGACGAGTAACGGATATCGAGAGCAGACCAAGGATTTTGACATTCCTGCATCTCAGAAAAACTGGACAAAATACCCTGATTCCTCTTGGGCTGGTGTTCTGGTAGATGCGACAAATCACGTTGGCTGCTACTATGTTGTCAATATTGCTGCAAAGACCGGAAAGACTTGGTATGTTGAAATTTCAAATAATATCCGATAACCGTTTTTGAGCAAGGAGTTTTTTATGCTACCGTTTTTTAATCAAAAAGAGTTGGTGGTTTGCTTAAATCAATCACAATACCAAAAATACATATCTCTTTTAGAAAAGAGGGAATCGGATATCGAACAAAAGTACGCGATTTATCATCGCCGTCTTTGTTTTCGATGGGAACCCGTGAAAGAGCTGGAACCGTATTTCAAAAGGTCAATTGTCAAACGATTTACACAATATACGTTCGCAAAGCTGATTACGAGCGCGCTGTTCACGTTATCATTGTTTGATTAAACAGCCAAAACCATATACGCTTTTCCTCGCCAAACAATCAGTTGCAAAGCAGGTCTGATTGTTTGGCTTTTTATTTTCTGAAAAGGAGCGTGATGCCATGACCCAACCTAAAACCGACCTTGCCTATCTCCGCAACGAAAAAGCCAAAGCAGAACAGAAGCTGCGCTCTTGTCAGCACCGGGAGAAGATCCTTGAACGCCAGATGTCAGAGCTGAACCGGAGAGAGCGTGTGCATCGTCTTTGCACCCGTGCCGGAATGCTGGAAAGCTTTCTGGTCTGTCCGGGAGAGCTGACCGACGATCAGGTGATGGAACTGCTGAAAATCTCGTTCCGTCAACCGGAAGTCGTGCTGGCGCTTGCAAAGATGGTGCATGACGTTCACGAACGCAGCAACGTCCAAAACCCTTTAGAATAAA
>ENA-OQKK01000350-OQKK01000350.1-human-gut-metagenome-genome-assembly--contig:-NODE-350-length-12274-cov-2.330452_pt1 | contig 12274 bp, 10 predicted proteins | sample MGYA00242648_ERZ504797 | MGnify/ENA primary metagenome ERZ504797 (study PRJEB26092, sample SAMD00036412) | human gut metagenome | host: Homo sapiens | study: EMG produced TPA metagenomics assembly of... | reverse complement strand
TGACCGGCCTGCTGCAGATCATGCAGGCCCGCACGCTGCGGTTCCCGCACATCGCGTTCGTGATGCTCGCCTGGCTGATCAACAACAAGTCCGGTTTGATTATGGCCCAAGCGTTCATATTCCTGATTCCCGCCGTCGCCTCGGTGGTGGCCGGCTTGCGTATGTCGGTTTCTGCGAAGCGACTCGCGGCCGACGTCAATGCGGCCACGGTGCGCAAGCACAAAGCGTTCCGGCGCCGTGCGATCGCCGCCGCCGCATGGAGCATGGTGGCGATGATCGGCGTTACCGCGACGCTGACCTTGGGCGTGGCCGCAATCAGCCAGCAGCCGACTCTCTCGCCGCCGGAAGCGTATTCGCTCAAGGACGGCGTGGCCACCATCCCCTTCAGCCAGGTCGAGGACGGCCACCTGCACCGCTTCGAATACAAGGCCAAGGACGGCACCGTCATGCGCTTCATCATCATCCGAAAGAACGGTGGCGCGTACGGCATCGGCCTGGACGCCTGCGAGAACTGCGGCGACGCTGGCTACTACGAGAAGGACGGCAAGATCATCTGCAAGAAGTGCGAGGTGGCCATCAACCTGGCGACCATCGGCTTCAAGGGTGGCTGCAACCCGATACCATTCCCGTACAAGACCGGCCAAGGCAAGATCACCATTCAAACTACGGATCTGGACGCGCTGAGCGCCCACTTCCGGTGAGTCAGGCAGGAGACAAGAATCATGTTCTTTCTGCGCATGATTACTCGCTCGTTCACCCGACAGCTGCGCCGGCGCCTGCTTATCGCGCTGACCGTATGCCTGTCGGCGACCGTGTCCGTATCGATGCTGGGCGTCGTGTTCGACGTGGGCGACAAGCTCAACGCCGAGCTGAGCACGTATGGCTCGAACATCACCGTGCAGCCGAAGTCCGATGCGGTGGTGTCCGACCTGTACAACATGGAGGGCGGCCCGCAGTCCGACGCGGACCCGACCTCGTTCCTGAAGGAGTCCGACGCGGCGAAGATCAAGACGATTTTCTGGGCGTTCAACATCACGAATTTCGCGCCGCAACTCAACGTTCACGCGCAGGTGAACGGCACGGCGGCGGCGGTAGTCGGCACGTGGTTCAACAAGACGCTGAAGCTCGCGTCGGGCGAGACCACCGTCGTGGGCGTCGACGGCATGCGCTCATGGTGGAAGCTCGACGGCAGCTGGCCGAAGGATGACACCGATCAGGGTGTGATCGGCACGACGCTCGCGCAGCAGCTCGGCGTGGGACGCGGCGATACGGTCACCTTGCGCAAGACCACGGCGGCCGGGAACACGCACGAGCAGAAGATTCGCATCACCGGCGTCTTACGATTCCGGCGACGACGACAACAGTGCCATCTACATCTCCTCATCGGTGGCGCAGGTGCTGTCGGATCTGCCGGACTCCGTCGACAAGATCGAGGTGAAGGCGCTGACAACGCCGGAGAACGATCTGGCGCGCAAGGCGGCCCAGAACCCCGCCCGCGCTCAGCCAAGACGAGTGGGAGACCTGGTATTGCACGGCATACCCCAGCTCAATCGCCTATCAGATCGAGGAGGTCATTCCCGGCGCGGTCGCCAAGCAGGTGCGGCAGGTCGCCGCGCTGCAGGGCAACGTGCTGCAGAAGACCCAGGCCGTGATGATCCTGATGACGGTGCTGAGCCTGCTCGCCGCGGCCGTGGCAGTGGCCAACTTGATGGTCGCCTCGATCGGCGAACGGTCGGGCGAGCTGGCGTTGCTCAAGGCGCTCGGTGCCACCGATGCCGCGGTATCCCGCCTGATGCTGGCCGAAACGGCGGCAATCTCGCTGCTGGGCGCGATTGTGGGCGCGCTGCTCGACCATCCGGGGCTCGCGCCGAGCATCATGATCGTCTATGTGTTCGCCGTGCAGCTGTGCGCTTTCTTTACCTGGAGCCGCCTGTACTGCCTGCTGAGCTCGGCTGCCACCGTGGCGCTCTACAACTTCTTGTTTGTCGACCCGCGCTACGCGCTGTCGTTTATCGACCGCGTCTATCCCGGCATGTTCTTTATCATGTTTGCGGTCTCGCTCGTATCGAGCTCGATCGCGCTGGCCCTGCGCCGCGCCTTGGCGCAGGCTGCCGCCAGCGACCGTCGCACGCAGATGGTGCTCGAGACCAACCGCATGCTGCAGCGGTGTGGCGATCAGCAACAGATTGTGCACGCTATGGCAACGCAGCTGGCGCGTCTTTCGGACTGTCCGGTCGTGTGGTATAGCGCCGATGCCGATAACGATGACCTGCTGCCGCGCACGACGTACACGGCCGTGGGCGATGCCGCGCCGGTACACCAGCTGGCGCCGCAGATGCCGCCGCGGCTCTCGGCGTCCGCCTATGTGGGAACGCCGCTCGATGCCACCTATGGCGCCTCGGCGTTCTACGGCATATACCTGACCGTGCGCTCGGGCGACACCATGGTGCGCGCGGGCGATCCCGCCTCGGTGGTGGGGGTGTTCGCCATTGTCGCCGAGCCCGATGCGCTGACGCCCGAGGAGCGGACGCTTGCCGATGCCATCGTGAGCGAAGGCGAGCTGGCGCTCGATCGCGCCCGCGCCATGGAGGCTCGCGAGGAAGCGGCGGTGCTCGCCAAAAACGAACAGCTGCGTGCCAACTTGCTGCGCTCCATCTCGCACGACCTGCGTACGCCGCTCACCAGTATTTCGGGTAATGCCGACGTGTTGCTCGACCAGGGCTCGACCGGCACGGCCGTGCTCGACGACCAGACACGCCGCGGCATGCTCCTATCCATTCGCTCGGACGCGCAATGGCTCAACGCCACTGTCGAGAATCTGCTCGCCATCACCAAGCTCGAGGGTGGCGGTATGCGCCTGTCGACCACGCTCGAGCTCATGGACGATATCGTCGAGGAGGCGCTGCGCCACGTGAACCCGGCCGTGCGCGTAGCACGACCTTAAGGTGGTGGCGTAGCGATGAGCCGGCGCTCGTCAACGTCGACGCGCGCCTGATGGTGCAGCTGGTGGTCAACCTGGTGAACAACGCCATTGCCTATACGCCCGCGGGCTCGCATATCGTAATCTCGATTGGCGTCCATGATGGATGCGTGGCGTGCTCGGTTGCTGATGATGGCCCGGGCATTGCGCCCGAGGACCGCGAGCGGATCTTTGAGTCGTTCTACACCGCCAACCATGGCCTGGCCGACAGCTGCCGCAGTGTGGGCTTGGGGCTTTCGCTCTGCCGCTCCATTGCGCTGGCACATGGCGGTAGCATAGAGGTTACCGCGGCGGACCCTCACGGTTCGGTCTTTACGATTGAGCTTCCCGCCGCCGACGTTTCGTTTGATAAGGAGTAGCGCTGTGCCGAACTCTGCCGTGAAACCGCTCATCTTGGTCGTTGAGGACGATCCCGCCGTCCGCAACCTTATCGTCGCCGCGCTCGAGGCGCACGGTTTGCGCCATATGGCTGTGGAGACCGCCCACGCCGCCATCGCCGCCGCTTCGTCGCAGGCGCCGAGCATTGTGCTGCTCGATCTGGGCCTGCCCGATATGGACGGCGTCAAGGTGGTGGAGTCGGTGCGCGCGTGGTCGGGCATGCCGATCATCGTGGTTTCGGCGCGCAGCGAGGACGCGGACAAGATCCGAGCGCTCGATGCCGGCGCCGATGACTACCTGACTAAGCCGTTTTCGGTCGAGGAGCTGCTCGCGCGCATTCGCACCACGCTCAGGCGCCTTTCGTATGCGCAGGCGGGCGGTGTTGTCTCCGAGGGCTCGTTCGATACCGGCGAGTTGCATATCGATTTTGATGCCGGCATCGCCACGATGGATGGCGAGGAGCTGCATCTGACGCCGATCGAGTATAAGTTGCTCTGCTTGCTGGCGCACAACGCCGACAAGGTGCTGACGCACCAATATATCCTGCACGAGATTTGGGGCACGGCGACCAAGAGCGATCTGGCGAGCCTGCGCGTCTTTATGGGCACGTTGCGTAAGAAGATCGAGTCCGACCCCGCGCATCCGCGCTATATCCAAACGCACGTGGGCATTGGCTATCGCCTGGTCACCCAAGGCTAGATCGCCAACCATCATCCCAATATGAGTTGCGGTGAAATACGGTCTAAATTTGCCTAATTCCAGGCAAAACAGTCCGTATTCCACCGCAACTTTGTTATTTGCCCTTGGGCTTGCTGGCGTAGAACTTCTTCTTTTTGGGCTTGCCGGCGGGGGAGGGCTTGCCGTCGCCGCGCGGCCCTCGGTCGCCGGCCTGCGCGTGCGCGGGTGCTGCTGCGCGAGGCTTGCGGGCCTCGGGGTTGCGTAGTTCCTCGACGCGCTCGGCAATTTCCTCGGCGCTAAAGCCGACCTCGGCCATGGCGTCCTCGATGGGCAGGCGGCGCACGATGTAGCAGTGGTGCACCTTCTGGTTGCGCGCGAAGTCCTCGGGGATGGTCTGCGCCGTAATGTCCTCCAGCACGACGCCCGCGCGCGCGAGCTTGCGCGTTTCGGGGCGGAAGCCGCGCAGGTTGCAGCTAAAGATGGCATGGCCGCCCTGCGCGAGCAGGCGCGATACGCCAGCCAAAAGCTCAACATGGTCGCGCTGGACATCCCAGGTGCGACGGCCCATCTTGGACGAGTTCGAGAACGTGGGCGGGTCGACAAAGATCAGGTCCCAGCGGTTGCGCGTCTGGCGCTGGTCGCGAATCCAAGCGAGCACGTCGTCGCGCACAAAATGATGCTGAGGCCCCACAAAGCCGTTCTGGCGCATGTTGCGCTCGGCCCAGTCCAGATAGGTATTGGAGAGGTCGACCGTCACGGTCTCCTCGACGCCGCCATCGGCCGCGTAGCAGGTGGCAGTGCCGGTGTAGGCAAACAGATTGAGGAAGCGGCGCGCCTGCTTGGCGTGCTCGCGCACCAGGTTGCGGGTGACGCGGTGGTCCAAGAAGATGCCGACGTCCAGGTAGTCGTCAAAGTTGACGGCAAAGGTGAGGCCGCCCTCTTCGATGAGCGGCAGGCGACGACGCGCGATATTGGCGCGCTCACCCGAGCCGCCCTTGCCGGCGCCCTGCTTGCCGTACTGCGAGCCGCCGCGCGAACGCATGCGGGCCTTGGCGTGCACATGCTCGGCGGGAACATCTAGGATGCGCGGCGCGATGGCCAGAATGTCGAGCATACGGGCCTGGGCCAGTGCGGGGTCGATGGTCTTGGGCGCGGCGTATTCGGCGATGACGAGCCAGCGGCCCGGCGTCTGCGGGCAACCCTCGTACAGGTCGATAGCGGCGGAGTAGTCGGGCAGGTCGGCATCGTAGACGCGGTAGCAGCTCACGCCCTCGCGCCTGGCCCACTTGCGGCGCAGACGGGCATTCTTGCGCAGGCGGTTGGCGAACTGCTCGGACTCGGGGATGAGCACGGGCAGCGGCTTGCCGTCGCCCAGGTCGAGCATGGCGGCAGGCTCGGGCATGGCGGAAGCGGCGGCTTCATCGTTGACTTCGTTGGCATCCGCAGCCTCGGCCTCGGCATCCGCACTGGTCGCAGCCTCAAACGCTGCGGCGGCGTGGTCGAGCGAAGGCCAGACTTCGACGGTCGCCTCTTCGTTGTTGGGCATGACGGCGATCGAGCGCTCGGGCTCGGTGTGGAGCGCGCGGGCCAGCAATCCGTCGCGGGTGAGCGCGGCGACCGGCGCCGCGGCAAGCTCGGGCGCGCGGCGCAACTCGCCGATGAGCGTCATGGTGTCATGCATGAGCGAAAGCGGTGTCTCGGTCGTATCCGCGACCACGGCGGCGCCGGCGACAGCGCCCGCGTGGTCCAGTACGGTGGCGGACTTGGCGGCGCAAAAATCGACAAAGCGCTTGTAGCCGGCACATTTAACCATGCGCTCAGCGGTTTTGCGGGCGGCGGGGTCAACATCCACGGCCACGATGCGCGCCTGGCGCTCGCGCGCTGCCGCCTCGCGCCCGCGCGCCTCGGCAAGCAGCTGCTCCCACAGGGCGGCATCGTGCAGCTGCCAGCCCTCAAAGCCCCAGCGCTCGCGTGCGGCGCCCGGGGCGCGGTCGGTCAGAATGTTCACGGCCTCCAGCAGCAGACCGCCGCCGGCGCACGAGGCATCGATCAGCGTGGGAAGGGCTTCGTTCTCGTAATCGTCGGCCGTCAGCTCGCGCTCGCATAGTGCGGTCCAGCCGACCTGCGCCAGCACCAGGGCGGCGTAGTCGGGGCGCAGCACGTGCGCGCCCTCGCCGGCGCGGGTCGCTGCGGGCGGTAGGCGTTTGAACAGCGGGTCGCCCGAAAGGTCCAGGCTGATGCTCGCGCGGCGCTGACGCAGCGAAAGCAGCAGGTGAACATCGGGATCGGCGGCGTCGACATCGGCGCGACGGCCCGTGGTTTCGGCCAAGCGGTCGCACAATGCGTCCTTGGCGCGCAGGGCCGAGAAGCGCGTGTTGCGCAGCTGCTCGGTCACGCCGCGGGCGGTAATGGCGATGGTGGCGCCGGGGCGGACGATGCTCTCCCAGGCGATGTCGTAAACGCTATCGTACAGTTCATCGGCATCCTGCGCCTCAAAGCGCCCGAGTACCACGAACACGCGGCTCGCCAGGCGCGACCACAGACAGGCGCGGTAGCCTTCTTCGAGCTCGCCCTCAAACGTAGCGCGGCCTTTCAGGCGGCGGACATGCGAAAGCCCGAGGCGTTTAAGCTCATCGGCGAGTGCGGACTCAAGCCCTCGGGGCAGCTTGCGTAAAATTCCATGGGTGACCTCTCTGGTTGCGTCGCTCCATTATATGATGGATGCTTCGTTTTGCCCTTATCCTCGAAAGGAACCCATATGATTGATGCGTGTCCCGAACCCGCTGTGCTCTTTTTTTGACGTGGACGGCACGCTGACGTCGTTCGATCCCGACGATATGACCGATAAGGACTTTTCGGCGGTTCGCCCTTCGCAGACGGTGGTTGAGGCGTTCCATGCACTGCGCGATGCGGGGCACAAGGCGTTTATCTGCACGGGTCGTCCCCTGTGGCTCATCGCGGACAGTTTGCGTGCGCTCGACCCCGCGGGCGTCGTTGCCATGGCGGGGGCCACGCTCGAGGTCGAGGGCCGCGTGGCACACGAGGACTGCATTGACGAGGACATTGTTGAGGAGCTCGCGCGTCGCATTACTGTGGCGGGCGGCGAGGCGTTGTTCGAGACGAACGGTGCCACCTATTCACTTGAGCCAGTTGGTGTCGAACAGTCATTTCTGCTAGGCGCCGGCGTGGTGCATGGCGTTGATCAGATGCGCGTCGATGGGCATTTGCGCGTAGGCAAGGTGTGCATTAACGCGTGCGACCTAGCTCGCGTAGCCAACGACGATGGCTTTATCGAGCGCGAGTTTGAGCTGTGCAACACCGGTGGTCAGAATCGCGAGCTGAGCCCCCAAGGGCATCGACAAGGGCGTGGGCGTGGCGCGAGCGCTGGAATACCTGGGTCGCACCGGCAACGCGCGCACCTTTGGCTTTGGCGATTCCGGCAACGATCTGGGTATGCTCGCCGCCGTCGAGACGGCTGTAGCCATGGGCAACGCCATGCCCGAGGTCAAGGCAGTCGCCGACTACGTGACCGACGATGTCGCACACGATGGCACCGTCACAGCGATGCAACATTTCGGCCTCATCTAATGAATCTCGCCTTCTGACGTTTGCTCAAACTGCGACTCTTTGCTTTTGCATGCTCAATCGATTTATCAATCCAAACACTGAGGTGTTTATACCGTTCGCCGAGAAGATAAAAACCCGCAGTTCACGCCTTGATAAACGTAGGTAAAGTGTTTAGCAGTTTATCGGCCGTATGCTAACGAAAGGAATCAGGCAGATGGCAATCAAGGTGTTCGCTGACGGTGCAAATCTCGAGGGCATGCTCGACATGTACGAGAACGGCAACGTTCAGGGTTTCACGACCAACCCGTCCCTTATGAAGAAGGGCGGCGTGACGGATTACCGCGCGTTTGCCAAGGAGGTCCTGGCCCACATCACCGATGTGTCCGTGTCGTTTGAGGTCTTTGCCGACGACGTCGAGACCATGGAGGTCGAGGCCCGCGAGATCGCTACCTGGGCCGAGAACGTCTACGTCAAGATTCCGTGCGTGACCACCAAGGGTGAGTCCACCGCCGAGCTGGTGCGCAAGCTTTCGGCCGACGGCATCAAGGTCAACGTCACCACCATCTTTACGCCTACGCAGGTCGACGAGATGGTCGAGGCCGTTGATGCCGAGACACCGTCCATCATCTCGCTCTTTGCCGGCCGCATCGCCGATACCGGCGTCGACCCCATTCCGTTTATGACGGAGTCGGTCAAGAAGGCCGCCGCCAAGCCCAACTGCGAGGTCCTGTGGGCATCCACGCGTGAGCTTATCAATATTTACCAGGCGGAAGGATGCGGTTGCCAGATCATCACGGTGCCCAACAGCATCCTGGCCAAGCGTAAGAACATCGGCCGTGACCCGTACGAGGTCTCGCTCGATACCGTGCGCGGTTTTGCCAAGGATATCGCCTCGCTCGGTTTCCATATCCTGCCGTAACGCGAACGCTGGCTACATCGCGGGTTGTTCGCCCCGGCCTTTCCTTTCCCTATCGCTCACGCGCTTCGCGAGGGTCGCGCTAGGCAAAGGAAAGGCCGGGGCTGCCGACACGAACTTGCCGGTAGGTTGGTGATAGGCTTCCATATCCTGCCGTGGACAAAGGTACCCCCGCCTGCGCCGTGCAAAATTGAGAGTATTCAGCAAGGTAAAGGCTTTTACCAGCTGGGTGAAGCATGGAACAGCCCCCGTTTTGGCTCTGATGACGCTAAAACGGGGGCTGTTTCTTGCTTTTTCGTCTCTGAGGGGCATCCGGAACGGTGGAATTTGCAGAATACTCGCGATTTTGCACGTCGCGAGAGGGGGGACCCTTGCTTTGGCGGTTTACTTCCCCTGCACCATGGTGAGGGAGATCTTCTTGCGGTCACGATCGACCTTTTCAACCCACACCTTGACCGTGTCACCGACGCGCACCACGTCGCTGGGGTGCTTGACGAAGCGGTTGGCCAGCTTGGAGATGTGCACGAGGCCGTCCTGGTGCACGCCCACGTCGACGAAGGCGCCAAAGTCCACAACGTTGCGCACCGTGCCCTTGAGTTCCATGCCGGGCTCCAGGTCGTCGATCGAAAGCGCCGAGCGGCTAAAGACCACCTCGGGCGCGTCGTCGCGCGGGTCGCGGCCGGGCTTCTTGAGCTCGTTGACGATGTCGATGAGCGTTAAGGTGCCGCAGTCCAGGTCGCTTGCCAGCGCCGAGATGCTGCCCAGGCGGCGCTCGATATCGGGCACGCCGCCGCGGCTGAGCTCGCTTGCCGCAACGCCGGCGCGCTCCAGGACGGCCGTGGCCACCTCGTAGCTTTCGGGGTGGACGCTTGTCGCGTCGAGCGGGTTCTTGCCGCCGCTGATGCGCAGGAAACCTGCGGCGTTGAGGTACGCCTTGGGTCCCAGCTTGGGGACCTTCTTGAGCTGGCGGCGATCGGTAAAGGCGCCGTTTTCCTCGCGGTAGGCCACGATGTTTTTGGCTACGCTCGGCGTAATGCCCGACACGTAGCCCAGCAGGCTTGCGCTCGCGGTGTTGACGTCGACGCCCACACGGTTGACGACGTCTTCCACCACGTGGCCCAGGGTGCGCGAAAGCTCGGCCTGGTCAAGGTCGTGCTGGTACTGGCCAACGCCGATGGACTGGGGCGGAATCTTGACGAGCTCTGCCAGCGGGTCTTGCAGACGGCGGCCCAGGCTCATGGCGCCACGTACGGTGACGTCCAGGTCGGGATATTCCTGGCAGGCGAGCTCGGAGGCGGAGTACACCGACGCGCCGGCCTCGTTGACGATGGTGTAACGAAGGCTGGGCGCCTGCTCGGTAATGAACTCCGAGACGACTTCCTCGGTCTCGCGGCTGGCGGTGCCGTTGCCGATGACGATGGTGTTGACGCCGTCCTTCTTGACGAGGCGGGCGAGCTCGCGCTTGGTGCCGGCGACGTCGTGGCGCGGCTTGGTGGGATAGACCACGCCGTGGTCGAGTAGCTTGCCGGTCTCGTCCATGACGGCGACCTTGCAGCCGGTGCGGTAGCCCGGATCGAGCGCGAGCACGCGGGCGCCGCGCACGGGGCGTGCCGAGAGCAGGCCTTCGAGATTCTTGGCAAAGACGTTGATGGCCTCGGTCTGGGCGCGGACGGTGAGTTTGGCGCGTGCCTCGCGCTCCAGCGAGGGGGCCATGAGGCGCTTGTAACCGTCAGCGATAGCGGCGTCAAAGACGGGCGCAAAGACGCCCTGGCGACGGGGCCAGCGGCTGCCGAGGCGCGCCGTGGCGGCGGCACCGTCGACGTTCACGCGTACGCGGAGCTTGCCCTCGCGCTCGCCGCGGTCGATAGCCAGCACGCGGTGGTTGGGGATGCGGCGCAGCGGTTCGTCATAGCTGTAGTACGGCTCGTAGGGGGTCTTCTCGGCGGGGTCGGTGGCCTCAACGACGATGTCGGCGGTGTTTTGCGTAAAGGCGCGCAGATCGGCGACGTTCTCGGGGTCCTCGGCCACCGTCTCGGCCACGATGTCGGCGGCGCCGGCGAGCGCCTTTTCGGGCGTGTCGAAGCCGGCCTCCTCGTTGACGTATGCCGCGGCGGCGTCGAGCGCGCTGCCCTTGGCCGAGGCCTGCATGATGATCATATTGGCGAGCGGCTCGAGTCCCGCCTCGCGGGCCTTCTGTGCTCGGGTCATGCGCTTTTTGCGGTAGGGTTTGTAGAGGTCCTCGACGCGCTGGAGCTGCGTGGCCTCGCGAATCTGCTGCTCAAGCTCGGGCGTGAGCTTGCCCTGCGCGTCGATGAGCAGGATGACGTCCTCTTTGCGCTGCTCAAGATTGCGCAGGTAGGACAGGCGCTCGTCGAGCGCGCGCAGGGCGACGTCATCCATGCCGCCGGTGGCCTCTTTACGGTAGCGCGAGATAAAGGGGATGGTGTTGCCCTCGTCGATGAGCTTGACGGCTGCCTCGACGTTGGCGGCCTTAAGGTTGAGCTCGCGCGCGAGCTGGGCGATAAGATCCATGGGACTCCTTGCGTTTAAGGTGCGTTTGCAGCACAGAGCTACCAAGGATACCACCCGTCCCAAAAGACTGTTTTGGGGCCGCGCCATGAAAGCGGCCTATCTACTACGTTTGAACCGTGTGGGTCGACCATCCCCCGGTTTTCCGAAAAGTGGCAAGCCGTTTACCTGCGGTTTTTATTCCGCGAAATTTGGCATGGTTGAGGGCGATCGGTTAAACGTAGTAGATAGGCCGCTTTCGTGGCGAACGAATCAAGCTGAGGTGCAAAAAGGCCCCCATCTCAGAAAAATCGTCAGCGAAGTAGCAAAAAGCCCCGCGGGCAGGAGGCTGCTCGCGGGGCAAAGAAGAGGGGCTTATTTGTGGCGGACCGAGGGGCTCGGCATGGGGTTTCTGTCGCGGCCGCTCTTAAGGCGTTACAGCTCGACGAGCTGACCGGTCTCGGCGGCCTCCTTGACGGCGTTGAGAAGCGTGAGCGTCTTGACGTTGTCGGCCGGCGTCACGACGGGCTCGACCTCGCGGCGGACGACCTTCACAAAGTGCTTGAGCTGCATCTTGTGGGAAGCGCCGGGTCGACGGCCGGAATCTCCATCTGCAGCGGCTTGTGCCAGTTAGAGGCGCCGTCGTAGGAGAACTGGTGCAGGCGGGGCAGCGACAGGGCGCCCAAGGTTCCGCCGATAAAGTAGGCGTCAGCGTCGAAGGGGCGGTACTGCGGATCCTCGCGAGCGGTTGCCTCCCAGTTCCAGGGGCTGGCGGTGGCGTCGGAGATGGTCATGCTCGCGAGCGCGCCATCGGCAAAGCGGACGTTGACCACGGCGGAGTCCTCGGTCTCAAAACCGCGGGCGGCGCTGGACTGCATGCCCTGGACGGCAACGGGCTCGCCCAACAGGTAGCGGAGCAGGTCGACGTCGTGCACCAGGTTGACCAGGATCGGGCCAGCACCCTTCTTGCGGCGCCACTCGACATCGAAGTACTCGTCGTTCTTATAGATCATGTAGTGGAAGCTCGACACGGTGAGCTTGCCCAGCTCGCCGGACTCGATGATCTCCTTGGCCTTGTTGACGAAGGGGTTGTGGCGACGGTGCTGACCCACGAGCACGGGCACACCGGCGGTCTCGGCCTCGGCGGCGAAGGCCTGGGCATCCTCAAGATCGTTGGAGATCGGCTTTTCGACCAGCGGCACGATGTTGCGCTTGATGGCCTCGCGAGCAACGCCCAGGTGCAGGTC
>ENA-OQKK01000348-OQKK01000348.1-human-gut-metagenome-genome-assembly--contig:-NODE-348-length-12323-cov-2.586750_pt1 | contig 12323 bp, 10 predicted proteins | sample MGYA00242648_ERZ504797 | MGnify/ENA primary metagenome ERZ504797 (study PRJEB26092, sample SAMD00036412) | human gut metagenome | host: Homo sapiens | study: EMG produced TPA metagenomics assembly of... | reverse complement strand
AACCCCCGCGATACCAGCGTGGAGGAGATCGAGGCACTGTATAAGAGCCAGCTGTAATTCGTAAACGGAACAAAGAGGGTCGGGAACACCGCTTCCCCGGCCCCTTTTTTGTTCCGGGAAAGGAGCGCTATGAACCTGAATCTCTATACTCTTTGTGTAATTTATCTGGTATATTCTTTTTTAGGCTGGGTAGGCGAGACCGTTGTTGCAACCGCAAAGGGCCGCCGGTTCACCAACCGCGGCGTGGCTTCCGGCCCCTTCTGCTTTGTGTACGGCACGGCAGGGGTGCTCATCACCATCGGCCTGAACGACCAGCGCGCCAGCCTGGCGGCACTGTTCTTCGGCAGCATGATCTATGCTACGGTGGTGGAGTGGCTGACCGCCAAGCTGCTGGAACGGATCCACCACCGCCGCTGGTGGGACTACTCCGATAAAAAGTTCAATCTGGATGGCTATGTCTGCCTGCAATACTCCCTGCTGTGGGGTCTGCTGGGCATGGCGGCAGTCCGCTGGGGCAACGACCTGCTGTTCCGGCTCTGCGCCCACCTGCCGCCGCTGCTGTTCCACGCTGTGGTGTGGGGCGGCATGGCGCTGGCCGTCCTTGACCAGATCTCTGCCATGGTGGTGGTCAGCCGGTATGCGAACCGCCACCCACGGCTCGAGCAGCTGAATCGGGAGCTGGGCAGGGGATCGGAGAGGCTGCGGCAGAAAATTACCGCCAGCGTGGAAAAGCGGATCCAGCGGGCGTACCCCACTGCGGCCCGTCCGGAGCCCACCACCAGTGCCGAAAAGCAGCTCTCCCTTGCCGACCTGCTCTGGCTCTTTGTCATCGGGGCTTTCCTCGGAGATGTGGTGGAGACCATCTTCTGCCGCATCACCGCCGGGGTCTGGATGAGCCGTTCCAGCCTGGTCTGGGGCCCGTTCAGCGTGGTGTGGGGGCTGGCGCTGGTGCTGGCCTCCATCCTGCTGCGGGGCGGCGAACAGAAAAGCGAGAGCCGCATCTTCTGGTTCGGTGTGATCCTGGGCGGTGCGTATGAGTATGTGTGCAGCGCTGTGACAGAGCTGCTGTTCGGCACCGTGTTCTGGGATTACAGCGGCTTCAAGTTCAATCTGGGCGGGCGCATCAACCTGCTGTACTGCTTCTTCTGGGGCATTGCGGCCGTGACCTGGATCCGCTATGGCTACCCGCTGGTGGCAAAGGGGATGAAGGCGGTCAAGCGCAGGATCCGCCCCTGGATGACCGCTCTGCTGGCCGTGTTCATGGCCGTGAACCTTGTGACCAGTGCGTTGGCGCTGGCCCGCTACGATGCCCGCACCAGCGGCGCGGCTCCGGCCAATGCGGTGGATGTGCTGCTGGATGAGCATTTTGACAATGCCCGGATGGAGCGCATCTACCCCAACGCCAAAAAGGTGGAGAAGGCTGGGTAAAAATGCACGATTTTGCTTGCGTTTTGCAGGGAAAACAGGTATAATACTTTTTGGATTAAAAAGGAGAGATTTTATATGCTGATCCCTGTATTATTGTTTATCGTGGGCCTGCTCTGCCTCATCAAGGGCGGCGACTGGTTCGTGGACGGTGCAACCGGCATCGCCCGCCGCTTCAAGGTGCCGGAGCTGCTCATCGGTGCCACGGTGGTGTCCATCGGCACCACCCTGCCCGAGGTCATGGTCTCCACTACCTCGGCCATGACCGGCCACGGCGAGATCGCCTATGGCAATGCCATTGGCTCGGTCATCTGCAACGCGGCCCTGATTGCGGCCATCACCATTGCGGTGCGCCCGGGCAAGGTGGACCCCAAGAGCCTGCGGGTGCCGGTGCTGTTCTTCTTTGTGGCAGCGGCCCTGTATGCGGGCGTGGCCTACACCACCGGCTACTTCAGCCGCCCCATCGGCATTGTGCTGCTGGCAATGTTCGTGGCCTACATGGTCTGCAATGTGCTGGCGATGAAAAACGCCCCCGCCCCGGAAGAAGATGAGGACGAGCCGGAAAAGGAAATGTCCTTTGCCAAGGAGATCGGCCTGCTCATCCTCGGCGCAGCCCTGATCGCTGTGGGCGCAAACCTGCTGGTGGACAACGGTACCCTGATCGCGCAGGCGCTGGGCGTGCCGGAATCCGTCATCGCCCTGACCTTTGTGGCGCTGGGCACCTCTCTGCCTGAGCTGGTCACGGCGATCACCTCGCTGGCAAAGGGCCACGGCTCCCTCTCGCTGGGCAATGTCATTGGTGCCAACGTGTTCAATCTGGTGCTGGTCAGCGGCATGTCCATCACGGTGTCGCCCTTCAGCATCCCGCAGAACTCCACCATCATGGGCATCAATTCCTCTCTGGTCATGGATCTGCCCGTGATGTTCGCGGTCATGCTCCTCCTGACCGTGCCCGCTCTGCTCAAGGGCAGGCTCTCCCGCTGGCAGGGCGTGCTGCTGCTCTGCATCTACGCAGCCTTCTGCGCCGTCCAGTTTGCAATGTAAGCCTCTGCGCCGGAGACCCGGCCCGGCTCCACGCCGGAACGGGCGCTTTGGGGCAGAAAACCGTTTTGAGAAAGGCATCCTCGTCTGTGAAGTGCGGGGATGCCTTTTTTCTGTCCCTGCAGCAGGGGCTGATCGCGTCTCCGGCAGGCTGTGAAATGGGACGAAATCCGGTCATAAAAAGGCAGTTAGGCGACATTTTTCACGATTTATCCATTGAAATTCTCCCCGGGGATGATATGATAGATTTGTTCCTGCGCGGCAAAAGTCCGGGAACGAAATCTGAAGTGGGAGAATTTTGTACCAGATGCAGAAAAAGAAGCTTTATCAGCTGGCTGCGGCCATCGTTCTTGTGGTGGCTGTGGCAGCTGCTTTGATCCTGACAGGGATGCGGAAAAGCACCCCTGTGTCCGAGGCGCAGGTCAGCTCGGTGCCGTCCTCCGCTCTGCCCGGCGGGGAAGCTGAGAGGCCCTCCAGCGCCGCCGCCTCCAGCGAGAGCGCCGTCAGCAGTGAGGTGACGGAAGAATCCCCGGTTTCGTCCTTTTTGGAACAGCTGGAAGAGGAACTTGGCATTTCCTCTTCGGAGACAGCTTCGTCCAGTGAGGTCTCCTCTGCCGCCAGCGCAGGCAAGGCGGACAGCGTGAGCTCCGCAGTGTCCGGTTCCAGTGCCGCACACTCGGTGCCCGCGTCCTCTGCGGCTTCCGGCAGCCATGCTGCCGGCAGTCAGGCCCCTGGCAGCAGCCCTGCCTCCGGCAGCTCCGCTGCTTCGGAGAATGAGGTGGATGCCAGGATCGACAGCTACATCCGCCAGCTGCAGAACCTGAAGAAGCAGACGGAATCCAAGCTCTACGGCGTGATCTACGAAGCCTACGATGAGTATATCTCCCACCCGGTGGAGGAGCGCAATCTGGGGATGAAGGTCTCCATCGTGGTGTCCAAAACCGCCAAGCTGACCGGTGTTCAGGGCGAGTGTGACAAGGAGTTCAACGCTATCCTGAAAGAGCTGCGCCAGTACCTGCGGGACAATGGCCGCGATCAGAGCGTTGCGGATCAGGCCGAGCAGGAGTACAAAAAGATGAAGTCCGACCTGACCAGTGAGCTGACCGGCATTGTCTATAACAGTGCGGTGGGCAGCGGCGATGGCGGCAAATGGATCCAGGAACACATTGAGCATAAGCGCTGAAATAGATAAGAGCCGTGCAGTTCAAACGCTGCACGGCTCTGCTTTTTTGTTACTGCACACGCTTTAACGCTGTGTTGATGAGATCGGCAAACTGCTCCAGACGTTCCCGGAGCTGGACAATGGAATCGATGTCGCTGTCGGAAATGACACTGACGGGAGCCGAAAGGCTGTTGACACCGGCTTTCAGTGTGCCGCTCAGGGCTGCGTTGACACCGTGGGCGGGGATCTCCACATGGACATCCACGGGGATGGTGTCATCGAAGAGCAGGGACTTCAGCGGCAGGCCCACCACAAGGACAGCCGCATCCTCCCCCTCAGACGGGAACTGATAGTAGATGTAGCCCTTTTTGGCATAATCGGGGTGGACGACGCACTGGCGGCTGAGGGTCATGGTATAGCCGGACATCTCCTGCATGGCTACCTGCGTGTTGGGCACGCCGAGGATCTTTGCCAGCTGGGCCTGCGTGATGTAGTTGGGCAGAGACCACTCCGGCAGGAACGCACCCACCAGCGGCGCGCTGTCCGCGATGGAATCCCGCAGGGTGCGGTAGAGCCGCCCGGCATCAAAATAGGTATCGTTGGCATCAATATAGAGGTCGGTGAAAAAGTCGGTGCCGCCGGTCTCGGCGCGGGCAAGCCCGCCGGAGGGGTACAGGTACAATTGCAGCTGCCCCGGCGAATACAGCCCGGCCACATCGCCGGAAGTTGCACCCACCTGTTTCAGAATATTGTACAGGGCCGGGGTACTGGCACTGTCCTGTGCGGTGATGTTATAGCTGAACTCAAAGGTCGCACCCTTTTGTAAGGCACGGACTTTGCTGTTGACCAGACTGAAAAGGACCAGCGCAGCCACCAGACACACCGCCAGAATGCAGGCCACCACCGTGACCACGGCGCGGGAACGCTTTTTGGAAGATTTCATGGCAGAACCTCCTGTTCTCTTTATAAGGAATACGATCCAGAGCTTAAAAATCGTTCAAGTTGGCTTTGATTTTTGAGAAAAACAAACTTTTCCGGATATTGCTGACCAATGCGCTGGTATCCGGCCAGTTTGGCAGGGGTCCGGCCCTGATGCAGGACCCACCATAGGAACTCCGCATCTATTTTTCCTCGCAGCCCGGTGCGGAGGAGGAGCGCACTTTTCCCCGGTTTTTCCACCAGCGTTTCAGTACCCGGCTCAGGCAGGTGAAACGGTCAAAGCAGAGCACGATGATCTGGTCTGCTTCTTCCAGCCGCCGGTCATAACAGGTCTTTGTATAGTTGCCATCGATGATCCAGCTTTCGTGCGTGTCCAGAAAGCGGCGGACAATGGCGTTTTCCTCATCCAGCGGGCGCTCTACCCATCCGGGCAGGAAATGCACCGTGTCCAGATGCAGCACCGGAGCATGATAAGCGGCCCCCAGTGTTTGGGCAAGGGTGGATTTTCCGCTGCCGCTGGTGCCTAAGATCGCAATCTTCATAGGGCGTTACCGGCAGGCCTCCACAAAGGCATCAAAGATCCCCTGCATGGCGGGGTCGGCGGCGCTGAGCCACTCGGGGTGCCACTGCACGCCCAGGCAGAACTTCGCGTCCGGCTTCTCAATGCCCTCCACGATGCCGTCCTCGCTCAGGGCCGACAGCACAAGGCCGGGGGCGACCTTGTCCACCGCCTGATGGTGCTGGCTGTTGACCAGTACGGTATCCTGCCCCAGAATGCGGGAGAGCAGGGTATCCCGCCGCACGGTGACGGTGTGGATCTTGCCCCAATGGTCGTTGTGGGGGACGTGCTCAAAGGGTTTGATGTCCTGATACAGATCGCCGCCCAGCGCAACATTCATCAGCTGGATGCCCCGGCAGATGGCCAGCACCGGCTTGTCGGCGGCAAGGAAGGCGCGCAGCAGCAGCGGCTCGGCGGTATCCCGCAGAACGTTGGGCTCGCCGCAGGCGGGGATGCGCTCCTGCCCATAGAATTTGGGGTCGATATCGCCGCCGCCCGGCAGCAGCAGGCCGTCACAGGCCAGCGCATCCTGCACGGCCTTTTCGGGGTCGTCCAGCTCGATCCAGCGCATCTCTGCCCCGGCCCGGGCAAGGCTTTCGGGATATTTGGCCTGAGCCGCCGTCAGCTCCGGGTCAGTGCTCATTCTTGGCATTGCGATCGTAACACTCATTTTAACTGCCTCGCTTTTGTAAAACAAAAACCCGGAACCATCGGTTCCGGGCATTTTGGCGGAAAGATGGGGATTCGAACCCCAGAACGCTTTTGACACGTTACACGATTTCCAGTCGTGCGCCTTAGACCAACTCAGCCATCTTTCCACATCTTCAGTTCTCAGTGCTTCGGCCGCGGCCCTCAGCGCTCCACTATAATACCTGAAAGGATGACTTTTGTCAAGGATTTTTTTGAAAAAATTTGAAAAATCTAAAAATCAACGTTTCTGCGCCATACATTTTTCGTTTAAAAAAGCAGAACATGATAATCCCCTTGACGAACCCATAAAAACGGACTATGATGTGGGCAGAGAACGGTTGGAATTTGCAGGTTCCGCTCGAAAAAGAGAGCCTGAACAGGAGGATGCGATATGAATTACGCTGATGTTTTGAACAATGCCCGCCAGTGCATCGGGCAGTACTGCAAGGCCTGCCCGGTGTGCAACGGCGTGGCCTGCAAAAACCAGATCCCCGGCCCCGGTGCCAAGGGCGTGGGCGATACGGCCATCCGCAATTATAATAAGTGGGCGGAGATCCGGGTGAACATGGACACCCTGTGCGAGAACGGCACCCCCGACACCGGTGTGGAAGCTGTTTGGCAAAACCTTCAAGTATCCCTTCTTTGCAGGCCCTGTGGGTGCGGTGAACCTCCACTATTCCGACACCTACACCGATATGACCTACAATGACGTGCTGGTGCGTCGCCTGTGCCGAAAACGGCATTGCCGCCTTTACGGGTGACGGCACCAACCCCGACGTGATGACTATGGCCACCAAGGCCATTGGCGCTGCAGGCGGCTGCGGCGTGCCTACCATCAAACCTTGGAACATTGACACGGTCAAGGCCAAGATGGAGCAGGCCAAGGCCAGCGGCTGCTTTGCCGTGGCCATGGACGTGGATGCCGCCGGTCTGCCCTTCCTGAAAAATATGACCCCGCCGCCGGCAGCAAGAGCGTTGCCGAGCTGGCCGAGATCGTCAAGCTGGCCGAGCGCCCTTCATCGTCAAGGGCGTGATGACCGTCAAGGGGGCTCTCAAGGCCAAGGAGGCCGGTGCTGCTGCCATTGTGGTCTCCAACCACGGCGGCCGTGTGCTGGATCAGTGCCCCGCCACCGCCGAGGTCCTGCCGGAGATCGCAGAGGCCCTCAAAGGCAGCGGCGTGAAGATTCTGGTGGACGGCGGCATCCGCACCGGTGTGGATGTGTTCAAGGCGCTGGCTCTGGGCGCTGACGCTGTGCTCATCTGCCGCCCCTTTGTCACCGCAGTCTACGGCGGCGGCGAGGAAGGCGTGAAGTGCTACATCGACAAAATCGCCGCCGAGCTGGCCGATACCATGCAGATGTGCGGTGCACACTCTCTGGCCGAGATCACCCGGGATATGGTGAGGATCTGATGAACTAGCATAAGAAAAGCGGCATCTTTCCGTTTGCACGGAGAGGTGCCGCTTTTTGCTGCATATCAAAAAATTACTTCAGCGTTCCATCCAGCACCTGCTGGTAATACCAGGGCTTCGGTGCGCGGAAGGTCTTGCCGGAAAGGTCGGCGAAGTCGGGGGAGGTAAAGCGGGGGAGAACGAGCTCCCAGGCGCAGAGGGCCTGATACTTCAGCTTAAGCTCCCGGTTGGCGGTGTTGTTGCCGTACTTGCTGTCGCCCAGGATGGGGCAGCCGATGCTTGCCATGTGGGCGCGGATCTGGTGGGTGCGGCCGGTGATGAGCCGGACCTTGAGCAGGGCCAGACGGCCGGAGACGGCAACGGTCTCATACTGGGTCTCCACGTCCTTGGCACCGGGCTGCTTGTCGGGCACGATCTTCACGATGCCCCGGTCTGCATCCTTGAGCAGGTAGCCGCCCAGGGTGCCGTCCGGCGGGGTGGGGCGGCCAAAGGTGACGCAGAGATAGGTCTTTTTGACCTCGCGGTTCTTGATGACCTCAAGGAACAGCTGCTCAGCCTCGGGGGTCTTGGCGATGAGGACCAGACCGCTGGTGCCGGTGTCCAGCCGGTGGCAGAGGGCCGGGGTGTACAGATCGTTCTCCTTGTACTCACCCTGCTGGTTGAGGTAGAGCAGAGCACGGTTGAGCAGGGTGTCGTCCTCGGGGCCGTCCACGGCAAGGCCAGCGGGTTTGTTCACCACAAGGATCTGCGGGCAGTCGTAGATGACCTGTGCCGGGCCGCGGGCGTTCTTCCACGCCGGGCCTTCCACCCGCTTGTCGGCATCCAGCACCTCGTCCAGAATGAACAGCTTGATCTCGTCGCCCGCCATCACGCGGGTGGAAAGGGGCTGCTTTTTGCCGTTCAGCTTGATCTTGTTCTCCCGCAGAGCCTTGTTCAGGCGGCCCGGGTTCAGTGCCGGGAACTGCTGCATCAGATAGTTGTCGAGCCGGGTGGGGGCCAGACATTTTACTTTTAAGATTTTCACGGAAATTTTCCTCTCTATCCTGAAATAGAATGTGTCTTTGAATCGTTTTTATTGTAGCGGAACCAAAACGCTGAGTCAAGAAAGAAGGTACTTTTATGAGCCTGAAATATAAAATTCTGCCCCTGACTGTGCTTCTTGCGGTGGGGATCGCGCTGACGGCCTGCGGCAGCTCCGGTACAGCTGCAAGCACGCCTGCATCCAGTGCAGTGCCGGCCTCCTCCCATGTGGCTGAGGAAGGGGTCACGGAGCCCATCAACATGCTGACGTGGACGCTGGATGACCTCGACAGTGAGGATACGGTCACCTTTATTCCGGCGGAGATCACCTCCGGTGTGCAGGATGGCAGCCTGACTGCAAAGATCTTCAGCTATGACCTCTATAAAAAAGAGGATGTTGAAAACCTTGCCGTTGGGGATCAGATCACCCTCCACGAAGAGGGGGCTGCATGGAACCAGTTTGTGACCGTTGCAGTGGAGAGCATCGAGAAAAACAATCAGTACCATCTTGTCACCATCAATGGCGGCATGGAGGAGCAGTACGGTCTTGACCTGAAGCTGGAGGAGGATGGCACCTACCGGACCATGACCTTTGACGACTACCCTGTCTACTATGAGATGGGCGAAAAGACGCTGCCGCTGGCAGAGAATGTGGTGCTGAAGGACAGCTCCGCTGACCCGCAGGCCGAAGCGGCGGAGACCACCGGCGCTTCTGCCGTGGCAGCTGCCATCAATGCGGACCCGGACAATTGGACGGTGTATAATACCACGCTGGTGGTGCAGGGCGGCAGGGTGCAGGAGGTGCGCCGCATCTGGGTGCCGTGACTTCTCAGGCGCTGCCGCTGGCCTGCCTTGTCTATGAGGAAAGGTTTTTGCCGGAAAAGAGTTGACAAACGCAGAGCCCATGCTATAATTTAAGTGTACGCAAGGGGTGGATATGCGCCTTTGCGGCAAAACGTGAATTATGACAGATGGCAATGATGGGGTCAGAAATGCACACCGCCGCCCAGAGAGAGCGCTCCCAGCTGCAAGGCGCTCCGGCAGGTCTCGTTTCGTGCCGCCCCGGAGCTTCCGGCGAAACAAGTCGGACGCAGCGCAGCGTTACCGCGCCGAAAGCGGCAGGGGACAAGCAGTTTTATCCTCTGCAATTTGGGTGGTACCACGGAGCAGTTTTACACAGCCTCGTCCCTTTTGGGATGGGGCTGTTTTTGTTTTTGCGCCTGCCCGCCCCTCTGCCATAACATTATAAAAACTGACGTGCAAACGCCAAGGACAATTGAGGAGAGAAAACCTATGCAATGGACCGGTTTGAATGAACTGCGTGAAAAGTACCTGAGCTTCTTTGAGAGCAAGGGCCACCTGCGTCTGGACAGCTTCCCGCTGGTGCCGAAAAACGACCCCAGCCTGCTGCTGATCAACAGCGGCATGGCCCCCATGAAAAAGTGGTTCCTGGCGCAGGAAGAGCCTCCCCGCCACCGTGTGACCACCTGCCAGAAGTGCATCCGCACCCCGGATATCGAGCGCGTGGGCATCACTGCCCGCCACGGCACCTTCTTTGAGATGCTGGGCAACTTCTCCTTCCAGGATTACTTCAAGGAGGAGGTCATTCCCTGGGCATGGGAGTTCCTGACCAGCGACGAGTGGATGGCCATCCCCAAGGATAAGCTGCACATCTCCGTCTACGAGGAGGACGACGAGGCTTACGATATCTGGACCAAGAAGGTGGGCATTGCTCCGGACCACATGGTGCGTCTGGGCAAGGAGGACAACTTCTGGGAGCACGGCTCCGGCCCCTGCGGCCCCTGCTCTGAGATCTACTTTGACCGCGGCCCCGAGTACGGCTGCGGCAAGCCGACCTGCGGCGTGGGCTGTGACTGCGACCGCTATATGGAGATCTGGAACCTGGTGTTCAGCCAGTTCGATGCCGACGGCAAGGGCCACTACGAGCGTCTGGCACGCCCCAATATCGATACCGGCATGGGCCTGGAGCGTCTGGCCTGCGTGATGCAGGGCGTGGGCAACCTGTTTGAGGTGGATACCGTTCAGAGCGTGCTGCACCATGTGGAGCACATTGCCGGTAAGACTTACGGTGAGAACGCCAAGGATGACATCTCCATCCGTGTCATCACTGACCACATCCGCAGCTGCACCTTCATGGTGTCTGACGGCATCCTGCCCTCCAACGAGGGCCGCGGCTACGTTCTGCGCCGTCTGCTCCGCCGCGCTGCCCGCCATGGCCGGATGCTGGGCATCTCCCGCCCCTTCCTGGTGGAGCTGGTGGAGACGGTCATCCAGTCCAGCGAGAGCGCTTACCCCGAGCTGCGTGAGCACGATGCCTATATCAAGAAGGTCATCGGCACCGAGGAGGCAAACTTTGCCCGTACCATCGATGCCGGTATGAACATCCTGAACAACATGATCGACGGCCTGGAAAAGGCACACCAGCACCTGCTCAAGGGTCTGGACGTGTTCAAGCTGAACGATACCTTCGGCTTCCCCCTCGACCTGACCAAGGAGATCGCTGCCGAGCAGGGCATTGAGATCGACGAGGACGGCTTCCATGCTGAGATGAAGAAGCAGAAGGAGCGCGCCCGTGCCGAGCGCCTGAAGAAGAACATCTCCGGCTGGAGCGAGGACCTGTTCGGCGGCCTGACCGTTGAGCCCACTGTCTTTACCGGCTATGAGACCCTGAACGACACCGGCGTTGTGGTTGCCCTGAGCGACGAGGAGACCCTGACCGATGCCATTGCCACCGATGAGGAGGCAAAGGACGGCGTGCTGGTGGTTCTGGACAAGACCCCGTTCTACGCTGAGATGGGCGGTCAGGTGGCGGACAACGGCCTGCTGACCGGCCCCGAGTGCAGCCTGCGTGTGCTGGACGTGAAAAAGACCCCCAGGGGCTACTACGTCCACACCTGCGTGCTGGAGAGCGGCATCGTCAAGCTGGGCGACCACCTGAACGCTCAGGTGGACAAGGAATACCGGATGTCCGTCTGCCGCAACCACACCGCGACCCATCTGCTGCAGGCTGCCCTGCGTGAGGTGCTGGGTGACCATGTCCATCAGGCAGGCTCCTATCAGGATGCGGAGATCACCCACTTCGACTTCACCCACTTCAGCGCCGTCACGCCTGAGGAGCTGGCCCGTGTGGAGAAGATCGTCAATGACCGCATCTTCGATGCAATGAACGTTGAAGTCAAGGAGATGCCCATTGAGGAGGCTAAGAAGCTGGGCGCAATGGCCCTGTTCGGCGAGAAGTACGGCAAGGTCGTCCGCGTTGTGAACATTGAGGGCTGGTCCACCGAGTTCTGCGGCGGCACCCACGTCAAGAACACCGCCCAGATCGGCTGCTTCAAGATCGTGAGCGAATCCTCTGTTGCCGCCGGTATCCGCCGCATCGAGGCTGTCACCGGCAAGAACCTGCTCAAGCGTGCCAACGATCAGGAAAAGCTGCTGCACACCGTGGCAGGCAGCCTGAAGGCCAACAATGTTGCAACCCTGGCTGCCCGTGCCGAGGCTGTGATGGCTGAGAACAAGACCATGAGCAAGGAGCTGGAAGAGGTCAAGGCAAAGATCGCCGCTTCCAAGGTCAACAGCCTGTTCGACAATGCTGAGGAAGTGAGCGGCGTGAAGATCGCTTCCGCCTACTTCACCGGCACCACCGGCGAAACCCTGCGCGGCATGTGCGACAGCATCCGCGACAAGGCTGTCAACCCTGTGGTCGCTGTTCTGGTGGGCAAGGCTGAGGATAAGGTCACTATGGCTGTCACCGTGAACAAGCTGGCACAGGAAAAGGGCCTCAAGGCTGGCGTGCTGGTCAAGGAGATCAGCGCCATTGCAGGCGGCAAGGGCGGCGGCAAGCCCGACTTTGCAATGGCCGGCCTGAAGGACGAGACCAAGATCGATGAGGCTCTGGCGGCTGTCAGCGCTATCGTCAAGAAGGCTCTGGGCGAATAAGAAAACGGGTTCGCCCTCTCCGTCAGCGCTGACGCGCTGCCAAAGTTTATGGTTTTGCCAAGGGCTCTCTCTTTGGGAGAGCTGGACGGAAAGCGGCCTGAGAGGGCGGGGACGTTTAA
>ENA-OQKK01000347-OQKK01000347.1-human-gut-metagenome-genome-assembly--contig:-NODE-347-length-12350-cov-3.401865_pt1 | contig 12350 bp, 7 predicted proteins | sample MGYA00242648_ERZ504797 | MGnify/ENA primary metagenome ERZ504797 (study PRJEB26092, sample SAMD00036412) | human gut metagenome | host: Homo sapiens | study: EMG produced TPA metagenomics assembly of... | reverse complement strand
TTTCAAACCCGTACTGCATCAGGTTAACGCCTGCCTTTCGCAGTTTCTGGGTGATACGCTTCCAGCTGTTCCTCCGTCATGTCACCGGTGTCCTGCCGGACAAGGCTGGAAAACTTCGTTACTGCTGCAAAAAGATCATTCACAGCGCTGATGTTGGTTGCACTCACCACATCGTAATCCGTACCGTTCACTGCATTTCCCACAGCGCTGTACAGCTCGCTGCCATACAGGAAGTTGCCCGCAAAGCTTTCCGTGTACAGATTCAGGAATCGCTTACTCACGCTGGCTGCGGTCACATCTCCGTTCTCGTCCTGCTCTCTGTCCCACCGGTGCAGCAGGAAGTCCGCACCGATCTTCATCAGTGCAAACACAGCAGTCTGGGTGATCTGGCTCACAATGGCCCGGTTCAGGTTCTTTCCGGCCCGCTTCACTTCTTCTGCCGTCTCGCTGCTGTGTGCAGCCTTGTCCCGTGCCTTCTGGGCGTTGTAGTCCATCACCGCATCGGCCATAATGCCGTAGTTCTGGAAACGCTGGGTCGTGAACATGGTCAGGGTCTTGGTCATTTGATCCGGATTTCGCTGGATTCCCGCCCGCTGCATGGTGGTGTAGTTGGGCTGGGTCTCCTCAATGACCCGCTGATACATCTTGTTCACGGCTTCCCAGTAGGCTTCGCTTCCTTTCGTGGCTGCACCCTCTGCAAACTCATTGGTATGGTGCTCCACATACCGCTTGGAGCCTTCCCACAGTGCCGCCACCGTGATCTCGTCCATGCTGTTGATCCAGCCGGTCACCCACTTTGGCAGCTTGTCCATGGCCTTTTCTGCCGCGCCCTGGCTCACGCCAATGCTGGCAAGCTCACCGCGCTGGCTTCCCCGCAGTCGGTATCGCAGCAGCACATCCCCATGCTGGGCAATTTCCTGTTCCAGCGCTGCCCGCTGCTTGCCGGAGAGGTTCTTCACAAACGGCACCACCGCCGCCATGGTATCCGCACCCAGTACCGCGCCCGCCGTTGGCAGAGATGCTGCCTGGGCAATGGCCACGCCCGGGTTCAGCGTCAGGATCGCGCCCGCATAGTTGCCGCGCAACCTGTCCAGCACTTTGGTCATTGTGGTCGAGCGCTTTCTTTGCGTGGTCTGCAGGTCGGTCAGCAGGTCATCGATGTAGTTCGTCGCGCTCTGGCCCCACTGCTCTTTCAGGATACCATTTTTCAGCATCTTGATGCCGTCCTCGGTCTCAATGCTACTGTTCAGCACCTTCTGCACATCCCGGATGGGTGCCGCCAGTCCGGCGTAGGCTGCCGTGTCCCGCAGGCTCCGCTGCACCACGCTGCTGCACTCCTCCAGCAGGATGGGCATCTGGCTCTTGACACGGTTCTTCAGGAAGCCCCGGCCCTCAATGGTGGCATCCAGTTTCACGCCCTCGATCTGGGTCGCCAGCGCCGTCTTGTCCACCGCAATGGGGTAATAGTTTTTCACGGTGGCCCGCTGGTAACCCAGCAGCTTCATGCTTGTCTCGTTGATCAGGTTCGTGGTGTAGCTGCCGAAGAAATTCTTCATGTCCTCGCACCAGGCCCGGTCGTAGTCGGTCATGGCCTTCTCCACGGCCTGGATCACGGTGTCGGCCATGGGGTTTCCCGCGCTGTCCTTCAGCATCCCGATCTTCACGGTCTGGCCTTTCTGGTAAGCCTTCTCAATGTCGCCCCTGTTGTACTCCTCCGCATCCGGGATCGTCAGGCCACCGTTCAGCAGGTGCTCCCGGCTGTCGGCGTTCTGCAGGTGCATGTACAGGCTGCACAGCTGGGCGTGGGTCAACGGTGCAGCCCGACCCTTGCTGTCCTTCAGGCCAATGTCCACCAGCTCCGCGCCCGGACCGGCGAATTTTTCCATCTGTCTCAGGTTCGCCTTGCCCGTCACATTGTCAAAGAGCTTCGTTCCCTCCACAGTGATCCGGGTCTGTTCCCGCTGGCCGTCATTCAGCATGGTGCCCAGCTTCTCCATCTGGCTGTCTTTGCGTAGCCGCCCAGCATCCGGAACACACGGCCAGCCCCCAGCATGTCCAGGTTGTACCTGGTCAGGGCGCTCCGCAGCTTTCCATCGTTGCCCTTGCTCTGGCGCACCTCTGCAGCCGCCTCGTTGGCGATCTTGTCCACCGCTTCGGCTTTCTGCAAGCTCAGGGTCTTGTTTGCCGTCCGGATTACATGCAGTGTGCTGGTGGTAATGGCTTTCAGCATCCGCATCTGGTCCACCGTCATGGGCAGATAGGTGCGGTTCTCGGTCTCCCGGATCCGCTTTCTCAGCCGGTCACGCAGCATCTCGGCCTTTTCGCTGTCCGGCAGTGCCTCGGCCTCTGTCAGCTGCTGGTTCAGCCGGTCAAGCTGGGCCTGCTTGCTGGCATTCAGGTCAGCCTGCAGCGCGTCGATGAGCTCCGGCACCTTGCTCAGCTTCCAGTCCTCGCTGATGCCGTTGGAGCTGTTCTCGGCTCCCATCGACTGCATGATGCTGGTGCGCAGGGCCGTCAGCCTGGCCACGGCGTGGTCGTTCAGCAGGGTCATATCCGCCAGCTTTGCCACCTCTGCCGCCTGCTGGATCAGGTGGGGCTGCACATACCGGTCCTTGCTGGGCCGCAGGATCATCTGGTTCAGCTGGGCAGCATTGGCCCGGATGCCCCGCCGCAGCTCGTCCTTCTGCCGGCCGTCCCGAGCTTTCTGTACCCGCTTCTCAGCCAGCTTCTTTGCAATGGCAATGTCCTCGTCCCGCTGCTGCTGGGCTGCAGTGATGGCGATTGCGTTTCGCTCCGCCTGCTTTTCCTGCCACTCCTGAGCTTTGCGCTGGTTTTCCTGCTCCCATTCCAGCAGTTCGTTTTCCTGATGGATCAGCTGCCACTCAGCTCTGTCAGCCCGGCGCTGTTCTCCTGCCACCTGGTGCGAAAGGTTCCAGTTCTCCCGCTTCAACTGTTTGTTTTCCAGCCGGATCTCGTCCAGCATCTGCTGGCGTTCTTCCTTCAGTCGCTTCTTTTCGGCCTTCCACTCCCGTTCGTAGGCTTCCTTCAGCACGTCCAGCTTTTCGGCCATGTCGCCGTAGTTGGTGATGTCCAGCCCCAGCGTATCCAGATTCTGATCCAGCAGCTTTTCTGCTTTTTCATTCCGCTTCTGCTGCTCTGTCCACTGCCGCAGTGCTTCATCTCGGCTTCCGTTCCGGCTGTTCTCATACATCCTCCGGTTGAACTCCCGGTTCTGCTCCTTCTGCACCTTCCGCAGATCCTTCAGCGCCTGCTCCGCGTTCTCCTCGCCCACGGCAGCAGCCACAGCCTGGCGCTGCCAGCGCTGGAACCCATCAAAGATGGCCTGTGCATCGGTCATCTCCGGCACGTTCAGGATATCACCCAGCATCCGGTCGGCCAGCTCCACTTTGGCATCCTCGTACTCGGCAGCATCTGCAAAGCGGCTCATCATCCTGGGCTTGATGGCATCGTGCACGTTCATCAGCACATCCAGCCACTCGGTGCTCTCCATGCTGGCCGCGCCGTCCACGCCTGCCTCCTGGGCCGCGCCCCGGAACAAGGCCGCTGCCCCTTCCTTGGTGCCGCCCATGGCCCGGGTGTCGTTGACGATGGATTCATACACTTCCGCCGGGTTGCCGTCCCGCACGCCTTCTGCCTGCCGCAGCTTCACGCCGTGCTTCCGGGCCTCCGCCACCGCTTCGCTCCACGTCCCGTACCGCTTCACCAGCTCCGCCTTGGCCGGGCCGTCCTTGTTCACCGTGTAGCTCAGGTCGTGGTATTCCGGGTACTCGTCCCACAGCTCAGTATTCCGGTAGGTGGCCCCACTCAGAATCTCATCCGCAATGGTCTCAGACAGCGCGCTGGCCTTGCTCATGCTGGCCCCGTCCGCCGTCATGTACTCCACCAGCGCCCGGGTCTCTCCGGCAATCTTCGTCCGGTCGGCCCTGCTGCCGTTGGCCTTTGTCCACCGCACCGCCAGCCCGTCAATGGAATCCTGGCTGATCCGCACACCGTGGGTCACACCCATCATCTGGGCCAGCGTCTCCATCGCCGCGCTGTTGTCCGCAATGGCCCGGCTTGCCTGCCGCTGGGTGTTCTTCCGCGCGTCCCGTTCCGCCTGTTCGGCCAGCTGGAAACGGACGTTCGGCACCTTGTTCAGCAGGGCCGTGCGCTGGGCATCGTCCCCGGCTTTGTAGAGCTTCACGTCAATGCCGGTCTCTTTCAGGCTGTCGATCAGGGTGCTGCTGGTGTTGTCGGGCAGAATCGCCGCCCGCACCTCATCAAAGCCCACGGCCCGCTGGGGCTTCGCTTCAAAGTACCCGGTGGGAATAGCAGCCACGTTCTTGTACAGGTTCAGGATCATCTGGGCCGTGTCCTTGCCAATGGTATACCCCTCTTTTGCAAAGGCCTTTCCAATGGCTGCCGCCGTCTGTTTTCCCTGTGCGGCCTGCATCAGGATGCCGCCCAGGATTTCCCGCTCTTCAAAGCTGTTGTCTGCATGGGGCGTAGTCTCTCTCCGCAGCTTGTCAAGGATATCGCTGATCTGGTCATCTGCCTTTTCCAGCAGCGCCTTGTACTCTTCTTCCGGCATCTGCTGCAAGCGGCCTTTGTCCGCCCGCACTTCGTCCAGGTTCTGGTACTCCGCCGTGGCCGTGCTCATCAGGGTGCTGGCCGAAAGGCCCCATGTATCCTGCCCTCGTGCATTCTGAGCATTCATAGCAGCCACAAGGTTTTCCAGCGTGTAGCTGTTGTGCAGCTGGGCAAAACTGCGCTTTATCCCTGCCGGAGTAAAACGGTCTTTTCCGTTTCGGATTCCCTTCTGTCCTAGAACATTTCCCAACTGGTCATACACCCAGTTCTTCACATCTTCTGCCGGAGCTTCCTGCCGGATAGCCTCCCTGGTCGCTTCCACATCCATCGCCTGCTTTCCGGCATTGGTATCGGTCAGCATTTTGTAGGCGTGCTCCAGCATCCCATACAGTCGTCCACGGTTGTCATTCCTCATCTTGTCAATGCGCATTTGCCAACGCCGGTTCTGGCCCTCCAGCTGTCCGTGAGTATACTTTTCTTCCAGTGCGTCCGCCGCTTTATCTGCCAGCTGATCCAGCTGGTCAAAGTCACCACCCTCGAATGCAGCTTTGATTTCATCCGCGCCAATGTGTTCGATCACCTTTTCCAGGGTATCATTGCCCAGGCTGTCGAACTGGTCCCGTTCTGTCTTATACGCCGGCTCCACAGTCTTACCTTTCGCTTCCAGATAGGCCAGCTGCACTGCCGTGTTTTCCTCCAGGCGCTGGGCAAGCTCTGCCCGGTCGGAGCTGCTCGTCTCTTCAATTCCAAGGCGCTGTAACGCAGCGCTGTTCGCAAATTTTCCTTCAAACGCATCTTTGCTTGCCGAATCCACCTTGCTTTCAAAGTCCCGCATCGCATCGTAATTCACTTCAAACTCCACATTGGGCCGGGTGGGTGTCCAGGCATCCGAACCATAGATACGGTTTGCCCGGTTCACCATGGGGTCAATGGTATCGGAGTTGAACACCAGCGAGATGGGGCCATACTTGGTGTGACCTTCCTGGGCTTTCACAACCGCAATAGACGGCGAGGGCATCCCGCCCAGCTCCAGCGCTTCCTGCAGGTTTTCGGCGGTCAGGTTGTGCACGGCCACAAGGTCTTTGTTCTTGTCCACCTCCACCGGAGCACTCAGCTGGAACCGCACCGATTTCTTCACAGGTTCGCTGTTTCCCTTGCTTTCGGCATTTTCTTGTGCTATACTGTTTTTAGAAAGCAGCTTAGGGGCTTCATCGCCCTGCTCGGTTTTGAGTACCGTGGTAAGGCTGCTTTCTTTTTTTGTTATTTTCCCATTCTCAATGGTCAGCAGGCTACCATCAGAACCACATACCTCATGGACATAGAATTTGCTCGCCGCATTCGGAACAGTATACTCATTTACAATAACAGCCTCATAGATTTTGATACCGTCCACCACAACCGGAGCCACAAAGGTATGAGTGTTGTACCCCCGTCCTTTCCAGTTTTCCACGAAACCAATTTGTTCACCGTACCGGATTACGTTGGGAATGGCCGCTGCAGCGATCTGCTTCACCGGGCCGTTTCCATGCTGCACGGTTGCCTTGGCTCCCTTGCGGGTCAGTTCCACCACACCAAATCCATCACGCTCTACTTTTCCGCCAATGGATTCAAAGAATCGGACGATATTTTCAGCATTTTCTTTGCTGGTAGCACCGTACTCAATTTCTTTTCCAGTGATTTCAGCCGCCGGTGTCATCTGTTCCAACCGGCCAAGATTACGGTTCAGCTGTTTTTCAAGGGTTTCCTCCCCTCCTGCAGCTGGAACCGCATACTGCGTCCTTCCGCCGCGCTCTCTGTCTTGAGGGCAGCGGCATTTTCTTTTGCACTGCGCAGGTTGTCCATCGCTTTTTCAGCGTGGGCAAAGTATTCGTCCTGTAAAATTCTGCGCTCGTTCTCGGCCAGGCGCTGGGCCTTCAGGGCCGCCCGGTTGTCGGGGTCAAGGGTCAGCACTTCCTTTGCCCGGCTCACAATGCCGCCCAGCATCTCCTTCACCCGGTTCATCACGGTGCGGATGGTTCCGGCCCTGCCGCTGTTCTTCTCGGCCTGCCCGCGCTGGAACTCCACCCAGCGCTTGAAATCGGATTCATTGGAGAAGATGCCTCGCCAGGCATCGCCCACCAGCTCCTCGGCAGCTTCCTCATAGGTCAGGTTCTGCTGGGCATAGTCGGTCATCTTCTCCCGGATCATCTCGTCCACGGTCTCAAAGCCGCTGCTCCTGGCCAGATACAGCAGGGCATGGTCCTGCAAAGTCTTTGCTCCCTCGCTGTCCAGTGCGTTGTACCAGTGGTAGTCCTCGTGCAGCACCGTGCCGAACGTATCCTGTGCACTGTCCCCAAAGAAGATCCGGGCCGTCTCCGTGTCCACATAGGCCCGCACCCGGCTGTCTGCCTGTCCCGCACCGTTCTGCAGCACGTTTTTCAGAACCGCCGTGGTGCCGGTTGCTGCCGCGTTCAGCTCGATCACCTGGCTTCCAGCGTCGTTCGCATTGCGCAAGGTCCCCTTGTAAATGGTCTCACCCCTGCCCGTCAGGCTCTGTTCCGTCAGATTTCCGCCCAGCTGGCTCTTGGCCCACCGGGTCTCTGCCGCATCCCTGCCGTAGGTGTAGGCGATCTTCAGCGCGTTCCGGCCCTTGAGGTTGCCCAGCACATAGTTCACGTTGGCCGCCATGCCGCTGCCGGTGCCCGCCAGCTCCAGCGCCTGGTCAAAGGTCTTCACGTCCTCCATCTGGCCCAACCGGTACAGAGTGGATGCTGCCGCCGCATAGCGGTCACTGTCCACGCCTTCCGGCTGTTTCAGGCTGATCTCCTGCGCCGCCTTTTCGCCCACCTTCCAGCTCCGCAGCACCTGCTCCGTCCGGGCCTGCTTCTGGCCCTCCGTCTTCGGTGCTTCCATGCCGTAGGTCTCCCGCATCGGGCTGTTGCTGCTGTCCATCCCGTCAAGGGTGCTTTCTTCCACAGGGACCGACTGCATCACAGCCTGCCGGTCAGCTCCATTCTGCGCTGTCAGCTCAACGTTTCCCGTCCTGCCAATGGCCCCCATACTAGGGGGACTGTCAGCGCTTATGCGCTGACTAAGGGGTTCTGCACCGTCCGCTGCTGTTTCCGTGGAGCTTTCCACACTTTCCCCAGCGTTCTCAACAGCATTCTGCTGGCTGCGCTGTGCCGCCACTTCCCGCAGCATCCGCCAGGTAGCCGCAGCCGTGCTCGGCAACTTCACCCCATAGGCTTCCTCAAAAGCCGCGCGGTTTGCCTCGTTTCCGGCCTCCGGGTTGAACAGCCTGATGGTCTTGCCTGTCAGGCTGTCACCGGCCGCCGCTTCTGCAAACGTCTGCACAGCCAAGTTGTCCGATATGGCAGCAGTTTCCGCACTGTTGCCCTCAGCCGCAGGGCCCGCCGCTTTCAGGTCAGCAGAGCCTTTTTCAGTCCCATCAGACTCCACCGACATGCCAAGGGCCCCACTATTAGGGGGGCTGTCAGCGCCCACGCGCTGACTGAGGGGTTCCGGTTCCCGTGCCAGCTCCTCCCGGCGCTGGTGTTCCTTCAGCGCCTGCTCGTATTCGTCCTGAGCGGCATACCGCTCCACGTTGCCCCGCAGGCTGGAATCTCCCGCGTTCATCCTGGAAAGCCCTGTGCCCACAGCGCCGCCCAGTGCACCGGACGCGCCGCCGGTCAGCCCCGCTTCCAGCGCCTGAACCAGCGTGTCCGTGGTAAACATGGTCTGGGCAGCTTCGCTGTCTCCCAGGGCCGCATCAATGGCCTTGTCGGCGTAGGTCTCCACAAAGGCCTGCACGGCGTTGTCAATGCCGCCGGAAATGGCGTTGGCAACTGCCGGATGTGCCGCCGCAAAGGCCGAATCCCCAGCCAGCGCCCGGATCTTGTCTGCCACAGCTCCCGCCACGGAATTTCTGGCGTAGTCCGCGCCCATGGTTCTTGCCAGATCAGCCGCACCCACGCTGTTTGATGGCCCATCCTGCGCCAAACTTGGCCACGCCGCCCACCAGCGCCTTGCCTGCGCTTTCGTCCTTGGCCGCGCTCTTGCCCATGGCATCCGCAGCGCCCTGGGCACTCAGCACCGGCAGCACCGCCGCCGGGTTGATGGCAGCCACGGCAAGGTTCTCTGCCGCGCTGGTCGCCACGCCCTGCACGGTCCGCTGCACATCGGTCAGGCCGCTCTGGGCCGCGCCCGTCAGCTGCTGGCCCCGGTTGTACAGCTGGTAGCCCACGCTCTTCTCCGTGTCGATGCCACCCTTTGCTTCCGTTCCGGCAATGCGGCTGCGCATGTCCTCGATCTCCTGCCGGGTAAATCCCTGCTGCAACAGGTCGCCGGTGCTGTACTTGGGCTGGTAGTCCATGTCAGTTTCCATCAGCTGGTCATACAGGTTCTTCTCGCGGGGGTTCCGGGCAAGCTCTGCTTCCAGTGCTTTCCGGTTCTCGCTGCTCTGCCGGATGTTCTTTCCGGCCTGCACCAGGTACTCCGCACCCATCAGCGGGGCAGCGGCCACGGTGTCCGCAACGCCGCCCACGGTGTTTGCCGTCCGCCGGGCCAGCTGCTTCCACTCCGGGATTTCTTCCATGGTGTCCAGATACTCCCTGGCCTGCCGGATCTCCGTGTCCGTGTACCCCAGCTTTTTCAGGTCCGCCGTGCTGTAGGTGTTGCCCACCTTCCCCTTGATTCCCGTGGTGCGGAAGGGGTCGATGCTACCATCCCCGGCGCTGGCCCCGTTTCTGCTGGTGCCGGTCTCGGCATAGCTGGTATAATTGCTCTTCTTTTCCAGCAGCTTGTTCACAAGCTCCTGATTCCGAGGCTGGTCAAACCACTGGTTGGCCTGGTCAAAGGCATCCGGCTGGCTGTACTCCGCATAGCTGTTCTTCAGCTTCTGGGCCTGCTGTCCGTACCACGTTCCCTTCCCCGCCGGGCTCACTGTCACCTTCTGCCGGTTCAGCTCGTCGCTCCGGTTGTCCATGGCATCCGCAAAGCCCAGGTTGTTCCTTGTCCGGTAATCCTCCAGCGCCGTGGAGTACAGGTCGGTGCCCGTCTGCTGTTTCTGGGTTTGCAGTGCCGCACGTTTTTCGGCCATTTTTTCCGCCGTCCATGGATTGCTATTGTCCGACACAGAGTTTCCCGTACTGCCAAGGGCTAACGGGTTGCGGCTGTCAGCGCTCTTGCGCTGACTGAGGGGTTCTGCCCCACCAGCAGCGGCATTGGTTTTTTTCTGAAGTTTGGCCCGCTTTTGGGCCATCTGTTCTGCTGTCCATGCCATTTTTGTTCTCCTTACCATCCCATCGCATTCCAGACCTTGGCCGCCACGTCATCATTTATGCCCATGTTGACCAGCCTGGCATAGATCGTATCCGAATCCACCCCTTCTGCACTCCACCCCTTTGCATAGCTCAGGGCATTGCTGTACGGCATTCCGGTACTCTTACCCGTGCTCCCTCCCGTGGTTCCCCCGGGCAGGGCCCACTTGTTCGGATTCGCCAGCGGGGCGATCAGCCCGCTGCCAGTTCCGGTCGCTGCTGTTGTGCCCGTGTCACCGTCCGGCAGCATTCCGGCGCTGGCCAGAATGTTCGCATAGACGCTCTTGGTCGGGTCATCATCCTTCAGGCTCTGATACTTACCCAGCGCCGTCAGCAGTTGGCTGTTTGTCCACCCGCTTCCGCTCTTGCTGGAGCCGCCGGAACTTCTCGAACTTCTGCTGCTCTTCGTAGCTGCCGCCTTTGCCAGCTGGGTCGCCAGCTGACGTTTTGCAATGGTGCCGTAAGAACCGGCTGCATTGCTGTCCAGCCCGTACATCTTCAGCAGGTTGGCCGCCGCCTCGCTGTTGCCGTTTGCCACAAGGGAAGCCGCCGTGGTCAGCACGCTTGCCTGATCGTCCCGGGTCACCGGTGCGCCGGTGTAGTTGGCAAAGGCATCCTTGTTCAGGCCGTACCGGTTCAGCACATCGGCAGAAGCATCCCCGGCTCCCTGGGTGTACAGGTTGAACGCCTGCTGATAGGCGTTCAGGGCATCGCTCTGGTCGGTGCGGTTCTTGTTGTACTCCCACTGTTCCCGGGCAAAGTCGTTCTCCCACTGCTGCTGCGTGTACCCCTTGTACCCATCGTAGGCCGTCAGAGCCGCCGAGCCGATGTTCTTTACCGTGTTCCAGAGGTTGTTCCAGTAGTTGTCGTTCTCGTTCCGGGCCTGTTCGCTCTGGTTGGCAAGGAAATTCTGCCACGCCGTGTAGTTGGCAAAATTGCTGCCGTAGGCACTGCGATCCAGCGCCTCGGTGTTGGCCATGCCGGAAAGGGCACTCAGCAGGTCGTTCTGCTGTTTCTGGTATTCGCTCAGTGCCTGGCCTCTCAGGCCGGGTACCGCATTGTCAATGCCGCTCAGCGCCTGCTGCTGGCCCTGCTTTGCCACGCTGTCGGCGTAGCTGCTGCCATACCCACCCGCCAGCATCGCCGCGTTGGCCTGGGCGTTCTCCGCGCTGGCGGCAGCATTGGCCTGGGCCTGGGCGCGGTACTGCTGGTAGGCTTTGCTGCCGGTGTCCCAGTCGAACCCGCTGCCGATCTGCCCGGTCAGGCTGTCCATTGCGTCCTTGTTCCGGCTCACATAGTCCGCCGGGCGGTTGGCGTTCCATTCCCGCTCTTCCTGTTCCGCCTGGTTCTTTCTCCGTAAGGTATCAAATAACATAAAGTTCCCTTCTTTCTGTCCTCTGTCGCAGGGCCCCACACCGGTCTTCAGAGCAAGCCACCCGTCATCATCTTCACGATAAGCGGCCCGGCGAGCTGTGCACCGATCCGCAATACGTTCCCCCAGAAGTTGGTGTTGTTCGCATCCTTCTTCTGGTTGGCCCCCACCGCGTTGGCATACTCGGTCTGAGCACTGTTCAGCTGGCCATAGTAATTGTTCAGGCGGGTGTTGTAAGCATCCTGCGCCAGCTTTTCCTGCTGCTGCAAAGAGCTCAGCCGGTTGCCCAGGTCACTCTTTTTGGTGGCATATTCGTTGTAAGCCTGGTTGTATAAGCTGTCTGCCACGTCCGAAAGCCCGTTCATGGTGCTCTGGTAGGCCGTCTGCCCGCTGGAAGTGCCCCAGCTGTTGCCGTAGCCGCCGCTGCGGGCCGAAGCGTTGGCGGCAGCGTTCTCGCTGGCCAGCTCCGCACCCCGGGTGTACTGGTTCTTGTACTGCTGGTAAGCTGCGTCCTTGGTGTAGTCGTAAGAAAAGCCGTCCCGGTTCATCTTGTCCAGCTGGCTCTGCGTGCCGCTGATCTGGCTGCCGTACTCGCTCTGATACTCCCCGGGCTTCTGTCCTTTGATGTAATCCAAATTGTTCTTTGCCGTGGTCACCCGGTCATTGCTCTGGGCGTACTGGTAGCTGTTGGAACCGTTCTTTCTGGTTCCAAACACGCCGGTGCCCGCATTCTTTTCGCTGTTGCCGGTAATGCCGTCATACACATCCCCTACCATCAGCCCCACATTGTGGCCCGGGATCAGGTACTCCCACCATTCTCCTCTTGCCATCTTCTCACTGTCTCCTTTCGTTTACTCCACCTTCAGCCCCATGGCGGTCAGCTTGTCCCGCATGGTGTCGCTGAAATTCGTCTCGTCCAGGTTCTGCATCATGTACATCATCTGGTCCCGCAGCTGCATCAGGTAGTTGTTGATGCTCCGCCTGTCCTCCGGGGCCATGTTGTCACTCAGTTTCGGCATGGCGATCTCGCCAAGCCTCGTAATATCTGCCATTTGTTCACGTTCCTTTCTGTCTCACGGTCAGGCCGTCCT
>ENA-OQKK01000346-OQKK01000346.1-human-gut-metagenome-genome-assembly--contig:-NODE-346-length-12378-cov-1.831279_pt1 | contig 12378 bp, 13 predicted proteins | sample MGYA00242648_ERZ504797 | MGnify/ENA primary metagenome ERZ504797 (study PRJEB26092, sample SAMD00036412) | human gut metagenome | host: Homo sapiens | study: EMG produced TPA metagenomics assembly of... | reverse complement strand
CATAACTTCGGAGATTGGAAGATCATGTTTTTTACATAATTCAAGTAATTCAATTGCGTTTTTAAAATCCATAACGTTTCAATTCTCCTTTCTATAGTTGAATGATCATAACATCTGAGACATTTGGACTTTTCTTGATCTCATCTGCAATATTTTCAGGAAGGCAGCCATCGGATTCAACGATCGTATAAGCTGTATTTCCTTTGGACTCCCTGAAGAGACGCATAAATGCGATATTTACATTCTGATCGCTCAGACATTTTGTAATATAAGTAACAACGCCAGGTTTATCTTTCTGGATGACGATCACGGTACTGTATTCTCCGGTAAAATCAACTTCTACATCGTTGATACGACAGATTCTGGCTTTCCCGCCACCTAGAGATTCTCCACGGATCGTAATCTGATCGCCATGTTCATTTGTCATTAAGATATCCACTGTATTTGGATGGACATCGGTTTCTGTTTCGTTCGGTACAAAAGTAAAGTCAAGTCCAAGGCCTTTTGCAATCTCAAAGGAATCACGGATCCTCATATCATCCGTACCAAATCCCATGATTCCACCGAGTAAAGCACGATCTGTTCCATGCCCATGATAGGTTTTTGCAAATGATCCATATAAGGTAAAGCGGACTTCTTTTAGAGTACCATTTAACATTTTTCTCGCAAGAAATGCGATTCTTGCAGCTCCGGCAGTATGGGAGCTTGAGGGACCGATCATATTTGGCCCCATAACATCAAATACACTGATAAAAGACATAAATTAAGCCTCCACTGTATCTTCTTTTAAAATAAATTTTTTGTAAATAGAATCTACGACGATTCCAATCGCATTGTCTCCGGAAATGTTACATGCAGTTCCGAAAGAATCCTGTGTGATATAAAGTGCGACCATTAAAGCACAGATCGGTCCGTTTGTATCTCCTGCTGTTGTACCAAATACCATGTAAAGGAAAGGCAATGCAGTCATGATAGATCCACCTGGAGCTCCAGGAGAAGCGACCATTGCAACACCAAGTGTCATAATAAATGGAATAACAGTTGCAAGGCTGATCGGTAACTGATTCATCAAACATACAGCAGTTGCACATGCTGTGATCGTGATCATAGAACCTGCCATGTGGATATTGGCACAAAGAGGCACTACAAAGTTACGGATCTGAGCACTGACACCGTCATTTTTTGCACATTCCAGATTGACAGGAATTGTAGCAGCAGAAGACTGAGTTCCTAAAGCTGTAGTATAACCAGGAACCTGATTTTTAATAAGAGAGAAAGGATTCTTTTTGCTGACAGAACCTGCAATTATAAACTGGATTGTGATACATACAAAGTGCATGATGATCACTACAAGGAATACTTTCCATAAGATTCCAAGGATTGCAAATGTTTTTCCTGATTTCGTCATATCAGTAAATGTACCGCAGATATATAATGGCAATAAAGGAATGATCGTTTTGTGCAGTACTTTATCGATGATCGTTGAGAAATCGCTCATTCCGTTGTAAAGGCTGTTTCCGATCTCTTTACTTTTCATTGTGGATAAGCATAATCCTAAAATGAAAGCAAGAACAACAGCAGATAATGTATCAAACAGCGGTGTGATCGTCAGTGAAAAATAAGGTTTCAGTGACGCATCAGCAGTCGCAGCAATCTGATCTAATGCCCCAGAAGTCATAAAGTGTGGGAACAGATTGGATGATACAAGGTAAGAAGCTGTACCAGCAAGTAAAGTTGAACCATAAGCAAGAGCAACGGTAATTAAAAGCAGCTGTCCAGCACCCTGTGACAGATCAGCGATTCCCATGGTTACATAAGCAAGGATCATCAGTGGAATGATGAATTTTAAGTAGGTACTGAAGAATCCAGACAGTGTTACAACAAAGCGGCAAAATCCAGTTGGAAGGAACTGTCCAAACAGGATACCAATAATGATGGCAATAATGAGTTTTGGTACCAGACCAAGTTTAAATTTTTCTTTTCCATTTTTAATTACTCCTCTAAAAGCATAATCACATATCATCGTAGTTTGTTTAATGTGCACAAAAAAATGTTTGACGTCTTTATGTTTGTATTGTATCATCCACGTATAGATGAATCAAATTCATAGATTTAATGATAACATTGAAAATTATTCATAATAGTACAAAGGAGAAAAAATGGAATTCCGTCAAATACAGACATTTATGCAGATAGCACAAGTGAAGAATTTCTCAAAAACCGCAGAATTACTAGGTTATTCGCAATCTGCCGTGACAGTACAGATCCGTCAGTTAGAAACAGAATTGGGAGTGCGGTTATTTGACCGTACAGGAAAAAAAGTGATACTCACACCGAAAGGAAAAGAATTTTTAATACATGCAAATAAGATCATTGATGAAATGCACAAGGCAAAAGATGCAATGAATGATACTGCAGAGTTAAAAAAATCCATTACATATCGGAACGATCGAATCCCTTTGTACGGTAAAATTTCCAGAGATTGTAGAAAAATTTCGCAATGAACATCCACAAGTAAGGATCCAAATAACGATTGATTCACCAGAAAAGTTGATTCAGATGATGGAGCATAATGAACTCGATGTCATTTATATTCTGGACACACCAAGATGGAATAAAAACTGGGTGAAAGTCATGGAAAAAGCGGAGCCTGTGATCTTTGTGTCTGCACCAAATTATAAGTTAGCAGGGAAAAAGAATATAGGGGTTGAGGAAATCTTAAATGCACCGTTTTATCTAACAGAACGAAATGCAAACTACAGACAGGCATTAGAACAGGAATTAGCTCTGCATAAACAGACATTATTGCCAGTACTTGAATGCAGTGATACCGCGTTTATCAAGAAGATGCTAAAGACAGGAAAAGGGCTTTCTTATCTCCCATTATTTGTTGTAGAAAAGGATATTGAAGAAGGGAAGATCGCAAAATTAGATGTGAAAGATATTGATATTACAATGTATCGACAAGTGTTTTATCATGCAAATAAATATATGACAAAAGAAATGGAGAAATTTGTGGAGTACTGCAGGTTGTGATTTGTTGGTTGGATAAACATGTTAGAAATAAAATTTTAAAAAAAAATTAGCACTCACCTCTTGACAGTGCTAATAATAGGTGTTATAGTACAACTAGAGCAAGAGGGAAGGGCTTAAGAGAGAAGCCAAAGAACCGAAGGCTCCATAAGATACAACAAGTCATATTGAGAACTTCTCAATATGCTTCACATAAAAGGCAAGTGTCAGGAATTACCCTGACACGCCCAAACATTATTATAAGAAAAAGGAGAGATGACTTATGATGATGATGCCTAGTATTTTTGGAGGAAACTTATTTAACGACGACTGGATGGATTTTTCTTTCCCAGATATTGATAAAGAACTGTATGGTAAACACGCAAAGAACTTAATGAAGACTGATGTGAAGGAAAAAGACGGAAACTACGAAGTAGCGATCGACCTTCCAGGATTTAAGAAAGATGAGATAACAGCTGAACTGAAAGACGGATATTTAACGATCAGTGCAGCAAAAGGATTAGATAAAGACGAGAAAGATAAAGAAGGTAAATATATCCGTCGTGAACGTTACGCAGGAAACATGAGCAGAAGCTTCTATGTTGGCAAAGATATCACAGAGAAAGATATCCACGGTAAATACGAGAATGGTATTCTGATGCTGGATATTCCGAAGAAAGCTCCGGAGAAGAAAGTAGAAGAAAAGAAATTCGTTACGATTGAAGGATAAAAGAACTTTCCCCGGGATGATCAGATTCCCGGGGAATCTTTCTATCTATTTGAGAATGAAAGGAAAAGAAGGTGAAACGAAATGGCAGCAAAACGTGATTTATATGAAGTTCTTGGAATCAGTAAAACTGCAGATGAAAAAACGATCAAGAAAGCATATCGGAAACTGGCAAAGAAATATCATCCAGATATGAATCCTGGAGATAAAACAGCAGAACAGAAATTCAAAGAAGCGACCGATGCTTATAATATATTAAGTGATCCAGAGAAGAGAAAATTATATGATCAATATGGTCATGCTGCCTTTGACGGAACCGGAGCAGAATCTGAGTTCTATAAGAATTACCAAAACTATGGTGGTGCTCATGGAGGATATCAGGAATTCCACTTTGAAGGTGGAGATGGCGATGATATCTTTGGTGACATCTTTGGAAGTATGTTCGGTGGCGGAAGAAACAACAAAGGATTCCATCGAAGCAGTTTCCATCAAGGAGGTTTTGGCTCTTCTGATGGATTTGGAGGTGGTGGATTCGGAAGTGGATCCTTCAGACAGAAAGGTTCCGACGCACACGCAGATATCTCTATTAGTTTTGATGAAGCGGTTACGGGCTGCGATAAAGTCATTCATTTGCAAGATCAAAATGGTGCGATGCAGTCATTACAGGTTCATATACCAGCCGGAATTGATACAGGAAAAAGTGTCCGCTTAAGAGGAAAAGGAAATCCAGGAATCGGAGGCGGTGAAGCAGGTGATTTATTCCTGAAAGTAACAGTCGGTGAGAAACAAGGATTTGAGCGAAAAGGAAATGATGTGTATACAACGATCAATGTTCCATTTAGCACAGCCGTTTGTGGAGGTGAAGCAGTGATCAAGACATTATATGGAAATGTTATCTGTAAGATCAAAGAAGGAACTCAGTCAGGATCTAAGATCAGACTGCGTGGAAAAGGAATGCCGCTTATGAAGAATCCATCTCAGAAGGGAGATCAATACGCAGTTGTTCAGATTCAGGTTCCAAGAAATGTCTCCCAGCAGGCAAAAAACAATTAAAAGAATTCGAAGCACTTTGTGGTCAAAGAGGAAATGCCTCTTATTAAGCATGAAACTTCTTGATAATAGATAAAAAAGGTTGTTATTTGGAGACAAAAAAACAGATAACAGCCTTTTTTGCCTTTATAAATTGTGTCAAATAAGGTACAATAAAACCACATATGAAAGAAGGTGGGACGAGATGGACGTATCAGAGAAAATGAAATATAAATTAGCAAATGCAATGAAAGAGTTGTTGGTGCATACGCCAGTAGATAAGATTACAGTGAAACAGATTGTAGATCAGTGCGATGTAACTCGTCCAACCTTTTATCGGCATTTTAAGGATAAATATGATCTGATCAACTGGTATTTTGATGTATTGGCTCAGATGTCGTTTAAACAGATGGGTATCAGTCTGACATTAAGAGAAGGGCTGCTCAAGAAATTTGAATTCATCAAAGGTGAAGGACAATTTTTCGCAGCAGCTTTTTCGAGCGAGAGTCAGAACTGTCTGATGGAGTATGATTATCAGTGCATTTATCAATTCTATTGTGATATCATTCACAAACAGGGAGTTGATAAAATTCCAGAAGAATTAGAATTCTTGTTGAGAATGTATTGCCGAGGTTCAATTGCCATGACTGTAGAATGGGCGACAACAGGAATGAAGATGTCGCCGGAACAGCTCGCAGATCAGCTGATCGATGCGATGCCTCCAAAGCTATATGATCTGTTCAAAGATATATAAAGATAACAAAATGTTACACTTTTGATGAAGTGTAACATTTTTTACATTTTGCCAAATGTGTAACTTGTATTTGTGAAAAAACAATTTTATACTGAAGATAGTTAAAAAAATGTCAATATAAAAGGAGTGTATAAAATGGTAAATCGTATCGTATTAAATGAAACATCTTATCACGGAGCAGGAGCAATTCAGGAGATCGCAACAGAAGCAACAAAACGTGGATTCAAAAAAGCGTTTGTTTGTTCTGATCCAGATCTTGTAAAATTCGGAGTTACAAAGAAGGTAACAGATGTATTAGATAATGCAGGACTTGCATATGAAGTATATTCACAGATCAAACCAAATCCAACGATAGAAAACGTACAGACAGGAGTTACAGCATTTAAGGCAGCAGGAGCTGATTACCTGATCGCTATTGGTGGTGGATCTTCTATGGATACAGCAAAAGCTGTTGGAATCATCATCAACAACCCAGAATTTGAAGATGTGAGAAGCTTAGAGGGAGTTGCAGATACTAAGAAACCTTGCGTACCAATCATCGCAGTTCCAACAACAGCCGGAACAGCTGCTGAGGTTACAATCAACTACGTTATCACAGATGTTGAGAGAAAGAGAAAATTCGTTTGTGTTGACCCACATGACATGCCGGTTATCGCAGTTGTTGACCCGGATATGATGTCCTCTATGCCAAAGGGACTTACAGCTTCCACAGGTATGGATGCCCTGACACATGCAATTGAAGGATATACAACAAAAGCTGCTTGGGAAATGACAGATATGTTCCATATCAAAGCAATCGAAATCATTGGAAAATCTTTAAGAAGTGCTGTTGCAAATGAAAAAGAAGGCCGTGAAGGAATGGCTCTTGGACAGTATATCGCAGGAATGGGATTCTCTAATGTAGGTCTTGGAATCGCTCATTCTATGGCTCATACCCTTGGTGCTGTATACGATACTCCACATGGTGTTGCATGTGCTATGATGCTTCCAATCGTTATGGAATACAATGCAGATTGTACAGGTGAGAAATACCGTGAAATTGCAAGAGCAATGGGCGTTAAAGGTGTTGACGACATGTCTGTTGAAGAATACAGAAAAGCTGCTGTTGACGCTGTTCAGAAACTTTCTGTTGACGTTGGAATCCCGACAAAACTGGAAGCTCTGAAAGAAGAAGACCTGCAGTTCCTCGCTGAGTCTGCTCACGCTGATGCTTGTGCACCGGGTAACCCGAAAGATGCAAGTGTAGAGGATCTGAAAGAGCTCTTTAGAAAGCTTATGTAAATTGATTTCTGGTACACGGACGAAAATTCTGAAATGTGATAAGTCTGTGATTCCTTCAAAGGATGACGCATCGAATCTGGCTCAGGGTTACGTGTACTGATAATTCTAGGAAAAACTTAAGATTACTAAATACAAAGAAAGGTTTGGAAAACTCACTGCCGCTCAGACAGTTTCCAAACCTTTCTTTAACGTAACCTTAAGTTTTTCAAGTATTATCAAGCACACTCCACATTCACCATCTTCGATGCGTCATCCTTCTTCGGAGATTCACTTTATCCCACATTTCCGAATTTTCTGTGTATAGAAATAGATTTACGGAATATACGAAGGGATGAAATGATTCGCACATTTTTTTGATGTAGAAATAAATCTGCACCAAAAGGTCTGTCTACAACAATCCACGTTCTTTAAAGACGTCTCTTAGTTCTGCGGGCATGGATTCGGAGAGGAATCTAGCCAGGGTTTCGGGGTGGCTTTGTGATTGCCGAGAACCCATTGGACCGTCATGTAGATGGAGCCTTGGCAGTACATTTCTAACTGAAAGCGAATCTTGTCGGACATCTTTTTCCCGGTGTTTCCTTCGATACGATCGGTGTAGAATTTTGTGATCAGTTCAAAGTCGTGATCACGCAAACAGTTCTGGTCGTCATTTTTAAATGCCGCACGAAAGAAAAGTGTTTCTTTCTGAATGTATTGGAATTTATTTACAAGACTTTCATAGACTGTTTGTCCCTCTCCCATATGTTCAAAGGATTCAATCAGTATCTTGTCAAAATACCAGTTGATCAAATCATATTTATCCTGAAAATTCCGGTAAAAGGTCTGACGCGTCACTCCGCATTCTTCTGTGATCTCTTTCACAGTGATCTTCTCGACCGGAGCTTTTTTCATGCATTCTTTCATTGCCTCTGCCAACCGGTATTTTACTTTTTCTCCTGACTTGTATGTTTCTGCCATAACTTTTTCCTTTCCACTCCAAGCAGTTCAAGCAGTTCTTCATGCGGGTATTCTTCGTCTTCCTGGTAAATATCCACATAATTCATTGCAGCGCCTCCATCTACGAATGCAGGAAACAGGAAACCACATTCCGGTTCGCCCGGTTCATATTCTCCGCTTAGTGGACAGATCACGCATAAAATGTATTCATACATTCGTTCTGATTCTCCCTGACGTATATGATCCAGCCCCTTCGCCGGAATGTCATATCTGTCATGAAAAACATAGATTGCATAATCTTCATCTGCCTGATAATGTTCCCCGATAATCTCATAAAATGTCTCCATCAGAGCATCATTTTTCAAGCCACAGGCACGCATCCCCATCAGAAGCTTCCACATACTGTCCGGATTTCTTTGATCATCAGAAAACTTATATTCCTTCAGATTTTTATTTGTTTTCGCAAACGGCACTTTCTTCGCAAGTGCCAGATTCTTCTCCTGTTCTACAGGATTTAATTTCAGGAAACTGGTGTTAAATGTTCCATCTATAAATCCGTCTATATCCATATATCCCCCGGCGATCCGGGTGATCGATGTCCGTTTTACTGTCATTCGTCTGGTCAGCGCCAGCATATCTTCTCGATTGATCATAATCTTTTCCCTCCGGCTCTCTGTTTATCCCTGCAAATCTCTGCATATCTCGACAGCTTTCTGTTCGTCTCAAACATCTTCCGCCTGTCTACATCAGAGATTCTTCTGTCTTATCCGCTCTGTCAATCCTCGAAGCATTAACGGTTCCACGCCGCTACTTTTTTCTCCTCTTCTTCCTCTTTTTTCTCCGCCTGCATGATCACATCACGAACCTTCTGCATTCTCTCGTCAAGAGCTGAGCTGATCTGTGCACAGTCCATCATCTCTTCTGCCAGATACTTACTCTGATCTTCCGGAATACTCTTTTTATAGCGAAGCTTATGCTCCAGGCTCGCCCAGAAATCCATCGCGATCGTACGAAGCTGCACTTCAACTGTGATCATCTTTTTTCCTTCTTTTAAGAAAATCGGAGTCTTCACGATCAGATGAAGACTTCTGTAACCACTCGGCTTTGGATTTGCAATGTAGTCTTTTTTCTGAATTAAAATTACATCGTCCTGATCAAGGAAGCATTTCGCAAGTTTATAAATGTCATCCTGAAAAGCACAGATCACACGCACACCGGCAATATCCTGAATATTTTCTTCGATTGCATCAATCGTCAATGGAATATTTTTACGACGAATCTTCTTCAGCAGACTCTCCATAGATTTTACACGCGTCTTAATACTCTCAATCGGGTTGCGGTCATACTCCAGCGAATGCTGTTCGCTCAGCACCTTAAATTTCGTCTCAACTTCCATGATCGCACACTGATAATAAGCCATCATCGTATTGACCGGCTTTAAATTCTCCTGTACAAAGTCAATAAATTCATCTGAAAGAAGACTGTTTCTTACAAAGTCCTCTCTTCTTTTCTCGATTCGTTCTTCTAACTCTCGTCTACCCATTTGTTTCTTTCATCTCTCTTTTCTTGCTTTTTATAAGATTGACCTGATCAGATACTTCCATTCTGCCAGATATTCTCTAAGCATATTGTTTGGCAGATACAATGGATTCGAGCCCGCAGCAATTGCTTTCGCTGACTTTAATCCCTCACCTTTTGTAATCTGCATTGCCCGAAACATATGGAAATCATTTGTGATAATTCCCACACTTGCTCCGTCTTTCATATATTTTTTACTATATTTTATATTCTGCTCTGTTGTCTTCGATTTGTCTTCCAGAATCAAACGGTCTTTCTCAATTCCGGCCGCTTCCATATAATCAGCCATCGCCTGCGCTTCCGTACATGGCTCGTTATACCCCTGTCCACCTGACACAACACAGATTGTCTCCGGATTCTTCTCTAGATAATCGATTGCTGTGTTCAGTCGATGCTTCAGCACCTTACTCGGTCCATCTGCTCTCACCTGTGCACCAAGCACTATGATGTAGTCCAGATTTTCATCTGCCTTCGCATGCATCTGACTGATAATGCATCCTTCGATAATCACAAAGGAAACTACAAATACAAGCAGTATTCCCCTTAATATCCACAACATCCACATCGGAAGTCTTGCCCATCCATCCAGAAATGTAATCGCTGCGCATCCTCCAAGCAATGCAGCCAATACAAACCAGATCAGGAAGAATCCCGTCCCAGATCCATTTTCGCTCATCCAGAATCCATAACAGGCAAATAACACTGCAAATAAAATACATATTATAACTGCTGTCATTTTTCGCTTTGTTCTCACTTTCCACTTTCTCCAAGAATCAGTCGAAGCAGTGTCTTATCAAGCATGATTGTCCGATCCCAGGGATTCAGAATGATACCTTCAATCTCGTTCTCCTGTACAGCAGACTGGAATAATGGTTCGATTGCTGTCAAAAATGTAGACATCACACTATTAGAACCTTTTAATTCTTCCTCAAAACTTGTAAATGCACTCCACCACTTCTTTCCATCAGCTGTCTTCACTGCCTGTATCTTCAATTGTTCTGCAACAGAAGGCTCTACCGCAAGAATCAATTGTCCTTCTTCTTTCATTCGTCTACGGATCACTGTCAACGTATGTGCTAAAAGTTCCTGAGACGGTTCCTGCTGGAGCGCAGAAATTGCTTCCTCAATCTTCTCGTTTCCTTTCAATCCTTCATCTTTTGTATCGTTATTCTGCATCTTCATCCTTGCTGCTCCTTGTAAGTTTTTCTATTTTTATTCAAGTCGAACATCCGTGAGACTTGGCGCGTGATTCTGGTCAGCGAAGCTGACATATTCCTATCAGAATCACTGCGCATCCTCGCGGAGCGTTTATCTCAGTCGGAGATTGGACTCCCACTGAGACAAATTTGCTATTACTCACCACCTGAAGAGGTGGGAGTCTTCTCGACTGAGATAAATAATTTCAGACATCGGAATTTTTCTTTTATTTTACTTTCGATTCCCATATATTTTTCTCACAATAATGTAAATAAATATTAGAAATTTAACGTGCATTTTATCAAAAACTTTACTTGTACATTGAAAATAATATGTTAGAATAAAGGTGTATTTTTAAGGAAAAGTAGGAGGAATTTGAATGCGCAAAACAAAAATTATCTGTACCCTTGGTCCGTCTACTGATAAGGACGGTGTTCTGGAAGAACTCGTTAAAGAAGGAATGAACGTAGCACGTTTTAACTTCTCTCATGGTTTACATGATGAACAAAAAGGCCGTATTGATAAATTAAAAGAAATTCGTACAAGACTCAATAAACCGGTAGCTGCGCTTCTCGACACAAAAGGGCCTGAAATTCGTATCCGCGAATTTGAAAATGGAAAGGTCACACTGAAGGAAGGTCAAGAATTTACCTTAACTACAGAAGAAATCGTAGGAAACGAAAAAATCGTTTCTGTTACCTATAAAGATTTATATAAAGATGTCAAACCAGGCAACAGCATTCTGATCGATGATGGTCTGATCGGCCTGCGCGTAGAAAAAGTAAATGCACCGGAAATTGTCTGTACCGTAGTAAACGGCGGCGAGCTCGGAGAGAAGAAGGGTGTGAATGTACCAAACGTTTCGATCAATCTTCCGAACCTGACGGAGAAAGACAAAGGAGATCTTCTCTTTGGTATTGAACAGGATATTGATTTTGTAGCGGCTTCTTTTATCCGAAATGCAGAGGCAATTAACGAAATCCGTGAGTTCCTTGTGGCAAACGGAGGAGAGCGCATTGATATCATTGCCAAGATCGAAAATGCGGAGGGTGTGCAGAACATCGACAGCATCATCGATGCGGCAGATGGTGTGATGGTTGCAAGGGGAGACCTTGGTGTAGAGATTCCGGCGTGCCAGGTACCGCATGTACAGAAAATCATCATTGAAAAATGCAATCATAAATACAAACCGGTTATCACAGCAACCCAGATGCTGGATTCCATGATCCGGAACCCGCGCCCGACCCGTGCAGAGGTAGCCGATGTTGCGAATGCAATTTATGATGGAACGGATGCAATCATGCTCTCCGGCGAAACAGCAGCCGGAAAATATCCGATCGAGGCAGTTACCATGATGGGAGAGATTGCCGAGCAGACGGAGCGTTATCTGAAATTCGAAGATTACCGCGATGGAAAAGCGCTGGAAGGAAAGCTGAATGTTTCCGCAGCAGTCGGAAGTGCAGCCGTTTCTATGGTAGAACACATCAAAGCAGCCTGCATTGTGACCCCGACGATGTCCGGTCAGACCGCAAGACTGATCTCAAACCTTCGTCCGAGCGTACCGATTTACGGTGTTACCCCATATGAATGGGCAAGAAGAAAAATGCAGCTCTACTGGGGCGTTCGTCCGGTGACCGGATACGAGGAAGATTCTACGGAGAACATCATTTCCCATGCTATGTATATGGTGCGCCGTGAGGAGCTTGTAGAACGCGGCGATATGGTTATTTTTACGGCCGGAGACCCTGCTACTAACGAGGTGACGGGTAGAAGGATATATGACAAACATGCTTCACATTATTCAGGCAAAATAAGCAGAAGAAGGAGACAAAAGAGAATGACGAAGAAGCCTTTGTAACAAAAG
>ENA-OQKK01000345-OQKK01000345.1-human-gut-metagenome-genome-assembly--contig:-NODE-345-length-12435-cov-2.708645_pt1 | contig 12435 bp, 6 predicted proteins | sample MGYA00242648_ERZ504797 | MGnify/ENA primary metagenome ERZ504797 (study PRJEB26092, sample SAMD00036412) | human gut metagenome | host: Homo sapiens | study: EMG produced TPA metagenomics assembly of... | reverse complement strand
ATCATTAGCGGTTTCAGGATTAGTTAAAGCCGGTTCGATAGCTTTTGCAGCTTCTTCAGGTTTGCTTTTCAAGGATTTAGCCTCCTTAACAACACTTACTTGTGCAGACACAAAGCAAGCTGTTAACAATAAAGCCACTGTAAATAATACTTTTCTCATGATTTTGTGGATTTAATAATACAATTTATTTTATTCTTCACTATTTGCTTCGGCAGTTAAATCTGAATTAGTATCAGAATTAGTAGTACCACCACTCTCTCCTTCAGTTATATTTTCAAGATCTGTATTTGAATTTTCATCTGTAACCTCTTCTTCAGATGTCACCTTACATACAGAGCCTATTTGGTCATTACGTTTCTCCAAATTTATCAATCGCACACCTTGTGTTGCACGTCCCATGATGCGGACTTCAGCGACTTTTAAACGAATTGTAATACCAGATTTATTAATAATCATCAAGTCATTCTCATCTGTAACAGACTTGATAGCTACCAATTTACCCGTTTTATCTGTAATATTCAACGTTTTTACACCCTTACCGCCACGATTGGTCTTACGATAATCTTCGATATCAGAACGTTTACCGTATCCTTGTTCAGAAACTACCATAATTGATTCAGCTTCAGGATCTTTTATACAAATCATACCGATAACTTCATCGCCACCATCTTCATCCAAAGTCATACCACGCACCCCTGTAGCCGTACGTCCCATAACACGAACCGCACTTTCGTGAAAGCGAATTGCACGCCCGTTACGGTTAGCAATAATGATTTCATTATCACCGTTAGTCATACGAACTTCAATCACTTTATCATCCTCACGAATAGTTATCGCATTAACACCATTCTGGCGAGGCCGTGAGTATTGTTCCAACAAAGTCTTTTTAATGACGCCATTCTTTGTACAGAACAGCACATAATGGCTATTAATGAACTCGGTATCATTAAGGTTTTTCACACGTAGATATGCTGTAACCACGTCATCGGAATCAATATTCAGCAAATTCTGAATAGCGCGTCCTTTAGCATTTTTAGTTCCTTCGGGAATTTCGTAAACTTTCAACCAATAGCACTTACCTTTCTGAGTGAAGAACATCATAGTATTGTGCATTGTAGCCGGATAAATATGCTCTACAAAGTCTTCATCACGGGTTTCACTTCCTTTTGATCCAACTCCACCCCTATTTTGGGCACGGAATTCTGATAAAGGAGTACGTTTGATATATCCCATATGAGATATCGTGATAACCATCTGATCATCAGCATAAAAATCTTCCGGATTAAATTCTTCTGAAGAATAAACTATTTCAGACCGACGCGCGTCCCCATACTTCTCTTTTACCTCTACTAACTCATCTTTGATTACTTTTTTACAAAGTTCATCATTTGAAAGAATTTCTTCATAATAAGCAATCTGTTTCATCACCTCTTCATATTCTGCGTGAAGCTGATCTTGCATCAAACCTGTTAATTGGCGCAAACGCATTTCTACAATAGCACGTGCCTGAATTTCACTCAGATTAAAACGCTCTATTAACCCTGCTATGGCATCATTAGGGGTTTTTGCAGCACGAATAATACGGATCACTTCATCAATATTATCAGAAGCTATAATCAATCCTTCAAGAATATGAGCACGCTCCTGTGCCTTCCGTAAATCATACTGAGTACGACGAATTACCACATCATGACGATGTTCTACAAAATATCTGATTAAATCTTTCAGATTCAACATTTTGGGGCGACCATGGACCAAAGCAATATTATTTACGCCAAATGAAGTTTGCAGAGCTGTCATTTTGAACAATTTGTTCAGCACCACACTAGCATTTGCATCACGTTTAACATCAATAACGATACGCATACCTTCACGGTCGGATTCATCATTTACATACGAAATACCATCAATCTTCTTGTCATTGACTAAAGATGCGATATTTTCAATCAATTCCTTCTTATTTACATTATAAGGAATTTCATTAACTATGATCTTGTCATGTGTAGTATGAGTTTCTATCTCAGCCTTAGCACGCATCACTACTCTACCACGTCCGGTTTCGTAAGCATCGCGTACCCCGCTTATACCATATATATATCCACCTGTAGGGAAATCCGGTGCTTTTACATATTGCATAAGCCCTTCAATATCAATATCATTATTGTCAATGTAAGCAATACATGCATCGATTACTTCAGAAAGATTATGGGTAGGCATATTGGTTGCCATACCTACAGCAATACCGGATGCTCCATTTACCAACAAGTTAGGAATCCGTGTTGGCATGACAGTCGGTTCCTGCAACGTGTCATCAAAATTATTCTGAAAATCAACAGTTTCCTTATAAAGATCCTGCATCATCTCTTCACCTATTTTCTTTAATCTTGCTTCCGTATAACGCATGGCAGCAGGGCTGTCACCATCAACAGAGCCGAAGTTACCCTGACCATCTACCAACGGATATCTCATAGCCCAATCCTGAGCCATTCTGACCAAAGCTCCATACACGGAAAAGTCACCATGCGGGTGATATTTACCCAAAACTTCACCTACAATTCTTGCTGATTTCTTATAAGCTTTATCGGAGGTATTTCCCAGTTCAATCATACCATATAAGATACGTCTATGAACCGGTTTAAAGCCATCGCGAACATCCGGGAGGGCGCGCGCAACAATTACTGACATTGAGTAATCAATGTACGACGACTTCATTTCCTCTTCGATGTTAATCTTAATAATTCTGTCTTGATCAACCTATTTAGTTTTATATTAATTACACTCAATATCTCACCTCTGAAAAATTGCACTAAGGTAAGGTTTTTCCGTATACTACGAAAGAATTTGTCTTGAAATTTTGAGCCTTCGGGCTTTTCAAGGCTTATTAAGGAATAATGGCACGAAATTTGATGATAGTTGGAATAGATTATGTAACTTTGCGTAATCAGTACATATATAATATAGTATGAAAAATTATTCGAAAAGATTGATTGACGTGATTGAGTATAGCCGTGAAGAAGCGGCTAGGCTCCAGAATAGCTATATCGGGCCGGAACATTTGATGCTAGGCATCATCCGGGAAGGCGAAGGCGAGGCAATGCGTGTCTTGCGAGAGCTACATACCGATCCGATGGATATTAAACGCAAGATTGAGCAAGAAATAAAGAACACATTCGATTCTGAGGATTCTGTCCAGCATGAGATCGCTATAAGTAAGACTACAGAACGTGTCTTGCGTATGAGTATGCTGGAATCTCGTTTATTCAAGGAAGATGAGACCGATACGGAACATCTTCTATTGGCGATATTGAAAGAGGAGTTTAATGTTGCTGCCAAGGTGTTGAACGACGCGGGTATTACTTATCGTTCCGCATATAATATATTAGTAAGCGGAACCGGTTTGAATAATATGGAGGAATTCGACGAGATCAGCGACGGATATACGGATGATGACGAAGATGACGAGGACGAAGGTTTCTCCTCTCGTCGTGAGGCATCTCGCCCCTCTTCCGGTACTGGAGCGGGAGCCGCTCAACCGAAATCCCCTAATGATACACCTGTTCTGGATAACTTCGGAACGGATATGACACGTGCCGCCGCAGAAAACCGTCTAGATCCGATTGTGGGACGTGAGAAGGAAATCGAGCGTTTGGCCCAGATATTAAGCCGTAGGAAGAAAAATAATCCGGTATTGATTGGTGAGCCGGGTGTGGGTAAGTCGGCTATCGTAGAGGGATTAGCTTTACGCATTATTCAGCGTAAGGTTTCCCGGGTGTTATTCGATAAGCGTGTGATTAGCTTGGATATGGCTTCTATTGTCGCCGGTACGAAATACCGCGGACAATTCGAGGAACGTATTCGTTCTATCTTAAACGAGTTGAAGAAGAATCCTAACATCATTCTTTTCATCGATGAAATCCACACTATTGTGGGAGCAGGTTCTGCAGCGGGCTCAATGGATGCAGCCAATATGTTGAAACCCGCATTGGCCAGAGGCGAGATTCAATGCATCGGAGCGACGACGTTGGACGAATACCGCCAAAACATTGAAAAAGACGGTGCATTGGAACGTCGGTTCCAAAAGGTTATTGTAGAACCAACAACTGCAGAAGAGACACTTCAGATATTGAAAAATATCAAGGATAAATACGAGGATCATCATAATGTGAACTATACAGATGCAGCCCTTGAAGCTTGTGTGAAACTAACAGACCGATATATCACAGACCGTAACTTCCCCGATAAAGCGATAGATGCTTTAGATGAAGCCGGCTCGCGCGTACATCTTACTAATATCACTGCTCCTAAAGAAATAGAAGAACAGGAAAAACTGATTGATGAGATGAAATCTCTTAAAAATGAAGCTGTCAGGCTACAGAATTTCGAACTGGCCGCCAGTTATCGTGACAAAGAGAAAGAATATACGAATCAGCTTGATACCCTGAAGGAAGAATGGGAAAAAAGTCTGAAGGAAAACCGGGAAACGGTAGATGACGAACAAATAGCTGAAGTCGTTTCCATGATGTCAGGCGTACCTGTACAAAGAATGGCACAGGCTGAAGGAATGAAATTATTAGGAATGAAAGACGATCTGCTTTCTAAAGTTATCGGTCAGGACAAAGCAATCGCCACACTGGTAAAAGCTATTCAAAGAAGCCGTGTAGGCCTGAAAGATCCTAATAAGCCGATTGGTACATTCATGTTTCTAGGTCCGACAGGTGTCGGCAAGACTCATTTGGCCAAGGAGTTAGCGAAACTAATGTTCGGTTCAGCAGATGCACTTATCCGCATTGACATGAGTGAATATATGGAAAAATTCACCGTATCCCGTCTGGTAGGAGCACCTCCCGGATACGTAGGTTATGAAGAAGGTGGGCAGCTGACGGAGAAAGTAAGGCGTAAACCCTACTCTATCGTTTTATTGGATGAAATTGAAAAAGCGCATCCCGATGTATTCAACATATTGTTGCAAGTGATGGATGAAGGTCGGTTGACTGACAGTTATGGCAGAACTGTAGACTTTAAAAATACCATAGTCATCATGACATCTAATATTGGAACCCGCCAACTGAAAGAATTCGGAAAAGGAATCGGATTTGCCGCCCAGGTCCGTACTGATGACAAAGAATACTCGCGCAGCGTGATTACAAAAGCTTTGAATAAGTCTTTTGCGCCCGAATTCATCAATCGTTTGGACGAAATAATAACTTTCGACCAACTCGATCTGGATGCACTGACCCGGATTATTGATATTGAACTTAAGGGCCTTTACAGTCGTGTGGAAAACATTGGTTACAAGCTTGTTATTGACGAAGATGCCAAAAAGTTTGTAGCCACCAAAGGTTACGATGTACAGTTTGGAGCACGCCCATTGAAACGTGCCATCCAAAACAACTTGGAGGATGGCATCTCCGAGCTGATACTTGGATCAGAAATGGCAGCTGGTGACACGATCAAGGTAAGCTATGACAAAGAAAAAGACCTCATTGTCATGACTGTGGAAAAGTAAAGAGTCCAAAGTTATTCAAAAAATAACAGACAAAATGTCAGATATCACTGTATCTGGCATTTTTTTTGCCCATCATCCAACAAAAAGACGATTCAAACGTATATATAACATAATAACTTAAAACCATAAATAGTATGCAAAAAGGAAATATTGGGGTAACCACTGAGAACATTTTCCCCATCATTAAAAAGTTCTTATACAGTGATCATGAAATATTCCTCCGTGAATTAGTTTCTAATGCAGTAGATGCCACACAGAAGCTGAAAACCCTTGCATCTAAAGGTGAATTCAAAGGAGAGATGGGAGATCTTACCATTAAAGTAAGCTTAGGAAAAGATACCATCACCATTTCCGACCGGGGTATCGGACTTACAGCCGAAGAGATCGACAAATATATCAATCAGATAGCTTTTTCAGGTGCTAACGACTTCCTTGAAAAATATAAAGATGATGCCAATGCCATCATCGGACACTTTGGTCTGGGTTTCTATTCTGCCTTCATGGTAGCCAAAAAAGTGGAAATCATCACAAAATCCCACCAAGAAGGAGCACAAGCTGTGAAATGGACTTGCGACGGAAGCCCTGAGTTCACTATCGAAAACGTTGAAAAAGAAAGCCGCGGATCGGATATTATCCTTTATATAGATGATGACTGCAAGGAATTTCTGGAAGAAGCACGTATTTCTTCATTGCTGACTAAATATTGCCGCTTCCTTCCTATCCCCATTGCATTCGGCAAAAAGAAAGAATGGAAAGATGGAAAGCAGGTTGAAACAAACGAAGACAACGTAATCAACGAAACCTATCCTTTATGGACACGCAAACCGGTAGAGCTGAAAGACGAAGATTATAAGAAATTCTATCGGGAGTTATATCCTATGGCAGACGAACCTCTGTTCTGGATCCACCTGAATGTGGATTATCCGTTCAATCTGACAGGTATTCTGTACTTCCCGAAAGTGAAGAGCAACATTGAATTACAAAAAAACAAAATCCAACTTTACTGCAACCAGGTCTATGTCACCGACTCGGTAGAAGGTATTGTTCCAGACTTCCTGACCCTGTTACACGGAGTGATTGACTCACCGGATATCCCGTTGAACGTATCCCGTTCTTACTTGCAGAGCGATTCCAACGTGAAGAAAATCTCCACTTATATTTCTAAGAAAGTATCAGACCGCCTGCAAGCCATTTTTAAGAATGACTGCAAAGAATTCGAGGAGAAATGGGATGATTTGAAGATTTTCATCAACTACGGCATGTTGACTCAAGAAGATTTCTACGAAAAGGCTAATAAATTTGCTCTGCTGAAAGACACAGATGACAAATATTATACTTACGAAGAATACCAAAGCTTGATCAAAGATAACCAAACAGATAAGGACGGCAACTTGATTTATCTGTATGCTACCCATGCAGACGAACAATACAGCTACATTGATGCGGCCAAAAACAAAGGCTACAACGTATTGTTAATGGATGGTCAGCTGGATGTTTAGCCATGGTAAGTATGCTCGAGCAGAAATTTGAAAAGAGCCGCTTCACCCGTGTGGACAGTGATGTAATTGACCACCTGATTGCTAAAGAAGAGCGCAAAGATGCCAGTTTGGAAGTTGGCCAACGCGATATTCTATCTTCCGTATTCCGCAGTCAGTTACCACAGATGAAGAAAGTGGAGTTCAATGTGGAAACACAATCTTTAGGCGAGACAGGAACTCCTATCATGATTACCCAAAGTGAATATATGCGCCGTATGAAAGAAATGGCCAATATCCAGGCAGGTATGAGTTTCTATGGAGAAATGCCGGATATGTTTAACTTGGTTCTGAATGTCGACCACAAACTGGTGAAACAAGTTTTGAATGATGCGGACAACTCTTGCAAAGCTGCTCTTGAACCTATTGAAGCTGAAATGACCAGTCTGAATAAACGTCACGACGAACTTCACAAAGCACAGGAAGGTAAAAAGACTGATGAAATACCTCAAGCAGAAAAAGATGAATTAAGTGATGTTGAGAAAAAAATTGGCCGATGAAAAGACCAAGAAGAAGCTGTTTTAGGTGAATACGCAGGTGGTAACAAAGTAATCCGCCAATTGATTGACCTTGCTCTGTTACAAAACAACATGTTGAAAGGTGAAGCTTTGACAAACTTTGTAAAACGCAGTATCGAACTGATTTAACAAATCTATCACATTTTGCTATCAAAAGCGTCGGGAAGTTCATTTCCGGCGCTTTTTTATTCTAAAAAACGATTGGAAACGAAGATTTCTTTCTATATTTGGAGCGACACATACAAAGATTCGACATCCATGAAACATTATCTATATATACTTTTTCTTCTCTTTTTACTACTTCCTCCCATCCATGCACAGAAAGTGGGACTGGTACTGAGCGGAGGAGGTGCCAAAGGCCTAACTCATATCGGCATTATCCGCGCATTAGAAGAAAACGGTATCCCCATAGATTATATTGCAGGCACATCCATGGGAGCCATTGTCGGTTCACTTTATGCCATGGGCTATTCTCCCGATGAAATGGAGGCTTTACTCAAATCCGATGACTTCAAACGCTGGTATTCAGGTAATGTGGAAGAAAAATACATCTATTATTTCAAGAAAAATCCTCCAACACCCGAATTTATCAACATCCGTATCTCCTTAAAAGACTCGCTGAAGAATGTCAAACCTCAGTTTTTGCCTACCAGCATTGTAGATCCCATTCAGATGAATATTGTATTTCTGCAATTATTCGGTCAGGCAACAGCTGCAAGCAAGGCCAATTTTGACAGCCTGTATATTCCCTTCCGCTGTATAGCTTCGGATGTGTACAACAAAAGACCACTGATATTGAAAAAAGGAGATCTGGGAGATGCCGTACGTGCCTCCATGAGTTTTCCTGCCATGTTCAAGCCTATCGAAATAGACTCGATACTGGCATACGACGGTGGCATTTACAATAATTTTCCAGTGAATGTAATGCGTGATACCTTCCATCCAGATATCATTATAGGAAGTGCCGTATCCGCCAATCCGGGCAAACCCAAGGAAGGTGACATTATGGGGCAACTAGAAAATATGATTATGCAAAAGACAGATTACTCTTTACCCGATTCCCTCGGCATCCTCATGACTTTTAAATATGATGATGTCAATTTAATGGACTTCCAGCGCTTTGACGAGTTGCATGACATTGGTTATAAACGTGCCATAGAAATGATGGACTCCATAAAAAGCCGAATTCATCGAAGAATCACCCCGAACAAGTGAAAGTTAAACGACTGGCCTATAAGAGCAATTTACCGGATTTCCGTTTCAAAAGAGTTAATATAACCGGTGCCAATGAACAGCAAAAGCAATATATACAAAAAGAGTTTCATGAAAACGACTCCGATGTTTTCACTATGGAGGATGTCAAACGAGCATATTTCCGTTTGTTGTCCGATAATATTATATCCGAAATCATTCCTCATGCCGTTTATAATGAGAAAGACCAAACCTACGACTTGAATCTTCAGGTCAAAATGGAGGCCAATCTCTCCGTTCGTGTCGGTGGAAACGTGTCTTCCAGTGGCTCCAATCAAGTCTATTTTGGTGCTTCTTATCAAAACTTGAACTATTATTCAAAAGAATTTAATTTTGACGGACAGTTAGGCCGGGTCTACAATAATGTACAACTTGCAGCACGAATCGATTTTCCAACCAAACTGCCTACATCTTATAAATTCATAGCCTCGATCTCTACCTTCGATTATTTCAAAGAAGCCAAATTCTTTTCCAACAAAGACAATCCGGCTTTCAACAAGAAAAGGGAAGAGTTTGTAAAATTGAAGGTGTCATTACCGTTTCTAAGCCGTAAAAAAGCTGAATTCGGTGTGGGTATAGCCCGTATGGAGGACAGGTACTTCCAAACCAATATCATCGACTTCAGCGAAACAAAACATGATGAAAGCACTTATTCTATCTTCGGAGGCTCTATCGTATTGGAAGGAAGTACCTTGAATGCCCGCCAATTTGCCACACAAGGAAGTCGTGAAAAAATGGCTGCACAAATTTTCACCGGCACAGAACATTTCAGATCCGGTGTATCCAAAGTGACTAAAGGCACACCGGAGCCTTATAAAAAAGTACAATCCTGGCTTCAAGTTTCATATCAGAACGAAACATACCATAAGGTAAGCCCTAAGTTTACTTTGGGAGCGTATCTGGAGGCATATTACTCATCCCGAAATTTCTCCAACAATTATAACGGCTACATTAATGCAGGCAGGAGAATTCACTCCGACAGCCCATAGCAAAGTAACCTATAATGAGGCTTTCCGTGCTAATCAATATGCCGGAGTCGGCACCATGCCCATCTACCAGTTAAGCGAGTCTTTTCAATTACGCGGAGAATTTTATGGATTTATACCCATCTTTCCTATCAAGAAAGATGAATATGGACAAGCATATTACGGGAAAGCTTTCACAAAATTCGAATATCTTGGAGAAATTTCATTAGTCTTTCAATTATCGTTCGGTTCTATCAGTGCCTATGTAAATCACTATAGCTCACCGTCTAACGATTGGAATGTAGGTTTAACACTAGGCTGGCAGCTGTTTAATTCCCGTTTCGTCGAATAATTTTTAGAAAAAAGTTTAGTAAAACGCTTGCATTTTCAAAAAAAGTCCGTATCTTTGCACCCGTTAAAACGAAAGAACAATAAACAATGGCCGCGTAGCTCAACTGAATAGAGTAGCTGACTACGGATCAGCCGGTTACAGGTTTGAATCCTGTCGCGATCAACAAAAAGACTATCTAGAAAAGATAGTCTTTTTTGTATTTTCTTGAGTCAGTCCAGAATTAGGATGGCTCAGTTTGAAAACGGAGGCTCAGTTTTCAAACTTGGGAGAATTAGTTAGTTAAAACAAGCACTTGTTTTTTAAAGACAAGACGTTTCAAAGGTTACTAACATAATACAGACCGACAGGTTAGTAACGTGTCGGGTAACATGTTACTAATGTATCAGGTGAAAGATTAGTAATGTTATGCGTGAAAGATATAGAATCTTACAGGTATAACATATATATCAAAGAATGAACAGGTAGGCATAAAAAAAGACTGGTGTTTTTATATGAGAAGCACCAGTCTTATCTAATTAAAAAGATTCCTTTATCAGCATTTTATTTTCAATTCATTCAAAATAGCACGCATCTTTTCAAATGTTGTGATACGAGTCGGTACAAGCGGCAAACGCAATTTGTTTTCAATCAGCCCCATTACATTCAACATAGCCTTCACCCCAGCAGGGTTACCATCTACGAACAACAGGCTGAATAATTCCGTAAACTTATGATGAATAGTCAATGCATTTGCAAAATCACCCTGTAATGCCAAACGGGTCATACGGCTGAATTCACGCGGAAATGCATTACCGATAACCGAAATAACCCCTACAGCACCCAAAGTAATCAAAGGAAATGTAATACCATCATCACCCGAAATCACATCAAAATTAGCCGGTTTATTCTTGATGATATCATCCATCTGAGTAATATTACCCGATGCCTCCTTGATAGCGATAATATTCTTGAAATCACGTGCCAAACGCAAGGTGGTCTCAGCAGTCATGTTCACACCAGTACGTCCCGGCACATTATAAAGAACCACAGGAAGATCCGTTGCTTCAGCAATCGCTTTATAGTGTTGGTAAATACCTTCCTGAGAAGGTTTGTTATAATAAGGTACAGCAACAAGCACGGCATCAACTCCTGTCATATCATCATTTTTCAGCGTTTCCACAACAGCACGGGTACAGTTACTGCTAACCCCCAGCAGAATAGGAATACGTCCATTCACTCTTTCGATTATCAAACGTTTTATCTTGTCTTTTTCTTCTTTAGTCAAAGTTGGGGTTTCAGCCGTGGTTCCCAACACGCATAAAAAGTCTGTTCCATTTTGAAGCTGGTAATCAACCAGACGAAGTAACGCATCATAATCAACGCTGTCATCTTCCTTGAAAGGAGTAATCAACGCTACTCCCATGCCTTTTAATCTTGTCTGTATCATAAATGAATTATAAATTCTTATTTAATAGCCTACAAAAGTACGAATATTTTCTATTTTAGCGATAAAAATCACACTATTTTTACTTTATACTCGCTAAAAAGTCACTCTATCATTTGCAGAAACTCCTCTTCGCTCACAATGGTCACACCCAGTTTCTGCGCTTTCTCCAGTTTACTGGGCCCCATATTGTCACCTGCCAGAATAAAGCTGGTCTTGGACGAAATACTTCCCACATTCTTACCGCCATGCTTTTCAATTAACTCCTTATATTCGTCACGCGAATGATGGGCGAAAACCCCACTGATCACGATAGATTTCCCTGCCAGTTTGTCAGTGTGTTCCGAAGTATCCTCCTCATCGGCTTCCAGTCTCACACCCGCCACACGAAGACGCTCTATAATGTCACGATTCTTCGGATTAGCAAAATACAACAAGATACTCTGCGCTATTTTTTCTCCGATTTCATCGACATGAATCAAATTATCCAAACTCGCGTCTGCCAAAGCATCCATCGACTTAAGGATTTTGCCACCTTCTTCGCCACAGTTTCACCCACAAAAACGGATGCCCAATGCAAAGAGTACCCTTTCGAACGGCACTTCTTTGGACTGCTCTATACCTTTTATTATATTCTCGGCAGATTTTCTCCCATACGTTCTAGGTTGATGATATCCGATGTTTTTAAAGTATACAGATCGGCAACATCACGTATCAATCCTTCCTGGTAAAACTGATCTACCGTTTCCGGACCGAGACCATCAATATTCATAGCTCTACGGCTGATAAAATGTTCTATTTTTCCCTTGATCTGTGGGGGGCAAGCGGCATCATTGGTACAATAATAAGCAGCTTCACCTTCATAGCGTACCAATTTACTGCCAC
>ENA-OQKK01000343-OQKK01000343.1-human-gut-metagenome-genome-assembly--contig:-NODE-343-length-12612-cov-3.353144_pt1 | contig 12612 bp, 14 predicted proteins | sample MGYA00242648_ERZ504797 | MGnify/ENA primary metagenome ERZ504797 (study PRJEB26092, sample SAMD00036412) | human gut metagenome | host: Homo sapiens | study: EMG produced TPA metagenomics assembly of... | reverse complement strand
ATATATCGATGAAGGATTAGTAAACATTATCGGTGGTTGTTGTGGTACAACGGAGGAATATATTGCAAAATATCAGGAATTGATCGTTTCCGGTTCTGCCTGGGTATCTCCTCATATCCCTGCCACCACTCCTGAGAGGCTGTGGCTTTCCGGGTTGGAGCTGTTGGAGCAGACTCCCGAAATGAATTTTATTAATGTAGGCGAACGGTGCAATGTGGCCGGATCCCGTAAGTTCCTCCGTTTAATCAATGAAAAGAAATATGAGGAAGCGCTAAGTATCGCTCGCAAGCAGGTGGAAGACGGTGCTTTGGTGATTGATGTAAATATGGATGACGGTTTGCTGGATGCCCGGGAGGAGATGACTACTTTCTTGAATCTGGTCATGTCCGAACCCGACATAGCCCGTGTACCTGTTATGATTGACTCTTCCAAGTGGGAAGTCATTGAGGCCGGACTGAAATGCCTGCAAGGAAAGTCCATTGTCAATTCTATTTCTTTGAAGGAAGGGGAGGAGATATTTATAGAACATGCCCGTCTGATAAAAAAACTGGGAGCTGCCGTTGTAGTGATGGCTTTCGATGAAAAAGGACAGGCAGATACTTTTGAACGTAAGATTGAAGTCTGTGCCCGTGCTTATAAAATATTGACAGAACAGGTGGATTTTAATCCTCATGATATCATTTTCGACCCTAATGTACTGGCTGTGGCTACGGGTATTGAGGAACATGATAATTATGCGGTGGATTTTATCAAGGCTACCGGATGGATCAAAAAGAATTTGCCCGGTGCACACGTCAGTGGTGGCGTGAGCAACCTGTCGTTCTCCTTCCGTGGAAATAACTATATCCGTGAGGCGATGCATGCCGTGTTTCTTTATCACGCTATCCGTCAAGGTATGGATATGGGTATTGTAAATCCTGCTGCTTCGGTGCTCTATACGGATATTCCTGCTGATGTGCTGGAACGGATAGAGGATGTGGTCTTAAACCGTAGGCCCGATGCTGCCGAACGTTTGATAGAGACTGCTGAGGCGTTGAAAAATACGGCGACCGGAACAGAAGCGGTGAAACAGGATGTGTGGCGTGAGGAACCGATGGTAGAGAAACGGCTTCAGTATGCCTTGATAAAAGGCATTGGCGATCATTTGGAAGAGGATTTGGCAGAAGCGGTTAAACTGTATCCTAAAGCAGTGGATATTATTGAGGGTCCGCTAATGGAAGGTATGAATAAAGTCGGAGAATTGTTTGGAGCAGGGAAAATGTTTTTACCGCAAGTTGTGAAGACTGCCCGTACCATGAAAAAGGCGGTAGCGATTTTGCAGCCGCTCATTGAGGCCGACAAACAGGAAGGTGTCCGCAGTGCAGGAAAAGTATTGATGGCTACCGTAAAAGGGGATGTGCATGATATTGGGAAGAATATCGTATCAGTGGTCATGGCTTGTAATAACTATGAAATTATAGACCTTGGCGTGATGGTTCCTGCCGAAATGATAGTCAGGAAGGCTATAGAGGAAAAGGTGGATATAATAGGATTAAGCGGGCTGATTACTCCATCATTGGAAGAAATGGCGCATGTGGCTGTAGAGTTAAAGCGTGCGGGGCTGGACATTCCCATTATGATTGGAGGAGCCACTACTTCCAAGCTGCATACTGCCTTGAAAATAGCACCTGTTTATGGAGGTCCGGTCATTCACATGAAAGATGCTTCACAGAATGCCTTGGTAGCCGCCCGTTTGCTGAATCCGGAATCTTCTTTTGAGTTTGTGGAAAGGCTGAACAAAGAATATGAGGATCTTCGTCTGAAAAACAGTGCCAAGCAGGTAAAAACGGTATCTTTGGCAGAAGCTCAGAAAAATAAATTGAACCTTTGGTCATAAAGAAGTGCCCCCTAAAAAAGTTAAACACAAAACTTTTGGGGGGCACTTCATAAAATTACGACTTTTTTTTATCTGCCCATTTTATTCGAAAGAATAAGAAGCTGTTTGCTAGCAAAACAAAACAGTATCCCGCCTGAAATAATGGGTTATTTTAGGCGGGATACTGTTTTATGTTATGGATATATTTTTAGGACTGCTTAGAATTTACTGAGAAACTCTTCCGCTTTTTCCAGATTTTCGGGTTTGCCGATATCAAGCAATTGCAAGTCATCTTCTACATAGCACTGGATGTCGACCCTGTGACATATGGAGAGATAGAAATCGATAATGGAATATTTTCCTTTGGGAAGGAGATGTAAAATTTTAGGGGTGGTCACTTGTATTCCGCTATAGGCGTATTCCTGGTATTCCCCTTCTCTATACCGGAATCCTGCCGGTTTGGTTTCCATGGTGTCCTTATTGACCCAGCCACATAACAGATTGTCGTCATTAAACAACAGGTAACGGGAGGTCTTGCGCTGGCTGACTAAAAGGGTGGCATTGATGTTAGGACTGTGCTGGTGATAATACATCAGACTTTCAAAATCGCAATTGGAAAGGATATCTACGTTGTGGAGCAAGTAGCATTCTTTCCGCATAACTCCTAAGGTTTTTTCGATTATCTCTTCCTCATCCATCCCTTTGTTCAGATTTTCGAATATCAGTTCATACGGGGTTTCGCCTTTTTGGGTAAACATATTCTCAGGATGGTATAATAAATGGTATGCTTTTTCCAAACCGCCGCCGGTATCAAGCAGGCAGTCTGTTTCGTCCGAGATTTGTATGTTGACTCCAAAGTTCTGGTTAGCTTCCAGAAAAGCAAGAATCTGATTGGAAAAGTGGTGTACATTGATCACTATTTCATCAAATCCTGCTGCTTTCAGCTTTAAGATGATGTGCTCTAACATGGTTTTTCCACCTACCGTTACTAAAGCTTTGGGACGGGTGTCTGTTATAGGTTTAAGTCGGCTGCCTAGTCCGGCGGCAAAAATCATTGCTTTCATAATGTTCTTTCAAATGTTTGTTCTATATTCTGCTCACGGTGTATGAGTTCTACTTTTACACCGAATTTTTTATTGATATGTTCTGCCATGTGTTGCGCTGAATAAACAGAACGGTGTTGTCCGCCTGTACAGCCGAAACATACAGACAGATTGCTGAAACCTCGTTCCATGTATCTTTTTACTGAAGCATCCACTAAAGAATAGGCAGCATTTAAAAATGGGAATATTTCCCCGTCTTCTTCCAAAAAACGAATAACAGGCTCGTCTAATCCGGTGAAAGGTTTGTAACGTTCATATTTTCCGGGATTGTTTACGGCACGGCAGTCGAAAACATACCCGCCACCGTTGCCTGTGGGGTCGTTGGGTATTCCTTTTTTGTAGGCAAAACTCATAACCTTCACAGTGAGTTGCCGTTTTTTTAAGTCATCTTTAAATTGTTTCAGTTCGGTCAGGTCTTTTAGTACGGAACACAGGTAGGAATATTCGGGGTATTCATTATGAAGCAATTGTCGCAGGTTCTCGATGGCGTATGGTACACTTTGGATGAAATGTGGCTTCTTTTCGAAATAGCCACGGAAACCGTAGGCTCCCAATACCTGCAAGGTGCGGAAGAGTACGAAGTGACGCAACTGGCTAAAGAAATAATCACGGTCTACTGGTTTGTATTTGGAGAGGGCGTCTATATATTCTTCCAACAGTTCGTTGCGCAGGGTTTCGGGAAATTTAGCTTTAGCCTGCCATAAGAAAGAGGCTACGTCATAGAAAAACGGTCCTTTACGTCCTCCCTGGAAATCAATGAACCAGGGTGCTCCATCCTTTATCATCACGTTTCTGCTTTGGAAATCCCGATACATAAAAGTGGCGGAAGAACTGCGTAGCAGTACATCACTCATTTTTTGAAAGTCATCTTCCAGCTTGTCTTCTTGAAACTCCAGGCCGGTAGCTTTCAAAAAGCAGTATTTAAAATAGTTCAAGTCCCAAAGGATAGAACGTTGGTTGAATTCGGCTTGGGGATAACAGTGTGAAAAATCAAAGCCGTCTGCTCCGGCAAATTGGATAGAAGGCAGTAGGCGGATGGTCTTGCGCAGCATTTCTTTCTCCTCTTCGGAGAAGACGCTGGTCGCCCGCCCTTTTTCAATAGCGTTGAACAACAGGATATCTCCTAAATCTTCTTGCAAATAACAATTCTTGTCTTCAGAACAGATGTATACTTCTGGAACAGGAAGACCTTTCTTGCGGAAGTGTGCTGCCATATAAAGAAAGGCTTCGTTTTCTTCTTTGGAAGTGCCGTATACGCCAATCAGTTTTTGGGTTCCGGTCAGCCGGAAATAACGCCTGTTGGAACCGGATGAGGGTAATTCTACAATCTCTTCGGGTACTTCTCCGAGATAGGTTTGATATAGGTTCTGTAAATCCTCTGTAATCATAATCATATTTTGGAACAAAGATATATATTATTCTCCCTTTCTTGGCTGATTTGCAAAGAAAGTTAATGCTTTAGTTCCAAATTATGAGAAAATTACTTGTTTTTACTCTTTCATCCGTATCAGTGCATTTGAAATGATAGCAGTCACTCCGCCTGTTGTAATGCCGGATGAGAAAATATTCTTTATTGATTCCGGAAATTGACATAGTATTTCAGGAACCATTTCTACACTTAAACCTAAAGCGAAACTAAGTGCGATGACTAATGTTGCTTTCCGGTTGTTGATCTTCTGTGCTGCGATAATGCGAATGCCTGCTGAAGCTACTGTTCCGAACATCAGTAAAGTAGCGCCTCCCAATACAGGTTCGGGCATTAGGGAGAAATTAATCCTACACTGGGAAATAATCCTAATAGAAATAAAGAAAACCTGCAATGTAATAGCCTACATATCGGCTGGCTACTCCTGTCAGTTGTATCATACCGTTATTTTGCGCGAAAACGGAGTTTGGAAAAGAGTTGAGAATACCTGCCAGCATCGAATTGAATCCGTCTGCCAAAATTCCTCCTGAAGCACGTTTGATGAATGTTTTTCCTTCTACAGGTTCTCCTGATATCAGTGAATTGGCAGTAATGTCTCCATAGGCTTCTATGGCTGTTATCAAAAATACTAACCCCAAAGCTATGAATGCGGAGAAGTCGAAATCCAGTCCGTATTTGAATGGGAGGGGAATATTGAAACCACCAAAACTTTGTACTGCCGAGAAATCAATTCTACCGAGACCCCAGGCAACTAAATATCCTATAATCAAACCGATAACAATGGAACTCATGCGTAGGTAGCGGTTGGAACTTCTATTAAAAAGGATGATGAGGATAAGTACTAGCAGAGCTAGACCTAGATTCTCAAAACTTCCGAAAGTGCCGTTGCTTTGAGCAGAGACACCCCCGCCACAAGCTGTGATTACCTACTTTTATCAGGCTCATTCCAATCAAAGTGACTACAATGCCCGATACCAGAGGGGTGATTATTTTGCGGGTATATTTTAAGATGCGGCTGATGACCATCTCTACAGATGATGCCACGATGCAAGTGCCGAAAATCAGTGGAAGTCCGCCCAGCATACCTGCCGAGATGATGGGACCGATAAATGAAAAACTGGTTCCTTGGATACATAAGAGACCGGTGCCGATGCCTCCTATCCGTCTGCATTGGATAAAGGTAGAAATACCTGAGGCAAAGAGAGACATGGATACTAGGAAACTGGTGGTTTCCAAATCCAGTTTTAATGCTCCAGCGATGATAAGAGGCGGAGTGATGATGGCTACAAAAATAGCAAGTAAATGCTGTATGGCAGCAAAAATGGCCTCTCGTACAGGGGGCGGTCGTTCAATCCGTAAATCAGTCCGGTATTGGATTGGGCGGTTTGAGATTCCTGCATGGGGTTATCTTATTTTGATTTCACAATTGTCCAGACTTTCAATGATGGCCAATGATTCTACGCGGATACCTGCATTACGCAAATAATCTCCGCCATGTTGGAATGCTTTTTCGATGATGAATCCCATTCCGGACAGTTCGGCTCCGGCTTTTTCTACCAAATCGATGATACCCTTGGCTGCATTGCCGTTGGCGAGAAAGTCGTCAATAAAAAGAACACGGTCTCCTTTGGACAGGAAATCTTTACTGACACATACATCATAAGAACGGTCTTTAGTAAATGAATATACACTGGTGGTGAGCATATTTTCCATTGTGACGGGTTTCTTTTTCTTGGCGAAGACAACAGGAAGTTCCAGTAAGTAGCCTACCATGATGGCGGGAGCTATACCACTGGCTTCGATGGTCATAACTTTATTGATATTGGTAGAGGCGAAACGGCGTACAAATTCTACAGCAATGGATTTCATGAGGATAGGATCCATTTGGTGATTGATGAAATTGTCTACTTTCAGTATTCCTCCTTCGAAACATTTTCCGTCCCGTAAAATGCGTTCTTTTAATGCTTTCATTCAAACTGTATTTTATAAATGAGTCGCAAAAGTACGTATTTTGCTGCATTATGCCAAACGTTTGTACAACTATCTCTACAGAAGCCTATTTACTTAATGATCAGGAAAGCCGGAATAAATAAGCCTGTGGAAGCATAAGCTGGTGTGGATTAAAGAATGTTTATTTCCACAAACTTTAGTTTATATATTTGGTATGTACTTCTTTTCTTGATAATTTAGTTCTCAATATAATTTTCTTAGTTTAGTATTCTTACTTAGTCGAAGATATTCTAATGGGAGGAAATGACTGAATATGATGTATATTTTTCTTGTCTTTTATGATATCTGTCGGTAGGTAAACATTTAAATTTAACCATTATGAAAAAGATATTTTTATCTACTTGTATTCCTTTTTGGTGTAGGAACTTTTGTCATGGCTGATGATACCATGAAAGTAAAGAATGATACAGTTGCCGTTGAAGACGGATTTAAAAACATAGACCTGAAAGAGGTTCCTCAATCTGTTAAAGATGCCATAGCCAAAAAATATCCCGAATCAACTCTTAAAAGTGCTTCTCTTTCTCTAGAAAGAAGAAGGGTGAAGGCATATAGAATAATATATGTAACCAAGGAAGGGGTTGAAAATAGTATTCTTATTAATATAAAGACGGCTCCTGCTAAAAACGGCTCCTGCTACAAAGTAGTTTGACAGGTAGTATAGAATTGAATGTTTTATTAATATATTGAAAGCCACCTTGCTATGGTGGCTTTTTTTGATGGGATAAGTTTTTTTCCTGTCGGATTTAGATTTTATATGTATCAAAGAACAGGTTGAATTTGTAAGAAATAGGCTATATGCTTATATTTGAACATAGTTTAAAATCAAGTTTATAATCAAATAGAAAAAGTATGAAAAGACAATTATTTACAGTGTTAGTGTGCATGACGGTGTTTGCTGTTACATCTTGTGGCGAAAAGAAAGGAAAGGATAAATTCGAGGAGCGTATAGAAAAAGCCAAAGAATCGGTTGAAGATGTGGTGGATGATGCCAAAGATCAAATTGAGGATAAAGCCGATGAGGTTGGGGAAACCTTGGATAAAGCTAAAAGCAAGATAGAAAAAGCCAAAAAGAAACTTGATAAGGCTAATAGAGATTGAGAAAAATTAGATTATGGATGAATGGAAAGAGATTGTCGGCTGATTTATATTAAACCAGCCGACTTAATTTATATTTCTAGACCTTTGTTCACCATTTGTTATAATGGATATTTTCGGTCTTGAATTTGTCTTTAGCTTCTTCCCGATGTTGCGGATAACCTACCGGAATCAAATTGAAAGGAATGATATGGTCTGGTAAAGACAAGACTGACCTAACCTTTGCAATGCGGTCGTTCTCCGGATAGACCGCAGTCCATACCGCTCCCAACCCCATTGATTCTGCTGCCAGCAACAGATTTTCGGATGCGGCAGAGCAGTCCAGCATCCAGTACCTATCTGTTTCTCCGTTCAGGGCTTTGCTTAAATCACCACAAACCACGATGGCTAGCGGAGCCTGTGCCGTCATTTTGGCATAAGGCAGTTCGGCGGCCAGTTTATCCAATACTTTACGGTCATCCACTACCACGAAAGCCCAGGGCTGCTTGTTTACTGCTGTCGGTGCAGCCATGGCAGCTTTTACTAATAAATCCACTTTTTCTTTTTCTATCGGTTGGGGTGTATAGGTCCGGACGCTCTTTCGGGCAAAGATATTTTCTATAGCCGTGTTCTTTCCTGTTTCTTCTTTTTTTGCTTCCATATTGTTACAACCTCCTGTAATTAGTAATGTTATTGAAAGAGTAACAGTTGTCAGAGTTTTAAAGATTGTTGCCGCATTCATTTTTATTATTGATTAATAATTGAGATGGAATTCTACCACAGCTTCAATTCCTTTGCGGAATATATCCAGAGAGAAGTTTTCATTGGGCGAATGGATGGCGTCACTTTCCAATCCGAATCCCATGAGAACGGTCTTTATACCTAGGATTTGTTCAAAATCGCTGATGATAGGAATACTTCCTCCACGGCGTACGGCAAGTGGTTTTTTTCCGAATGCCTTAGCAAAGCCTTTTTCGGCAGCCTGGTAAGCGGGCAAGGTGATGGGGCATACATATCCTTCGCCTCCGTGCATCGGGGTTACTTTTACTTGTACATATTCCGGAGCGATAGACTGGATATAGTCCACAAACAATTGGGAAATTACAGCGTGGTTTTGATGTGGAACCAGTCGGCACGATACCTTGGCATATGCTTTTGAGGGAAGTACTGTTTTTGAACCTTCGCCTGTATATCCGCCCCAGATGCCACAAATGTCAAAAGAGGGACGGCAGCTGTTACGTTCTAAAGTAGAATATCCTTTTTCACCTTTCAGTGCTTTTACACCGATGGCTTCCATGTATTTTTTTTCGTCGAAAGGAATTTGTGCAATCATCTCACGTTCGGCTGCCGGTACTTCCTCTACATCGTCATAGAAATGGGGGATAGTGATGTGTCCGTCTTCGCCAATGACTTGGGCTAACATACTGCACAGGGTATTGATAGGATTGGCTACCGCTCCGCCGAAGTGTCCGGAATGAAGGTCACGGTTCGGACCGGTCACTTCTATTTCCCAATAAGCCAGTCCTCGTAAACCTGTGGTCAGAGAGGGAAGATCCGCGCCTAGCATACTGGTATCCGAAACAAGAATTACATCGGCTTTCAGCAATTCCTTATGTTCTTTGATGAAGGTATTCAGACTGGGAGAACCTATTTCTTCTTCACCTTCGAAAATAAATTTCACATTGTGTTTCAGCAGTCCGTTTTTTACTACGTATTCGAATGCTTTTACTTGGATCATGGCTTGTCCTTTATCATCGTCAGCTCCACGTGCCCAAATGTGTCCGTCACGAATTTCAGGTTCAAAAGGCTGGCTTTTCCACAGGTCCAACGGCTCGGCAGGCATTACGTCATAGTGGGCATAAATCAATAGGGTAGGAGCATCATTGCTTACATGCTTTTGTGCAAATACCAATGGATTGCCTTGTGAGGGCATTACCATGGCTTCGTCTGCTCCGGCTGCCAACAAAAGTTCTTTCCAACGTAAGGCACAGGCCAGCATATCGTCTTTATGTTCGGGTAAAGCACTGATACTGGGAATACGGATGAGGCTGAAAAGTTCCTCCATGAAGCGCGCTTCATTTTCTTTAATGTATTGTTTTATTTCCATAATTGAATGATTCTTATAGTTGTGTAGTTCTGTCTATCAGATAATAATCCAAAATGGTCATGGCAGCCATGGCTTCTACAATGGGGACGGCACGCGGCAGTACGCAGGCATCATGACGCCCTTTGGCTTTCATGGTCGTGTCTGTGCCGTTGATATTTACTGTATGTTGCTCCATCAGAATTGTGGCAACTGGCTTGAATGCCACACGGAAGTAAATGTCTTGCCCGTTGCTGATGCCTCCTTGTATTCCTCCGGAATATTACTTTTTGTTTCTACTCTTCCGTTATTATTATAAAATACATCATTCTGCTCACTGCCTTTTAGCTCCATGGAGTCAAAACCTTGTCCGTAAGAGAAACCTTTACGGCATTGATACTTAACATGGCATTTCCTAGTGCGGCATGTAACTTACCGAATACGGGTTGCCCTAGTCCGATAGGGCATCCTTTGATGACGCAACTCACTACCCCGCCTATTGTATCGCCTTCTCCTTTGATTTTCCAGATAAGTTCTGCCATTTCCTTGGCTTTCTCCGGATCGGGACAACGCACATCGTTTGTTTCTATCAAGTCGAGGTTATAGCTTTTGTAATCTTTATCAAGTTTGACAGGTCCTACCTGTGAGGTATAAGCTGTGACACTGATTCCTAGTTGTTTCAATGCCAATTTGGCTAAAGCTCCTGCTACTACACGTGAAATGGTTTCTCGTGCTGATGAACGTCCCCCGCCACGGTAGTCACGGATTCCGTATTTTTGCATATAAGTATAATCTGCGTGTGAAGGGCGGAACAGATTCTTGATATTCTCGTAGTCGTTTGAATGTTGGTTCTTGTTCCATACCACAAATCCGATGGGGCAGCCGGTGGACTTGCCTTCGAATATACCTGAAAGGAATTCCACTGTATCAGGCTCCTTGCGGCTGGTGGTAAGTAATGACTGTCCGGGACGGCGGCGGTTCAGTTCCTGCTGAACGAAATCCATATCAATCTTAATACCGGCAGGGAAGCCGTCAATGACGCCGCCTACTCCCGGTCCATGGGATTCACCGAAACTGGTTAACCGGAAAATATTACCAAATGAATTGAACATATTGCTTGTAGTTTTAAAAGTTTCTTTCCGTAAAGATAATGATTTTAGGGATAATATACTTGATTGTTGCTGAAAAATTAGCAGAATGGATAAAAATGGGGTACGGATTGTATGAATTTTACAGTTTTTCTTATTCCAAACTGTAAAATTCATACAATCCGTACCCGGAAACTGTTTCTTAAGGATGGAAACAGGTATCTTTTACGAGTTAGAATTCTACCTTAGGTGCTTTATCGGCTCCTTCCTCAGATTCAAAATATGGGCGTTTGTCAAATCCGAACATGCCAGCAAGCAAGTTACGGGGGAAAGTACGGATGGCTGTGTTATATGCCCGTGCTGTGTCATTGAATCTTTTGCGTTCTACACTGATCCGGTTTTCTGTACCTTCCAATTGTGCTTGCAACTCTTTGAAGTTCTCATTGGCTTTCAAGTCGGGATAAGCTTCGGTGATAGCGAGCAGGCGGCTCAATGCACTACCTACTTCGCCTTGTGCCTTTTGATAGGCCTGCATTTTTTCGGGAGTCAGGTCATCGGCGCTGATCTGCATCTGAGTGGCTTTGCTACGGGCGTCTACTACGGCTTGAAAAGTTTCTTTTTCGTGTGAGGCGTATCCCTTTACTGTATTTACCAGGTTGGGTATTAAATCAGAACGGCGTTGGTACTGGTTTTCTACATTGCTCCACGCTGTGCTGACAGATTCATCCATTTTTACCATACCATTATAAGAGGTTATTCCCCAAATGGCAATTAATACAATGACTACTATTACAATAATCGTTGACTTTTTCATATGTATATACTATTAAAATTATGAATATTCTTGTTCTTAAAAACGGCTTCCGGCTCCTCCGCCTCCAAAGCTTCCACCTCCGAAACTTCCTCCGCTAAATCCGCCTCCACTTCCACCGTGGCCACCAAAAAATCCTCCTCCCATTCCGCCTATGAACGGCCCTCCTCCTCGGGGGCCTTTGTAATTTTCATCTCTCGACCGTTCTTTCCGTCTGAGGATATGTCCGCAATTTCTGCATTTATATACTACTTCTTCAGTCTTTGTTCCGTTACTTCGGTCTATAACTTTGGAAGAAAGACGTTGCAGTTTGTGTTTTTTGCAATGGGGGCAGCGTGTTTTACGCCAGTTTGCATACAATCCGATGCCAATAAATCCTCCGAAAATCACAAAAAAGATGATAATGAATTCCAAGGGATCATTTTCGCTTTTGTCATTGCCGATATTTTCCATGGAACCGTCCAGGTAGCCGTTTACGGCCCGTATTCCTGCTACCATTCCGGCGTTCCAGTTATTGTCCTTGAAATAGGGCAGCATATAGCGGTTCTGAATCCGTTTGCAGATGGCATCCGGCAATATCCCTTCAAGGCCATATCCGGTAGCGAATTGCACACACCGCTCGTCGGTGGAAAGCAAGATGACCAATCCATTGTCACGTTCTTTTGTCCTACGCCCGTTTCCTGTCCCAGCCGGTGGGCAAAATCAAAACAATCACCTCCCTCTATGCCTGTTACCGCTACCACTAATGTCTGTATACCTGTTTTTTGCTCTAAAGCGTAGAGGATGCTGTCCATAGTGGTGACAGCGGTGGATGAAAGGATACTGTCGGGATTGCTGACGTAGCGGGTACGGTTTTGCAAATGTACCATCGGTATGTCTTTTATGGCATATTCTTTGGCTTGAAGCTGGACGGAGCCTAGAAGCATGAAAAAAGTAAGTAAAAACGTCAAATTTCTCATTGGATGTATTTGTCTACAAATGCTTTTACTTTTTGGGTATATTCTTCAGTATTGAACAGATAGGAATGTGCATGGTCTGCTTCCGGAACTATCCATAATGCTTTGGGCTGAGGTTTTGCCTCATACAATTTGTACACCATCCATGTGGGTACGTAGTCATCTTTATCACCATGGATAAAGAACATGGGCAGATGGCATCGGGC
>ENA-OQKK01000342-OQKK01000342.1-human-gut-metagenome-genome-assembly--contig:-NODE-342-length-12614-cov-2.925683_pt1 | contig 12614 bp, 19 predicted proteins | sample MGYA00242648_ERZ504797 | MGnify/ENA primary metagenome ERZ504797 (study PRJEB26092, sample SAMD00036412) | human gut metagenome | host: Homo sapiens | study: EMG produced TPA metagenomics assembly of... | reverse complement strand
TTTGAGGGGGCTGTCGCCGCAGGCGACTGGGGGGTTGAGCCGTTCCCCCATTCCTTCCCTTACAATTGCTTATTGCAAACAAAAAAGAAACAGGTGGACATTATTATGAGAGAGATCCAAGTTGCAGAAAACAAGACCCTGAAGCTGACCAACGTTCTGGCACGCAAGATCGATGCCAGCGAGCTGGGCAACCTGGGCGTGATCCTGACCCAGATGCAGAACTTTATCAAGAGCCACAGCGCCATGCCGGTTGGCCCTGTGATCCAGTGCGTCAAGTTTACCTCCGGCCCCAACCCGGAGCCGCAGATCTATTTTATGATGCAGGTCAACCAGCTCATCCCCCGCCTGGAGCCGGGCTACGAGCAGGACGCTGTGCTGCGGGTGAAGGGCTGCCTGTACGCCCACTTCACCGGCCCCATGGACCACAGCAGCCTTGCCAGCCAGAAGCTGAACATCTATGCCTACGAGCACGAGATCGAGCTGACCGGCACCACCTACAGCATCTACGTCAATCAGGACAGCGAAAACGGTGTCATGGACGTTTTTATGGAGACGAAGTAATATGACCACTCGCATTCAGAATCTTTCCGACCTGCAGGACCGCCGCATTATGATGGAGAAGAAGCTGCCGGCCTTTGGCTACGCGCTCATTCTTCTGGTGGCTTTCCTCATGGTGTTTCTGGTGATCTGGAGCACCCAGAACAAGCGCACCTACGTCAGCCAGTCCACTGGCTCAGTGCAGGCGGCCAACAAGACCTATATCATGTCCAGCTACTCCGGCTCCATCACTGAGCTGAACATCTCGGAGGGCAGCTATGTCACCGAGGGCGACCTCATCGCCCACATCAAGAGCACCGATCTGGACATCCAGCAGGACAGCTACCAGAAGCAGCTGGACATCTACAAAAAGCAGAAGAGCCAGTACGAAAAGCTGCTCAAGTCCATTCAGGACGACAAGAACTACTTCAGCGAGACCGACATCGACGATCAGCCCTATTACTACCAGTACGAGAGCTACAAGAGCCAGGTCAGCCAGAAGGCGTTTGATGCTTCGCCCTATCAGGCCGCCGGTTACACCGACGAGCAGATCAAGACCATGATGGAGCAGAACCAGAGCGAGGTGGAGAGCCTGTATTACTCCACCCTGCAGTCCATTTCTGCCAACCTGACCAGCGTGCAGGCCAACATTGACAACATCGAGGCCCAGCTGGATGCCCTGAACACTGGCGCGAACGATTACTACATCTACGCTCCCACCTCCGGTGTCATCCACATGGACACCCCCTACAAGGTGGGTATGGTGCTCAGCGCAGGCTCCGCTCTGGCCACCGTTGCCAGCGAGAACAGCGACCTTGAGATCGTGGCGGCTGTCACCGTCAACGACCGGCCGCTGATCAACGTGGGCGACCCCTGCAAGATCGCCATCACCGGCCTGTCGGAGTATTCCTACGGCACCCTGACCGGCACTGTTACCTCCATCGACAGTGACGTGACCACCAACACCAGCGGGTCTTACTACAAGATGACCATCAAGCCGGACAACACCTATGTCGTGAGCACCAGCGGCGACAAGGTGGATCTTTCCAACGGCATGAGCGTCACCGCCCGTGTGGAGTACGATGAACTGACTTACTTTGACTATGTGATGGAGGCCCTGGGCGTGCTGTTCCGCTAAGCGCCCGCCGATTCCACGCCCAAGAGGTACGAAAGAATGAAACTGAACCCGAAACAGCTGGCCGCCAGCGCGGCTCTGCTGGGTGTGCTGGCCTGTGCCGCCGCCCTGCCTGCGTCGGCTGCCGGCCCTGTTACCACGCCGCTGGCCCTCACGCTGCCCAAGGTGAGCTTTCCCTGGGATAAAGTTACCGCCGAGAGCATCGAGACCGGCAGCTACGATGCCGCCCCGCTGGCGGGCACGGCCCAGCAGCTCTCCCCGGTGACCACCCCCGCCAATGCCGCCAGCAAGAACGGCGTGACCTATGTCTCTGATAACCCCAATGTTGTCTCGGTGGACAGTGAGGGCGTGGCGCAGGCTGTGGGCCTGGGCACGGCCAACATCACCGCCACCTGCGCGGGGTGAGCTGCACCTATACCATCACCCCCCAGCCGGATGCCAGCATGATCGCCACCGAAATGGACATCACCCTTGCATCCAGCACCATTGCCGTGGGCGAGACCACCAGCCTTTCGCTGGCGGTGCTGCCCACCTCGGCGGCCAACTACATCAACGTCAGCCTGAGCTCTTCCAATGAGAAGGTGGCCACCGTCAACAACTTTGGCAAGGTGACCGGTGTTGCCCCCGGCAAGGCCACCATCACCGCCACGGACGGCAACGTGAGCTGCACGGCCACCATTACGGTGGTTGCCGCCAACACCAGCACCGTTTCCAGCCAGTCCATCTCCCTGAACACCAACTATGTGGTGCTCAAGCCGGGCTCCTCCAAGACCATCACCGGCAAAGTATCGCCGGCCTCCGCCAGCCAGAGCCTGACCTTCAAGAGCCAGGACAAGAGCATTGCCACCGTCAGCGGTTCCGGTGTCATCACCGGCGTTGCCACGGGTGCCACCTCCGTGGTGGTCTCCAACGGCACCGCCTCCACCTCGGTCACGGTCATCGTCAACCGCACTGCATCCACCTCTGGCAGCAGCAGCGATACCAGCGGTGAGGGTACCGAGGACAACGTCACCACCGATGCCACCGTTACCGCCATCCAGAACGCCGCAGGGGAGGAAGTGTCCCTCTATCAAAGCGACGTGCCTGCCATCACCGGCGAGATCCTGAGTGCCCTGCGCACCACGGGCCGCAGCCTGATCGTGCTGGGCGAGGATTATACCCTGCGGATCGATGGCACCAGCATCAAGAGCACCCAGGGCGGGTTCAGCACCGCCCTGACCTTTGCCCCCGATGAAAACGGCCTGAGCTTCCAACTGGGCGAAAACGGCGCGCTGCCCTGCGTGGTGCAGATCACCCTGGCCGGTGAGAATGCCGCTTACAGCCGCCTGTATCTGCACAACACTGCCAGTGAAAAGTGGCAGTTCCTGAACAGCTACAAGGATGGCACCATCACCGCCGATACGGCTGGCAGCTACCTGCTGACCAACCAGAATCTGCGCTTCACCAATATCAACTGGACCTTCTTCATCGCCGCCGGTGCGCTGACCGTGGTCTGCCTGATCGTGTATATCGCCGTCAAGAAACGGTATTGGTTCTGGTAATTATAACTGTGCGTAATAAAACCTCCCGCTCATTCGAGTGGGAGGTTTTGTGTTATAACAAGGGCTGTTTCAACCAACCTATATGCCATAACGTGCTCTCAATTCCTGCAAGGCGCTGCGGGCATCCTGTGTCTGTCCGGCTTCCACCTGCTGTTCGGCAGCATCCAGTTTGGCGTAAGCGTCCAGAAGCTGCATCTTTTCTTCATAGGCTTCCATACTCATAATGACCATATCGCCATAGCCATTTTTGGTGATATAGACAGGTTCTTTGGATTCACTGCACATCTGGGAGACAGCGGCAGTGTTTTTGAGGTCGCGGATCGGAATAATACGCGGCATGATATCAGCTCCTTTCTGTGGCTTTATTGTACCATAATAATGCCACACCTGCAAGACTGGAATTTACTTGACAACCTCAATACAATGTGATATGATTTTGATATCATAAAGAAACTTCCAAACCCTGTAAAGGAGGGACATTTTATGGAAGAGAAGATCTTACAGACCAAGAAGAACGGCATGACCATGCTGCTGCTGACCCTGCTGGGCTATGTAGCATCCATTGCTCTGTTCATTTGCAGCATCACCCTGCTGGATGCAGACCGGATGCTTCTGGGCGTGCCGCTGCTGATTTTGTCCATTGCGTATTGGATCACAGGTATTTTCCTGTTCTGCGGCCTTAAAGTGCTAAAGCCGCAGGAGGCGCTGGTGCTCACCCTGTTTGGCGATTACATCGGCACCCTGAAGGGACAGGGCTTTTACTGGGTAAACCCCTTCTGTACCGCCGTCAACCCCGCCGCCGGCACCCGCCTGAGCCAGAGCGGAGATGTGAACAGCAAGGAAAACAGCGTGGCTGCGCTGTTTGGCGGTAACGGTCAGAATGCTCAGATGAGCGTCGAGTCCATGAGCAAAAAGATTTCCCTCAAGATGATGACCCTGAACAACTCCCGCCAGAAGATCAACGATTGTCTGGGCAACCCGGTGGAGATCGGTATTGCAGCCATCTGGCGCGTGACCGATACCGCCAAGGCTGTGTTCAACGTGGACAACTACAAGGAATATCTCTCCCTGCAGTGCGACAGCGCCCTGCGCAACGTGGTGCGGGTGTACCCCTATGATGTTTCTCCCAACGTGGATACCACCGGCGACGGCGTAGCCGACGAGGGCAGCCTGCGCGGCTCCTCCGAGGTAGTGGCTGCCCGCATCCGGGACGAGATCCAGAAGAACGTGGCCGAGGCCGGTATCGAGGTGGTGGAAGCCCGCATCACTTATCTGGCCTACGCCCCCGAGATCGCGGCGGTCATGCTGCAGCGCCAGCAGGCAAGCGCCATCATTGATGCCCGTAAGATTGATCGTGGACGGTGCCGTGGGCATGGTGGAAATGGCACTGGATCGCCTGAGTGAGACAAAGTGGTGGAACTGGACGATTGAGCGCAAAGCGGCAATGGTCTCCAACCTGCTGGTGGTGCTCTGCGGCAACCGTGATGCGCAGCCCATTGTGAACAGCGGCAGCCTGTACTGATGGCAGAGCCGAAAAAGCAGATCCCCCTGCGCCTGAATGCGAAGCTCTACGATGCCCTTGCCGCATGGGCTGAGGATGACTTCCGCTCGGTGAACGGGCAGATCGAGTATCTGCTCACCGAGTGTGTGCGTCAGCGCAAAAAGAACGGCAAGTACGTCTCTGACCAGATCGACGTGCCGCCCGAACTGGATATCAAGTAAAAGAACGACCCTCTCAGTCAAAGCCTGTCGGCTTTGCCAGCTCCCCCGAAGGGGGAGCCTATCGCTGGCCTGGGATAAAGGCAGCATAGCCTCGCCCTTCGGGAGAGGTGGCATTGCGAAGCAATGACGGAGAGGGTCGTTCCTTATTTAATTCGTATGCTCGCTCCACCCGCTGGAGGTGACCACTTCGCCATCGGTGGTGCACCAGAGGGCTTCCACGCCGTCCAGCGATTCCACGAACTGCTTGCCCTCTTCCAGAGGCAGGCAGAACAGGCCGGTGGTCAGGCAGTCGGCCACACCGGAGTCCGGAGCCAGCACGCTCACGCCGTCAAAGTAGGCGGCGGGCCAGAGGGTGGCCGGGTCGATGAGGTGATGGTAGCGCACACCGTCCACAACGTAGTAGCGCTGGTAGTCGCCGCTGGTCACAAGGGAAAGGTCGCTCATCTTGACGGCGGCCACGGTGGAGCTGCCGTTGGTGTAGACCTCGGAAGAGTTCCACGGGTTTTCCACGCCGCCTACCCACTGGGAGCCGTCCGGCTTGGTGCTGATGGCCCGCAGGTTGCCGCCCACGCTGATGAGGGCACTGGTCAGGCCCCGGGCTTCGGCGGCCTGTGCGGCCTGCTCCACGGCGTAGCCCTTGCCCACGCTGCCCACGTCCAGCGACATGGCCGGGTCGGCCAGATAGACCGTTTTGGCATCTTCATCAATGATGAGGTTGGCGATATCGCAGTGCTGTGCGGCGGCATCCAGCTCTTCCTGCGTGGGCAGCTGGTTATTGCTGTCGTTGTCATCGGCCAGTGCGGCCTCGCGGTAGTTGTGCCAGATGTTCAGCACACTGCCCAGTGCAATGTTCAGCTTGCCGCCGGTGGTGTCGTACATGGTCTGGGCCAGCTCCAGCATCCCGAGGATCTTGTCATCCACCGTCACCGGGGCAATGCCCGCATTGTCGTTGATGGTCTTGATGTTGGTCACGCCATCGTAATCATTATAAATGTCGTAGAGCTGGTTGTACTCCACAAGGTCGGCGTGGAGCGCGTCCATCTGGGCGGTGAACTCTTCCTCACTGTCGCAGTAGGCGATGACCTGCGTCACGGTGTCGAACACATCATAGAACACGGTGGAGTAGCGCTGCGGGCCATCAGCGGCGCTGGAGGCGGTGGAGCCGGAGGTGCTGCCGCAGCCAGCCAGCAGGCTCAGGCTGAGCGCAGCCGCCAGCAGGGCGGAAAAAATACGCTTGGTCATCATGCTTTGGCGGTCTCCTTTGCGGCGGTAAAGGCGGTGTGCTCTTCCTGCAGATGCGCCAGCAGGTCACCGAACACCCAGTTCTTGCTGGTGGGGGTCACAACGGCCTTGAGGGGGATGTTTACCTGTGCCTGCTTCATCAGGTCGAGCAGGGTGTCTACATCCTTATCCCTGAAGTTGGCCAGCACCAGCGCCGGGGGATAAGCACCCGGCTCCAGCACCAGAGTGCGGGTGGTTTTGACTTCCACCTCGCCCAGCAGCTGGGCCACGGTCCTGCCTGCATCGGCAGGGGAGACCAGCAGCAGCTTCATCCCGAAAGCGGGGGCCATCCCCTCCAGAATGCCCCGGTCGCGGCAGAAAGGTTCCAGCCCAGCGCCAGCGGGATGCCGGCATTCTGGTTGCGTGCAATATGAGCTTTCATAGAAATACCTCGTTTCAAGGGTGAATTCAAAATACACCATAGTATACCATATTTGATGACAAAAGAAAACAACCCCCTCAGTCACGCTGCCGCGTGCCGAGAGGGTCGTTCCATTCTCAGTTCATCTTCTTGCCAAAGAACTCGACTTCTTTGGTGATAAAGCCCATCAGCTCATCGAACTGGTCGGGGGTCAGGCTCTGGGCACCATCGCACTTGGCCTTGGCGGGGTTGTTGTGCACCTCGATCATCAGGCCGTCGGCACCGGCGGCCACAGCGGCCTTGGCCAGCTGGGGCACCATCCAGGCGTGGCCGCAGGCGTGGCTGGGATCCACCACCACGGGCAGGTGGGTCATTTTGTGGAGCATGACCACACCGGCCAGGTCCAGGGTGTTGCGCATACTGGTCTCAAAGGTGCGGATGCCGCGCTCGCAGAGGATAACGTTCTCGTTGCCCTCGGCCATGATGTACTCGGCGCTCATCACAAATTCTTCCAGCGTGTTGGCCAGGCCGCGCTTGAGCAGCACGGGCTTTTTCTGGCGGCCCACGGCCTTGAGCAGCTCAAAGTTCTGCATATTGCGGGCACCCACCTGGATGAGGTCTACATTCTCGAACAGGGGCAGGTGCTCAGTGTTCATGATCTCGGTGACGATGGGGGAGCCGGTGGCGCGGCGGGCCAGCTTGAGCAGGTCCAGGCCCTCGCTCCGCATTCCCTGGAAGGAGTAGGGGAGGTGCGGGGCTTGAACGCGCCGCCGCGCAGCAGGGAAGCGCCTGCATCCTTAACACGCTGGGCGCAGTAGGTGATCTGCTCCTCGCTCTCGATGCTGCAGGGGCCTGCGATGACGGCGAAGTTGCCGCCGCCGATCTTCACGCCGTTGACATCGATCACGCTGTCGTCGGGGTGGAACTTGCGGTTGGCCTTCTTGTAAGGCTCAGACACGCGGCGGCAGGTTTCGACCACAGGGTTGGCCAGCACCCAGCTCTCAGCAATGGCCTTGGTGTCTCCGATCAGGCCCAGAATGTGGGTGTCACTGCCCTTGGAGTCGTTGATCTGCAGCCCCATATCCTGCAGCTCGTGGCAGAACTCGCGGACCTGTGCGTCAGGGGCATCCTGTTTCAGTACAATGATCATGGTGGTCGTCTCCTTATCCTTCTCACACAAACGGCACAGGAGACCGGCTCCATTGCCGTGATTTATTTTCGTGAAGTTCAGTTTCCTGAAGCATGGGCCTATGATAACACTTCAGGGAACTGAAGTCAAGAGAAATTTTGAAATTTAGGAAAGAAAGTGGTAGAATAGGGGCAGCCTGAGAGGGCAAGGAGTTTACAAGGAGCGATCATCAATGGGAAAAGAAGCAAAAACGAATGCCATGCGCATCCTGGAACGGGCCAAGGTGCCCTATACAGCCCACGAGTATGCCCACGAGGAGGGCGTGGCGGTGGACGGTGTGACCGTGGCCGCCAGCATGGGGGAGGACCCGGCCTGCGTATATAAGACGCTGGTGACCCAGGGCAGCAGTAAAAACTACTTTGTGTTCGTCATTCCGGTGGCGGCAGAGCTTGACCTGAAGGCCGCTGCCCGCAGCGTGGGTGAAAAAAGCGTAGCCATGATCCATGTGGCCGATATCAATAAGGTCACCGGCTATGTGCGCGGCGGCTGCAGCCCGGTGGGTATGAAAAAGCAGTACACCACCGTGTTTGATGAAAGCGTGCTGGCTCAAGAAAAGGTCTATGTCTCCGGCGGCCGCATTGGTACGCAGGTGTGCTGCGCACCCGCCGACCTCATCCGGGCAGCAAGGGCAGCAACAGCGAAGATCATCTTCTAAGGTAAAACGCCCTTACTGCCAACGCAATGACGGAGAGACTGTACAGAGCGGGGCCTGCTCAGTGAGATAAAACTTACTTTATTATATTTTCTAAAAAAGTCATACTTAAAAAGAAATACGGTGTCGAAACTGCACAAAACTTTTGAAAGTTTTTTTGACGCGGGAGAACACAAGGGAGAAATTGCCCCAAGGGCCTTTGCAAAGTGGAATTTTTGCCGTAAACTGTATGTAGTACAGGGACGGTACCCCGGCGGATGCCGGGTGCCGCCTGAAAAAGCGCAGAGCAAAAGGGGAACTTCAAAGATGAAGATGCTGTCGGGCTTCACAGAACAGAACACCATTCGTGCTGTTCAGGGGCATCGTGCAGCTTTGTGCAAAGCGCTGGGAGAGCATACGCAGAAATAAAGGCCGTGGTGCAGGTGTACCACAGCTTTTTTTTGTTTTGCAGACGGAGAAAGAGAGGTTCGGATATGATTCGGAAAGTTGCAGTGATCATGGGCTCGGACAGTGATTGGCCGGTGGTAAAGGGGGCCTGTGCCCAGCTGAAGGCGCTGGACATCCCCTTTGAGGTACACATCCTTTCGGCCCACCGCACCCCTGCCGAGGCCGCGGATTTTGCCAAAAATGCCCGGGCCAACGGCTTTGGTGTGATCCTGTGCGCGGCGGGCATGGCGGCCCATCTGGCCGGTGCCTTTGCCGCCAACACCACCCTGCCTGTCATCGGCATCCCGATGAAGGGCGGCGCGATGGACGGTCTGGACGCGCTGCTGGCCACGGTCCAGATGCCCAGCGGCATCCCGGTGGCTACCGTGGCCCTGAACGGGGCCAAGAACGCCGCCTGGCTGGCCGCCGAGATCCTGGCCCTGAGCGATGACACACTGGCCGGGAAGCTGGAGGCCGAGCGGGTGAGCATGGCACAGCAGATCGCAGCCAAGGAAGAAAAGCTGCAGAACGAACTGAAAGAGTTGTAAGGAGAACCAATGTCTGATTTTGCATATCCGCTGCACGAGGAATGCGGCGTTTTTGGCATCTACGACCGGGCGGGCACCGAGGACGTGGCCGCTGCCGCCTATTCTGCCCTGTATGCGCTGCAGCACCGCGGGCAGGAGAGCTGCGGCATTGCGGTCAACGATGACGGTGTCATCCAGGGCCACCGCGACCTCGGCCTGGTGAACGAGGTGTTCACCCCTGCCGTGCTGGGCAGTCTTTCCACCCCCACGGCCCACATGGCAACGGGCCATGTCCGCTATGCCACGGCCGGCAGCCGGGTGCGGGCCAACGCCCAGCCCATGATCGTCCGGCATGGCCGGGGCACCATGGCCCTGTGCCACAACGGCAATCTGACCAATGCCCTGGAGCTGCGCCGTCAGCTGGAGAACGAGGGTGCCATCTTCCACGGCTCCTCCGACACCGAGGTCATCTGCTACCTCATCACCCGCAACCGCCTGCGGATGGGCAGCATTGAGACTGCCATCAGCAAGACGATGGATGTGCTGGAGGGTGCATACAGTCTGGTGATCATGTCCGCCACCAAGCTCATTGCGGTCCGGGACCCCCGGGGCTACCGCCCTTTGTGCATCGGCACCCTGCCCGGCGGCGGCTACGTCTTTGCCAGCGAGAGCTGTGCGCTGGATGCTGCGGGCGCGACCCTGCTGCGGGACGTGGAGCCCGGCGAGATCGTCATTGCCGACACCAAGACCGGTGAGCTGCGGAGCATCAAGGATCACTGCGGCCGCCCGGACACCCAGATGTGCGTGTTCGAGTTTATCTATTTCTCCCGCCCGGACAGCATCATCGAGGGCAGCTCGGTGCACGAGGCCCGCAAGCAGGCAGGCCGGTTCCTGGCACAGGAGCACCCTGTAGAGGCCGATGTGGTCATCGGCGTGCCGGATTCCGGTCTGGATGCGGCGCTCGGCTACTCGCAGGAGAGCGGCATCCCCTACGGCATCGGTTTTATCAAGATAAATACATCGGCCGCACCTTTATCCAGGGCAGCCAGAAGCAGCGCGAAAACAGCGTGCGCATCAAGCTGAACGTGGTGTCCAGCACCGTCAAGGGCAAGCGGGTGGTGCTGGTGGATGACTCCATCGTGCGCGGCACCACCTCCGCCCGCATCATCAAGCTGCTGCGGGATGCCGGTGCAAAGGAAGTCCACTTCCGGGTCTCGGCCCCCCCGTTCAAATACCCCTGCTACTTCGGCACCGACATCCCCGACCAGAAGCTGCTGGTGGCCACGGGCCGCAATGTGGAGCAGATCAATGAGATCATCGGGGCCGATACCCTGGGCTACCTGTCCACCGAGCATGTGGTGCAGCTGGCCAAGAACGCAAAATGCGGTTTCTGCACCGCCTGCTTTACCGGCGAGTATGCCGTGAGGCCGGAGGAGGTGCTTTCCACCGATATCCATGAACGCCACCTGAATGACCGTCCCAAAAACGAGAAGAAGTTAGGAGAGTAAGAAGATGGAAAAGAGCTATTCTGAGAGTTACGCAGCTGCCGGTGTGGATATCACCGCCGGTTACCGCTCCGTTGAACTGATGAAGCAGTATGTTGCCCGCACCATGAACGAGCACTGCATTGGCGGTCTGGGCGGCTTTGGCGGCCTGTTTGAGCTGGATTGCACCGGCTACAAGCACCCTGTTCTGATCTCCGGCACGGACGGCGTGGGCACCAAGCTGAAGATCGCCATGATCATGGACAAGCACGACACCATTGGCATCGACTGCGTTGCCATGTGCGTCAACGATGTGATCTGCGCCGGTGCAAAGCCGCTGGTGTTCCTGGATTACATCGCCTGCGGCCGCAACATCCCTGAGAAGATCGCCGAGATCGTCAAGGGCGTGGCCGAGGGCTGCGTGCAGGCTGATTGCTCTCTGGTGGGCGGTGAGACTGCCGAGCACCCGGGTATGATGCCGGAGGATGAGTACGATCTGGCCGGTTTCACTGTGGGCGTTGTGGACAAGGAAAAGATCCTGAGCAACGAGACCATGCAGGCTGGCGATGTCATCCTCGCTCTGCCCTCCACCGGTGTTCATTCCAACGGTTTCTCGCTGGTGCGCAAGATCTTTGATATTGACAACGATCCCGATGTTCTGCACACCACCCCGCCGAGCTGGGCGGCAAGACCCTGGGCGATGCCCTGCTGGCTCCCACCAAGATCTACGTCAAGCCGGTGCTGAAGGTGCTGGAAGAGGTGGATGTCAAGGGCATCTCCCACATCACCGGCGGCGGCTTCTATGAGAACATCCCCCGCAGCCTGAAAAAGGGCTGCTGCGCCCGCATCAAGAAGGAGGATGTCCGCATTCCTGCCCTCTTCCACCTGATGCAGGAGACCGGCCACATCTCCGAGCACGATATGTTCAATACCTTCAACATGGGCGTTGGCATGGTGCTCACCGTTCCTGCCGCACAGGCTGACAAGGCGCTGGAGATCCCTCCACGCCAACGGCGAGCCCGAGGCTTACAAGCTGGGTGTCATCGCTGAAGGGACGGTGTGGAACTGTGCTGAATGTAGCTGTGTTGGTTTCCGGCGGCGGCACCAATCTGCAGGCCCTGCTGGACAGCGAAGCCCGGGGCGAGAACCAACGGGAAGATCACGCTGGTCGTGGCCTCCAAGCCCGGTGTCTACGCGCTGGAGCGGGCCGCAAAGGCCGGTGTGGAGGGCGTTGTGGTCCGCCGCAAGGATTACGAGAACAGTGAGGCCTTTGACGCGGCCCTGCTGGAAACGCTGAAAAGCCACAACATCGATCTGGTGGTGCTGGCCGGGTTCCTTTCCGTGCTGGGCCCCAGTGTCATTGAAGCCTATCCCCGCCGCATCCTGAATGTTCACCCGGCGCTCATCCCGTCCTTCTGCGGGCCCGGCATGTACGGCCTGCGCCCCCATCAGGCCGCTCTGGCCCGGGGCTGCAAGGTGACCGGCGCTACCGTCCACTTTGTGAACGAGGAGTGCGACGGCGGCCCCATCCTGCTGCAAAAGGCAGTGGAGATCCTGCCCGGCGACACCCCCGAGGTGCTGCAGAAGCGGGTGATGGAACAGGCCGAGTGGAAGCTGCTGCCCAAGGCAGTTGCCATGGTGTGCAGCGGCGAAGTGGAGTAAAAACTCCTTCCGTCACGCCTGACGGTGTGCCACCTCCCTCAAGGAGGGAGGCTTGAGGCTCCCTCTCCGAGGGGGCTGTCGCCGCAGGCGACTGGGG
>ENA-OQKK01000341-OQKK01000341.1-human-gut-metagenome-genome-assembly--contig:-NODE-341-length-12686-cov-4.664225_pt1 | contig 12686 bp, 12 predicted proteins | sample MGYA00242648_ERZ504797 | MGnify/ENA primary metagenome ERZ504797 (study PRJEB26092, sample SAMD00036412) | human gut metagenome | host: Homo sapiens | study: EMG produced TPA metagenomics assembly of... | reverse complement strand
GCGTTCTGATTGATTCTCAAAATCTTTCAAGGTTTCTCACTGTTCAGTTATCAATGTTCTTTGTTTTGCTCTCTTGCGACAGCTTGATTATTTTATCAAATCACTGTTCGTTTGTCAAGCACTTTTTATTTTTTTGAACTTTGTTTTAAGTTCTCTGTCTTGCGACAGCTTGTTTATTCTATCAAAATGTTTTGCATTTGTCAAGAACTTTTTTGTTTTCTTTTGCATATCTGTTTTAAGGCAAAAGAAAGCGCAGGGGGTGGGATTCGAACCCACGCGCCCTTGCGGACAAACGGTTTTCAAGACCGCCTCGTTATGACCACTTCGATACCCCTGCGTGTCACAATTAATACTTAATTGTTTAGTTGTCTGCACTTGTTCAGCGCAGGATTTATATTATCATCAATGTTACAATATGTCAACACTAATTTCTATTTTTTTTACATTTTTCTGCGTTTCTTTAAAAAAAGTTCTGCAATCCCCATATCTTCAGGAGTTGTGACCTTTATATTTTCATACGAGCCCTCTATGAGCTTTACTTTTGTGTCACTCCCATACTCTACTATCATTGCATCATCCGTAATTGCCGGCACATTTTTCCCATATGACATGTCACTAAACAGCTTATCATAGGACTGAGCCAGCAAATCATATTCAAAGCATTGCGGTGTCTGAATCTGCCACAGGCTTTTCCTGTCAGGAGTATTTGCTGAATATCCCAATTCATCTGACACCTTTATTGTGTCCTTTACAGGCATTCCTGCTACGCATGCTTTTTCTTTTTCAACCGTATGCATAGAACGAACTATTATTTCATTATCCACCAGAGGGCGTGCGCCGTCATGGATCAGCACATAGTCCGTGCCGTTTGTTGCTTTAAGCCCCTCATATACAGAGTTGTAGCGCTCTTTGCCCCCCTGCACTATTGCTTTCACTTTCTTAAAGCCATATTTTTCAATTATCGAATGTCTGAAATACTCAATATAATCTGCACTGCAGACTATGACTATTTCATCCACCGGACTATCCTCAAATGCTTTTATACTATAATAAATCACAGGCTGCCCCAAAAGCTCCATATACTGCTTTGGCATATTACTTTTCATCCGGCTTCCTGTACCGGCTGACAGTATGATTGCTGTGTATTTCTTCTTATCCATATTCCTTTATTTTCCTATCCATGATAAATCTGCACATTATGTTTGCACACCGGTGTAACCGGAAGCAATTACAGAATCATTCACCAAGCTTTAGATTCGGAACCGCATTCAGATCAAGTCCGGACCTCTTACCTGCTATAAAATCATAGTATGCTGCCGCACCTATCATAGCAGCATTGTCTGTACACAGTATCGGTGACGGACGATAGAATTTAACACCCTTGCGCGCGCACATTTCCTCCATCGCATGACGGATAATACCATTAGAAGCAACGCCTCCCGCAATGGCAAATTTGTCCATTTTAAACTCATCTATGGCATTCTCAGCGTGTCCGACAAGCACATCTGTAACCGCCTGTTGGAACGATGCTGCCACGTCTGCCCGGTTTATTTCCAGTCCCTTCATCCTGCAGCCGTTTAAATAATTGAGTACTGCCGATTTAAGTCCGCTAAAGCTGAAATCATAAACTCCGCCCACAATCTTTGCTCTCGGAAACTCTATGCTGTGCGGGTCACCCTCATGCGAAACCTTTTCTATCTTAGGACCGCCCGGATAGCCAAGTCCTATTGCTCTCGCCACCTTGTCAAATGCCTCTCCTGCCGCATCATCCCTCGTGCGTCCGAGGATCTCATATTTACCGTAATCTACCACTCTCACCAGATGCGTGTGTCCTCCTGATACGACGAGTGCCAGAAATGGCGGCTCTAAGTCTTTATTTTCTATATAATTTGCGCTGATATGTCCCTCTATATGGTGCACTCCGACAAGAGGAATGTTTCTTGCGTATGCTATAGCCTTTGCTTCTGCCACGCCTACAAGCAGTGCTCCTACGAGCCCCGGACCATATGTTACGCCTATTGCGTCTATATCGTCGAGTGTCATCTGTGCATCTGAAAGTGCCTGCTCTATGACCTGATTAATTTTCTCAATATGCTTTCTGGAAGCTATCTCCGGTACTACCCCTCCATATAAAGTATGAAGAGCTATCTGCGATGAAATCACATTACTTCTCAGATCACGTCCATTTACTACAACTGCCGCCGCAGTCTCGTCGCATGAGCTTTCAATTGCAAGTATTTTAATTTCTTTTTTTGTTTCTGTATTTTCTGTCATTTTATTACACCAATCTTAATTATATTACTCTATTCTGTTTCCGTATCAGAATCTGCAGCAATCTTATAAAATGTAAGAATCCTCCAACAGCCTTCCTTATCCTGCCTGAGTACATATTCCTGATATGTCTTAGAATACGAGCTGCCCTCCTTCATGAAGTATGATGCCTTGACATATGCAATTTTACTACCATTATCGGTGACATATTTTACATCATTGCTGTCACACACTCCAGTCTGAGCAAGTGTAACGCCCTGGTCCTTGTAGCTTTGCGCATCTGCCGTGACAGACTGTTTGTAGGTATCCTTTGGATTGTTTGCTGCAAGCTCGTCATCAAAAAGCTTAAGCGCCTGGTCGGTGAGTGCATCAAGCTCTTCATCGCTATACTGCATACCATAGTAGCACTTCACAATCCTGTTATAAAGCTTCACCACCTCACGAGGTGTCTGCGGATAGTTCTTGTCGAGATCCTTAGTTGTTATTCTTTGTACCTCGGTCAGTACCTTTTCCTTTTGATTAGCCCTTTTAGACTTGTCGTTTACGACATAAAACGAACCACATATCGCAGCAATCAGCGCTATTGTTAAAATAACTATACCTGTTTTCTTCATATCGCCCCTCCTTAGTCCTCGTCAAACATGAGCTCCACACTCTTTGCATCTTTTCCAAGATATGCGTTTGCAAAAATATCCCTCACCTGTGGCATATAATCCTCTGCACGGACAAGTGACGGGGAAAAATGTGTAAGCCACAGCTCCTTCACGCCGGCTCTCTTTGCCATGTCTGCTGCCTCGTAAAAGGTCATATGCTTATACTGCTTTGCTTTTACTATCTTTTCCTTTTCAGCATACATACCCTCGCAGATAAAAAGGTCTGATCCCTCTGCTGCCTCCACTATGTGCTCAAGTGGCCTTGAGTCCGTACAATATGTTACCTTTATGCCCTTTCTTGCCGGTCCAAGCACCATATCCGGAGTATACACTCTGCCCTCAAATTCAACGGTATTGCCTTTCTGAAGAGGATTCCAAAGGCGCATCGGAATTTCTTTTTCCTTTGCTCTTTCCACGGAAAATCTGCCACTACGCTTTATCTCAACCGAATAGCCATAGCACAGCACCGCATGCTTTACGCGGAATGCATGTATATGATATCCGTTCATCTCAAAATATTCATCCTGCTCATTGAGCTCTATGCATTTTATCTCAAAAGGCAGCTCCGGCGCAATCGTCCGAAGTGCAGTGACAACCCTTGTAAGCCCCTTAGGTCCAATAATGGTAAGCGGCTCGGTGCGCTCCGCATTTCCCATAGTAAGCAGAAGCCCCGGCAATCCGCTGATATGGTCTGCATGAAAGTGGGTGATGCATAAAATATCTATCGGCTTGAAATTGATTCCGGCCTCCTTCATCGCAATCTGCGTTCCCTCACCGCAGTCAATAAGTATATTGCTGCCGTTATATTTTAGTGAAAGTGCCGTAAGCCATCTGTTTGGCAAAGGCATCATGCCTGCTGTTCCAAGTAAACACACGTCTAACATAAATTTTCCTCCGCAGTATAGGACATGATGACACCGTCCTCTACCGGATGCTCATATAGATTTTTTCTGATTCCAAGGTTTACAAACCCCATCTTCTGATACAGTGATATCGCAGCCTCATTAGTCACCCTGGCTTCGAGCACAATGCGCTCAACACCTGACTCTTTTGCCTTTTCCTGCAGGCATCTGATAAGATGTGCACCCACACCTTTTCCTCGTGCTGATTTTTTGACTGCTATATTGGTCAGCTCTCCCTCATCAAATGACACGTAGGTGCACTGATACCCCAGTATCTCGCCATCCTCCTGTGCCACAAGCATGATATTCTCCGGAAGCCTCATGGCATCCAAAAATCCCTGTCTGCTCCAGGGCTGTGTGAAGCTGTCTTTTTCTATCTGCGCCACCGAGTCTGCATCCTCCGGCTCCATGGGTCTTATTATCATATTCTAAAATCTCTCTCCTTTTCCTGTCTCTCTCTCTCCGCCTGTGATAATCTGAGATACTCAGGCTTATGGTCTGCTGCATTTTCTGCCCTGCCCTGCTCATAGAGCACCTGTCCAAGACATGCTACAGCCGATGCTCTTTGCTTATTGCACATGGCAGGCGCAAAGTCATAGTCCACCTTTACGTGCTCATTAATATAATCCCTGAACACATCCACTCCGTCTCCAAGGAAAATCACCCTGCGGCCGAGCTCATTGATTTGGTCAACTATCTCTTCTATCATCACTACGCACTGTGGCAAAATGGTATTCATCCTGCCATCAGTAAAATCATACAGCCCTGTATAGGTCTGCTGCCTTCTTGCATCCATAATCGGACACACAACATCTGCACTGCCCCACAGATTGTATGCAAGCGCATCTACAGTAGGTACCGAAACTATCTGCTTATCCAGCGCCAGTGCAAGTCCCTTTGCCGTCGCAGAGCCTATACGAAGCCCTGTGAACGATCCCGGTCCTGCTGAGACTGCAATAAAATCTATTGTCTTAAGGTCAAGCTCTGTCATCTTAGCCACCTCATCAAGCATCGGAAGAAGTGTCTGCGAATGTGTCTTTTTATAATTTATCGTGTATTCTCCTATCAGATTATCGTCCGATACGACAGCCACACTGGCCACAAGCCCTGAGCTGTCAAGCGCAAGTATCTTCATTATAAAACCTCTTTTATTGTTATTTTTCTATAGTCAAAGCCTTTTTCCAGGTCTTTTTCAATAGTAATCTCTTTTCTCTTCTTTGGGAGTATCTCCTCAATGAGATTTGCCCACTCTATCATCGTAAGCCCATCTCCGTAGAAATAATCCTCATAGCCTATTTCATCCATCTCCTCAATGTCACCAATCCTGTATACATCGAAATGATAAAACGGAAGCCTCCCCTCCTCGTACACCTGCACTATGGTAAATGTAGGGCTGTTTATCGGCTCTGTGATGCCAAGCCCCTCTGCTATGCCCTGCGTGAGCACTGTTTTACCCACTCCTAAATCACCCACAAGTGTACACACATCCCCCGGCTTTGCCTGCTGTCCAAGCGTAACCCCAAGTGCATGCGTATCATCTGCCGAAAAGCTTTCTATTACTGTTATATTTCCTTCACTACTCATATTACCAGCTTATACCCTTATCTATTTATTTTATCTTATATCTATTTTGTTTATTTGATTTTCAGTCTGTATTTCTCCAGTGTACTGCCTGCCAGCTCCTTTAACGGCTCATAGCTGTCGCCCAGCTGCTCCTTTGAGAGAATGTATGCATTCTTCCTGTTGCTGAATATAAGTATCCTCTTATCATTTGCCACGAATCTGTACACCTGCTCCCACGGAAGCTGCGCCATCTCCTCGCCCTGGCTTACTTTTATGTTCTTTTCATCTATCTCAAAATGCAGTGGCTTTGAGAAAACTTCATTTGTCTTCATAATCATCTTTACCCTGCCCTTGAGTGAAAACGGCACATATAGCAGCACCAGAATACCAACTATAATATAAAGCACCACATACTCCGTATTGCCTTTTTGTGCGCTTAACACTGCTGCCGCAGCCAAGAGCACAGCAAACAGCAATGATATGACACCCTGACTGCCCTTGTACGCCTGCTCTATATTAAATGAATATAAATCTTTTTCTGTTACTTTTACATCAAATTCAAGCTTCATGTCCTGCTCCCAACTAAATATTTGGATTTATTATAACATTCCTTTTAAAAAAAGAAAAGAGCGCAATTGACTGCGCTCTTTATGTTTGTGTACTAATATATATTGTGTCAGGTATTTTCTCTATCCTCTGCCCTTTAAAACCGGTGACAGTCTCTTGTATATAAGCACTGTGATTAAGTGTTGATATAAGTCCCTTTACGATGGTAAACGGAACATTGAATATTAAAAGTGCCTGCCACAGCTTGCCTACTGATGGGAGAAGTTTGCTGTATGCATCCATGATTTCATTTATTGGTGTAAACTTCTCATATGCTGGATATACAATAAACAGGTTTGACGGGAAGCTGATGATTCCCATTATAACCGAGCCGACTATCGCACCAATGATGGCACCCTTTTTAGTCTTGTTCTTCTTGTATATAAGCCCTGCCGTTCCTGTAAATACTGCTCCGAGAATAAAGTTTGAAAGCTCTCCTACCGTAAAGCTCTGTGTTACTGTACAGTGAAGCAGGTTCTTGATAAACTCTACAATCACTCCTGCTAACGGTCCGTATGCAAATGCTCCGATAAGTGCAGGCAGGTCTGAAAAATCAAACCTAATAAAAAACGGCATGATTGGAATTGGAAACTCGAGGTACTGAAGTACAAATGCAAGTCCGCTTAACATTCCTGTGCCGACTAAAAGTCTGATGTTTACTTTTGATTTTGTGTTGTTTGTTGTTACGTCCATTTTACACTCCTTTGATGCTTAAGGAATCCTGAGGATATTGTGAGTGCAGCTATCTGAAATCTGAATAGCGGCTTTAAAAAATCCCGGAAGAAAATCTTCCGGGACTTAATATCACAGTGTAATGACACCTAATAATCTTCTCTCATCCAGACTATACTGTCGGCTTCGGAATCACACCGAATCATGCCTTGCGGCTCGTGGGCTGTACCACCGGTAGGGAATCACACCCTGCCCTGAAGAATTCCTATTTATTTTACAAACCTATGATATGCACTTTGAAGTGTTTTGTCAAGGTGTTTTTAATTATCAAGAATAATATTGTCAAAGAAATTATTTTTCTTGCCCTTTATGTAGTGTGGCTTTTTGTTTCTGTTGTTATTATTCTTGCTGCCTGTACTATTTCTATCGTTTCTGCTATTCCTGCCGCCGTTATTTCTATTACTTCTGTCAGCCTTGTTGGCAACACTGTCTTTGCCGCTGTGTTCTGACTTACCGGCCTTGTCTGTGCCCTGTCCGATTTTCATGGTAAGCTGAATGCGCTGCTTTTTGAGGTCAACGCTCATAACCTGCACATCTACTATGTCCCCTACACTGACAGCCTCAAGCGGGTGCTTGATATAGCGGTCACATATCTCTGAGATATGCACAAGTCCATCCTGGTGTACTCCTATATCCACAAAGCATCCGAAATCTATTACATTTCTGACTGTGCCCTTTAATACCATACCCGGTGTGAGGTCCTTCATCTCAAGGACATCGCTTCTTAGAATTGGCTTTGGCATATCCTCACGTGGGTCTCTTGCCGGCTTTTCAAGCTCTTTTACGATGTCACGCAGTGTGATTTCACCAACTCCTGCCTCGTCTGCGAGCGCCTTGTAATCAGATACCTTCTTTGAGATTCCAACTACATTTCCGTTCTTTACATCCTCCATGGTGTAGCCAAGCTTTTCAAGCACTGCCTTTGTGGCATCATATGACTCAGGATGCACGCCTGTGGCATCAAGCGGGTTCTTTCCGTCTGAGATACGCATGAAGCCTGCACACTGTTCAAATGCCTTCGGCCCAAGCTTTGCTACCTTAAGAAGCTGTGAACGTGATGTGAATTTACCGTTTTCCTCTCTGTAGTCCACGATGTTTTTGGCAATGGTCTTTGAGATGCCTGATATGTACTCAAGCAATGAAACTGATGCTGTATTTAAATCTACACCAACCTTATTTACGCAATCCTCTACAACTCCTCCGAGTGCCTCTGAGAGCTTTTTCTGGTTCATATCGTGCTGATACTGTCCGACTCCGATTGACTTTGGATCAATCTTTACAAGCTCAGCGAGCGGATCCTGAAGTCTACGCGCCATGGATGTGGCACTTCTTTGTCCCACATCAAAATTCGGAAACTCCTCCGTGGCAAGCTTGCTGGCTGAATATACTGACGCACCTGCTTCATTTACTATGATGTACTGCACCTTTACCGGAATTTCCTTTAACAGCTCAACAATCACCTGCTCTGACTCACGCGATGCTGTTCCGTTTCCGAGTGAGATAAGAGTGACATGATGCTTGTCTATGAGCTTTTTGATTACGGCCTTTGCCTCCTCGACCTTGTTCTGTGGTGCTGTCGGGTAGATTACTGTGGTATCGAGTACCTTTCCTGTAGGGTCTACGACAGAAATCTTGCAGCCTGTACGGAATGCCGGATCCCATCCAAGCACAACCTGTCCTGCAATTGGAGGCTGCATGAGAAGCTGCTCCAAGTTCTTTCCGAATACCTTTATGGCACCATCCTCTGCTTCCTCTGTCAGATTATTTCTGATTTCACGCTCTATGGCAGGTGCAATAAGCCTGTCGTACGCATCCTCCACTACCTCTGTGAGTACGGTTGCTGTAGGCGCTCCATCATTTGTGATAACCTGCTTTTTAAGATATTTTATGATATCCTCTGTCGGTGCCTCTATCTTTACTGTGAGGATTTTTTCCTTCTCACCACGATTAATTGCGAGTGTTCTGTGACCTGCCACCTTGGAAAGATCCTCATCAAATTCATAGTACATCTCATAGACAGACTCTGCCTTTGGATCCTTGGCTGTCGATATAAGACGCCCCTTTTGCATGGTAAGCTCTCTGATTTTTGTTCTGTAACCGGCATTGTCGGATACGTTCTCTGCAATGATATCCTTTGCTCCGGCAAGTGCAGCCGCTTCATCTGCCACGTCTTTTTCTGCATCCACATATTTAGCTGCTTCTGACATGATATCAACAGTCGATTCCTGCGCTAAAATGGTCTGTGCCAGTGGCTCTAAGCCCTTTTCCTTTGCGATTATGGCACGGGTTCTTCTCTTCGGACGGTAAGGTCTGTACAAATCGTCAACCGCCACCTGTGTCTGTGCCTCAAGGATTGCCTTCTTAAGCTCATCCGTAAGCTTGCCCTGCTCCTCAATGCTTGCAAGCACTGTCTGCTTCTTGTCCTCAAGATTACGTAGATATGTCAGTCTGTCGAAGAGATTTCTGAGCACCTCATCATTTAATGAGCCGGTTGCCTCCTTTCGGTATCTGGCGATAAAAGGAATGGTGTTTCCCTCATCTATCAGCTTGACAGCGGCCTCGGCCTGTCCTTTTTTAATCTGCAGTTCTTCTGCAATTGCAGCAATAATATCCATTTTTTTACCTCTTTAAAAAACTTATTCTTTTCGTATTATAAATGAAGTGATACAATAAAATCAACTTTATAGAAAGGAATTTTATTATGGATCCACAAAAATTTGATTATAATCAGGATTATAACTATAATTTCGGCAACAATTATGGGCCGGGCTTTAATCCCAACAACAATTTCTACAATAAACGCTCACGCAATATGGAGGTTGCAGCACTTGTGCTTTCAATAATTGCCATCGCGTCGTGCAGCTGTATTTATGTGTCTATCATATGCGGCTCGCTTGCCATGATTTTTGCGTTACTGTCAAAAGGCGGTGCCACCTCAATGAGCAGCATGGCTATGACCTCATTCTGGATTGCGTTTGCCGCTGTTGTTATCACTCTTATTATCTATATCGGTTCGTTTGCCGCCATGCTTCACGAATATGGAAGCATAGAGGGTATATTAAAGGAATACCAGAACCTTACCGGTATCGACTACAATGAGCTACTTCAGCAGATGGATACCGCAAAATAATATAAGCATATTTTTGACTATACAGTTTACCACAATAATGGCAAGTGCAAGCCACATATATAATGGCCTGAAGTGCATTCCGATGTGCAGCCTGCCGCGGCTTATCCGCTGCAGCGTCTGTGACAGCATAAACCAGCCTCCAAAAACGGCTGTATACGGCACAAACGGATGGAGTACAAACGACCTTATCAGATGTCCATGCAGCAGCGCAAATGTGGCTCTCGTGCCACCGCACCCCGGACAATAGTAGCCTGTATATGCGTGCAGCGGACATGGAGGCATCTTTGTGAGTATCTGCGTACCGCATACTCCAATCACTGCCGCAAGAGCCGCAAATACAGCTATGCATATCCAGCCCGTTATATAGAAATACCTGTCGATTGTTTCATCTGTCTGCATGATATGTGTGGTCCTTCCTGTGATTTTGTGTAACCATATGAATACAAGTATATGCTATATATCTGACAATTGTCAAAGCATTAATTTAAACATTAAATTAAGCCTAATTTAAGCATTAATTCAAAACTATTATTTCAGGAGAAATATAATGAACCCAAAAAAGAAATCCAAAGAATTAAAAAGAATATCAAGAGAGAACCTGAACGGAAGATACAGACTTAGCATGAGCGTTTTTCTCACTGTCACACTCATAAATCTGTTTAGCGACCTGCCGTTTACCTACCTGCTCGGAAATGTATATGCGACAAAGGTTCAGACCGTCATCTACTACATTGCCGAGGTGCTTTTATCTATCGTGGTCGGCGTGCTGCAGATGGGACTCATACGTTTCCACCTTAATATGGCAAGAAAGAAAGAGTGCCGTATCAGCGATGTATTCTACTGCTTTATGAATCACTCCAACAGATATTTTGGAGCATACATCATATATTATGCCATCTCTATGATTGCAAAGGCGCCTTTCCTTGTAGCCAGAAACTTTTTCAAGCTAAGCGGCGACGCCATGGGAATTGCTATCGCTTTATATGCTGCAAGTGCCGTGCTCAGCTTTATCGTACTGGTTCTTTTCCGTTTTACCTGTATCTGGTGCTCTCTCGCGATGATTTATCAGTATTTGCATGTCTGACTCATGCAATAAAACTGATTCGCGGCAACATACTCAGAGTCATTTACATTAACGTAAGCTTCATCGGTATGCTTGTGCTTTGCGTGCTGTCGCTCGGCATCGGCCTGCTCTGGGTGGAGCCTTACTATGAGCAGACCTTTGTAAATCTCTTCCTCGATGTGACCGGGGAGCTGCCGACAGTGGACTGCATGGTGTAGTAATTCTACATCTGCAGCAACCGGTCCATAATCCTTGCTGCAACGCAGCTCTTGTCCATGATTTCAAGCTCTGTGCAATCGTCAGCCGTGATGAGTGTGACCACATTGGTATCTGTTCCAAAGCCTGCGCCTGCTACCTTTAGGTTGTTTGCCACTATCATGTCTGCATTTTTCTTTGCAAGCTTTGCTTTCGAGTTTTCAAGCATATTCTGGGTTTCCATAGAAAAACCGCATATGAGCTGTCCCTTAGCCTTGTGTGCTCCGAGGTATGAAAGGATGTCCTCTGTGCGCTCAAGCTCAATTACAGACTCATATGAGCTGTCATTTTTCTTTATTTTCTCATCAGCCGGATGTGATGGACAAAAATCCGCTACTGCTGCGGTCATGATGATAATATCCTGTTCAGCAGCCTTTGATTTCACCACGTCTGCCATGTCTGCGGCCGATGTCACATTTACCACATCTACAAACATAGGTGGCTCAACCGATACTGAAGCGTTGACCAGTGTAACATGCGCACCGCGGAGCATACAGTTTTCTGCTATGGCACGCCCCATTTTGCCTGTTGAGTGATTGGTGATAAAACGTACCGGGTCTATTTTTTCCTGCGTCGCTCCGGCTGTGATGAGTACATTCTTGCCCGCCAGGTCCTTTTCACAGGCTATTGTCCTCATTATGTAGTTGAAAAGTGTCTGTGGCTCCGGCATTTTTCCTGCACCGGTGTCTCCGCATGCAAGATATCCTTCAGCCGGCTTTATCATCTCAAAGCCGTAGTGTTCGAGCTTTTTGATATTGTCCTGCACAATCCTGTTCTCGTACATATTGGTGTTCATGGCAGGAGAAACAAGCTTAGGACATTTGGCTGCAAGTATTGTGGTGGTAAGCATATCGTCTGCGATTCCGTTTGCCATCTTGCCTATCACATTGGCTGATGCAGGTGCCACCATAAAGATGTCTGCTCTCTTTGCGAGCGCCACATGCTCTACATTGAATTCAAAGTTTCTGTCAAATGTGTCCACGAGGCACTTGTTGCCTGTGAGAGTTTCAAATGTGATTGGATTTATAAAATTTGTTGCATTGTGTGTCATTATGACGTTGACATCGGCGTGCTGTTTTACAAGCATACTCGCAAGGTTTGCTATCTTGTATGCCGCTATACTTCCTGTCACTCCCAAAACTACTGTTTTTCCTTTTAACATGATTTTCACCTCTGTATAAAACTATTATTATTCTGCAGTCATTTTTTGTTTACATCGCAAAATGCTTTGTAGCCATCCACAGACTTTGCACTTCTAGCTGCATTGGCAATGGCCTTTGCCATGACATAGGCACTCATTGGCCCCACCAGATTGATATCGGCAGGCACACTGCCCACTGATACAGCATAGATTGAATCTCCGTCTGCCATCGTGTGCACGGGTCTGATTGCTCTGCCATAGCCATTGTGAGCCATGGATGCCACCTTGTTGAGTGCGGTCTTGTCAAGCTTTGCATTTGTTATTATTGTACCAATTGTGGTGTTTCCTGTAAACATATTCTGAATCTTCG
>ENA-OQKK01000338-OQKK01000338.1-human-gut-metagenome-genome-assembly--contig:-NODE-338-length-12773-cov-3.380437_pt1 | contig 12773 bp, 8 predicted proteins | sample MGYA00242648_ERZ504797 | MGnify/ENA primary metagenome ERZ504797 (study PRJEB26092, sample SAMD00036412) | human gut metagenome | host: Homo sapiens | study: EMG produced TPA metagenomics assembly of... | reverse complement strand
TAATGATTATTGGCGAATCACCTTTAGGAGAGTATCAGTATGCGGATTGGTCTAAAAAAGAATTTGTATTCTTTCCGTCCCTCGCCATGGCTTATATGCTGGATACAATGATTGATTACTATCCTAATAGTGGAGATCTATTTTTTAGTTTGAATGATGGTTTGGGAAACGAGATAACTGAATCAGTCAGAACAATTTGCAAACATTATCAGATCGATTGCATCGAATTGAAAGGGCTTGATAAGATGAGCGGCCATCCTTCGGTGAAAGGGATGAAACAGATTAGTGAACAGGTGAAGGCGTATATGGCTGCGCACGGAAAGTGACATGATCGTTTTTAAAGCCTGTTTAAATTTTTGTTTTCATTTCAGAATGACAATGCTGATGCAAATTTAAACAGGCTAAAAGGAATATAATTCTTTTGATAAACTTAGTCAATGGTTTTATGAATCCTGGCTTTTGATGGGCGACTGATAACAAGTATCTTTGTGGCTTGATGAATGTCGCATCCAGACATTAGACCTCATCATTCACTATCCAACGTCCCGATTTATTGCTTCCTTCGCGTCTTATGTAACCGGCATCACGCAGTTCCTTGATTTTCTTTTCAATCGAGCGACGGGTGACGGAGAGTGCAGCTGCGATTTCATCAAGGGTGACAGCCGGATTACGCTGGATTTGTTCAATGATTTGTTCCGAACTTATCCCGAACTTATCCCGAATTTTATCCCGAACTTCCATCACATTGTGCTGAGATATAAGACTGCCTTGATGTCTCTTGAGGGTGTTTAAAATCTCTTGAAGCATAAATTCAATGAAAGGTCCTGAATCAGCTGTTGCAGTGCTGTGCTGTATTGCATTATAATAAGCTTCTTGATTGGCATAGACCATATTTTCTACGGGCAGATATTCAAAAAGCGGATGCAGTCTGCCTAAAATTAGTGATTGCCAAAGACGGCCCATACGCCCATTACCATCACTGAATGGATGAATAAATTCAAATTCATAATGGAACACACAACTGCGAATGAGTAAATGGTCTTTGGCCTGTTTGAGCCACTCAAATAAATCATCTATCAAAAAAGGAACGCGATCGGCAGGGGGAGCCATGTGTACCAATCTTTCTTCTGAGAAAACACCGACTCCACCACGGCGGAATTTGCCGGCATCGTCGGTCAGTGCCATCATCATTGTACCGTGTGCCTTTAACAAGTCATTTACATCAAACGGATTTAATTTTTCGTAAAGCTCATAGGTCTTTATAGCGTTTTTAACCTCTTGAATCTGTCGCAAAGGTGCCATAACCGTTTTACCATCAATAATGTCTTTCACTTCGTCTTCCGACAGCATATTCCCTTCAATGGCCAATGAACTATGGATTGTTCTTACTCGATTGGCTTTTCGCAATCTCAGCCCATCGCTTTGCTCTAAACGAATGGCGTATCGCTCAATCTGTGCAGATATTTCTGCAATCAAGTTGATAGCGTTGGTTGATATGGTAAATGGTGGTATATACATGGTATAAACAATTATTTATCGTTGTACTTATCTGTCACTTTATGTAAGATAAGCTTAGGCTAAAGTACAAAAAAGAAACGAATAAGTGGATGCAAACTGGGCAAAAGTGCGATTCGAATTTCTGTATTCTAAATATAGTTGCAAGGAACGGATTTAATTAATATTGATAAATTATCAGACATATTCCCATAACTTCCAGTTGATTTTAGTGTTAGATATAAAAAAAATCGGAAATTATGGGAAAGGGGGATTAAACTTACAATTATTCTTCCTTATATTCAAACCATTGGTATGATGCTTTATTTATCGATTGTCAAACGGATTTCATTCTTTCCTTTCAGTAATGAATAATAGCCTTTAGCTGTACGATACAGAGCCAAGCCCGCCCATTCGTTCGCCTGACAGGTAGAGAAAGTCATTGTCGTGATGGCAGAAAAATTATGAGAATGTACACGGTGCAGAAGCATGGAGGGACATACCAGACTGTCCGCCATCTCAGGTCGGAGAGACAAAAACAAGTTGCCATCGGCAAAATGATGGAGAGGTTGTTCAGGGATACGCATTGTAGCCCATTCCGGTGATAAAGCAGAACTTTCAAAATCATTCTGTTTATCTGTCTTCGACACCGGCGTCCATGGTAAAAGTGGACGTTTCAATCGGTTTCCGATAACACCAATGCCGGGATTGAAAATAGGTTCACCGTTTTGAAAACTCACCTCACAAAGAAAGGTTTCGCGTCCTAAAGGCACCAGACCTCCTTCCACGATCCGTTTACCGAGAAACACAGCATACCAATGTCCGGTTGGTGTCTGTGCCAAATCGGCATGTCCGAGAGACTGCACAGGGTAGTCCTTGCCAAGATGGCGGTGTGTCAATACGGGATTGACGGTACAAGGTACATATGGTCCCCAGAGGGATTTAGCAGTGAGGGCGGTAACAGCATGGTTATAATCCGATCCTCCTTCAGCCATCAACAATAGATAGTGATCCTCTATTTTGTATAAATGAGGCCCTTCGGCGTACTTTGCATTAGCCGCATGGCCATAGGCCAATGTTTTTCGTTCTCCGACCAGACATCTTTTTTTGGAGGTCCAGCTCCTGCATCCATACGGCACACTGGGCAGGCCATGCGCTCTTAAAATCCCAGCGATTGCCTGTATAATAACAGCGTCCGTCCTCATCAAAAAAAAGAGAAGGGTCAATGCCGGGAGCATCTTTCAGCCATACCGGATCCGACCAGGGACCGGCCGGATTCTTGGTTGTCATGTAGAAATTGCCACCACAGCCATGAGCTGTGGTAATAAGATAGAATGTTCCATTATGATAACGCAAAGTGGGTGCCCAGATGCCATCATTATCCGTCATACCGTTAATTAGTCAGGTCACGGCTATGATAAATGGGAAGTCCGGGAAACCATGTGAATGATGAAGTGACTAAATAATAATCTTCTCCTACCCGGCAGATAGAAGGATCTGGATGGAATCCCGTGCAAATGGGATTGGAAATGGAATCCGGAATAATCGTTTCTCCCATCATTCTAACACACAAAAAAAAGTAACTAACAGTAAAAGTAATCTTCTTATTTTTCTGTTTAGAAATATGAAATTGCGCATTATTATAATATTTCTCATCGTTATTAATATATTAGCAATTATTATATTTCAAATTTTCCAGTGTTACATTTCTTCTGTCTTTTGCATGGTTCATTCTATATCTCAGCCCTTTTGCATAAGATATGGAATAGCTCAAAAGTGATAGACATTGTCTATCGTTACGAAAGTGCCATCACTTCCATAGATTGTTTTTGTTTTGTCTGTCCATACCGGTCGTACCCCTGTTATCTCAACCTGTAAGGTATAATTTGCCTTCGGCATTTTCGGTGTTATAATTCGAATTGCTTTTTCCGGATACTTGCTGTAGAAATCTACCAATGAAGAATATACAGTATCTTTCTCGGCATTTAATACACTTACTTTGGCATATCCGCCATGAGGGTTTGTTTCTCCAACAATAGCAGCATGAGTTCCTTTGAACGCTATCTCCAACACGTTTCCTTTTTGATTGGACTTCCATGCTCCGTACAACTTTTTCCCTTTGTTCAGAGCGTCCGCCGGTTTTAGCTTCCTGATGTCCCATGCCTGCCAATATTCAGGGATGGATATTTTTGTTCCATCCACTTGTAAAGGCATCCATACATATGTGGCGGCTGAGGCCTGATGCGGATAAGACCAACGATCCCCCATAAACATAGGTATGGTATCATTACCGCATTTCAGCGGGAATACAAATGTACTTTGCGAATTGTAGGTCAGCTTGCCTTTCGGGCAGAACAGTCCTTGTTTCGTCCAAGGGCCTTCTATCTGGGGAGCCGTGAAATAGAAGTTATCATTTTTCTCCCAACTGGTCAGGTTTGAGGTAAGCATGAAATAGACACCGTTCTTTTTGAACATGGTCGGTGATTCGCCCATGCCTTTAATGTGGGCCACTTCAGCCTCTATCGAACGGTAATCATCGCTTAACCGATAAACAGGACCATGATGAATCAGTAAATATCCTTTTCCATCGGTGTCCTGAAAAGTTCCCATATCCCAGCGTTTTACCGGTTGTCCCTTATAGAGCAACGGTCCCTGCAACTGATAGTCACCTGCAATCGTTTTGCAGGTGGCTAAACCGATATAAGGGTCCTTGTATCCCATATCATCGGCATGCATCAGCATGATATACTCGCCCGTCTTAGGGCATTTCATCACTTTTACACGCTCACCTACGCGATTGGGACCGAGGATGCCTTCGGGTTGGACTCTAAGGACAATGTTCTCGAATTTCCAGTTTACAAGGTCATCCGAAGAATAACATGAGAAGCCGGGGAAAGCGTTACTTTTGTCCGATTTCCATTCTCCGAAAAGATAATATCTTCCGTTTTCTTCCACAATACAAGCGCCATGTGCATTGACAATATTTCCCTTGTCATCAAACCATGGAATACCGTTGATTACTAAATTGTTTTGAGCTGTAGCTGTTCCTGCTTTCAATAAGAGGAACAACAAGAATGGTAAATATTTCATCATGTTCTTTTATCTTTTTGTTGTGCAAATATCTGAATTATAAATAATTTCTAACATGGATTTTAGTCTCAAATCCTGTATTATCGTACAAAAAAAACGCGTGAAGTGTTATTGTTCTTTGTTGAAAGTATGGGTGTCAAGTTCTCATAGTAGGCTTTATCTTAAAGGTTTTCACTTGATTTTAATCTTGAGGGGGGGGAAGTATTGTGCTTCTCTTATGTCAACATTTATATTGGCTAATAAGAATCTCATTGTTATCAGTGAAAATAGTTTTTTTAGTGTTCAACAGAATTCTATTTAAAAATGGATGTATAAAAATGTTTGTATATACTTTTGCTAATAAAATTATTTGTAGTTATATGTAGAACGAGGACTGCATTAGCCCTCGTTCTACATATAGACTTTCAGAATTGTTCTCCTGGTTGAGGCCAATTGGGGGTAGGAATATGCATTCTTTGCATTTCTTCATCGAACTCCTTTACTCGTCTAGGGTATTTTTTTTGCGAGATTATTCGTCTCTTCTGGATCTTCTTTCAAGTTATACAATTCTAGAGGTTGATTAGGATGGATGGTTACACACTTCCAATCTCCTTTTCTGGCTGCACGTTGTTTCCCTGGAAATTCCCAATATAATAAGCGGTTGTCTGTATCAACTTGCTTTCCATAGAAAAGCGGTAAGATGTTTATACCGTTAATTTGTTTTGGCAAATGCTTCGTTCCTTTAGCCAATGCTGCTAATGTGGGCATCATATCTGGAAAGTAGATAAGATTGTCTAGTGTTTGTATAGGTACCATTCCTGGTTGATTGACAATGAAAGGTACTCGGATCCCACCTTCGTAAAGCGTTCCTTTTCGACCTTTGAATCCAGCATTGCAATTTAATATTTTAATAGGAGCTTGGATAGCGGCCCCATTGTCTGAGGCAAAAATAATTAATGTATTCTTTCGTAAATTAAGTTGTTCTAGTTCGTTTAATAAACGTCCGATAGCAGCATCCATGTGAGTAATCAATGAAGCATAGCGTTTGGTATTAGGCTCCCATGTTTCTTGTCCTTCATACCATGCTGTTTGATCTATATTATAGGGTTCATGAGGGGCGTCAAAAGCTAAATAAAGAAAAAAAGGATTGTCTTTATTCCTTTTTATAAAAGCGATGGCATCGTTTGTGCTCAAGTCGTTGTTATGAATACCATGTTTTCCATTTGCATTTTCTGGGATGTGGATGAGTGAGTCACCGTGGAAACGATAATAGGGATAATAATAAGGAGAGTTACTGTGTACCGTAGAGATAGTCCATCCATAAAATTCGTCAAATCCGCGATGATTAGGAGAGGCTCCTTTATCGTAGCCATCTAAATGCCATTTGTTTACTAAGCAAGTTCGGTAACCCGCTGCGCTTAATACGGTGGCAATGGTTGTATCTTGTGGTAATAGATTAGCTCTCCTGACAATGGTGGAATCACCATTGGGATTTATTTTGATTCCGGCAATACCTCCGGCTGTACACATGTTATCCCGTATACGGGTATTTCCTGTATTTTTACCAGTCAGCAATGCACATCTGGATGGTGAACTAATACCGCTTCCTGCATAACATTGATTGAACCGGGTACCGGTTTCGGCTAGTTGGTCAATATTAGGTGTTTTTACATATTGATTACCGTAACAGGATAAATCTCCATACCCCATATCGTCTGCTAAAATAAAGATGATGTTCGGTCTGTCTGGACTTACTTTGTCATTTTGAATCTCTGCAAAGGTAATTTGGGGTAGAAGGATACCGGCAGTATATAAACTGCCGGTTAAGATATTATTTTTCATATTTTATGGATAAAGGATTAATATAACTCATTTTGCTCCCAATTGTTTGAAAGCTGAATTTGGTCGTAAGGGATTCCAAACAGAACAGCAGCGGATGTTCCCGTCCACTTCCATGTTGTAGGTGTGCCGGTGATGTCGGATGGACTACTTACATTCATTCCATTATTACTGGACTGAAATGTAGGGTTGAGTCCTTGTGTACGGTGGCTAAAATGTTTTTCCATTACTTCTGTAATTCTTCCCCGACGGATTAAGTCATACCATCTATGTCCTTCAAAACATAGTTCCAACATTCTTTCATTTTCGATGGCTATACTCATTTCCTTTTGTGTTGTAGCAGTTGTATTTGATAGTCCGGCACGAGTCCTTACCATATTTAGATAGTTGGCGGCAGATGGGGTATTGCCGGTTTCGTTTAAACATTCGGCATACATTAACAATACATCTGCATATCGATAAATGATATTGTCGTTACCACAAGCACAAGTTGTCATACCCTCATTACCAAAGTCGAAATATTTTAATGTGACAGGAAGGTAAGTGTATCCTTCTTCTGTGATGTCTACCTCGTTGCTGGCTACTGATATGTCATCTGTATAAATTCCATTGTATATTAATTTTTGAAAGCGTTGGTCATTACTGTTGGCTTTGAATGTATTGTAAAGTTCCCATGTCATTAACAGACAACTGGTGCCTTGTGAAACAGTGATGGTAGAACTGGTTCCGTCTGGATAAATGTAAGCGGGCTGAGTAGATGGTCGAGCTGCTGGTATGCAACGTCCCATAAGTGGGTTAGCCACTACTGTTGCACCGTTGTTGTATTGAGCAGCAAAAATGATTTCTTTTCCCATTGGGTTGTCTGAAGCATAAATCTGTAAGACATCATTTTCTAAATCTAATTTTTCCTTATTTTGATTGGCATAATCCAGAATGTTTTCTAAAGAATTTTTAGCTGAATTAAAATCCTGCAATGTCATAAAAACGTCTGCTTGCATGGTATAAGCTGCTATTTTTGTCGCTCGTCCTTGCATGTTATTGGCGGAATAGTAGTTTGGCAGATTGGCTATGGCTGTTTTCAAGTCGTCTTTTATCAAGCTGTAGACTTCGTTCACACTGCTCCGTCCATAATCATAAAGGGTTGAGTAATCATCTATTGGATCTGTAGTGATAGGTACTGCTCCAAAAAGTCTTACAAGCGTGAAATAGGCATACGCCCTGAGAAACTTAGCTTCACCTTCATATTGTGTTCTGTTCGTTTCCGAGGCATTATCTAGTTTTTGAAGAACATTGTTGCAGCGGTTTATCATATTGAAACAATGTTCCCATATTTCACTAGTGATTCCTAAAGTCGCATCCCATGTACTTTCGTTCAGACTGATGTGATCAAGGGAGTTATTTTTTTTATAGTCGTATCCTTCATCTGTAGCCAAACTATTAACATAATTCACATTTAGTGTGATGTCCTGTAGGTGATAATAACCATTGAGAAGTATGTTTTGCAGTTCTGCATCATTTTTCAGATAGGTTTCCATTTGCATGGAATCGGTAGGGTAACGGTCAAAAAATCCGTCACTACAAGCGGTATAGGTAAGGCTTGTCATGGAAATGATCGCAAATGAAATTAATTTATTGAAAGTTTTCATATTGTATCGTTGTTAAAAGTTAAAATTAAGACCGAAAGTAAATGTGCGGGAGATGGGATATCCACCAAAGTCCACCCCGTTGTTTGTGGCGGAGTTCCCTTCATAATTTGCTTCAACGGAATAACCTGGATATTTGTCAAAAGTCCATAGGTTTTGTACATTAGCACTGATGCGCATATTTTCTATGCCTATTATTTTACAGAATTTTTTCGGTAATGTATATCCAAGGGATACGTTACGGATACGTAGAAAGTCTGCATCATAAAGATATCTTGTGGAGGGGCCAATATTGCTGCCTAGGTTATTTGTCCCAGCTTTGTGTGACCTTCCGTTTCCGGGATCGGTTGATGACTTCCAGCGTCCTAATCCGGATTCAGCTAGTACATTGTCATCGTATCGGTTTAAAGAAAAAGCACGTGCGGCTGCATAAATTACATTACCTCCGCATTGTCCGTCAATAGTGACCGCCAAATCGAAATCTTTATAAATAAAAGTATTATTCCATCCAAAGGTAAAATCCGGTTGATAGTTCCCTACCAATTGATAATCGTTGACGTCAATAGTGCCGTCTTTATTATAATCTTCAAATATTAAATCTCCAATATCCTGAGTTCCGTTTTTAGCATATTGGGCTAAATCTTTTTCTGTATTAAATGTGCCTATAACTTTTAGCATATACATGTCACCCATCGGACGTCCTACATAGTTTCTCATTACATTTCCCCATTTGGTTCCTGCACTTGCATTGGCAAGTTGATTTTGATTGTTGGCAAGTGAAAGAATTTTATTATTGTTTTTGGACCAACTAAGAGTCGTTTCCCAGGAAAAATCTCCTTTAAACGGAGTGGCGGAAACTTGGATTTCTATACCTTTATTTTCAATTTGTCCGGCATTCATATAAACGCTGCCTGCTATACCATTGAAATTAGGAATATTGGCTGGCATCACAATGTCACTAGTCCTCTTGTAGAGATCTACTACTATATTCAAGGCATTGAATACGCCAATATCAAACCCTAAGTCCATTTGTTTGTTTTTCTCCCATCCTAATTGTCGGTTTGAATAACCGCTAGGATAATAAGTAGGTATGGCTGTTGTACCAAACACCACATTTTGGTCTGAACTGATAGTAGATATCCATGCATAATCATTTCCTATCTGATCATTACCTGTTATTCCATAACTGGCACGTAATTTAGCGATGTCGAGCCAGTGTATATCTTTCATAAAGTCTTCTTCGGTTATATTCCATGCCAATGACCCCGAATAAAACCATCCTGCGCGTTTGTCCGGTCCGAATTTGCTGGAACGGTCGCGACGGACAGAACCTGAAAGGACATATTTATAATTATAATCATACACTAGACGGGCAAACATGGCGTCAAATACATAGTTGGAGTATTCGGAAGAACCTGTCCACAGTTTCGCTCCATTTACGTTGGTAATAGATGTATTGTTATAGGCAATGGGATTATCAGAATCAGTCCGATCGTCTTGTTGTACTTCAAAATCACTATTGTATTCGAAGTCATATCCGATCATGGTGTTCAAATGATGTTTTTCATTAAATGTAACATCATAAGTTGCTGTAGTGGACCAATAGGCATTATAACCAAATCCAGACAGACGGTAACCGTCTATGCTAGTCAAATCCGGTGTGGATTTGTTACCTGTATAACTTTTACCTAGTAAAAAGGCAGATTGGTAATAATCTTGTTTTGCTGCATTAGTCGTAAAGTTTACCGATGTGCGTAATGTCAGTCCTTTAATGGGTTTTACTTCAAAATAGGCATTGGACATTGTGCGGATAGACCATTTGTCATTTCGATTTTCTAGTAAATTCGAAACAGGATTGCGAAGTTGGTTATTAAGTCCTAAGTCTGCATAATGTTGAGCTATTTGAGTATAATCTCCGTTATTCTGGTAAACAGGAAGTATAGGTGGCATAGACAATGCCTGGGCAATTACGCCTGTTACGTCTTCAGTATTTCCACCGGTTGGTTGTTGGAGGCGTCTTTTGCTATAGGTTGTACTGAAATTGACTCCTAGTTTTATTTTCTTTGATAAATTTGCTTCAAATCCTCCTTTGATTCCGACTCTTTTGTAAAAAGAGTTTAACAGGATGCCATCCTCGTTTTGATAGTTGGCAGAGAAGTTGTATTTTAAAATTTCTGTACCTCCTGTAATGGTTGCTGTTCCTCTATAATTCAGTGCATTACGGAATATGGCATCTTGCCAGTTCGTGTTTTCGTAATTCCCACTCTCTCTCATCTGAATCAACTTGGGAAAATTTTGAATACTTCCGTTGTTTGTACGTGCTTCAATGATCATGTCCATATAATCATCAGCTTCTAGTACGTCCACATAATTTTGGGCTTCACTCCATCCTACTTGTGTGGAAAAACTAACTTTAGGTTTTCCTGTTTGTCCTTGTTTAGTAGTGACAATAATTACACCGTTTCCTGCTTTGGAACCATAAATGGCAGAGGAGGCTGCATCTTTTAGTATTTGAATGTCAGCAATGTCTGCAGGGTTGATATTATTAAAAAGTTCTGCGTCTGTTGTGGGGTAACCGTCGATTACAAATAAGGGGTCATTTCCGCTATTGATGGAGCCTGCTCCTCGGACCCGGATTGCCGGAGCGGCTCCCGGCTCTCCACTGATTTGTTGTAAGGTGATACCTGACGACATACCCACAAGGCTTTGTGATATATTTGATGTCGGCATCTCTGAAATTTTTCCTCCCTTTACAGTTGAGATGGCGGTGGATACCGAACGTTTTTGTATGGCACCATAGCCTACCACCACTACTTCGTCCAATGTTTCTGTATCTTCTTCTAATGTTATAATAAGCTTATCATTTTTATTGACTTTAATTTCTTGTGTAATATAACCGATGTAAGAAATGAGTATTGTTCCTTGACTGTTCATTTGAAGACTAAAGTTTCCGTCAAGATCAGAAACTGTGCCGTTTGTACTTCCTTTTTCCATAATCGTTGCACCGACGATGGGAATACCCGCATTATCTTTCACAATACCTGTCACCTTATTTTGTTCTTGCTGTATTCCTTGCACAATCTCAGTAGAAAGAATGATTTTCTTTTCAAGCACCGAATACTTCACATTCGTTCCTGCGAAAATCTGATCCAATATCTTGAAGATATTATTGTTGTTTGCCGAGACTGATACAATACGTTTTAGATCTACGTGTTTATTGTTGAAGAAGAAATCAAACCCCGATTCTTTTTTCAGCTTTTCCAACACAGTGCCAACTGTTTCATTACGCACTTCAAGACTGATCATGGTCTTTTGCGCATACGACTCTGCCGCATAAGTCATACTTAGCGAACAGATTAAAAAGAGTACACTCAGTTTCATAGGTAATGGAGTTTTATTTAAGATTAACCTACACGACTTTATCATCCATAATAATTGGACGCTAAAATAAATTTTCATAATTTTGTAATTGAGATAAAGTGAATAAAATGTTGTCTTTGCTTGTCGCCAAACAAGCATGGAAAGATGATTTTTTCATACGGGGTGATACGCCAATATCCTCCCGTATGTTTTTGTTTAGGGAGCCTGTTGTCTGTTCATTTTTCTAGTATTTAAATTAAGGGTTAAACGTATATTAGTACACTTCTATTTTCAGCTTTTCCGTCTTTATATCTGCACTGTCAATGTAACGCCAGCGTATGTGGGAAGAAATCCGGAAATATTCCATAATACGCTCTAGACGCTGATGGGTGAATGTTCCTGTGAACGAACAGCCTTTCAGCCCCTTGTTGGACAATACGAATTCCACATTGAACCGCTTTCCAAGCATGTGCAGCACTTCATCCAGCGGAGTGTCATTAAAGATAAGCTTGCCGTCTTTCCATGAAATCTCCGATTCGCCCGAGGTAGCGTAGCACTTGATATCTCCGGTTTGTGGAGAATAAACCAGCTTCTGTCTGGGGGAGAGCATACTCTTTTGAAATTTTCCTTTGCTATTCTTATAAATAAACCCTACGCTGCCTTCGATAAGCGTGGTGGAAATGGGAGTTTCATTACCGTATGCTTCCACATTAAAACTTGTTCCGTACACTTCCACCTGCGAATGGTGAGGGGTGGAAACGATGAATCGTTTCCGGGGATGTTGGGTCACATCGAAATAAGCTTCACCGTTTAATTCCACTTGGCGTACATCGCCGGCAAAAAAGGTGGGATAGCGGAGGGAGGATTCCGAATTGAGGTGAACTACCGTGCTGTCCGGTAACAGGACGGAGGTAGTCATGCCTGCATTGGTTTTTATTTCCACCATCTGAGCGGTGACTACCGGCTGCTGTCTGTCCGGATACAGAGCCAATACACCTATCAGGAGGGGAACGGACAGGATGGCCGCAATGCGTTGTGTCCATCCCCACCAGGACAGGTTTCTAACTTTTGTTCTGCTTTTTACCTTGTCTAATGCCTTTTCCGTATCTATCTTCTTTGTGATGTGCTGTGTGTCTACAGCCAGATAGAGCGTATTCAGCTGCTTGGCTATGCGCAAATGCTCCTCATCGGCATTCAGCCAGGCTTCTATCTGTTCGTTCTCCGGCGGAGTGGAGTTTCCTTCGAAATACTTGGTCAACAAAGTTTCTATATCGGTATGGTTTTCCATGAATTATACTTTAATGTTTCCTTTATATTATTAAGACAAGCGAGAATGAAAGGTATCTAAACGAAAAATGCTTTTTTTTA
>ENA-OQKK01000337-OQKK01000337.1-human-gut-metagenome-genome-assembly--contig:-NODE-337-length-12780-cov-2.673753_pt1 | contig 12780 bp, 9 predicted proteins | sample MGYA00242648_ERZ504797 | MGnify/ENA primary metagenome ERZ504797 (study PRJEB26092, sample SAMD00036412) | human gut metagenome | host: Homo sapiens | study: EMG produced TPA metagenomics assembly of... | reverse complement strand
CAGGAAGCACGAAGCCGAACTCATAGCGCTTGAGTCAATACAGAAGAAAAGTTTTCCGAGACAAAAGAAAGAGTACGAGAACTCGAAACAAAATTAGAAAGCTCGAGACGCAGAAGGACTCGCTTTCAAAACCGCCAAGGAACTAGATTGAGAGATCTCCCATGTTTAGGAAAAGAAGGGCCGCATAGGGAAATCGAAGAGATTCTCCTAGATCATGAGAATCGCATCGCTACACTCGTGGCAAATGCTGAGCTTCTCGAAGAGACAAATGTGGAAGATAGCCTCACTCCCGAAGATGAAACTGGGGCCGAGGAATGCACATCGTCACTCATTGTCGTTCCAACCTGGAATGAGATGGCAACACAAGCGAACAAATCCGTTTCGGAAGACGATAGACTCGACAATCTCCTGACGCAATCAGACCGTGACGAAATAGACCGCCGCCTCGCTTCCCTAAATGAGGAATTCGCCGCGCGATATCGCCTTGACAAGTTTGACGTCGGCATTGCAGTGATGTCGGGAATTCTAGCTGCCGCAGTGGACATGTTCCTAGTCGGCGTTCCCGCTAGAACTCATGAACAGGGCTTACGAGCACAGCCCCTTGAGAACTACATCCGCGACCAGTTTAAGAAATGGCTTCCCGAAGACGAAATGAAGAAGCTCTCCGCAACGTCCGAAGCAAAGGTCCCGTATGACGCACAATATAATGCCGGCTTTACCGAAACGTGGGTTGAAGGACTATACCCTACGATGCACAGGCTCTACTCGCTAGGCCATGACCCGCTGCTTGGTTTTGTAGTGGGCGTGAGAGACATCCTTAACAGAACCATTACCACCGTCGACAAGACCGGCAACGTAGTAGTTCAACAAATTGGCAGATACACAGATCGCAAGGCATCGACCGTTGCCGAAGCCCTCATCAGGCAGTTCATCCATCTCAAAACCGATGTGAACACCGCCATGGGTCTCCCGGCGCCCCTCATGGGACTGTTCAATATTATGCAGTTTGGCGAGCTTGGGACGGAGAAGCAAACAGTCGCCGAGATAGTCCAGGGCATGTACTACGAAGGCTACGACTTCGAACACTTCTGCGCGCAGAGTATCCCCACCATGCTCGCCGAGCTCGCCGTGCGAACCTCATACTTCTCCAAGCGAATCCATGAGGGGCGTAGCGTGAAGGAGTCCATCCCGTTCTCCAAGAACAGGGAGAGGCATCCCAAGCTCGCCACCATGTTGTTCCTAGCACATTCAGTTGCCGCGGGTATCGATGCTGGCAGGATATACTTCTCGAAGAATCCAATGGAGCTTAGCTACCCTGAGATGGCTACCTTCGCCGTTTACGCCATGGGGCAGCTGAAGTGGTCTTTGGTGAAAAAGCCCAATCTCAGACACGAGCACATCATGCAAGCACTTGATCTCGAGGTGAAGGAACTCACGGGATCATCCGAAGAGAGGCTTGAGGACATGGAAAGTTTTGAGTTCATCTTCGCTTAAAACTAGAAGTTGAACCCTCCCGTTCCATTCATGCCAAAAGCCCTTCCAGCTCAACAGCCGCATAAGACCGATGCCCTTCGCAGTCTAGCCTTCTTCCTGATGCTACGCACACAAGATTGCAATGGCGCGGGCGAAACTTGAAATCACAACCGAACGTCCACGATAAGGGGGCGCTGAAGATGGTTCTTCAGCGCCCCCTCAATACTTACGAACGATATGTCGTCTTTACGTTGTAGAAGAAGTCAGGTTCCCAAATGGCTTCGAAGTGCTTCTCGGCACAATTGATCTTACCCTGCTCGGTCGGGCGCGTATGGATATCGTTGTTTCCGCCGCCCTTAGTCTCGGTAACAAAATACACGCGATGCTCGCCCTCGATCTCTTGCACGTAAGCCCAATCGGGGTTGTAGGCTCCTAACGGCGTGTCGATCTTAAAGCTGCTCGGCAGCTTGGCAAACACCTTGATTTCCTCGGCCTGATCGAGCTCAACGGCAAACGGCTTCTCAACCGACGACGAGTCGTAGACAACGTAGTTGTATAGACTCTTGTGGTGCGCGGACTCCCAAGCGTTCTGGCCAACATAGGCCTTAAGATCGCCGGGGTCCAAATCTTTCATCGTGTACCAATCTTCCTCGGGCAGCTTGGTGTACTTAATGCCCTTGGCAATTGCCACGGCCTTAACCTTGTTCACCTTAGAAGCTACCTGGGCTAGGAACAGTGCAGGATTGAGAACAAACTCGCCATAACGACCACAGCCCTCCAAAATGCGCTTGATGGTAGCGCGAGTAAGACCGACGGCGTCCTGCAGCTCCGCGATAGGATCGGGCAAGTCATACACTGCGCGACCCGCCGTTCGCACGAGCGCGGTCGAGCGCGCCTCGGCATTCACTCCAGCTGTGTCTACGGTCAGATCCGCACGCGTGCTCAGGATTTCAGGTGCCTTTACCTCGGGCATCTTGGCAATCTCCTCGCACGCGTCCTCGACCAGCTTGTCGGAGTCCACATCGACCTCAAAGCGTGTGCGTTTGCGAATGCGCTCCCAAAGCTCCTGGAAAGCAGGGTCGGCAGTCACATCCTTGCAGAGCTTAACCTCAACCTCCTTGGCCTTGTCGCGAATCTGCAGCTTTTGAGCCTTCTTGAGGATAATGCGCTCCACCTCGGTCTTAACGTTTTCCAGACCCTCGGGAACAGGGACACTACCCTGCTCGGCCGCCTGCTTGAGCTCGGGTGTAATCTTGCCCTTATCATCGATGAGCCCCTGGTCCTTAAACGAGTCGAAGACGGCCTTAGACTTCTGGAAGCCCAAGAGCTCCTCGGTTCCGTCCTCGCGTTCCACCACGACATTCGAGAAAGACTCAGCGGTGAGAATGCCAAACTTGTAGCCATCCTCCTCAAACTCAGACTGCAAGCCATTGGCAAACGAGTCATAGCTCTCGTTTGCGATGACGGTCAGTACGTTCACGCCTTCGTCGTAGCAGCGCTCACCATCCTGATTTACGCACAGACGAAGACCGCGACCGATTTTCTGGCGCTTAGTCAGCTTGTCCTTGGTCTCCACCAGCGTGCAGATCTGGAACACGTTAGGGTTATCCCAGCCCTCCTTAAGGGCGGAGTGGCTCCAGATAAACTGAATACGTTTCTTTGCACGCGTCTCGTCGCTATCGCCGTCCGCAGGGAAGGAAAGCAGCGTCTCCTTATCACGCATGATGGTCTCGAAGGTCGAGATGTCAGCAGCCGAGGACGCCGCATCGGACGTATTCTTAAGATGCCCCTTGCCGTCCTGCGAGAAATAGCCTGAATGTACCGCAGAAGCATCCGTATCTAACTTCACGCCAGCTTCGGCATAGCGCTTGCGCCACTTGGGCGAATTCACCGCTGCGGTATATTCCTCCTCGAACATCTGCGCATACTCGCCGTTTCGCACCGGATCATACAGACGGTACTTCTCAACCTTGTCGATAAAGAACAGCGAAAGCACCTTGATGCCGCGCGGGGCAAGCTCGAGCTGACGCTGCAGATGGTCCTCGATGGTGCTCTTGATTTGCGCGCGCTTGATAGCTTCGGCCGCAACATCACCAACGGCCTGACCAAGCTCGATGCGTTCGCCGTTCTGGAACTCGACCCATTCGTCGCCAGCGGCGGCGGAGATGTTGTTCACAATCCAGCCGGCCTCATAGTCGGCATTCTCGCCGCTCTTGTTAAACAGGTTGTCACCCGTCTTGACGTTTACCTTTTTGCGCTTCTGCGAGCCATCCTTCTGGCGCACATCAATTGTCAGCTTAGCCGTAATGGGCGAGGCAATCTTTGTAGACTCAAGCCTCACGTACGAGCCATTCAGGTCCTCCTGCGAGAGCACCGAATCGACGGTGATGCCCTTGACCAGTCCACGCTGAAAGGCGTCGACAGGCGTCAAGCGATAAACCTTGTTATATGCCTCCTTGTGTGTGGCTGAGTAGCGCAACACGAACAGCGGGTTCAGGCTGCGGATGGCTTTCTTACGCTTGGCGGTAGAGTCAACGCTCTGCGGCTCATCGATGATGACGATGGGATTGCAAGAAGCCACAAGTTCGCGGGGATCTGGCCACCAATAAGATCTTCACTTGGACGATGAAACAAGTTGCGCTTATCCCTCTTACCCGCCGACTCAGCAATCTCGTCCTCATCGAAGTCGTTGTCCTTGTCGAAGGCGCCGATGTTGATAATCATCACCTGGATGAAGCTTGAGATGGCGAACCCGTTGATGCGGTCCATCTTGCTCGAATCGTAGACGAAGCACTCGAGCGGCGTCTTGTCGTAGAGCAGGTCGAAGTGGCTCTTGGTGCTCTCGAAACTCTTCTTTACACCCTCACGGATGGCGACGCTTGGCACGACAATGATGAACTTAGTCAACCCGTAGCGGCGGTTGAGCTCGTAGATGGTGCGGATGTAACAGTAGGTCTTGCCGGTGCCGGTCTCCATCTCCACGGTGAAGTCACGCAAGCGACCGTCGGTGGGCACGCTCGTTGGGGCAAGCGCGTTGCCCTCTTGGATGGCGTGAAGATTACGCTCCAGTTGGAAGCCAGAAAGGCGCAGGCCGTTGGCGTGGCCCACCTGGACAACCTGGCCCTCATGGAGGCCGATGCCCATCTCCGCGACAAAATCGGAGTCCATGAACTCCTGACCGCGAAACAAGTTGCATACAGCATCGATAGCCTCGACCTGATGCTCCTGGCTGGCGGAGTATTTGAGTTGCAGAGTCATCCCTTACACCGTCCTAATGTCCACCACGTGCTGATTGGTCTCCTCAACACGCTTGAAAATCTGAACGGCGTTGAGCTTGAGCGTATCAGTGAGGATCGAGTCGCGCATGAGCACGCGCCTCGGGTCCATATCGGCGATGGCCTCGAGCGCCTCGACGGTGAGGTCGGGCTCCAAGCAGCACACGAGCTCACCGTAGGCGACGGAATAGACAGGATAGCCCGCGGCCTCCTCCTTCTCCACAGGCAACGTGAGCTCGAGGCCCCACCTGAGCATCATCTCAAAGACGATGTCCATGTCGGAGCGGTTAGGCTTCACTACATCGAGTATGAGCTGTCCGGGCTTAGGCTTTTCGATGCCAGAATTGTCAAGTGCGAACACACGGAAGCCGATGTCCGGCAGTATCTTAGGCTCTTCGCCAAGTCTAAGCTGAGCATTGGCCTTTTCGACCTCAGCCTTAATCATGTCGCCTGCACGGCGAATGCGCTCCTCACCAATCTGCGTCAAATCATGCTTCAATCCCAGCGCATCAAGAAATTTAATCCGATTTTCAGTCAGTTTCCTCTTCTTTGCATCATCCGAAGATGACGCCTCAATAACTTCGGGAAGCTGAACCGAGATGCACTTTCTCGTTCCGCCGTCCTCTGAATTTAACTACAGAATAGCGGCTGCTGTAGTAGATGAACCCGAAAAAAAGTCACAGATAATATCATCTTTATCGAGAAAGCAGCGCATTTTAATCAACGCAGTTATCAAACTCATCGGTTTGGTGAAATCGAAGAGCGATTCCATCCCAATGCATGCCATATCCGAACTGGCCGTTTCGTTTGTTCCCGCACCGTTTGTCTTATCGAGTTTGATCGGCAGGTAATTTGTAGGCGTTTTATAGTTACATTCATTAGCCACTCGCTGGAACCCTCAACGACATTTTTCTTGGTTTTGGCCAAAGAAAAAAGTACCTGCAGCAAGCTCCTCATCAAGAGTTGACTGTTGCCATTTAAATTGACCTCTTAGGATGGCATTATTTGCATTAATTCCGTTCTCGACCTCAATAGGCTCAAGCACGTCAAGGCTCTCATAATTACCAGCTGGCAGGATCCCCCTCTGAATAAAACCGAATCTAATGGCCCCCGCTGGAAAGATGAGCTTTTTTTCGGGGTTACCCGTATTCAGAAGCGGCGCATCCCCATTATCGAGCGGGGCGCCAAAGAATTTCGATTTGTTCGCGCACTTTTCATAGCAAAGAACATATTCGACTGTTTTGCGACATTTATATGCAAGTGCAGGAGGAGTCATCGTCTTTGTCCACATAAATCGCGCTGCAAAATTGTTTTCGCCAAATATTTCGTCGGATAGTTTTTTCAGATTATCGACTTCATTGTCATCGATGCTAATAAAGATGACACCATCTTCGGTTAGAAGTTCACGGGCGAGTCTCAGCCGGGGGTACATCATCGAACACCAGTCGCTGTGATAGCGACCGCTCGTATCAGCGTTGGACTGGTTGGCCAGTCCTGCCTGCTCCTTGTAGTTCTTGATAGTATCGCCGAACTTATCCTTGTAGACAAAGTCGTGACCCGTGTTGTAGGGGGATCGATATAGATCATCTTGACTTTGCCGTGGTAGCCACTCTGCAGCAGCCTCAGGACCTCAAGGTTATCGCCTTCGATATAAATGTTATTGGAGTCAAAGCTTCCATCCTCACCATTACGGCAGCGGCTCTTCTCCACACAGGGTCGAAGCGTTGCTGTGCCGGGTATTTGCGACTGACGAATGGCGTCCATCTTGCCAGGCCAGGTAAAGGCGTAGCGCTCCTGGCCCTCGTCGACCTCGTCACCAAGCTCCAAGCGTAGCTTATCAAAGTCGATACCGCTCTCGGTGAATACCTCGGGCATCAACTCTTTGAGCTGCGCCAGGCGGTCTTCCACGAGGTCTTCGGACTCGAGGTTCATCTTCTCGATTTCAGCCATTGCAGATCTCCTTTATCTCGTCGGTTGTCTGACCGAGCTCCCTTTCCAGCTTTTTGAGTTCCATGCGCAGGCGCGCAGATTCGTTCAGGGTCAATTCCCGATCGCGGCGGCGTCGCTTGGTATCCTCAACTTGCGAAGCGAGCACATCTCTCCGCGCCATCAACCCCTCCAGACGCTCATAATCCTGTTCCGCACACGTCGGGAAGAATCCTAGCGACGGAACCGCGCGTGAAAGTCGCACTGCCCAGGCAATGCTGCGCAGATAGACCAGAAGATTCACCTGTGGCAATCGCTCAAACGCGAGTGCATCCAAAAACGGCGCATACCGTGTGTCACCAGGATCGAATGCCCCCGTTGACTCAACGTCGTCAATCACCATGGCACCCTGCTCAGCAAGGCTCTTACGCGTCGTTGCCAGCGAAATGCAAGCCTCGTCCTCGCCGCCAAACAGAATCACTGTCGGATTGGGAAAACACTTGTGGACGAGCCTTGCCACCTCGGCATAAGCCGCCCCACGAGACAGCTCGCATCGAAGGATGAGTACGCTTTGAATATCGTGCTCATCATCTTGGACGGGTGCGATGCGCGTCGTGGATTTTTGCACGGTCGCAAAGTGCGTAAGCAAAGCTACACGATCGAGCACTTTCTGCTCGGTCTTTGTAAGCTGAGCTTGGCGCGTGAGCACCGTCTTGGGTATGCGTCTATCGCCCGCCAGAGCGGCATCGGGCAAACAGAACACGTCGTTCCAGTCAAAACCCCTCATCGCAACACCGCAAAACTGATCAGGGAGTAATCGTCGAAGCCAAGACTTGTGCCCGTTCCCACTTCGCCCAGCGAGAACAGGCTCTCAATGCCCTTGTCCTGCTGCACGCCGCTAATGGTGGCAACCACTTTGTCCAAAAGCTCGGTATAAGCCCCCATACGCTCGCCGTCGCGCGTCTCACGGTTAAAGTCGCGACACAGCTCCGCAATTGGCTCGGATTCGCCCGCACAACAGGCGCGCATCATATCGAGCGCATGCTTGGGCTGTGTATGTTTGGTCAACACATCGCCGTCGGCCGATACGTACACCACGTAATACGGGAAGGTAGGATTCGTGTCCTTGGGGTTCGCATTCTCATCGTTTTGCGCCAAACAGAACACCACGCCCGGCGCCACGGATCCACGCAGTTCATCGGGAATGCGCGCCACCGCATGCATACCAGCCGGCGATTTTTCTAAAAGACCCGGGTGTTCCTTTTCGTAGCGCTGCAATTCAACACGAAAATCATCGAAGGCGAAGTCGGTGATCGAGATGCCGCCTGAAATATCCTCCAGGTCCAGCACCTCGCTCTTGAGCCGCTGAAGTTGCTGGCGACGGTACTTGAGGTCGTTCATCTCGCCCGTTGCTTTGGACTCCAGCACGTTCTCCTCGCCGGTGGCCGACGCGTCAAGCAAGGCCATACGACCCTTTACGCGACTCTCGAGCTGAATGTACTCATCGAGCGCGATGTCGGGCCAAAAGTCCACCAGCTGAATTTGCGTATTAGTGGAGCCCAAACGGTCGATACGACCAAAGCGCTGGATAATGCGAACCGGATTCCAGTGAATGTCATAGTTGACGAGACAGTCGCAGTCCTGAAGATTTTGGCCCTCGGAGATACAGTCCGTGGCAAAGACAACATCTATTTCGCCTGCAGCGAGAGACGCCTCAGGCAGCTCCTTGGAGCGCGGGCTAAAGTACGCCAGGATGTTCTCGAAGGTGGTGCGGCGCAACTTAAGCGAGTAAGTGCGATTTGCGCTTCCGGCAACCTCGGCGCACTCGAGGCCAAGCTCGTTCTTAAGGCGGGGCGCCAGCTGATCAAATAGATAGTCCGCCGTATCCGCAAACGCCGTGAATACGAGTACTTTGCGGTTGCCGGGGTTGTAGGGGTTATTGACCTTATCGACTATGAACTTGTAGAGCTCATCCAACTTGGCATCGCGCTCGGGCGTTACGGCATTGGCATAGTCGAGCAGACGGCGCAGCACGGTAATGTCAAAGTCTAAATCGCTGCCCAGACGCAAGGCATCAACATCGCGCAGGTCGACGCGAACCTTGCCGCCGCGCTCGATTTCCTCGGCATCATCGTCGTCCATGCCATCCTCAATGCCCGCCGCATCATAGCTCCCCGCTCCCATAGCAGCAGGATCATCGAGTCGCGCACGTAGCTCCTCGCATCCCGCCAGGATGCGCGAGAGCGTGATCCGAAAACTGTTAACCGAAGATTCCATTCGCTTGAGCATGTTTACGCGCATAAGGTTGGCAACAGCACCCGTACGGTGAACCTGGCTCTCAAAATCCTTGCCCCAGGTGTCGCCGTAACGATTCTCGTACTTACGACGCTTATCGCTGCGTACATAAGAAAGCAGCTGATACTGCGCAAACGTGAGCTGAGCGATCATGTCATTAAGCTCAGCGATAGGCGGAAGCTCCCCGCCAAATCGATTGGCGTGGTAATAGAGAGAGGCTTGCGACGCTGCGGGAACGTACCCGAAGCGGCGCCATAGTACTTAGAGATATGCTTGCGGCTGCGCGCGATGGTAAGCACGTCGAGCAGCTTGAAGTAATCGGCGTTGACGGCGTTGACGAAGCTCTCGGTGGTGCGCTCGGCATCGTCGAGCTTGCTCCACTCGTTGAAGCGCGCTTGTGCGGTACGGCACACCTGAGTAATCGACTCAATACCATCAGTATCCGCCAGATACGCATCATCGCCCTCGGTGATGAGCTCAATCTGGTTGCGTAGGTCCAGCAGGCGATTGTTCACAGGCGTAGCCGAGAGCATCAGCACCTTGGTGCGCCGTCCACTCTTAATTACATCCTCGATAAGTCGCGTGTAGCGGTTCTTTTTTCTCGGAATCCGTGCTCTTGTTACGGAAGTTATGGCTCTCATCAATCACCAACAGGTCGTAATCGGCCCCAGCGCACGTGCTCCAGATCCTTATCACCGCTCTTGCCGCTATAACGGGACAAATCGGTATGATTGAGCACGGTGTAGTTAAGACGATCGTCCGCCAACGGATTGCGATCGTCGTCGTCCTGCGTCCACAGCGTCCAGTTATCACGCAGGCGCTTAGGCGCCAGAACCAAAATACGGTCGTTACGTTCCTGGTAATACTTAATAACAGCGAGTGCCTCGTAAGTCTTACCCAGACCGACGCTATCGGCGATGATGCAACCCTCGTACTTCTCGAGCTTACGGATGGCGCCCACCACGGCGTCCTTTTGGAAGTCGTAGAGCTTGTTCCAGACGACTGATTCCTCAAACTTGAGACCGGGCCTCAAGTCGTTATCCTCGTCGGAAAGGTAATCGCGGAACAAGTGGTAAAGCGTGAGGAAATAGACAAACTCGGGCGGATTCTCGCGATAGAGTGTGCCTACCTGAGCTGCGACCTCGTCCGTAACATCGGCGACCATCGCAGGCTTATCCCAGACGGACTCAAACATCGCCTTTAGGCCGGCAGCCTCCGTCGCGCCCTCGTAGTGGCTTACGCCCATTACGGTGTTGGGGCGGCGCTCGTAACCAAGTCCTTCCTGGGTAAAGTCAGCGGCGGCACCCATGAAAGCATGGTCGTCGCCATTGGGGTTCTCGACTACATAGGTGCCTCCGGGCTGAATTGCCCCGTTCATCTTGGCAGATTGAAACTCGCACTTAGCACGCACCCATTTGGCGCACTCGCGAGCAATGGCACGTTGATTGAGATTGTTGCGCAACGTAAGCTCAAGGCCCAAGCCACCCACGCCACGCTCGCGCGAGCATTGCGATATGGCAAACTGGCGCGGGTCTTTGTCGGTAGCCATGCGCTTAACGAACGTAGGCTCGCTAAAGAGAAAGCGCACTGAGTCAACCTTCTCTAGCTCTTCCTTGAGCTCGGAGAAAGCAAAGACCGTAAAGTAACTGCTGATGATTGAAAGCTTGGCGCCCTCATCGATGGATTTAGCGAGCGCGTCTCCCAGGCGATTACGCCCAACGTTATCGAGAAACTCCATCAGCACGCCGTCCTTAAGACGGCGTGGCGGGCTATTTTGTTATTGACCGAGAGGGAGCGTCTGCTTCGAAGCGCCCCCCCCCGAAGTTTATCCGCAGGCATATCCACGAAGTACACTCCAGGTTTAATTGCTATCGTCTCAGGACGCAGAGGCCCCTTGCTAAAACTTTATCCATTTTCCCCTAACTATAGAGGAGCATCGGGACAATTTCGGCAAGTGGGTTATCTCTACGGCCTCAATAATTTGTTGTGCAATTAATAGGCATCGTTCATGTACTTCGTGAACGCTTCCGTATAAGCCCAAACAAGCGTCCCAAGTGAGCGCTGTACCACGTATCTGTTCCGATTTGCTCAGACCTGCCACTCGCAACACCCAGCTCCTAATAAGCTAGCATAAGTTACGCAAGTACATTCGAGACGCCGATTCGGCGGATTGAATAGGGCAACCCGCAAAAAGCAAAACCTTAAGCAAAGTGGAAAAGGCTGCAGCCATCAAGCATGTCGTGCTCCTACAGATAGGCCGCAACATCCCAAGCAGTGATAATCCCGAGAACCTTCTCGCTGGGCTTACCGCTATGCGTGATAAACACCATGCCAATGCGGTCAGCACGGCGCATCGCCACCGTGAACATCTCCGCAACCTCTGCGAGCGTTATCGTACGTGGCACGAACCTAAACGATTCAGAGGCATGAGCGTCCACTGGGAGCAGCTCGGCAAGCGAAGAGAATGTCGTCTCGTCGTCAATGCAGACAATCTCTTCACCGTATAGGTAGGAGAGCAGCGTGTTCTCGCTGAACACACCGCGGACGATGCCATCCTCCAGGATAGGTACGTGGGTGTAGCATTTTTCCGCCATCTCGCGCAGGACGGGTCTCACGCAGTCCTCCGCAGTTGCCGAAAACACATTCTGCATGGACACGGCGTGGTCGATTGCCTTGGGAGGATTCTCGACCGCCGCAAGCGTATTGCGCAGGAGTGTCAGCATCGAGTCGCTCGGCTCGACGGCGTAATCGCCATCGACACTCTCCTGGTGCGCGAGCAGGTTGCGCACTTCGGCACAGTATTTGAGAGCGCCGGCTACACTCCTGAAGGCTCTACCGGGATTTCTGCCAAGCCAAGCCACAGGACCGCGTTTTTCCGGCACGTCATAATGCTCACGGATGCACCCCTCGAGCCTTCTATAGAGATCAAGGAACTCGCTCGCATTGTCACTTTTGCCCATACCGAAACCTCCTGCAAAAATAGCTTCGGGACGCATTCGCACAGCTAAACAAGCGCAATTATACGTGTGATATCAAGCGCCCTGCATTCGGTCTCGACAAGCGGCATCGAACGCAAGCTTACCGGCATGGGCGCCCGTAGGAAAGCTCATACGGCTAACGCACCTCGACCGTCAATCGGCCTCGTACTACCGCTAATCCGTTCCGTCCCAGCAGGTCACACAACGGTGAGATAATGCCCGCGACTATTAATGTAAGCAAGGAGCACGCTATGGCAGACAACGAGATCAAACCCTCGACGGACGGCAGCCGAGAGGAACTCGTGGCAAAACAGCTCGCATCCACCAAAATCCACCTCGCGCTCACCCAGGAGCGGGTGGACGTCTCCGGCGCCATCAAGCTACCGCTCGAGCGAATTCCCCAACTCGGCGTGGCGTTCGCCTCGCTCCCCTCGATGTTTCGCACCGTCACCAACACGGTGAGCGTGCCCACGCTGCTCCAGGCGACTGACAAATATGGCAACCCGCTCGATCCGACGAAACTCAACTCGTTCAAGGACGGCAGCGGTCTCACAGGGGGCTACCGCGACGCCGCCAAGGGCCTTGGGCAGGCGCGCTTCCACGTAGTCGAGGGCGACATCGCCACGAGCGTCACGCAGGTGCCTTACGATCCAACGTCGCTATTCATGGCAGCCGCAATCGCGCAGATAACCAAAGCTCGACTCCATCCAGGAGTCCGTCGACGAAATGTTCGAGTACATGCGTCAGCGCGACAAGGCCAACGATGCGCGGCAACCTCAAGACACTTGCAGACATCCTCAACGGTTACGGCCTCAACTACGGCAACGCCACCT
>ENA-OQKK01000336-OQKK01000336.1-human-gut-metagenome-genome-assembly--contig:-NODE-336-length-12841-cov-1.980573_pt1 | contig 12841 bp, 14 predicted proteins | sample MGYA00242648_ERZ504797 | MGnify/ENA primary metagenome ERZ504797 (study PRJEB26092, sample SAMD00036412) | human gut metagenome | host: Homo sapiens | study: EMG produced TPA metagenomics assembly of... | reverse complement strand
GCGAACATACCTGCTGTTTTCGCTCGGCGGTTTCGATCAATCACTGGTCGACGATGCTGCGGCGTCTCAATCCGACGTTCAGCTCGTCGGCATCGATGAGCTGTTTCATGAATAAATCCCATTTGCGAATAGCTCTCACTGAGTGCTCATCAGTGAGAGCTATTCGCAAATGGAGCCTTACTTCTTCGCCTGAGTGAGCTGGTAGGCGGCGAAGAGGATGGCCAGCCAGATCACGCCGGCGATGACGGCGATGCGGTAGCTGGTGGAGAAGCACATCAGCACCACGACCAGCGCCAGGAACGCCAGCACCACCCACGGGGTCACCTTGGCAAACGGCAGTTTGAAGTGAATCGCGTCCAGTGCCTCCTGGCCGCTCAGACCGGCCAGCTCGGAATCCTCGGGAGCGCCGCCCGCGGCGACCACCTTACGGAACTTCATTTCGGTTGAGCATGATCATCGTCCAGTTGATGATGCCGGCGATGGTGGCAATCGACATCAGATAGTTGAACGCGAACTCAGGCCACACGAACACCACGACCACGGCGATAGCGGTGATTACGGCGGACGTCAGCACGCCAGTCACCGGCACGCCCTTGGCGTTGAGCTTGCCCAGATACGCGGGCGCATTGCCCTGCTTGGCCAGCGAGTACAGCATGCGGGAGTTGGCGTACAGGCCGGAGTTGTAGACGCTCATCACAGCGGTCAGGCACACGAAGTTGAGGATGCCGGCGGCCGCGTGGATGCCTACGGAATCGAAGATTTGCACGAACGGGCTGGGAACATCGTCTCCGCCGATGGTGTTCCACGGTATGACGGCCATGATTACGCCGAGCGCGCCAATGTAGAACACGAGAATTCGCCAGATAATGTCATTGGTGGCGCGGGGAATCGTACGACGAGGGTCCTCGGTTTCGCCGGCGGTGATGCCGATGAGCTCGGTGCCGCCGAAGCTGAACATCACCACGACAAGCGCCATCAACAGGCCGGTCCAGGTGCCGTCTTTGGTCTGCTCCATGAGACCGTTCGGGAAGAAGCCCCCTTCCAAGGTGAACCAGTTGGCAAAGCTCGCTTTGATGCCGGATGCGGTGGGCAGAGCGAAGATGATGACGGCCAGGCCGCGACGATCATGGCAATCACGGCCACAATCTTGATGATGGCGAACCAGAACTCGAACTCTCCGAACTTGGAGACGCCCAGCAGATTGGCGGCGCAGATGACCACTAGGAATACGGCTGCCGACACCCAGGTCGGAATCGCCGGGAACCAGTAGTTTACGAATTTGCCCACCACGGACAGCTCCACCATCGAGACGAGGATGTAGTTGAACCAGTAGTTCCAGCCGGAGATGAAGCCGGCGCGCTTGGACCAGTAGCGAGTGGCATAGTAGCTGAACGCGCCCGCCTTCGGATCCTCGACGGACATCTCGCTCAGCGCGCGCACGATCATGAAGATCGCGAGGCCGCCGATCAGGTAGGCCAGCAGAATCGAGGGGCCGGCCAGCGCGATGGATTCGCTGGAACCATAGAACAGGCCGGTTCCGATAGCGCCGCCCAGTGCAATCAGCTGGATGTGACGGTTCTTCAGTGACTTGCGCAGCGTGGCCGGCACCGGCACGTCGCGGTTTCGCGCGGCTTCTTAGGCGCATCAGCAGTACTCATTGTGCCCTTCTCTCACATTTCTTGGGTTTTGGCGCACGCGGGGCTTGCCGCGATGCGCAACGTTCGTTATTCTATGCCGCCGTATCGTCTCAGAAATGGTCAATCGTCTATTTGTGCGCTATCGCAAGCGCGGGCGTGGGCGCGGCCGGTGAGCAGGCGAAGCTATAGCGAGCGATGCTTATGAAACCGCACGCTTCACTGAGTTCACTGAATTCACCGTGTTCACTGCGTGGCAGGCATACACATGGTGAAGATGGTGTGGGACACCGATTCGGGAGAGGCCGCGAGATCGGTGGCGAGCCAATATTGCAAAAGCCCAATGCTGCCGGACACGGCGAATCGCATACGCATCTGCGCCTCGGCTGGGTAACCCGCCGAAGATTGCAACTGTTCGCCTACGCCGCGCTGGCTGTAAATCAATCCCAGCAGCTGCTGCTGGAAGCCGATATCCGCTTTCGGGCTCATCAATACCTGCAGATGCTTGCGATTGTCGGCGATGTATTGGCAGATACGTTCGATGACGTGCTCGATGCCGGCTGAATCAGGCTGCGCGAGCAACTGGTCGAGCGCGGCAGTAACCCAGGCCATGGTCTCGTCTTCGATATCGTGCAGTAGATCTTCAATGCTTGTGTAATGCGCATAGAACGTGGAACGGTTCACGTCCGCCCGCTCGCACAATGCCTTGACGGTGATGGACCCAAGCGGCTGGTCCTGCAGCAGCTCGACGAGCGCGTCTTGCATGGCGAGCCGTGTGTATCGGGTGCGGCGGCTTTCCGTCAATTCTTTGGCCATGGCCTTCTCCCCAAATTCCGACAACCCACAATCCAACTGTTGGTTGCAGAACCGACACAGTGTTGTTTTACTTGAGTATAGCAGGAAGTTCTGGCGGGGCCTATGGGGCTAGGTGGCTGCCACGAGCGCGTTGGAGGTGTGCGATGGCGTATATCGAATTCGACCATGTGGTCAAGGAATATCCTTCTGGTAGCAGTGTGATTCGCGCGCTCGACGAGGCCAGCTTTACCGCCGAACAAGGCGAATTAAGCGTGATTCTGGGACAGTCCGGTGCCGGCAAAACCACGGCATTGAACATTCTGGGCGGCATGGATACCGCCACAACCGGCCGCGTAGTGGTCGGCGGGCGCGATATTACGGGCCTGCGGAAAAAGGGACTGGTGACCTACCGGCGCAACGACATCGGCTTCGTTTTCCAGTTCTACAATCTTGTGCCGAACCTTACCGCGCTGGAAAACGTGGAGCTTGCCTCACAGATTTGCCCCGACCATTTCGACCCGGTGGAAACCTTGTACAAGGTCGGGTTGGGGGAGCGCATGGGGGAACTTCCCAGCGCAACTGTCCGGCGGCGAACAACAGCGTGTATCCATCGCCCGCGCGATTGCCAAAAAGCCGAAAGCTGCTGTTGTGCGATGAGCCGACCGGTGCGCTCGATTACGAGACCGGCAAGGAAGTGCTGCAGTTGCTGCAGGATATTTGCCAAACACAAGGCATGACCGTAATGATCATCACGCATAATTCCGCGCTTGCACCGATGGCTCACAAAGTGATTCGCTTCCGCTCCGGCAAGGTGACCAGCGAGGAGGTCAACGCAACGCCGCGGCCCATCGCCGATATCGAATGGTAGGTGATTGGCGATGCTCACTGCAAGACACTCTGTGAAACGCCCCGTGAAACAAGCGAGGCGATTCGTGAAACAACCTGTGAAACATTCTGTGAAACGGCGGAACCTCGACGATAGCGGCGGTCGAGGAGCGGGCGTTTCTGCGGTATTTGCCAAAGATACGTTGCGTTGCTGGCTGCGCAGCTGGAAGAGGTTCGTCTCGATCGCCGTCATTACGCTGCTTGGCGTGGCCGTGCTGACCGGCATCTACGCCGGATGCCGCGATGCTTTTCTGGCGGCCGGTCGTTTTTACGATCAGCAGGGACTGCATGACCTGCAGGTGCTATCCACATACGGCCTGACCGGTGATGATGCAGCGGCACTGCGCCGAATCGACGGTGTGCAAACCGTGCAGCCCGAACGTTCTCAGACGGTGACCACGTTGGTGGACGGCACCAAGAAAACCGTGACCATGCAGGAAATCGGTACCGAAGGGCTTGATCAGCCGTACATACGGCAGGGCAAACTGCCGAACAAGGCCGGCGAAGTGGCGGTTACGCAGCAATTCCTGAACGATAGCGGACTCAAGATTGGCGGCACCATTACTGTGACGCCACAAGACACCTCTTCATCCGTCATATCGGTAGCGGCCACGGAGACTGACGATTCCAATAATGCCGATACGGTAGGTGTCGCCGCCAATGCCTCGGCATCCGATGCGAAGTCCGACGCCAATACGGACGCCGACGCCGAGCAATCCCCGCAGTTCCCCACGAAACTCACCATCACCGGCGTCGTACTCGACCCGCGCGACCTCAACAATCCAGACGGCTATTCGGGCATGACCTCCTTCCGGTCCACCTCATCCGAGGACTATACGTTCTTTGCATCCAGCGACGGCGTGACCGGCAATATATACACTGCGATATCGGTTGCCGTCACTGGTGCGTCCGATTTTGACACGTTTTCCGATGCCTACGATGAAGCCATCAAAACCGTGGCCGACCGTATCGAACATCAGATACAGGCCACACGCCAGAAAGCCCGTCGTCAACAGATCGTCTCCAGCGCGCAGCGCAAACTGGATGATGCCAAAGACGAGGCCAACGAGCAGCTGGACGAAGCCCAGAAGCAGATCGACGACAACTGGGCCGAGCTGGAAGCCAACAAAACGACATTGCAAGATAGCCGTACCGAATTGGAGAACAACAGGACAACCATTACCGATGGCGAACGGCAGCTCGCCGATGGACGTGCGCAGATTGCATCGGCCCGTCAACAGATCGCGCAAGGTCGCCAGCAGATAGCCGAAGCGCGCACCCAGCTCGAATCGGGCAAAGCGCAGCTCACCTCGGCTCGCAAACAGCTCGATGCGGCGCAAACGGAACTGACCGCCAATCGCACGAAAATCGAACAGGGCATTACCCAAATCGACCAAGGCGTGGCACAAATTGATCAGATGCTGTCCAGTGATTATGAGACAAGAGTACATGTGAATAAAAAAGAACTGTTAGATTGTATTGATCGTGCAACTCTGCTTATCAAGGAGGGAGACAAAAAGCCGATTATCATTGACATCAAGAATGAATCAATGGAGTTGAAGATCAAATCACAGATTGGATCTATGGATGAACTGATTTTCTGTACAAAAGACGGAAAAGATCTGATGATCGGATTTAATCCAAAGTTTTTGATCGATGCACTTCGTGTGATTGAAGATGAAGAAGTAGACTTGTATTTTATGAATGCAAAAGCACCTTGCTTTATCAAAGACGAGAATCAGTCTTACATTTATCTGATTCTTCCAGTCAATTTTAATGCTTCTGTCTAAACTTAGAAAATAATAGATTATGCGGAGCAGACGCCCTGCTCTGCAATTTTTTGACTTTTCAAAATACTAGAAAATTAAAAGTTTAAAAATAGTTTAAAAAGTTTAAATAGAAAAATAAAAGATCAAAAGCACTGATGAAGATTAATTAAGGAGTGATAAGAAATGGAAATAATCAAACTGCGCCCTCAGGATGAATTCATTAAACTCGGTCAGGCGCTCAAGGCAGCCGGATTAGTTGAAAGTGGTGTTGAGGCTAAGGACGTAATTCAGAACGGGCTTGTTCTTGTAAATGGAGAAATTGATACGAGACGCGGAAGAAAGCTTTATCCGGGCGATGTAGCTTCTTTTGACGGAAATGAAATAAAAATTGAAAAATAATTAAAAAACGTGTAGAATAACATGTGAGAGGTTTTCTCGCTCGTGTTATAACGTGATGGCGGGGAAATTATGATAATCAAGTCTTTAAAGCTGAAAAATTACAGAAATTATGATTTATTAGATTTGACCTTTGATCCGAAAACAAATATTTTGTACGGTGACAATGCTCAAGGAAAGACAAACATACTGGAAGCATTGTATTTGTCTGGAACGACGAAATCTCACAGAGGAACGAAGGATCGGGATATGATACAGTTTGGGTATGATGAATCCCATCTGGAGACAGTAGTTGAGAAAAAGGGAATCATTTTCCAGATCGATATGCACCTGAAGAAAAACAGTCCGAAGGGAATTGCAATCGATAAGGTACCGATTCGCCGTGCAAGTGAGTTATTCGGTATTGTCCATTTTGTTTTCTTTTCTCCGGAGGATCTTAATATTATCAAAAGAGGGGCCGGCAGGAAGAAGAAGATTTATTGATCTTGAGCTTTCCCAGCTTGATAAGATCTATCTGAACAATCTTTCGAACTATAACCGTATTATTAACCAGCGTAATTCACTTTTGAAGGATATCTATGGCTCGAACCAGCAGCATTTGCTGGAGACACTGGATATCTGGGATATGCAGCTGGCTGCTTATGGAACAAAGGTTTTGGACAGAAGAAAAGAATTTGTACGACAGGTGAATGAGATTATTTCAGAGATTCATTTCCGTCTGACAGGCGGGAAAGAACGGCTGTCATTGACTTATGAATCAAGTATTGGTGAGATGTCGATGGAGCAGGCTCTGAAGAAAAACAGGGAGAGGGATCTGCGGATGAAAAGTACGTCTGTAGGTCCTCATAGAGATGATCTGTGTTTCCTGTCAGGAGATTTGGATATTAGAAAAATTGGTTCTCAGGGACAGCAAAGAACAGCTGCGCTGTCGCTAGAAATTAGCTGAGATTGAACTGGTGAAGCGGTATCATTGGGGATACGCCGATCCTGTTATTAGACGATTGTTTTGTCTGAATTAGAATAAAAACAGGACAAAACTATTTACTGGATTAGTATTCATGATATACAGACGGTGATTACTTGTACGGGACTGGATGAGTTTGTAAATCATAGATTTTCTATCAACAAGATATTCCATGTGAAAAGTGGACATGTAGCAAAAGAAAACTAGGAGGTTTAAGAATGGGTGCATCAGGTACAGAATTTGACGCTGAATACGGAGCGGACCAGATTCAGATTTTGGAAGGATTGGAAGCCGTAAGAAAAAGACCGGGTATGTACATTGGCAGCACTTCCGTCAGAGGACTTCATCATCTGGTTTATGAGATTGTAGATAATGCGGTGGATGAGGCTCTGGCCGGATACTGTGATAAAATTCAGGTAGACATTAACAAAGACAATTCGATAACGGTCACAGACAATGGGCGTGGAATTCCTGTAGGAATCAACCATAAGGCAGGACTTCCTGCAGTTGAGGTTGTATTTACAATCCTGCATGCCGGTGGTAAATTCGGCGGTGGAGGGTACAAGGTATCCGGAGGATTGCACGGAGTAGGTGCATCTGTTGTTAATGCTCTTTCTGAGTGGCTGGAAGTAGAGATTGCCAACGAAGGAAAGATTTATAAACAGCGTTATGAGCGTGGTAAAGTATGCTATAAACTCAGAGTTGACAGAGAATGTGAGCCGGAGATGAGAGGAACAAAGGTTACTTTCCTTCCGGATAAGGAAATCTTTGAGGAAACAGTATTTGATTATAATACACTGAAACAGCGTTTCCGTGAGATGGCATTCCTGACAAAGGGATTGAAAGATTCACTTAAGAGATCTTCGTGAGGAAGAGATCCATGAGCATATATTCCACTATGAAGGTGGTATTAAAGAATTTGTAACATATCTGAACAAGAGTAAAACTGCGCTCTATGAGCAGATTATTTACTGTGAAGGTATGAAAGATAATGTTGCAGTTGAGGTTGCTATGCAGCATAATGACTCCTATAATGAGACTACTTACGGTTTTGTAAACAATATTACAACGCCGGAGGGTGGTACTCATATTGCGGGATTCAGAAGTGCATTGACCAAGGTATTCAACGATTATGGCAAGAAAAATAAGCTGCTGAAAGAGAATGAGCAGCTTTCAGGAGAGGATATCCGTGAGGGACTGACTGCGATTGTCAGTGTCAAGATTGAGGATCCTCAGTTTGAAGGACAGACAAAGCAGAAACTTGGAAACAGTGAAGCACGTGGAGCTGTTGATAATATCGTCAGAACACAGCTGGAGATCTTCCTGGAGCAGAATCCAAGTGTTGCAAAGATGATCATCGAAAAGTCTGTTATGGCACAGCGTGCCCGTGAAGCAGCCAGAAAAGCAAGAGATCTTACAAGAAGAAAGTCAGCTCTTGAGGGAATGTCCCTTCCGGGAAAACTGGCAGACTGTTCAGATAAAGATCCGTCCAAGTGTGAGATCTATATCGTCGAGGGAGATTCCGCCGGCGGTTCTGCAAAGACAGCCAGAGACCGTGCAACTCAGGCAATCCTGCCACTTCGTGGTAAGATTCTGAACGTAGAGAAGGCACGTCTTGATAAGATTTACGGAAATGCTGAGATTAAGGCAATGATCACAGCATTCGGAACGGGAATCCACGAAGATTTTGATATCAGTAAGCTGAGATATCACAAGATTATTATCATGACCGATGCCGATGTCGATGGAGCGCACATCAGTACACTTCTTTTGACATTCCTGTATCGTTTCATGCCGGATCTGATCAAAGAGGGATATGTATATCTTGCGCAGCCACCACTGTATAAACTGGAGAAGAACAAGAAGGTATGGTATGCATACAGCGATGACGAACTGAACCAGATTCTTACAGAAGTTGGTCGTGACAGCAACAATAAGATCCAGCGTTACAAAGGTCTTGGAGAGATGGATGCAGAGCAGCTTTGGGAGACAACTATGGATCCGGAGCACAGAATCCTCCTGCGCGTAACAATGGATGATGAGACCTCTTCTGAGCTTGATCTTACTTTCACAACCCTTATGGGAGACAAAGTAGAACCAAGAAGAGAATTCATCGAAGAAAACGCAAAGTATGTACAAAACTTGGATATATAGTAGTTATAGCGACACAACAGGCAACTTCGGGCAGGGCTGATTCGAGTTTACTCGAAAGCAGACCTGGACGTAGTTGTCTGGGTTGGCATTAGAAATGCCAACCCAGCGAAGAAATCGTCAGATTTTTGAGCTGGTGTGGAGCGTAAGAACGCGAAACCCAGTTAGATTTTTGAGCTGTTGTGGAGCGTAAGAACGCGAAGACCAGCCAGATTTTTGAGCTGGTGTGGAGCGTGAAAATGCGAAATCCAGTCAGATTTTGAATATGATAGACTGACCCTAGAAAAAAGGAGACAAGTGATGGAAGACAATATTTTTGACAAAGTCCATGAAGTCGATCTGAAAAAGACGATGGAGACTTCATACATCGACTATGCCATGAGCGTAATCGCTGCCCGTGCTCTTCCGGATGTTAGAGACGGACTTAAGCCGGTACAGAGACGAATTCTGTACTCAATGATAGAATTAAATAATGGACCGGACAAACCGCATCGTAAATGTGCGCGTATTGTCGGTGATACGATGGGAAAATACCATCCTCATGGAGACAGCTCGATTTATGGAGCTCTCGTTAATCTTGCACAGGAGTGGTCTACACGTTATCCTCTTGTAGATGGACACGGAAACTTTGGTTCAGTGGACGGTGATGGCGCTGCCGCAATGCGTTACACAGAGGCACGTCTGAGTAAGATTTCCATGGAGATGACAGCGGACATTAACAAAAATACCGTAGATTTTATCCCGAACTTTGATGAAACAGAGAAGGAGCCTACTGTACTTCCGTCCAGATTTCCGAATCTTCTGGTAAATGGAACATCAGGTATCGCAGTAGGTATGGCAACGAATATCCCGCCGCATAATCTGCGTGAGGTTATTTCAGCAGTTGTTCAGATCATAGATGATCAGATTGCAGATAAAGAAGAGACGACAATCGAGGAAATCCTTGAAATCGTGAAGGGACCGGATTTCCCTACAGGTGCGGAGATCCTTGGTACAAGAGGAATTGAAGAGGCATACAGAACAGGACGCGGTAAGATCAGAGTGCGTGCGGTGACAAACATTGAGCCAATGCAGAATGGAAAGAACAGAATTATTGTTACTGAGCTTCCGTATATGGTAAATAAAGCACGTCTGATCGAAAAGATCGCTGAGCTTGTAAGAGATAAAAAGATTGATGGAATCACTGATTTAAGTGACCAGTCTAACCGTGAAGGTATGAGAATCTGTATTGAGCTTCGTCGTGATGTGAATCCGAATGTAATTCTGAATCAGTTATATAAACATACACAGCTTCAAGATACATTTGGTGTGATCATGCTGGACGCTCGTTGATAATCAGCCGAAGGTTATGTAATCTTCTTGAGATGTTGCAGTTACTACCTGCGTCATCAGGAAGATGTTGTGACAAGAAGAACACAGTATGACCTGAATAAAGCACAGGAGAGAGCTCATATCCTGGAAGGATTACTGATCGCTTTGGATAACATTGACGAAGTCATCCGCATTATCCGTGGTTCTAAGAATGTTCAGGAAGCAAAAGCAGAATTGATCAAACGCTTTGGACTCAGTGATGCCCAGGCACAGGCAATCGTAGACATGCGTCTGCGCGCTCTGACCGGTCTGGAACGGGAGAAGCTCGAGAACGAGTACAAAGAGCTGATGGCGCGCATCGAGCAGTTAAAAGCCATCCTCGCAGACCGCAAGGTACTTCTTGGCGTTATCCGCAGGGAGATTCTGACCGTATCCGAAAAATACGGCGATGACAGAAGAACTTCCATTGGCTTTGATGAGTACGATCTCTCCATGGAGGATCTGATTCCGCGCGAGAATACCGTCATCACCATGACGAAACTGGGCTATATCAAACGTATGACCGTTGACAACTTCCGCAGCCAGAACCGCGGCGGCAAGGGAATCAAGGGCATGCAGACCATCGAGGACGACTACATCGAGGAGCTTCTGATGACGACGACCCATCATTACCTAATGTTCTTTACGAATACGGGAAGAGTCTACCGTCTGAAAGCATACGAGATTCCGGAGGCGTCCAGAACCGCAAGAGGAACGGCGATTGTCAACCTTCTCCAGCTGCAAGCCGGGAGAGAAGATTACCGCTGTTATTCCAATGCGCAAATATAGAGAAGGGCCATTATCTGTTTATGGCAACGAAAAAGGGACTGGTGAAGAAGACGACCGCTCGAAGAGTACGAGAACGTCAGAAAAACGGGTCTTGCTGCCATTGCGCTCCGCGATGATGATGAACTGATTGAAGTTAAGACAACTGATAACGAGAAAGAGATTATTCTGGTAACGAAATTCGGCCAGTGTATCCGCTTCAAGGAAAACGATGTGCGTACGACAGGCCGTGTTTCCATGGGTGTACGCGGCATCAACCTTCTGGACGGCGATGAAGTAGTCGGCATGCAGATCTGCACGCAGGGAGACTATCTCCTTGTCGTATCCGAAAACGGCATGGGCAAACGGACGCCGATGGCAGAGTTTACCGTACAGCTCCGTGGCGGCAAGGGTGTCAAATGCTATAAGATTACCGAAAAGACCGGAAACCTGATCGGTTCCAAGGCGGTCAACGAGGATAATGAGATCATGATGATCACCACAGAGGGAATCATCATCCGTACTCCATGCTCCGGCATTTCTGTAATGGGACGGATCACATCCGGCGTTAAGCTGATGGATGTGGACGGCGAAATCAAGGTTGCCAGCATTGCAAAAGTAAGAGACAAAGAGGCGTCTGAGGAGATGGAAGAGAACGAAACGGCTTCTGAGAAAACGCAGGAATAATACAGCGTCGCAAAACGTGTCTGAGAGAAAAAAGCTCAGGCACGTTTTTCTCGCTTGGGGAAAGGGAGAAAAATATGAAACGAATTTTACTGATGGTGCTGCGGAATCTGCTTCTGGTTCCGTGGATGTGGTGCCGGCTCTGTTACCATGCAGCGCATCCGGACAAGTACAGTCTGGAAGAGCACTTTAAAATGCTGCGCTTTATTGTACAGCGGGCGAACAAAGGCGGAAACGTCATTGTGGAATCCTATGGAGCAGAAAATCTTCCGGAGCAGGACGGTTTTGTGATGTATCCGAATCACCAGGGACTGTACGATGTGCTGGCGATCGCAGGAGCGTGCTCGCGTACCTTTACAGTTGTTGCCAAAAAGAGGTAGAGCATATTCCGTTTTTAAAACAGGTCTTTGCGTGCATCCACGCGCTGTTTATGGACCGGGAAAATCTGCGGCAGTCAATGCAGGTTATCAATGAGGCGGCCGATGTCGTAAAAGAAGGCAAAAACGTCATTCTGTTTCCGGAAGGAACGAGGAGCAGAAAGGGAAACCAGCTGCTGGAGTTTAAAAGCGGCAGCTTCAAGATCGCAGTAAAAGCAAAATGCCCGATCGTGCCGGTTGCGTTAAAAAACTGTTTTGTTCCGTTTGACTCCAATACCGTCCGTCCCGTAACGGTAGAAGTCCATTTTCTCGACCCGATCCCATACGAGGAATACCAGGGAATGAAGACAACAGAGATTGCCGAGATGGTAAAGAAGAGAATTGAAGCCGTCGTAACCGCGTAGCGGTTTCAGAAAAGAGCGTGATATGCGCTCTTTTCTGCTATTCTGGGGGCTGATTTGGGTTCTGTAAGGCATATTTTCTATAATAGTAAGAAAAAAACAAAAAATTCGAAAAAACGGGTTGACAAGAACGTAAGGTTTTTGTATAATAAACCATGCGTCACGAATGAGTGACTGCACATATCATTTTATATTTAGGCATTTGGAGAAGTACTCAAGTGGCTGAAGAGGCGCCCCTGCTAAGGGTGTAGGTCGGGTAACCGGCGCGAGGGTTCAAATCCCTCCTTCTCCGTTTAAAAGCCAAAAACAAAATGATATTTTTGTGGAAAAAGTTCTTGACAGACAGTTTCACATCTGATAAGATAGCAGAGTTGGTGATAGGTTTGAAAAAACTAATCCAAAAAATAAATCAAAAAAAGTTCTTGACAAAAGCGAATGAGTTTGATAAAATAAACGAGTTGCTGATCGAAAGAACAGCGAAGAAGTTAAAAAAACTTCAAAAAATAAATCAAAAAAGTTCTTGACAAACGAAAAGCTCTGTGGTAAAATAAACGAGCTGATCCGAGTCGGAACAGCAAAGATCCTTGATAATTAAACAATGAAACACATCCTCGAAAGTTCTGAATAAGTAATTCAAAACGATCGAAAGATCCTTTAAAACAGTAAAAGG